>Ga0182015_10000080_pt1 | contig 125030 bp, 114 predicted proteins | sample 712P3MmetaG_FD_120478 | JGI IMG/M metagenome (GOLD analysis project Ga0182015, IMG submission 120478) | Permafrost microbial communities from Stordalen Mire, Sweden - 712P3M metaG | ecosystem: Environmental > Terrestrial > Soil > Wetlands > Permafrost | place: Sweden: Stordalen | collected...
ACTCTGAGTAGCCGCCGTCTTCGTTTTCCCTTCATCTTCTTCCTCGGCTGGCTCTTGTCGAGGACAACATCGGCAGCGACCGAGCGATCAGAAGTGCCTGAGTCGGGGCATTCTGGAAGTGTTTTGCTCATGTCCAGCTGATGAACCACGACGTTGCAGCCGGCCAGAGTTCCTCTCCAGCGCACCGGCTCGATCTGCAACGTCAGGTTCTGAAAGCTGACCGTATTGTCGCGATTCACCATGCGTTCGAACTGGAGAGAGAAGATCAAGTCCAGGTCACGGTTCGCCCTGGGCATAAAGGCGCTGCCTGGCTGCGCCGGCTGCACTCGAAAATGAGCGTTGAACTGGGCGATGGAGTGCTCCCGCAGAAAGAGGTTGGCCGCCTCCAGGGTACGGATCTGGCGCAGTCGCAACTCTTGCGGCAAGCGTCCTTGCCAAGTGCCGAAGTTGCGTTCGCTGCGGCCCCGCGCCTGCGGCGAGTAGGCAGGGGTCATTTGCACTCCCAACTGGCGCAGCGCCCGCCCCACCTGCGTCAGTCGGTGCCGATCGACCTTGCCGCCCACCTTTGGGGTCAGCCAGAAATGACTCCCTCGGTCACTGGAAAGAGCACAAAAAGCTCCTTTGCCGCCTTCAATCACTTCCTTCAATCCTGCCATCACCGTTTCCGTCGATTCCTCCGCTACCAGTGGGGCGTAATAGATCTCGCTGGTGGCGTCGTCCAGAATCGAGGTCGTACCAACGCTCATCTTGAAACCAACCATGGTGACTGCCGTCGATGTGCAACAGCATGCCGGGCAAAGGCCGCCGCGGCCGCCGTTTGCGATGGATTCCACGTTTACGCTCCCGCCTCACCAAGCCCGCCCCCTGCAAAGCCTGCTGCACCCAGGGGTAGCTCAGTTCGATGCTGTGCTGGGCTTGCAGCTTCTCGTGAAAATGTCGCACATTGAAATCAAAATACTTCTCCCGATAGAGTCCCAGCACCTGCTCCACCGTCTGCACCGGCACCCGTTTGGGACTCGGCTTCCCCCGCCGCCGATCAAATAACCCGTCATAGCCGAATTCTTCGTAACGCTCGCGCCGACGACGCATCTGCCGGTCTGTGATTCCGACGATCTCCGCCGCTTGCCACCAGGTAATCTTCTTCGCATATGCCCCGCAAAATCACTTCCTGTACCTTCATCGCCCGCTCCACTGCGGCCTGCGTGTAAGACACCATGCCTTCCATGGTCTCCTACCCTCGCCGCCTGCAAAGCGGACAGATCACTTGCTATCTCAACCGGACATATCATGTGCTAACGACACAGTGAAGCCGTGGACTTGACATGGGAAACGGTTTCGTTGGAACCTAAGCAAGACGCGCAGCGTGGCTGGGTATTCGTTATGAAAGGCAAGACGCCTGCCGCCCGCCGTTACGTTCCTTTGACGGCGCGTGCAGCCACGATTATTGCAGAGAGGATTGCGCGCGAGGGTTATCACAGTTCGTCTGGACGTTGAAGCGTAGCAAACGCCTAACGCGAACGTGGGCATCAAAGTTGTTTCACAAGACTGCTATCGAACTGGGATTGCCATGGGATGCTTTCCTGCACAGCACGCGCCATTCTTTCTGCACACGCCTAGGGAATCAGGCTGCGATGCGTTTACCATCAAGCAACTGGCAGGGCACGCGAGCATTCTAATCTCTCAGCGGTACGTTCACCCAACACCAGCACGTCTGGAGAATGCCATTGGAGCACTTGAGGCATCTACAAAAACCGCTGTAGAGGCAGTGCAGTAAGAGCCAAATGCATGAGCAGCAAGGCGTAGCGCGTAAAAGTAGACAAGCCTGTAAAGTCTATGGCGTTTTTCCCTTAGCTGAGACAAGCTAAGACTTTGTTGGTTCCGCGCCTGATAGCAAGTGTGGACGGCTCTTTAGTGGACCACCAAGGCCAGTAGGGTGCATTTGGCTGGAGATGACTTATATGTTTCGCAGAGGTAGGCATTCGGCAGCGAAGACAATGATTTTGGGAACGGCGCTCCTGGCTTGTCCGTGCGCCGTGTTTGCGCAGCACGGAGCCGGGGGTGGGCGTATTGGCGGTTCCGCGGCGGGCGGAGGCGGGTTGAGCGGCGGGAACCGAGCAACCGGTATTGAGAACAAGGACGACTTGCGGAGCTTTCACGAGATCATGGCGGTGCAGGCCACGAGTGAACAGAAAATTGCGTATGCCTCCTTGCTGAAAAGCACAGCGAGTGCCAGCACGGAATTGAAAGCTTTTATCGAGCAGATCGGGAAAGAGAACAACGCGCCGGAAGTTGCGAGTCATGATAAGACGCTCGAGGATGCAATTGAAACGGCGCGGACGTTGAACAAGAAGTTTCTGGAAGGATTCTCCGAAGCACAGAAATCCGGGCTGAAAGAGATCACCAAGAGGCTGACCAAAGCGGATTCCGAGGTGGCGCAACAGGCAAGGGTGGTGGATCAGGAAGTGGAAGCGAACGCAGCGGTTGCGCAGATGTCGAACTCGGCGCAGAACCTCGATCGCGAACTCGCTACCTTCCAGCGCGCACAGGTCGATCTGGGCGAGGAAATGAGCATTGAGAGTCCTAACGACCAGGGGATTGCGTACAACCTCTCACCGGTGAAGGTCTCGATTAACTTTGCCAACCAGCCGATGGCGATCACGACGTCGGGAGTGGTGTCGAAAAGCGTAGCCGACGGCGGCCAGAACACATTTGCAGTCCAGTTGACAACGGACATATCGGACCTGCAACTGACTATTGCTGACGTGCTTCGCGACCAACTCGACAGATCGGACCGATGCGGCGAGCGGATTGCTATCCAAACGGCTGCTCTTACTCCTCAGCCGCCAGCGAGTTTGGTGGAGGTGCAACTACACTATGAGCGTTGGGCATGCCTTGGCAGAAACATGAACGAGATGGTGGAGGGCAATGGTGCTATTCAAGTGAGTGTAACCCCGGCGGTGGCAGAGGACGGCACATTGCGATTGGCGGCGCAGATTGGGCGCATCGATGCGCAAGGGCTGGTAGGCGAGTTGCTGCGCTCGGGCTCATTGGGCGACGTGGTACGCGATAAGGTAACGCAGTCACTTCTTTCTGTCGTGCACCAAGGCGGGGACTTCAAAGCGGCGCTCCCGGCGCCTGCCCGTGGCTATGCGACTTTGCACCGCGTGCAATTTCAAGGCACGGGATCGGGAAAATTGCTTATTGTGTTAGACGGAGAGATCCGGGTTTCGAACGAAAACCTGACGGCGCTGACCAGTGAATTGAATCGAACGTTGGCGCGTCCCGAGCTGACATCCCGCTAGACCGTCCTGGAAACCGCGCTCTCTGGTAATCTTGTTGCTTCCAGATTTCCTCCAGGGAAGCAGCTCTCATCTTGCGAACAATCCTGATCATCCTTGTTTTGATTCCGCTGCTCGGTGCGGCCGGATGGTGGTATTTTCGCGAGCAGGCGCTGCCGGATTACGGACCAGCCTACCGCGAATATGCCTACGTCACCAACGGCAAGAGCAACACGGTCAGTGTGATCGATCTGCGGACGTTCGAGCTGGCAAGTACGATCGCGGTGGGGGCGGGCCCGACTGGAGTTGCTGCGAACAGTAAGAAAAACGAAATTTATGTAGTGAATTCAGGATCGAATAACGTCAGCGTCATTGACACCGAGAACAATGCTGTGGTGGCTACCATTGGAGTTCACGGGCGGCCCTACTTTATCGATGTCTCGGAGGATGGCAGGCGCGCTTATGTGGCGAACTCGGGGTCGGCCAATGTTTCGGTAATCGATCTGGAGAAGCGCATAGTGCTGGGGAACGTGCGCGTGGGTTCTGCGCCAGGACTGGCGCGGCTTTCGCCGGACGGCAACACACTGGTGGTATCCAATCGCGCGGACGACACAGTTTCGCTAATCGATGCGAAGCAACTGCGGGTGCGAGCGACTTTGTCGGTGTGCCAGGAACCGGAGGACATTGCGATATTGCCCGATTCGAGCAAAGCGTTTGTGACTTGCTCAGGATCGTCTCAAGTGGCGTCCATCGCGCTGGCGCCAAGCCCGGAAAAAGGTCACGAACCGACGAACGATCACCTACTGGCGCTACTGGATGTAGGACGAACGCCGGCGAGCCTGGCACTGAAGCCCGACGGTGGCGAATTGATGGTCTGCGATTTTGATTCCGACAGCATTTCGATCATTGAGACGGCAAACGACGAAGTGGGCAGCAGCGTGCTGATCGGGCAACATCCGGCGCGAGGAGTAGTTACCCTTGATAACTCACGGCTATACGTGAGCGATTTCGGATCGGATAGTGTTTCGGTCTATGACATTGAGATAGGTAAACGTATTGCGACTATGCCTGTGGGGAGCCATCCGGACGGGCTGGCTCTGTCGCAGGATCAGAAATATCTGTTGGTGCTGGACACGCAGTCGGGAGACGTCACGGTGATTCAGAAGCGTGATCCCCGAAAGCTGGAGCCGACCGAGTATTCGCTGCTGACCATGATTCCGGTGGGCTTGCAGCCCAACGGGATCGTGGTGAAAGCGTTTAGAGTGAGTGGGCCGAAGAAGTAGGAGGGTTTCGCGGCGAGAGCAAAGCAGATTCCTTGGAGCCGTGCGGCTCCTCGGAATGACAAACAAACTTCTAGACTTGCAGTGGCAAACTGATTTCTAGACTTGTAATGAACTGAGTTCTAGACTTGCGCGGGCCTGGCGCAAAACTTGTCGAGCGCAGCCGCGAGATCTGCAGCGATGGCCGGGGCTTCGCGGGATTCGATGTCGCGGCGTGGCATCATGTAGACGAGTTGACCGTCGCGCAGAATGGCAATCGAGGGCGAGGACGGCGGTTGTCCTGTGAAGTAACTGCGAGCGCGTTCGGTCGCTTCGATGTCTTGTCCCGCGAATACAGTGAACGCTTTGTCAGGATGTGTCGCCTTCTCCAGCGCCATCCGGACTGCAGGACGCATGCGGCCAGCAGCGCATCCGCAGATGGAGTTCACTACCACCATTGTGCTGCCGGGTCGAGCCTTCAGGGCCTGATCGACGGCTTGGGCTGTGCGCAGCTCCTCGATACCCAAGCGGATCAATTCTTCGCGCATCGGGATGACCATAATTTCCGGATACATTAGCGAGCACTCCTTCGGCTTTGAAATATATTCAGAGAGATTTCGGTCTTGTTTGATTTTAACCCAGAGGAAGCAATCTAGCCGACTTCTAATTATCTGGTTGCTTCAGCAATCCCCAATAGGTTGGGGTTGAGATCCCTCGCTCCCCGAATCTGCTCGTACTCAGTTGATCTGCGGCTGGTTCCGAGACCGAGGAGTGTCTGAAATGCGGCTGCGGGAGTCTTGCGACGGTTGCGCCGAAACACGAATTCATTGAGGTAGACCTGGAGTTGGGCCTTGCTCACTCCGTGGTAGGTGCCAATCAGCCACTGTTGGAGGTTCCCAATCGCCCGATCGGCAAGTGGTACAGCGGACTTCGCGCCTCTGCGCAACTCCGATCGGAGGGGTTAGTTGCGAGCGCCATGTGGAAAGCCGATCTCCGACAGACCGGAGAAGCTCTTGAGACCGTCCGTATAGAGGGTGGAACCGAGCGCGATGTTCTGGGTGAGGAACGGCATGATCGTGGCGGCCTTGAAGTCGGGAATCACGCTCATGCGGACTCGCCCGGAAGCTTGGCCACGCTTTTCCACGGCCACTAGGACGAGAGCCGCGCGCCGTTCCTTAAGTTGTCGGCTTCCCCGCAGTCCGGCTTGCTCACCGCCAAGCCACGTGTCATCAACCTCTATCTCGCCGCGCAGGGGTTCCCGAGCCGCATTCACCATCGCTCGGCGGAGTTTGTGAAGCATCATCCACGCGGTCTCGTAACAAGACAGACCGAGTTGGCGCTGCAGAAGCAGGTCAGGTACGCCACGCTGGTCCGTGGTCATCCGATACGCCGCCCAGAACCAATAGGTCAGCGGAATTTTCGTCCGGTGGAGAATGGTCCCAGATGTCAGCGAAATCTGGTACCGACACTGGGCGCATTGGTAGCGCCGTTGCTTCACCAATTCGTAGGACCTTCCGTGCCCGCATCGAGGGCAAATGAACCCATCTGGCCAACGACAAGCCGCCAGATACTTCTGACAGGCCTCCTCGGTGGCAAAGTCGCACTGAAACTGGCGAAGCGTCTTGGGAAACGCCGGTCGGGGCACCTTTTTACACCACCTAATGGGGGCCTGCTGAAGCAACCAGATAATTAGAAGCTGGCTAGATCCTCATGTTCTGGATCGGAATGTCCGACCCCTGAAGACAGACATAAGTCCGAACCAGAGACGGAACTTCTTGTAAACTGCTCCGAAAGCAACCTGCTCTCGTGATCTGGCAACGAACATACGGGCGATCTAACTGGGAATTAAACTTATCAAGAGATCCTAGAGGAGGAGCATTCACCGATGCACAGCAAGTCGCGATTTCTCAGTTCCTGGTTCTTGGCCGCCGCGCTGACATTTTGCAGTGACAGCCATGGCCTGCGCCCGTCATCATTACTACCGAGTCTATGACCCCTACTACAGCGATTACCACGTCTGGAACGATGATGAGGTTACGTACTACCACACGTGGGCGCGGGAAAACCATAGAGACGAAAACCGAGACTTCCGGAAATTGCCCCCCGAAGAACAAAAGGAATACTGGACCTGGCGCCACAGCCACGGCGATCACGACCATCACTAAATAGATTGCGGTCTTTGAATGGAGCAGGCGGGCGACCCCAAGCTCGCCTGCCTGGTGCTGTGAGCCGTAACTGTCCGGGTTGCGGATCTGGATATTCAAACCATCGTCCTCGTGTGATCTACTGCTGGCTCTTGTTGGGGGAAGGGAAAACCATGCCCAAAAAGCGGCGCGCCGAAGTAGAGAAAATAGGATAGCGGTGAGCAATTGACTCCTGAGCAGTCCATCACGTCGCGGACCGCGGAAGCCGAAGTCAAAACCCACAGCGCAGCCCTGCGCAAGGAACTTGGGCTGTTTGACCTGGTCATGGCGCAAATTCTGCTCGTCATTGTGCTGGACTTCTTTGGTACCGCTGCTAAGGCCGGATCAGCCCACGTCGCGTTCTGGCTGGTTGCGATCATTCTGTTTTTCATTCCGCTGGCAATGGTAGTCGCTCATCTCAATCGCCTGATGCCGCTCGAAGGTGGGCTATACGAGTGGGCGAGACTGGCCTTCGGCGACCAGATCGGCTTTCTGGTGGCGTGGAATCTCTGGCTTTTCGTAATGCTGTATGTCGCGGTGATCGGATTGGTTACTACAACATTTGTGGCATACGCCCTGGGCCCCTCCTGGGCGTGGATAGCATCCAGCACGTGGCTGATCCTCGCCGTTTCCTTTGCTCTGATTCTCACGATGATGGTGATGGCAGCGCTTGGACTGCGCGTCGGTAAGTGGCTGGGCAATGCGGGCAGCATCGCCACTTTGATCACGCTTGCGGTGCTCATTGCCACACCGCTGCTAAACCGCTGGCGAGGAACCCTGGCCGAATATCATCCGCTTCGCCTGGTAATGCCGCCGCTGACAGTCTTCAGCCTCAGCGTTTTCACCAAGATGATGTTCGGAGCGCTTAGCGGCTTCGAGTATGTTGCCATCTTTGCGGGCGAGTGCCGTAGTCCGGCGCGTAATCTTACGCGGTCGGTGCTGATCACTGCACCGTTCATTGCACTCATTTATATCTTTGCCACGAGTTCAATCCTGGCGTTTGTTTCGCCCGAGGCGGTGGACGTGGTCGGGCCCATCCCGCAAGCTTTGCGCCTGGGCTCGCGGGCTTTTGGTTTATCCGGTTTCATCGTCCCGTTCGCAATTGTGCTGCTCTTCGTGAATTACCCCACGTCTTTCAGCGTATATTTCAGCGCCAGCACCCGTCTTCCGATGGTGGCGGGCTGGGATCATTTGCTGCCTGAATGGTTTACTCGGCTGCATGCCAGATACAAGACTCCAGTCAACTCGATTCTTTTCCTGGGAGCCGTCACCCTGACCGGAAGCGTGGTTGCACTGATCGGGGTCGGTTCGCAAGAAGCTTATGAGCTCTTGCTGACCTGGGGCTTCACGTTCTACGCCATCGCTTATCTTGCGCTGTTCGCCATACCGTTTCTGTCGCCCAAGGAGCGAGGCTTGCGCCCGGCATTATGGCTGCGGGTTGCGGCCATCTCGGGATTCTTAATGACGCTGCTTTACATCGTACTCTCAGTTTTTCCCATCATCGACGTGGAGAGCTCGTGGAAATATTCATTGAAAATCGCTGCTGTCGTTCTGGGAGCAAATGTTCTAGGCTGGGCTCTCTATCGCGGGGGGCGCGAAGGCAAAACAGGTAACGGCCTGATTTTTCCGAGGTAAATGGGAACTTTCGAAATTCTGTCTCCCGATAAAATCAGTTTCTTTTCCCTACATACCAGGGCGCGCTAACCGTGAAAATTCGTTCATTGCCGCGGGCAAGCAACACCCACTCCAAAAGGCGCCCTCGCTGGTTGTGGAGAAAGTACTCGTACCATCGATCCTCCACTAGCTCCGGTATAACAACGACAATGCTGCGATCAGGATTTTGTTTTGAAAGATCGAGGATGAATTGGACGAAGGGGATGATCACGAAACGGTAGGGTGAGGGCAGGAAACGAAGTTGTGGGGGCTGCTTACCCGCCGACCGAAAAGGTTTATCAACGTATTGTTCCCAATCGTCCTGAAGCAACTCAGAATGCTCGTTGGGCTCGACATGGACGGCGATCACTTCCGGAGACAACCGGGCGGCAAACTGGATTCCTTGGCAGGTGATGTTGCTCCAGCGGTCGATGGCAACGACGACGATCGGATGCTGGTTCAGAGCGGCCGTATTGACGGGATCCCTGCAGGTGGTAAGCAATTTGACTGCATGATAGTGGCGCCGGACCAGGGAGAAGAAAACGATCGTCAGAGGAATGAAAAGCAGCGTGATCCAGGCGCCTTCTACGAATTTCGCGACCAGCACGACGATGGTCGTGATGCCAGTGACGAATGCTCCCAGCCCATTCACGAGAGCGCTCCTCAGCCAGTGCGGGCCGCGATTCTTTTTCCAGTGTATGACCATGCCCGCTTGCGAGAGGGTAAAAGCCATAAAGGCGCCGACGGCATAGAGAGGGATAAGCCGGTCGGTAATACCGCCGAAAAGAATCAGAACACCTCCGCACAGCAACGCCAGAACCACAATGCCGTAGGTATAGACCAATCGCCTTCCGCGGTAGCCGAAGATGTGCGGCAGATAATTGTTCTGGGCGATGGCGCGGCAGAGACGCGGGAAATCGGCGAAGGCCGTGTTGGCGGATAGGGAGAGCACGACGAGTATCGAGCCGATGCTGAGGTAGTAGAAAATGCCTTTGCCAAATACAGCAGAAGTCAGCATGGAGAGAACACTCTGGTAGCCCGGCGCGCCTGGATCGGTGGCTGCAATTCCATAAGCTTTCACTAGATACGAAATCCCCGCCAGCAACACCGCGAGAAGAAAAATAATTACGGTCAGCGTGCGCTGCGCGTTTTTTACCGTGGGTTCGCGAAAAGCTTTTACGCCGTTGCTGACAGCTTCCACCCCGGTCAACGCCGTGCAACCACTGGCGAAGACTTTGAGTAGCAGCCAATAGGTTAGGGCTTGCGTCACCGGCGGAGGAGGCGGGAGCGGTACCACCGGAGTGGGATGCCCTCCACTGAACAAAACCCGGAGAATGCCTGCGGCAATGGTGATGAGCAGTGTACCCACAAATAAGTAAGTGGGAAGAGCGAAGGCGGTACCGGCCTCGCGCACACCGCGGAGATTAAGGATGGTGATGAGAATCAGGATTCCCACGCAGAGAGAGACGGTGTGCGGCAGCAAGGACGGAACGGCCGAGATCAAGGCACCCACTCCAGCAGAAATGCCTACGGCAGCGGTAAGAATGTAGTCGGCGAGCAATGCGGCTGCCGCTAGGAGTCCGGCGGGCGCGCCGAGGTTGAATCGCGCCACCGTATAAGAACCGCCGCCGGAGGGATAGGCAGCAATGGTCTGGCGATAAGAGAAGTACACAATCACCAGCAAGGTGATGATGGCAGCGCTAACCGGAACAATATAGCGGACGCCCAGAAGGCCCAGAGGAATCAAAAGGCTGAGAGCGGCTTCCGGACCGTAGGCGGCAGAACTCAGCCCGTCGAGACCGAAGATCGGGACTCCCTGGGCGGGACCGATTTGCTCGGCACGTTCGTCACTGGTTTTGATGGGCTTGCCGACGACGAGATCAAGAATGTTCATGGAGGGTGGTGTCCAAGTAGAGCGTATATGACGCGATACAACACTGGAACGGTTGGATTGACAGACCGTTTTCCGCTACGGGAATCGCACACCCAAGCTATAAATTTCCTGCGTACTTCTATCCCGCATCAAGAGCGGGGAGTCGTCGGGTGCGAGGCCCACCCAGAATTCCCATGGATCGAAGCCGCGCGGAATTTCCTTCAGGCTGAGTAAGCGTTCCATCTGGCCATTGGCGACACTTACACGAACAATGTCATCGGTCTTGTCGGAATAATCCTCGGCATACAGATATTTTCCATCGTGGGACCAGTTCTCGAAACCGAAGCGGGACGAGGCGAGTTGCGACCAACTCTTCTTCTCGATATCGTACAGCATCAGCTTGGTGGAGTCTGCGGAGAGAGCCGCAAGGTAGCGGCCGTCCCGCGAACACCGGGGACTGAAGAGGTTTTCCGAGCCCGGAACATCCGACACGTGCGAAGTTTTCAAATCGACGATGTGAATATTGGGACTGGCCGCCGGGACGTATTCCAGCCATGGCATTCCGCCGAAAACGATCGCATCGCCTTTAGGCATCCAGATAGGATCCCCCTGGTTTTGGTTGCCGGCAGTCACCTCACGTGGAGTGCCCCCCTCGGCCGATATGATGAAGATCTTCCAAGGTTTTCCTGGGCTCGACGCCATGAAGGCGATCTGAGTTCCATCGGGCGACCACCGCGGCATGTGAGCCAGCATTGGCGCGTAGGTAAGTTGCGTGCGGGAACTTCCGTCCGATTTGCTGCGCCATAGCGTGAGGTCGGGATGAGATACGTAAGTCATCCACTCGCCGTTGCGGCTGATATCGGCCTCACCAGCCGACACGCCCGGAAGATAGATGGAAAACTGCTGTGAGTTGCCGTTCATGCGAATCAGATCGAAGCGGCGCTGCTGACCGATCACAAACAACTTTTTCCCGTCCGGACTGGGGGTGGGGTTGCTGAACATGAGCGGACCCACTGTCAGTTGCATCGGTTGGGCATTCGCGCTATGAAACAACGACTCATGCTCATGAACAGCCCAGATATTCTGGCTGTGGTCGTGCGTTGATTCAAACAGAAAATATTCTCCGTCAGGCATCCAGGTCCCGCCAAACTCCTGGGATGGCTTATTCCAGTCAGGGAGGACGGGGTGCAAATTCTTCCCGTCCGCTGAAATTTCCCACAAGGAAGAAGTGCGCAGGTCGGTGTTGCGGATGGTGAAGCGCAAGCGGCGGCCGTCGAGAGAAAATCGAGGGGCAAACGGAACTCCGGAGACGGCGACGAGTTCATGCGAATCAGTTCCGTCGACATTGCAGGCGTACAGGCTTGAGTTCCTCGCATAGACGATATGTTGGCCGTCGGGGGCCCATGTGGCGGCGTGCGCCAGAATATTTCCCACCGGCCGCAGCGATCCTGCAGGCAGCGGCAATATCCACAGCGGCCATTCCGTGTCCGAACCCTCCGCCACGCCTTTGACCAGTAATTCGGCGCGGCCCGGAAAGAAATCGTAAACATCGGCGCTGGCCAGCGAGATGGGCACCGGCGCGGTCTCTCCGCCCGCGGTGGAAACCTGCATTAATACCGAGTGGCCGCCGATGTGTTCGGAGAAGTACAACCGGGTGCCGTCGGTCACGAGAGAGCGTTTCGATGTTCCGTCGTTTGTAATCTGCAGCGACGAGATCACGGCAGGTGGAGGCTCAGGCGATCTCAGAAACAAGATGACGGCGACGAAAACTGCGAGTGCAATCAGTCCGGCCACTATCCATGGCGCCTTACTTGACCTGGGCTGGTGGGCAGCGGTGGTGAGAGCCGTGGCGAACATGGCACGGATTCGTTCCTTCGAATCCGGCACGGGCCGGGCTACCGGTGCGGCTGTGAGGGCTTGTCCGGACTCGACCTCGCGGCGTAGGCGCTGCAGATCGGCGTGCATTTCGGCGGCGCTTTGATAACGATCCCCGGGATCTTTCTCAAGGGCCTTTCGCACAATGCGTTCAAGTTCGGCAGGAGTAGCGGAACTGAACCGCAGGGGCCATTCCGGCGCGGCGTGAATCAGAGAGTCAAAAAATGCGGCGGTCGTCGGGCCGGTGAAAGGCAGAATTCCGGTCGCCATCTCGTAGAGGACTACTCCGAAAGAGAAAAGATCGGTTCGGGAATCCAGAGGCCGGCCCAAAGCCTGCTCCGGCGACATGTAAGGAATAGTTCCCAAAGCAAAGCCCGGACGAGCCGGATCGTGGGGAGACTGGGTTATTTCCCCAAAAGTATTGCCGCTGAGAACGGCTTCATCACCTTCTGTGAGTTTGGCGAGACCAAAGTCGAGGATCTTGGCATGACCGCGCTTGGTGACAAAAATATTGACCGGGTTGATATCGCGATGAATGATGCCGTGGGTATGAGCGGCATCGAGGGCATCGGCAATTTCTACGGCCAGTGATAATAGAGTTTTCAGGTCCAAAGGGCGGCTCCCAATGCGGTGCTTCAAGGGCAGACCGTCCAGAAACTCCATGGCGATGAACGCCTGGCCATCCTGCTCGCCGATATCGTGAATCGTACAAATATTAGGATGGTTGAGAGCGGATGCGGCTTGGGCTTCGCGCTCAAAACGGGCGAGCGCATGCGGGTCACGGGCGACCGCGTCGGGCAAGAACTTGAGCGCAACAAAACGATGCAGGCGGGGGTCTTCCGCCTTGTAGACCACACCCATCCCGCCGCCGCCGAGTTTCTCGATAATCCGGTAGTGCGAAATGGTTCTTCCAATCACGTTGAAAAATCCTACGTGCCGGACTGCGGCAAGTCAATGAAAGCGGTGAAATTACGGTCTTTTGGGGGTTGGTGGACGAATTTTCGCGGTTCAACAATTGATCGGGGATTCCTCAGCGCAGAAAAGCGTGCGCGGCATCTTCCACGCGTATGTTCGACTTTCGGCGCGCTCCGCTCGCGACGTTATAGGCAACGAGCAAGTGATCCTCCACAATCAGGATCTCTTTGTCATTGATCCAGCCCACCAGGGTCGTATGCGGCAAAAAAGCGAGGGGCCGAGGAGGATCCTCGACACTCTTAACTTCGACTGCTGGGAGATCTACCAAAGCCTTGCGAATATGCTGCGACTCCTCCGGATTGGCCTGTCCTTGCTCGGCAAGTTGAATCGGCGTATTTGGCTTGGCAGTAGCGTTGATGGTCAGAGCAACGGATCTTAGGCTGGGCGACAGCTTGCCGGTCTGAGTGTAAAAGCTCACGTCATAGTCGGGATTCTTGTACGCCACGAGTTCATCGAATATGGTCAATCGCCGACCCTGAGAACGGAGGAGAGTTTGGTCATCGCTTTCATTGGACCACCCGCAACAGCCCTTGTCGGGAATCGCTTCCAGAATTGTGTCGGGGTCAGCGGCATCAAGAACATTTTGCAGAGGGGGATCAAGGGGCGTTGGTGCCCATTTGTCTGCATTCTCTTCATACACCGAGGTCGATTTGTAGATCGGTTGTGTTTGTCCCTCGACACGCAGCGTGAGCAGAAAGAACTTGCCCACTAGGTCGTTAGGAATCCAAATATCTCCGTAAGGGCAGGTTTCCTCACACCCTCCGGTAGTGCACGAACAATCGGGCATGGCGACCGAGGCTAAATCCTGACGGTTGTTGCCAGAGAGGTCCGTCAGCCAGGCCAGCCAGGTTGTTTTGGTAGAGAGATCCACGCCATCGCGCTGCAGGCGGCGCGCCTGGTTCGAAAACCAGCAGAGATACGTGCCGTCCGCCGATAGAAACGGCACAGGCGCCGACTCAGAAATAACCAGGTTTGATCCCGCCGTCGAGGTGGTGCGGACGACATCGCGCGAAAGCGCGCTCGCTATGTGACCGTTCCAGAACCAAACCTTTCGCTCGGCAGAGAGATCCCCTTCCACGAGCGGCAAGGCCACGGGCGCGGCGAACAACATCTGCCCCAAGGAATTGACGGAGAATCTTGACGGCGACGCTAACGCATCGGGTGGGATTTCCATCTTCTGCTTTTGTGCAAAGGTTGCGGAGTCATACTCGACCGCTGTCCCCGGCGCACTCAGCACCCATAAACGCTTGTTCTGTGCGGCAACCAAAGTCGAGAGGGAAAGCATGCAGGCTATGAGGCCGAGTTTTCGCATGAAAAAATCCGTAGCGGGCGGAGAGCCAACTTGGATTGTAACCGTGGACTCGCTGGCTTCGCAGGTCTTGCGTACAATAGATGCTGAAATCATGAGCACTCGTCCCGAGAACCCAATGACCACCACAACAGCTTCCCACGCGCGGCCGCAAAGCGGCCCTCCGCAGACTGTTTCGGCGGAGATTCCGGAAGTTCCGCTAACAACCGAGGGCTATAGCGTACTGCATCAGATGATGCGTTTCCGCTGGACAGCCTGGCGCGCCCTGCCGGAAGATACGCGGGCTGAGATCGCTCGGGAAGCGGCGGCAGTGCTGAGCGAAATGGAACAAAGATCGGAGGGGCAATCCGCGCTTTTTTCCTTGCTCGGCCACAAGGGCGATTTGATGCTCGTACACTTCCGCAATTCCTTCGCAGAGCTCAATCAAGCCGAGCTCAAGATCGCCGGTCTGCGACTGAGCGATTATCTCGAACCCACCTCTTCCTATCTGTCGATCATCGAACTCGGGCTCTATGACTCCACGCTCAAGATTTACAAAGAACTGACCGCGCAAGGAATTCAGCCTCATTCCGACCAGTGGAAGGCTGAGATCGAGTGCAAGCTCGACCGGCATCGAGAGGCAATGCATCCACGGCTATTTCCTCAGATCCCGGCGAACCGTTACATCTGTTTTTATCCGATGGACCGGCGGCGCGGCGAAGACAAGAACTGGTATACGCTGCCCCTCGAAGAGCGCGCCCGCCAGATGAATGAGCATGGACTGGTGGGGCGCCGTTACGCGGGCGAAGTGAAGCAGATTATCACCGGCTCGATCGGCTTCGACGATTGGGAGTGGGGCGTCGATCTGTTCGCGGACGATCCACTCGTCTTCAAGAAACTGATCTACGAAATGCGCTTCGATCAAGTGAGCGCTGTATACGCGCTGTTCGGGCAGTTTTATGTGGGAGTGCGGTGTCCGGCGGCGGGATTGGAAAAGTTGCTCAACGGAGAGCTACCGACATAGCTTCGCGTGAGACAAAAACCGCATCATCACAGAGACACAGGGAAGCCCTTTTTGTGGTTTGCTTTCTCTGTTTCTCTGTGACTCTGTGGTGAATTGATTTAGGACCTGGAGAACTCATGGCAGCACTTGGACTCATCGAATATAAAGATGCAAGCCCCGAAGTGCGCGCGGTTTACGACGACATTATGGCCACGCGCAAGACCGATTGGATCAACAATTTCTGGAAAGCAATCGCGCACGATCCGGCTACGCTGAAGCGCACCTGGGAAGATATCAAACAGATCATGGCGCCCGGCGCGCTCGATCCACTGGCCAAAGAAATGATCTATGTCGCCGTCAGCGTGACCAATCAATGCCACTACTGCATCGCTTCGCATACCGCGTCGGCACGGAAGAAAGGCATGACAGACTCGATGTTCAAAGAGTTGATGGCTGTTGTCGGCATGGCAAACGAAACCAACAAGATGGTCACGGGATATCAAGTGGAGATTGACGAGCAGTTCAAGAAGTAGCGCCCCGAGGAACATACAACTTCGAATCAATGTCTCTTAGCCGCGGTGCTGCGCGCAAATTTGAATTCGTGCGCCTTCATATCGACTCGCCGGCCGCGGAAGTGAACGCCCTCGGCTTCCAATCGCAGCCGCTGTTCGAAAGCCGAATCGCCACGCAGCTTAATTTCTCCACCGGCGCCTAGCACACGCTGCCAAGGCAATCTGTAGCCCCGATGCAGTACTTTCGCGACCTGACGCGCGCCCCCAGGAAATCCCGCTGCTCGCGCAATCGCTCCGTAGGTGGATACTTTACCTTTGGGAACGCGCCGGATCGCAGCCTCGATGCGCATGCGCACGTTCGACGAGTGATCAGGGGAAGCATCGCCCCCTTGCTTCACCCCTATACTCTTTCGCGACACTTTTCTTTCCTTCTTCACAGCGCAATCCACCCGATGCGAATCAGCCACAACGATCCCACGGAAACCAGCAGCCACAGGACAATTCCTTGCAGCAGTGGCCTATGCCCTACTCGCTTGATGGTTGCTATGGAGATGCCGCTCCCGATCAAAAACAATGTGGCGGTCAGTCCGATCTTCGCAATCTTCACCGCGAGGGAGTAGGCGTGCGCTCCGGCCGGCAGATAGGTGTTGCACACCGCCGCCAGGCAAAACAAGCCGATGAACCACGGCCACTGAATCTTCGCCTTGGCGCCACGAACTACCGCTATTGCCAGTGAAAGAGGAACAATCCACAGCGCGCGTGCCAGTTTCACAGTGGTCGCAATGGCCAACGCTACGGCTCCATATTTGGCCGCCGCTCCGACCACGGAACTGGTGTCGTGAATGGCTAGCGCCGCCCATAGTCCAAACTGCGACTGCGTCAACTTCAGCACCGCGCCGATAGCAGGAAAGATGAGCAGTGCCACCGAGTTCAGCACAAAGACCGTTCCCAGAGCTATGGCCATCTCTTCGTCGCTAGCCTGCGTGATGGGCCCGACAGCGGCGATGGCGCTACCGCCGCAGATTGCAGTACCGGTAGAAATGAGAAACGCGGGCACGCGTTGCACACTGAACAGCACGCCCAATCCCATGCCCACAAGCATCGCGAAGCTGATGCCCAGCATGGTGTAAACGAACCCGCTACGCCCGGCCTGAACAACCTGGTGAAGATTCATTCCGAAACCAAGCCCGACCACAGAGCCTTGTAACAGGTATTTGGAAATTGCCTTCGCTTCCCGGCCGTAGGGATGTGGCAGCGTCAGACCAAACACCAGCCCCAGCGCCAGAGCGAGTGGCGGCGAGACGAAGCCGCTGGCGCTCAGCAGCAGGCACAGAATGAAGATGATGCGAGGAAGCATGCGAGGAAGTCTGGCGCAGCTGGGACCATTCGCGGGAATTACAACCGCGATTCCTGAGCCCCAAACTCGCAGGCCGAACTAGGCCGCCTGACGAAAGGATGCGATGGCTTCCGCCTCGGAGCTGTATACATCGAAAACCGTCAGCAACTTGGTGACTTGCAGCAGATCGCCCACGCGTTTGGTCAGGTTCGTTAACTTGATGGTGCCACCGGCGTTTTGCGCGGTCGTACGCAGAGCCACCAACGTTCCCAGTCCGCCGGAGTCGATGTAATTGACCTCGCCCAGATTCAGAACGATGCGATTATTCTGTGTTACGGCTTCTTTAACAGTCTCCCGCAACAGCGAAGACTCTTCCCCAAACACAATCCGTCCGCTACAATCCACGAGCAAGATTCCATCTTTCGTTTGCGTTGACAGCTTCAGTTGCATGGTAACTCTCTCCTTGTCGCTCCACGGGAGCCGGCTGCTCCGACACACCGAGTGGACGCACCAGACTATCGCTTGCTGTTCCGTTTTAGCAAGCGTCCGCTGCGGAGCGAACGGCGAGCCGATCCCGCCGCCATCACGTATAATCGTCTCTTCCGGCTCATGAGCTACACCGTCCTGGCGCGCAAATATCGTCCACAGAAATTCTCCGACGTTATCGGACAGGAGCACGTCACCCGTACCTTGCAAAACGCGCTCGAACAGGGCCGTACCGCCCACGGCTATATTTTCAGCGGTCATCGAGGTATTGGAAAGACCACCGTGGCACGGATTCTGGCGGCGGCTTTGAATTGCCGCTCTTCCGATAAGCCGGTTGTAGAGCCTTGCGGAATCTGCGAGTCCTGCACTGAGATTCGCGCCGGTAATGCCGTTGACGTGATCGAGATCGACGCCGCCACCAATCGCGGGATCGACGAGATCCGCGAACTGCGTGAGGCCGCGCGCTACCGTCCGGCGCGAGATCGCTTCAAGATCTACATCCTCGATGAAGCTCACCAGATTACCGACGCCGCCTTCAACGCGCTGCTGAAGACGCTGGAAGAGCCGCCGGATCATATTGTTTTTATGCTGGCGACGACGCAGCCAGAGGACATTCCGCAGACGATTCGTTCACGCTGCCAGCACTTCAGTTTCCGCGCAGTAAAGTTCGATGCGATCATCGGCCAACTGCGCGACCTCGTCGGACGCGAAAATATCGAAGCGGATGACGATGCTTTAGCGCTACTGGCTGAGGCTGGCGACGGCTCCATGCGCGACGCGTTATCGATTCTCGATCAGGCAATCGCATCTTCCAGCGGACGGATCACGGCGGATTCGGTGCGGAACCTGGTCGGCGCCGCTCCCGCGCATATTCTCGAAGACGTGATGCAGGCCATCGCTCGCGGCGCCAGCGAAGATGTGCTGCGGCAAGTTGACCATCTCATCAGCGAAGGACACAGCCCCACGCATTTTGCGCGGCAGATGGTGCGATTTCTGAGGAATGCCACGGTTGCCAAGATTGCGGGTAAAGACTCTTCCCTGCTGCAGATTTCGAGTGAAGAGCGCGAGCGTGTTGAGCGGGTCGCGGCTTTGTTTGGCGAAGAGGATCTCACGCGTCATTTGCAGATCATGCTTCGCACCCACGGAGAACTGGGATACAAGCAGGAGCAGCGTTTCCATCTAGAACTCGGGCTGCTTAAGATGGCGCATGCGCAACGCCTGTTGCCCATCGAGCAACTGCTCAGCGAAGTGGCCGCTTCTTCGAATGCTTCAGGCTCTGCAGGGAGCGCGCCCAGAACTCCCGCGCGGCCTTCAATTGTCGGTTCAACTGCGAGCGAACGACGCACAGAGGCGGTTGCGCCAGCTCGTTCCAATCATGTTTCGCCATTTGCAGCTGACTCGGCGCGCAAGGGCGGTCCACGGCAGGAGTTTTCATCGGAGGTGGCTCCCGCGGGGGCTCCGCGCATGTTCGGATCCGCAACATCGCCTACGCCTGTAATCATGGGGGCTGCCGCACCTGCAAGTCTTGGCGAGAATGTGGCCGAACCGCAGATCACTTTGCGCGCCGCAGCCGAGCCGGAGGCGGAAATGAGTTCGCCGCCCGAAACGGAGGCGTTACTTTCCGCCCCTATCGCGCCCATCGAGAAACTCAAGAGCGCCGTGCTGCAGACGCTCGCGGACAGCAATCAGCGCATTCTGGTCTCGATGCTCGAAGGGGGCGAATGGGCGGTCGAAGGAAACGAGCTCGTGGTCAAAGTTGCAGAATCGCAGACGGTGGTTGATATGTCGTTGGGAGCTGAGGCAAGGCGGTTAGCAATCGCTTCCGCTAGCGGCGTTCTGGGACGGGCCGTCAGGTTGAAGGTAGTTCCCGGCGCGGCTGTGGCGAGCCCGGAAGTAAAGCGCAGTGGCGCTGGCAGAACGAACGGTGCGAGTGGCGGAACGAATGGGCGGAATCGGGCGGAGCAAGACTTGGTAGTCCGGCGGTTGCAAGAGAAATTTGGCGCGCAGATTCGCACCGTGATTGATTACAAGGAGAAGCGGTAGAGCCATTATGGGTGGATTCAATCTGCAAGAATTGATGTCGAAAGCGAAATCGCAGTACGAGAGCCTGCAGAAGAAAATGCAGGAGACGGTGGTGGAGGCCTCGTCGGGCGGAGGCACGGTTACCGCGAAAATGGATGGCCGCAAGCAACTGCTCAGTATTCACATCGATCCGGAAGCAGTGAAATCCGGCGATGTGGAGATGCTGCAGGATTTGATCCTGGCTGCGGTAAACGAAGCCGCGCGCAAAGTGGATGGGGCGATGCAATCGACGGTGGGTGGAATGTTAGGCGGACTGGGCATCGGCGGGCTGTGAAGAGATCGGGCGATTGATGATCGGGTCATCTCGCCCAATTCTTTGGATTTTGGTTTTCGAATCGCCCGATGACCCGATCACGAAATCACTCAATTCTTTATGGCTAAATTTGCTGAGCCGATGTCGCGGCTGATTGATGAACTGAAGAAACTGCCGGGCGTGGGGACCAAGAGTGCACAACGGCTGGCGTTCCATATTCTGCGCGCGAGCGATGACGATGCCGAGGCGCTGGCCGCGGCGGTGCGCGACGTGAAGGCCAGCCTGCGGCTGTGCTCCGTTTGCAACAATATTACCGACGTGGATCCGTGTGTTTATTGCACCAGCGCGACGCGAAATCAGCGGCTGGTGTGCGTGGTTGAGGAGCCGACCAACATTGTCGCCATTGAAAAGACCAAACATTTCAATGGTGTGTACCATGTGCTGCACGGATCGCTTTCGCCGCTGCACGGCGTGGGGCCGGAGCAATTGCGCATCGCGAACCTCATTGCGCGCGTCGATGCGGGCAATGTGGATGAAGTGATCGTAGCCACTAATCCTACGGTCGAAGGCGAAGCCACCTCTGCATATCTCTCCCAGCAACTCAAGCGCGTTGGCGTGAAAGTGACGCGCATCGCGATGGGCATCCCGGTGGGCAGCGACATAGAGTACACCGATGAGATCACCATGCTTAAAGCTATCGAAGGACGGCGAGAACTGTGAAGGATGGCCTTAGCTTCTAGCTACTCGCTATAACGTCAGATCTGGTTCCAGGAAAACGTTGACTTCTTCTTCGGTGGAAGCGAGTCCTTCAGGAAGGGTGCCGCGGTTGTATTCGGCCATGCGGTTCTTCCACTTAAGGAAGTCGGTGATGCTTTGCGGTTCGACGCGTACCTCGACCCGGCGCAGGCTGGCGAGCAAGAGATTCATTTCGTAACGGAAACCGGTGATGCTGCGGAGATTCTTTGCGGAGGGATGTGTGGTTTCGATTCTGCCGCGACGGAATTCCAGCAGTCCCCACCCACCAGGCAGTTCTTCTTGGCGCACGAGTCCGGCCGGAGCTAGATAAAAGCGCTCGCAGCCTACTCCCTGCTCCGGCTTGAGGCGAAACAGCTTGGCGCGATCGGCGAGAAAGTCAGAACGCGTGACTTTGCATTCGACGAGTACGGAATGACAGGCGCGCTTCCAGCCGATGGCATCGGGCATCTCTCCGCTTACGCACGCCTGCTCGGAGAGCACGACTCCGCAACGGTAGCGGCGCAGCCAGTGAACGGCTTTCTCGACTAGTTGGGCGTGGGTCATGGATGCGTCAGTTGTAACCGCTGGGGCGGGGCGGTGAAAAGTGGCTGAGAAGCTACCGTCAGCCACTCAGGACGGGTCGAGTTGAGAAGTTCTTGATCGGCCTAACCAGCACAGGCCGATGCAGAACAGTCTCCAGCAGATGGCGTTCAGCGGCGATGGTCCGGCCGGCTTGTCCGAGGGATGAATAGCCTTCGGCAGCGATAATCAAAGCTTCGTTTCTCTTACTTTTACTCTTAACCTGATCATTATCAATATCAATGTGAATGCGCTGGATGCGGCCATCGTGCGCGGTATCCAGGGCATTGGCCAGACGCAGGACAGCGGCAAGCTGGATGGTTGCTTTTTGCTCGTCGGGGAGGAGATCGCGCAGAGTTTTGTGTTTTCTTGTGGGCAAGACTCCTCGGTGAAAACGGGCAACAATAGCGGCGCGCTGTAGATCCGCGGGCTTCCAGCCCAGCGGGTTGCCGTGAGCTCGAATCAAATCGAATGAAACTTTGTGATGGCCCTTCGGGCCTTCCGACTTACCCACATCGTGCAGAAGAGCGGCAGCAAGCAGACTAGAACGGGCTGAGGCCGCGTCTATGGAGGGTTGCCATCCCCAGGCTAGCAGCCCATCGTAAAGCTGAAGGGCAAGGCTCGCCACACGCTCGGAATGCGGGAAGTCAGGATCGAGTCCATTCGCCCAGAGCTTCATGCGGCGAGTTGTGAGGGCCTGGATTTGCTTGCCTTGGGGCAGCGCGGCGCGCCAGACTTGCCAGAGAGAATCGGGGCCGACCATTTTGGCGCGATAGTGGTCGATGCGCTTGGTGCGCTCGGAGAGGATTCTCTGACGCCAGCGATTGCGCGAATCTGCATCGGGAAAAACTTGACAAGATACGGCCGTGGACCAGAGCACGTCGAGATCGTGCACTTCGCCGAGCAGGTCCTGAATTTCTTTCAGATCATTGCTCCAAGCCTTGTGCTCGACGGGGAGAAAGTTTTCCACGATGTAGCGGAAGCGCTTGATACCGATGCGAAGACTGTGAAAAGCGATCTGGGAGCGGTTGCGGAGGGCGTGATTGTGAAGGTCGCGAGCTTCGGTCCAACGTTCGAGAGCGAGGTGTTTGAAGAGCGCGCTCCCCAGTCGGATGCGCGTGGCACGGGCGGGAAGAGACTTGCTCCACTGGCGCCACTGTTTGCGGCCGAACTCTTCGAGAGCGGCTTGAGCCTCGTGCTGTTGCTCCAGTTCGCGACGGCGGAGGATTTCGAGAAGGGATCGGGCTACTGGATCTCGGGGGGCGTAGTTTAGGTTTCCGGTTGCCGCGGCATTATCCACTTCCCCGGGGTTTTGTTCAGATTTCGGCAACGCGGGCGAGAGCGGCCGCGCCACACTCAATTTTTCGACCCACTCCATCATTACGTGGACGTCGCGGAGAGCGCCGAGGCGCTGAAACAGGCGTTTGCCGGCCTTCTTCATGGCCTTCCAATCGGGATCGGGATCGAGTGCCATCAAGCCGTCGGCCAGAGAGCGGCAACGGCGAAGGGCTACGCGCAGGTGGTGAACGGGGTCGGGGCCGAAATCGGCGGAGACGTGCTCGCATTCCTCCAGCACCCGCAGCATCCAGTAGCGAAGGCCGGTAACCTTTTTAGGCCGAGTTGTGCGAGTGATTGAAGAGGGCACAGGAGTTCCGAAAAGACGGTCTTAAATATCACTATTTTCGCCGGAGATGAAGGCGAATGCCAGTGCCAGGGAGTGTCCCAAGTCGTTCACTACAAAGGACAGGCCAGCAGCCAGGCCAGCCTTCCACTTGGACCAATTTCCAGCGAAGTGCCATTACCTCCGTAATGTGCGGGGACTTACCTCTTAGATTTAACCTTCTACTTGCAGAGTGTAGTTCGAGGAGCGATCTATCACGAACGCAAGTACATTTCATGCCAATCGGGCGGCATCGGCGCGGGCCTTCGTCCACAGCCTGAACATCCTGATCAAGTATGCGCGGATGTACGGCTACGAACATAAGCGCACAGAAGCGCAATTCGAAGTCACTTGGAATGAGTTACAGCAGGGTCTACCGGCGGCGGGAGATGGCGGCTTTCTGCTGGGAGTTTCGGATAACAAGTTGTTACTGGACGGCGTGCCGCTGGAAACGGGTCAGACCGAGCGCAGCTTTGGCCAGCTCTTGAGTACGGCCGGCCTCGCCAGCCTGCACTTCTCCAAGGACGTAACCATCGAGGATTTCACCCGCCTAGTGCGCGCTTTCACGGTCGCCGGCTCCAAGGCTCAAGACGTATCGAAGCAGATCAAAGAAGCACTCAATAGCGGAACCAAGCAAAGCACCATCAGGATTAACGAAGTGAAATTCGTAGCGGCCGATCCGCTTACCGGAGACATCAGCGTAGCGGCGCAGATCGCTGCACAGACATTAGGACCGGAATTCAAGCAATGGTTGAATAATCCGCAAAAACTGTTGCAGCTGATTGCGGCGGCCGAGGGCGCCAACGCGGGAGGGGGCGGCCAAGGACAAGGTGGCGGAACGGCAGTTCCTTTTGGAAGTGTTCCAAACATGCCTGGGCACTGGGTGGCAGGGCCGGAACCAGGCGCAGGAACGGGGACGGGAACGGCTCCAGCCTGGGAAGGTGGAGTGGTTCCGCTGCAGGAAGCCGAAGTAGTTCAGGCGATACGCCTGCTGACTCGATTCGGCCAGGTGCAGGGCGATCCGAACGCTAGTCCAGAGATTCTGCAGAAGGAACTGACCGAGACCGCCCCGAACACACGTCTGAACCTGCAGCAGTTGTTGGGTACGCTCGCGGCCAAGGTGACTACCGAACAGGATGATACGCCGCTGTTGATGAAAGCGGCCGAGCACATGGCGATCCGCTTCGCATTGGACCGTTACCAAAAGGGCGAAGTGAAAGTAAACGCTGTGCATCAGATGATGGAGCACATGAGTCGGCAGATGGACTCGCTGCGACAGATTCTGAAGTTGCAAGAAGAAAAGATGAACAAGGCCGGGATCTTGGTGGATTCGCATGCCGATATCCTGGACCGGATGTTCTGGGCGGAAGTGCCAGAGTCGGGGAAAAAGACGGTTCTGCTTTCCAACGAAGCTCCGTGTGTTCCACCACGCAATGTGCGCCAGTTCGTGGAGCTACTTCTCGATCGTGACGAGAAAGAGGCGTCGGCTGAGATTTTGAACAATTACTCTGGTTGCCTGAACGCCAAGGAAGCTGACTCCCGCCGCAAGAGTGCGATCGGATTGAGCCAACTCGCCGATCTGTACGCGAGATTGGGTGGCGGGGCGACGGGCGGGGCGATCCGCAAAGTTACTGAGCAGCTTTGCGTCGAGAAGGATCCTGAGCTGCAGAGCTTGTTGAGCGCGGCTTTCGTGCGCCTAAGTCAGGAGGCCAGCGAGGCCAAGAACTACCAGGCATTGAACGAGGTATGTTCCGCGATGGAAATGCTGCTGCAGCAGCGCCCGGTCATGGTAAACGACCTGCGGCCGCGGGTAGGAGTGGAAAACCGGATTCCAGAGTTTATTGAGGAAGCATTGAACCATGATCCGATTCCACCAGAGCTGCTGGTGGTGTTGCGGCGAACCTGCCAATCGGGGGCGGAACATCTGGCTGACCGGTTCTTTCGCTGCATGAGGCGGGATGAATGCGATCGCATGGTGGAGCTGGTCAAAGAGATGGGATCTCCGGCTCTCGCGCAGTTACGGGAAATTTTGCGTACGGGACAGTCGCGACAGGCGTCGGCAGTTGTAGGTTTGTTGAGCCGGCTGGATGTGGGCACATTGCTGGAGCTGTTGCCGACGCGATTACCGGAGTGGAACCGCTTCTACCATGACATCGTGGTTCGCCAGGTGGCTTACGGCGCGGCTCCAGACCGTGGACGAACCCTGCTGGAGCTGGCAGAAGTTTTGGATCCTGTGGTTCTGCCGGAAGCTATCGATGAGATCGGAATGAGTAGCGACATCAGCGCGGCGCCGCCTCTGGTAGCAATGGCGAAGCCGGGCGAAGCAATTTCGCGCTCGCCGTTTATCCAACTGAAGGCCATCGAGTCGCTGGGGCGGCTGCGGGATCCGGAGGCGGTGCCGCTGCTACGCGAAATTATCGAGACCAAGAAAAGATTTGGATGGGTTCATCATCGTGAACTCAGAATTGCCGCGGCACAATCCTTGTCCAAAACGGATCCGCGCTACAGTGCTCAGATCCTCTCCGACAGCGGCATCGAGCCAGCGGAGTTAGCCATCGCACCGCTCGACACGGCTCCGGCATGTCCGTGGGTCCGACAACGGCGCTACGAGCGAATGGTGCTGGCGCGCACACTTGGCGCCACGATTGGCAGCTCCTGGGGAAAATCAAGAATTCTGATTCGTGAGTTGAGTTTGGGCGGCGGCATGGGCACGAAAGAGGACAATCTGCGAATCGGCAGCGAAGCTGATTTGGAGATTTCCCTCGGCATGCGGTCAAAGATCAAAGCCCATGTGCTGCTGCGCAGGGCGCGGGTGAATGAGGTGGGTTTCGAGATTGTGAATACTGACCTGGAAAGCCGCTACCGGCTACGCCGGTTGTTGGTGGATGCGCTGAGTCAGGTTCCGCAGAAGAAAGATCAGGAGTGGAGCGGGGAGCGGAGAGTCTAGAGCGGAGCTACGCTCCGCGGACAGCCGAGGGCTGTTCCCCCACATAGAAATTAAGTGGTTAAATAAAAAGCCTCCGCCTAGCAGCGGAGGCTTTTTACTTCCAGATAGCTGGACCGAAATGCTTACTTCACCTTGGCGAAGATGATGACCAGGGTGTAGAGAGCGAGCGACTCGATCAGGGCCAAGCCTAGAATCAATGCCAGCTGAATGCCGGGACGAGCCGCTGGATTGCGGGCCAAACTTTCGGCTGCCGAGGCGGTCGCCTTGCCCTGCGCCAAGGCGCAGATACCGGAAGCAAAGGCCATGGAGAATCCGGCGGCGATCGCAACCCAGTTGACTCCACTCTCGGCTCCGCCTTGCGCAAAAGCGGGGACGGCGAACGAAAGTACGGAAAGTGCCATGAACAACTTGCTGAGCTTACTCATGTGTTTCTCCTCGTATGAAATACCGCCAGTGGGTGGTTGACCTCATACCTTGCAGACGCCCTCACGCTGAACGGCTAAATCTTCCAAAACAGATTCGAAGACTAAACTCTAGTGCTCTTCCGAGACTGCGCCCTGCAGATAGACGGTAGTCAGGAGAACGAAGATGTACGTTTGCAATAGCGACACGCCGATGTGCAATCCCAGGAAAATAATGGGTACGCCAATGGGAACGAGTGAAAAGAAAACCAACGTGACCATGTCGCCGGCGAACATGTTGGCGAACAGACGGATGGTGAGCGAAAGCACGCGCGCCAAGTGGCTGATGAGTTCGATGGGGACCATCAGGGGCGCCAGCGCGGGCATGGGCCCGGCGAAGTGTTTCAGGTAGCCGATTCCGGCGTGTTTGAATCCTTGCGTCTGGTAGTACACGAATGCGCAGAGCGCGCAGCCGAGTGGAACGATGGGAACGGCGGTTGGCGACTCGAAGCCGGGAATCACACCGATCAGATTGCAGAACAAAATGAAAAAGAAGAGTGCGGTCAGGAACGGTGTGTAGCCCTCGCTGTGGTGGCCGATGATCTCGTCGCTTTGGCCCTGGATGAACCCTTCGACACCCTCGAAAGCGTGCTGCAGAGCGCCGGGACGATCCACGGACAGCCGAGAGCGGACCAGAAGAAACATAATCAGAAGGAACGAGAAGACGAGAATTTCCATCGCGAACGAGTTCGTAATAGGAGCCGTCGGGTACTTAGGCGGGAGGTGCAGGGCTCGCAGCAACGACGTGACAGGACCCGCGAACAGGCGATTCAGTGTCTCGGTGAACCAGAGTTGTTCAGGCATAAGGAAGCTTTTGGCTCTTGGCTTGGCCGTGGCTACGCTGACTTTACCAGCTAGACTCCACGAGCCAGTGCTGCGTACAGTTCGTAAAGCGCTTCGCAGCCGATGGCGACGACGGGCAAAAATAAGCCCGCAAGAAGCCCGTTCAGGCTTGCGGGTGAAACAGTCAATATAACATACGCGCCGACGGCCATCAAAAGATAGCGAAACAAGAATCGAAATACAATTCCCTGCCCGGATTGGGACGTGGCCGCTCCAGTAGCGCGATCGACGAAACCGGCGATCACGCGCTTCAGCCAGTGGAAATTGATATAGGCGATAGCACATCCGCAAGCAAAGCCGACCGCGGGACGCAGGCCGAATTTCCACCACGCGACCGCAACCAGAAACGGAGCGAGTGCGGCCATGAAGGTGCGGATGCGGTGGAGTGCGCCGGAATAGAAGTGTTCGGCGGCAATGGCTTGCGCAGAGTCGGCTTCGGTTTGGCTCGAGTCGGGCATTGACGGGCCAGCAAAACATCTCCCAGCAATCATGGTAAGCGATAGTCGGTTCGGCGGGGCACCTTCACACTTTTACGGCGTGATTTACTTCGTGTCGCGCATAACGGTGCGGATCAGTTCGACGAAGCCGGCGGCTATGCCCAAGAGGATCCCAGCGAGATACAGCCACGTAGTGTGCAGCCAGCGGTCGAGTGCCGCGCCGATCAACCATCCCACGACGAGCGCAGCAGGCAGGATAAACGCCAGTTGGCTATAGCGGCTGGCCTGCACCCAGAAGGTCTCCTTTGGGCTGGAGTCCTTGGAGCGCGGAGTCGGATCGTCGGGAGACGTCATTTGCGTCGGTCCAAGCAAATTGGATTCTACGCTAGTGTTGCAATCGAGGGGTGGTAACAGACGGCCGGGCTTCGCCCAGGCCGGGACAGCCGAGGCGGCTGTCCCCCCTGGCATCTTAGTGGACAAGCCTTGCCACCGGATTCTGCGCGATCAACAACGACCAGTTCACCAGGTTGATGAAGCGATCCGGCATGATTCCGACAAAGACCGTGGCGAATGCAGTCACGCCGAGCGCGGTGCGCATGGTCCAACTTATGGGCAAACGGCCCGGCTCCTCGGACTTGCCCATGAACATGGCATTGGCCATTTTCAAGTAATAATAGAGGCCGAAGACGGAATAGAGCACGCCCAGAGATGCAAGGGCATAGTGTCCGGTTTCGATCAGGCTGAGGAAGATAAAGTACTTGCCCCAGAAGCCGGCCAGGGGCGGGATGCCGGCGAGGGACAACAGGAAGATCAGCATGAGCACGGCTTCGACGGGGGCGCGGGAATAGAGCCCGTTGAGGTCATCGAGTTCGTCGCCGATGACGTTGCGGTGGCGCAGCGAGGTGATGACGCCGAAGGCGCCGAGATTCATGAAGGTGTAGACAAGAAGATAAATCAGGATGCCTTTGATGCCGTCGGGGCTGAGCTGAGTGGAAGTTCCTGCGATCAGGCCAAGCAGCATGTAGCCAACGTGGGCGATGGAGGAATACGCCAGCAGACGTTTGGTGTTGGTCTGAGTGAGGGCGGCAAAATTCGCGCCCGTCATGGTGGCGATGGAAACGAAGACGAACAGTGGAACGTAGATCGGCCGCATCGCCGCGAGACCCAGTACGACGTTGGGATAGGTCGGATAGGTCGCACCCATGACGCGCAAGAGCATTGCCCATCCTGCGGCTTTGACGGCAACGGACATAAAACCGGTGATGCTCGTTGGCGCACCTTCGTAGGCGTCCGGCGCCCATTGATGGAATGGAACGGCGGCGATCTTGAACAACAGGCCCGTGACTGTGGTCAGCAAGGCGACGATTGCGATCGGATTGTGAGGATCCTTGGCGAGAATCATTCCAAGGCGTTTGCCGATGTCGCCGAGGTTTGTGCTACCGGTGAGTCCGTATAGCAGCGACAGACCGTAAGCAAAAATGCCTGAGGAAAACGCCCCGAGCAACAGATACTTCAGCGCCGCCTCGTTGGAGCGGCGATCGCGGCGCAGAAAACCCACGAGAACGTAGGTGGAGATCGCCATCAGCTCCAAGCCGATGAAGATGAGGACGATGTTAAAGCCCGCCGCCATGCACATCATGCCCACCACCGAGAGCAACATCAGGGCATAATATTCGCCGTGATTCTCGTGCTCGGTCTTCAGGTAGCGCACCGAGATAAGAATCGAAATGGCGGTGGCCGCCAGGAACAGATACCAGAAATAAAGAGCGCAGCGGTCGACCAGGATGCTGTCCATCATCCCAAGCGACCCCATGGACACCGACCGATTGGCCTGCATCCATTGCTGAATCGTCCACACGCCTCTGGCGGCAAACAAAACACCCACAAAGGCCAGAAGCGCATTCACCCATTTCTCTTCCGCAGGAAGCATCAGATCGATGAGCAAGATGCCAAGGGCAAACACGGTAAGCAGAGTGATGGGCAGGACCAGCAGGTAATCGCTCGGGCTGAATTGTGAAAGCACGCCCACTAGTTCTTGCCTTTCGTCGATTGCAACTTAGCCGATTGCACTTCTACGAGCGAACTGGTCACGGCCGCCGTGGCGGCAATTGCAGGCGTCTCTTCATGCTGAACCTCGGCATTCACTTCGCGGGCAGGTTGGGGAGTGCGCACATTTAGCACGATCTGATTTACCGGCTGCTCAAGAATCTGGAAAAAAGGTTTGGGATAGAGACCGATCCAGAAGGCCATGACGAGCAGCGGCACGAACGTCAGCACTTCGCGCGGCGTGAGATCGTGCAACTTTTCGTTCTTGGGATTCGTAACCGTGCCGAAGAAGACGCGCTGGTAGAGCCATAGCAAATACGCTGCGGCCAGCACAACTCCAGGCACGGCCCACGCGCCCCACCGCCAGTTCTCCATGAACGTGCCTTGCAGGATGGTGAACTCGCCGACGAAACCGTTGAGCAGCGGCAGTCCCATCGAAGAGAGGAACATGATCATTGTGATGGTGGCATAGACCGGCATCACGTTCGAGATGCCACCGTATTCGGCGATCTCGCGGGTGTGGCGGCGTTCGTAGAGAATACCGACGATCAAGAACAGGGCGCCGGTTGAAATGCCATGATTGATTTGCTGCAAGACCGAGCCACTCAGACCGGCAGAGTTCAGCGCGAAGATACCGAGCGTGCAGAAGCCGAGATGGCTGACGGAGGAATAAGCAACCAGCTTCTTCATATCCTTCTGCATGAGCGAAACCAGCGCGCCGTAGATAATCGCGATGATCGAAAGAGTGATCATCCAGCCGCGGACTTTGGTGTGCATCAGCACGTCGGGGAAGAACGGCAGCGAGAAGCGGATGAAGCCGTACGTTCCCATCTTCAGCAGAACGCCCGCCAGGATGACCGATCCTGCCGTTGGAGCTTCCACGTGCGCGTCGGGCAGCCACGTGTGGAACGGGAACATTGGGACCTTGATGGCGAAGGCGAAGAAGAAAGCGAAGAACAGCAATGTGGCGACGGTCGGTCCGTAGGCTGGCTCGGAATAGATTTTCGGCGCGGTCTCGTAGAGTGCGGTGAGGCTGAAGGTGTAAATTCCGGTCAAAACATGGTGGTGGAAATAGAGGAACAGAATACCCAGCAGCATCAGGACCGAGCCGGCCAGAGTGTAGAGGAAGAATTTGATGGCGGCGTACAGTTTGCGCGGGCCGCCCCAGATGCCGATCAGCAGGTACATGGGGACGAGCATGGCTTCCCAGAAAACGAAGAAGAGGAAGAAATCGAGCGCCATGAAGACGCCAAGCATGCCGGTCTGAAGAATCAGGAACCAGACGTAGTATTCCTTGACGCGGCTCTCGATGGCGGTCCAGGAAGAGAGGATCGAGATCCAGCCCAGCAGCGTGGTGAGCATGATGAGCAGGAAGGAGATGCCGTCAATGCCGATCACGTAGCCCGCGCCGATGGAGGGAATCCAGTTGTTGGGTACGCCCTCGACGAATTTGAAGCGATCAGGACTGTTGATCTGCGACCAGAACATCGGCACGAGCGGCAACGAGATCAGGAAGCCGCCGAGCGCGAAAAAGTTTGCGATCCAGCGGATGGCGTCCTTGTTCTCCTTGGGGACGAACAGGAGCACGAAGGCGCCTAGGAGCGGCGTGAAGAGGATGATGGACAACATGTGGTTTTGCATGAAAGATCAGCTTCTTGCTTCTAGCTTCAGGCTCCTAGCAAGAAGCCAGGAGCGAGCGGCTAGAAGCTGCATTTCAGTGATACACGTAATAGAAAACGAAACCTACCAGTCCCGCGGTCATGACCAGGGCATACCACTGGACCAAGCCCCATTCGAACAGGCGTGCGGGATAAGAAAGCATGCGCGCCAAGATGGCGGGACCGTTGACGCCGACGCCGTCGATGATCCATTTATCCCACCAACTGGAAATGGTTGCCGTGAGACGCGTGATCCAACCTACGTCGTTGACCGCTGCGTCAATCACGTGGGAGTCAACCCATGAGGACGCTTCGCCGAGTCCCATTACGCCGAGCCGGACATTTCCTAGCTTGCGGCGACCGGTGAAGACGTAGTCGTAGCCTTCGTCGACATAGTACTTGTGGAGCAGCACATTGTAGACGGGCGGCGCAGCGACGGCGATGGGCTCGGCGTAACCCTTGTCGGCTTGGCGATAGCTTCGCCAGGCCAGACCGCAGCCGAGGCCTGCGGCTCCCAGAGACAGCGCCATCAGCAGCCATTCCGTGCGCGTGCTGTGTTCTTCTTCCACTCCGGCCACGAGCTGGCCTGTTCTACCTTCCACCTGAAGAACTCGAGCCTCCGGAGCAAAGACGGGCTCAAGGAAAGCCGTGAACCTGTCAGATCCACCGAGACTGTGCGGCCAACCCAAGAATCCAGCGAAGACGGCGCAGAGCGCGAGCGCCACCAGCGGCGCCGTCATTGATACGGGCGATTCGTGAATATGGTGTTCCACCTCGTGGCTCATGCGCGGGTGGCCGTGGAAGGTCAGATACATGAGGCGGAACATGTAGAAGGCGGTCATGAATGCGGTGACATAGCCTACGCCCCAGAGAATGCGGTAGGCGCCGCCTTCCCGCGACCAGGTTTCCCAGAGAATGGCGTCCTTCGAGAAAAATCCGGCGAACGGAAATATGCCAGCGATGGCTAGCGTAGCGATCAACATGGTGCGGTGGGTGATGGGAATGCGATGGGCAAGATCGCCCATGTTGCGCATGTCCTGCTCGCCGCTCATCGAGTGGATCACGGAGCCGGCACCGAGGAAGAGCAGAGCTTTGAAGAACGCGTGCGTGAAGACGTGGAAGACGGCGGCGGCGAATGCTCCGACGCCCAGCGCGAGAAACATGTATCCCAGCTGCGAGATGGTGGAGTAGGCGAGAACTCGCTTGATATCGTTTTGGACGAGGCCGATAGAAGCTGCGAAGATCGCGGTCAGCGCGCCGACGATGGCGACCGTCTTCATCGACGTGGGCGCGAGCACGAACAGAGCGTTGGAGCGCGCCACCATATAGACGCCCGCGGTAACCATGGTGGCAGCATGAATGAGTGCAGAAACCGGCGTGGGACCTTCCATGGCATCGGGTAGCCACACGTAGAGCGGAAGTTGGGCCGACTTGCCGCAGGCTCCGACGAATAGAAGCAGAGTAGCCGCGGTGATGATGGGATCGCCGATGGTGAAGCGTCCGCTATGCGCGAGGTGCGTGACGTCGGTGAAACGCAGCGAGCCGAAGTACCAGGCGATGAAAAACATTCCAAGAAGGAATCCAGCATCGCCGATGCGGTTGACGATGAACGCCTTCGCGGCAGCGTCGCTTGCGGACTTGCGATGAAAGTAAAAACCGATCAGCAGATACGAGCACAGACCCACACCTTCCCAACCAACGAAGAGCAGCACATAGTTGTTGGCAAGGATTAACGTCAGCATCGAGAACATGAAGAGGTTGAGATATCCGAAGAAACGGTAGTACCCGCCTTCATGCGCCATATAACCGATGGAGTAGATGTGGATAAGCATGCCGACGCCGGTGACGAACAGCAGCCAGATGGCGGAAAGCGGATCGAGCAGGAAACCGGCCTCAGCCTGGAACGGGGCCGGCGAGCCGTCCTGGGTGGTGTAGTTCAGATGGCCGGTGTCGGTGCCGAGCCAGGTGTAGAGAATGGTCTGATAGGGCTGGTGGTAATTCTCCGGCGTGGACGACCAGGTTGAATACTGCCGGACCGCGCCGCAGGCCATAATGAATGCGAGCACGATGGTGCCGACGCAAACGGCGCTGACCGTAGCCTTCTGCAGCTTGCGGCCGAAGAAGAACATGACGGTGGCACCGAGAGCCGGCAGCAGCGGGATCAGCCAGATGTGGGTGAGGAACATTTTTAGCTTTTAGCTCTTAGCCTTTAGCTGTTAGCTCGAACCCTTTGGCTTTTGGCTAAAGGCTAAGAGCTAATGGCTAATAGCTGCTCTTCTACCACTTCAGCAAATTTACTTCGTCGATGTTCACCGTCTCCTTGTTACGGAAGAAGGCGATCAAAATGCCGAGGCCGACCGCGGCTTCGGCAGCGGCATCGGTGATTACAAAAATTGCAAAGACCTGGCCGTGCAATCCTCCCCACATACGCGAGAAGGCAACCAGGTTCAGGTTCACCGCGTTCAGAATCAGTTCGATCGACATCAGGACGATGACTACGTTGCGGCGGGTCAGCACGCCGATAACGCCCAATAGGAACAGGGCTGCGCCGAGGACCAAATAATGTAGGGTCGTGATATGTAGCATGGATTCCATAAAGACAGCTTTTGGCTTCTAGCTTCTAGCTCTTGTTCCCTTCCCTCGGTACTTGGTACTCGGTACTCGCAACTAGATCCTTTTCTTCGCCATGACTACTGCTCCGATGATCGCCACCAGCAACAAAAGTGAAGCGATCTCGAAGGCGAACATGTACTGCCCGTACAACTTCATTGCTATCTGCTGCGTGTTATCGTTTTCCACCATCGGCAGTGCGTGTTCCGGGAAGATATCCTTCCCTTTCGTGTAGACAGCCATGAACAATCCGCCGAGGGCTGTTGCCGCGATGATTCCTACTACCCATTGACTGTTAAATTGCCGCTCTCTCTGCACGCGATCGACGCTCACCAGCATGATGACAAAAAGGAACAAAACCATAATGCCGCCGGCGTAAAGAATGATTTGCACGCCAGCCACGAATGGAGCATAGAGCATCAGGTAAATCGATGCCTGCGCTAGCAGCGTGACAATCAGCGCCAGCGCTGAATGCACGGGATTCTTGCGCGTGATCACCAGGACGCCCCCGATGAGCATGATCCCGGAGAGCAGGTAAAAGAAAAATGGTGTGGCTACGGGTGCCATAACTTTTGTTGAAGCAGCGCTACACCGGCCGTCAGAATGAGGACGCCCAGGCCTAACGGCAGAAGGACCTTCCATCCCATCTGCATAAGTTGGTCAAAGCGATATCGCGGGAACGTGCCACGATACCAGATATAGAGGTACATGAACCCGCCAACTTTCGCCGAGAACCAGAAAATATCCTGCACCCGCATGCTTACCGCCGGAATGAACAGAATCAAGCCGATCAAGCCGAGAACGATACCGAACACGGCAAGGCCGATGGTCTGGATGCGGAAGAGCGGATGCTTCGGCATGCGAGCCGTATTGAAGAAACACATCGCGGCAAGAAAAAGGAATGCAATCCCTGGGAAGAGCGAGAATGCCCTATCCCATGTCGGGCCGCTCAACAGATTCGGAAACGGGCGCAGCCATCCGCCGAGCCAGAGCGTGACTGCAATCGAAGAGACCGCGATCATGGCGGTGTATTCCGAGAGGAAAAATAATGACCAGCGGAAGCCGCTGTATTCGGTGTGGAAACCGGCGGTCAACTCGGATTCAGCTTCCGCCAAATCGAAGGGAGCGCGGTTGGTCTCGGCGATCATCGCGACGGCAAAGATGAAGAATGCAATCAGCCCGAGCGGAAAGAATTTGAAGATGAACCACTCATGCTGTGCCAGCTGTGCCTGGACGATCCCAATCATGCTGAGAGTCCCGGTGCCCTCGGCGTTGAGGCTGGTCATGAGGATCGCCGAGACAACGGCGAGCCCCATGGCGACTTCGTAGGAAACCATTTGGGCGCTGGAGCGCAGAGCGCCGATCAACGGGTAATGCGAGTTCGACGCCCAGCCCGCCATCACGATGCCCAGCACACTCAGGGATGAAACCCCCAACATGAAAAGGATTCCGATGTTCATGTCGGTGATGGCGTGCGTGGGACCGAAGGGAATTACGACGAAAACCGTGAACGCAGCCAGTACCACGATGAATGGTGCGATCCAGAAAACAAAAGCATCCGCCTCAGCCGGCATGATGTCTTCTTTGAGCAGCAGCTTCAGCGAGTCGGCGATAGGTTGCAGCAAGCCATGCGGACCCACGCGCATGGGTCCGAGACGCACTTGCATGTGGGCCAAGACTTTGCGCTCCAGCCAGGTCATCAGCATTACCGCGATGGCCAGGCCGGTGAAGATCACCAAGATGTATACCAGTACCCAGAACATGTTTCCCGCGGCGCCCGGAGTCTGGGCGCTACTGAGGTAGGACTTGATGTATGCGAACATCAGCGGTCCACCTCGCCGAGAACGATGTCGAGCGTGCCGATCACGGCGATCACGTCGGCCACAAGTTGGCCGCGGCACATCAGGTCGAGAGCCTGCAGATTTACGAACGACGGAGGACGCACGCGCACGCGGTAGGGCTGGGTGGAACCATCACTGACGATGAAGTATCCCAGCTCGCCTTTGGGTGCCTCGATGGAGTGGTAGACCTCGCCCACCGCCGGCTTCATCACTTTAGGAATTTTGGCAATGATGGGGCCCTCGGGAATGGAGTCGATGGCTTGCTCGACGATGCGGACGGATTGCCGCATCTCGGCCATGCGGACCAGGTATCGGTCGTAAGTGTCGCCGTTCTGCCCGGTGGGAATATCGAAATCGAAATTCTTGTAGTTGGCATAGGGCTGAGCCTTACGCAGGTCCCACTTCACGCCGCTGGCGCGGAGCACGGGACCGGTGACGCCGAGCGCGATGCAATCTTCTCCAGAGATTCTTCCAACGTTCTTGGTGCGCTCCAGCCAGATGCGGTTGGTGGTGAGCAGTTCCTCGTATTCGTCGATCTTGGGGCGGAAGAACGCGAGGAAATTCTTCACGTCCTTTTCAAAACCGGCATAGGTTTCATACTGCAGGCCGCCGATGCGGAAGGCATGCGTGGTCAGGCGGGCGCCGCAATATTTCTCGAAGATCTTGAGAATCTCTTCGCGGTCGCGGAAAGTGTAGAACAGCGGCGTGATGGCGCCGATATCGAGGGCGTGCGTTCCCAGCCAGAGCTGGTGGCTGGCGATGCGGTTGAGTTCGGTGAGGATGACACGGATATACTGGGCGCGCGGTGGCGCCTCCACGTTGAGAAGTTTTTCCACCGTCTCGCAGTAGCCGAGGCCGTTCGAGACCGCGGCAACGTAATCCATACGATCAACGTAGGGATTGAACATCGTGTACGTACGGTTCTCGCCAATTTTTTCGACGCCCCGGTGCAGGTAGCCGATCACGCACTCCAGACCGAGAACTTTTTCTCCATCGAGGCGAAGAATGACGCGCAGCACGCCGTGGGTGGCGGGATGCTGCGGGCCCATATTAATAACGAGCTCATTGGCATCAAGAAACGGCTTCTCGGGAGTTTCGAGATCGAGATGCGAGAGCGTATTCGGATCGGTCATTCGCTTTTCACTGCGCTTTTCACTGGCCGCTTTCAATGCCGAGGTTGATCTGCACCCACTCGTTGTCCTGCTGCAAGATGTCGTAGTCCTTGCGCAAGGGATGTCCCTTCCAGCCGTCGGGCAGCAGAATGCGCTTCAGGTCAGGATGTCCGTCAAACTTGATGCCGAACATATCGAAGACTTCGCGCTCCAGCCAGTTGGCGGTTGGCCAAATAGGGACGGAACTGGGCAGGCTGTCGCCGTCCAAGATTTGCGTGGTCACGCGGATGCGCTCGTTGCGTGCGAACGAATACAGCACCCAGACGACGTCAAATTGTTTCTCGCGCTTCGGATAGTGCACCGCCGTGATGTCAACGCAGTAATCGAACTGCTCCTGGTTGCGCAGAACTTGCAGAATCTCAGGAATCAACGAGCGATCAACCGCCATGTAATTCTGGCCGGCGTAGGTGAGCGGATCGATGCCGGAACCGTACATCCCTTTAAGTTTCGCAATCATGGGAGAATCCCAAGGGATGGGGGCGGGCGCGGCGGGCTTGGCTGGCGCCGCGGGTTTCGCGGCGGGAGGCGTAGCGGGCGCGGTGGAGGGCTTGGCAGAAGCTGGCGACCCAGATGCGGCGGGCTTTACGGTTGAGGACTTGGGATCGGATTGAACGGAGCCGGAAGCGGTAGCTTTCACGCCGCCAGGAACGGCCGGTTGATCCGCCGTCGGCTTCGGCTCACCTTCCGGCGGCGGTGTAGAGGGCGATTTGATTTCGTCCGGCATTAGCGGAGAGGGCAGACCTCAGGCGCGCAGGGCATCGGAGAGAACGTTAATTTTTATCAGCTTGAGGATGCGGTGTCAACGAGCTTGCCAGGAAAAGTGGCTTTGCTCCGAGGCCAGGAACGACGGACTTGCGCTCTACAAGCGCGATTGGGCTTGATAGGACTCGATCAGGTCGCGAATGCGCTGCGCATCTTTCTTGCGATGGCCGTGACTGGTGATGGGGTCGGTGCCGCCGGTGGATTCGATTCGAATCTCTGCCCATAACACCCCGGTCGAGATGTGCACGGAAGCAATTTTCGAGATGGCGATGCTTTCATCGTTGCTCCCGAACCAGCGGGACTTCACGCGACTGACGCGGAGCGGACTGACGACGAGGCGAGTCGGGAAGAGAAAATTTCCCTGCGTCCAACGGCTGGCGGTAAAGGTTTGCGGCGCAGGTTCAGCCGCAGGGGTGGGCGAAGTTACACCCATTCCAGCGCACCTTTTTGCCACACCCAGATGTAACCGACGATCAGGATAACGAGGAAGATCAGAATCTCCACTAGCCCGAAAACTCCGAGCGCTTTAAATTTGACGGCCCAGGGGAATAGAAAGATCGTTTCTACATCGAAGACGACGAACAGGATCGCGACGATGTAATAGCGGACGGTATAGCGGCCGCGCGCATTGTCGATTGGATCGATGCCGCACTCGTAAGGCATCAACTTTGTCTTATTCGGATTACTGGGACGAACGAGCTTGGCTAAGAGGAGCGTGAACGGAAGAAGCACGCCAACGACTGCCATGAAGATGAAGATGGGTACGTAGTTTTGCGGCATCAGAAGCCTCGCACGGCTCACTGTTCATGGAACTGATTGAGCAAGCAATACTACCGCTGATCACGCGCGACTTCAAGAAAAGAGGTTTACGGTTCAAGCAGAGGTGTCCGTCTGTTGCAATTTACGATGCTCGAGATACGCGCTAATTTGTTGCTGCCAGTCGCGCATTTTCGCGATATATGCCTCCTCGGAAAATGCTCCCAAAAGACTCTCCGCATGTTTTCCGAATGCAGTGACCGTGTACCTCACAACAACCTTGCTGCGTTCGGCCGCAAGGGATTCGATCTTCACCACGATGTGTGCGGCATGAGAGTCAGGGGCAACCCTGACATATTCTGCCCGGTGCGCTTGCCCATCCGCGTCAACGATTGTCCAAACGGCTTCCTCACCGGCTTTGCCCTCTCGAAAGACCGTATCACGGGTGAATTCTATTTTTTCAGGAAAGACCGGCTTGGGATCCCAACCCTTCACCCAATCCCGCTCGCCCTCAGGACTGAAAAGCGGAAAGGCAATATCGGCAGCGCACGGCAACTCGAAGCTCCCGGTACGGTTGACCTGCTCTGGAGTTTCCCGTGCGAAGGCGGGGTTTGCGAAAGTGAAAATCCAACTCGCAAGATATATCTTGAAAGCAATCACAGGATTTTCCTCCGAAAATGGAGCGTCCGCCGACGAACGACGGCCGGCTAGCAATCTTTGCCAACGGCCACAGCCCACGCTGCGGCGGTATATATGGCTAGATTTCCGACTTCGTACATGCCGTGCAGAAGGTGAATGACGATGGCCAGAACAAACACGGCCACTAGAACCCAAGCACCACGAATGGCAGTTCGCGGGTTCAGCATCAGGACACAGCCGGCGATCTCACCGAATCCGAGCACCAGACGCACGACGTTCGGCATGTGGCTTTGGGCGAAGCTGTGAGCGGCGCTGGGCAGGACAAAGAGGATTGCCTCGATCAGAATCACCAGACCGAGTGTCCATTGCAGTCCGGTTAATGCGATTTGCGAGCGTTGTGCTGACATATGTGACTCATCAACTATTTGTCGGCGCTTCGCTTACGCGCAGGCCGCGCCTTGATTTCTTTCAGGCGATGGCTGGCGCTGGAATCGAGGTCGAAATCGTAAAAGCGCTTCAACTCCTGAATGCGCTCGAGGGAGGTTGGGCTGAAAGGCGTCTTTCCGTCGAAAGCATGGAGCACGATACCTTCCAGAAGATCGCCGAGGGTCATATCGTGGTACTCGGCAAAAGCTTTCAAGACTTTGAGCAGGCGTTTTTCCATCCGGACGCCGGTTTGGACACGCTCTACCAGCAGTTTCTGATCATCGATCATGTGTACCAATGTACCACGCTATCCTGGTACACGCAACGGGCAATCCCAGCTCCCCCGATGGGATCACACCTTCCGTGGCAGGTTGTTTATAATCGCGTTTCAACATTTCATCATCTTTGGCGCCGATAAGGCGCACTTCCCTGTTAAAGGACTCTCTTTGGCATTCGACGAAAATGTTTACGAGCTGCGGCGGCAGAAGCTGAAACAGATCGAGGCGCTGGGCCAAACTGCGTACCGAAGCAAGTACGAATTCACGCACACCATTCCGCAGATCTTGGCGGACTATTCGGACAAGACTGCGGAGCAGCTGGAAGCTGCGCGGGTCAGCGTGCGCGTGGCCGGACGCATCATGGCGATTCGATTGATGGGCAAGGCCGGATTCAGCCACCTGCAGCAGGAAGGAAAGCGGCTGCAGATTTATGTGAAGAAAGATGCGGTCGGGGAAAAGGGATTCGAGTTATTCAAGCTGCTCGATCTCGGCGATTACATTGGCGTCAGCGGCTATTTGTTTCGCACGCGCACCGGCGAACTGACGATCCACGTGGAGGAGATTACTTTCCTGAGTAAGGATCTGCTGCCGCTGCCGGTGGGTAAGGCCATCGAAGGAGATGCCTCTAGCCCGGATGGCCCTAAGAAATGGAACGAACTCACGGACGTCGAACTACGCTACCGGCAGCGCTATGTCGATCTGGTGGTGAATCCCGAGGTGCGGGAAGTGTTCCTGAAGCGCAGCAAGCTGGTCCAGTCGCTGCGACGAACGATGGAAGCGCATGGATTTGTCGAAGTCGAGACGCCGATGATGCAACCCATTGCTGGTGGAGCGGTGGCGCGGCCATTTGTCACCCACCACAACACGCTCGATATGGATTTGTACTTGCGGATCGCGCCGGAGCTTTATTTGAAGCGGCTGGTGGTGGGTGGATTCGATCGGGTGTACGAGATCAATCGCAACTTCCGTAATGAAGGCTTGGGGTGGAGATGGAATCCAGAGTTCACCATGCTGGAGTTCTATCAGGCATACACCGACTACCAGGGCATCATGGATCTCACGCAGGAGTTGATTACGCAGGCGGCGAAGGACGTGAATGGTGGAACCATGGCGAAGTGGGGCGATCAGGAGATTGATTGGGCCAACTGGCAGCGCCTAACCATGCGCGAGGCGATCATTCGTTACTGGCCGGAGGCGGCGGGAGAAAAGCCAGAGATGAGCGATTTCAATTCGAACGATGGGGTGCAGAGGCTGGTCGAACGCTTCAATCAAGCTCATGCCCATATGGCTTACGACCGCAACGAGCCTCTGGGCAAGACGATTGCGGGATTGTTTGAAGCGGCCGCAGAAGAGCATCTCACACAGCCGACGATCATCTACGAGTTCCCTACCGCGGTGTCGCCGCTATCGAAGCAAAAGCCGGATGAGCCCGAATGGACAGAGCGGTTCGAAATCTTTGCGGGACAGATGGAAATATCCAACGGGTTCAGCGAACTTAACGATCCGGAAGATCAGCGGCGGCGATTTGAAGGCCAGCTAGAGGAACGCGAGCGCGGCGACGATGAGGCGCATCAGATGGATGAAGACTACATCCGCGCGCTGTCGTATGGAATGCCGCCGACGGGCGGCTGCGGAGTCGGCGTGGATCGGCTGTGCATGCTGCTGACCGATTCCCACACGATCCGCGATGTGATTCTGTTTCCGCTGCTGCGGCCGGAAAAGAACTCAACCCCAGAGAGCGCTGAAGACACGGGGCAAGAAACTTAGCTCGGTGTGGTTGATATTTCGAGTATTAGCTTCCCAGTACCCTACAATGCACTAGAAATAGGGCACCGCGATTTCTATACTCACGTCATCAGTTTAGGTTTAGAAATGGCAGCGCTATCGTAATGTCTTTCAGCCTCAGGACGTTGGGTCGGTAGCGCTTTGCTTTTCCTTCCGACAAATTTTCTACTTCGACGTTCCTCCAGCGCCGTGCTTGTCCGTTCGCTGCGGCTCATACGGAGGCTTGTCGGGGCTGAAGTTGATACTCAGATAATCGATCAACGCATCGCGATCCACGGGGTCGACTACCGCTCCCCATTTCGTCATCTTGTCGACTTCTTTGGCCCAGGCAGCTTTGCTCAAACGCTGTTGCAGGATAATCCGCGCTTCATGACATTCCAGGCACGCACTGGTAGCCTTCGCCTGCATCGTGCCGGCAGGAAGATCCGCCGCGACGTTGGCGGGAGCCTTTTGAGCACGCGCCCAAAAGGGTGATCCGGCGATCGTGGCCAGAAGAACGATAGTCAGAACGGCTCTGAACGACCCCTCCGCCACCTTGCTGACAAGAGCCATTCCATTCGCCGATGTTTTACGTAACATGTACATTCACCTGATCGATGGCGTTGTTGAGATAGCCACTGGGATTCCAAAGAGGCGTCGCGGGTTGCGTGCGCCCCTGCTTGTCTGTAGCACGTGACTGGATGGAGTAGTCACCAGCTTTTGCGGGTTTCCAATCGTAGCTCCAAAGACGCCAGGCGTAGTGCGCCTGGTCGTGGCCGAGTTTTGCAATGTCCCAAGTTGCGCCGCCGTCGGCGGAGATCTCAACTTTCACGATGTCGGCTTCTCCTGCCCAGGCTGCACCATGAACAGCCACCTTGCCAGCCTTCAGGGTGGCGCCATCGCTGGGTCCGGAGATCACTGACTTCACGTTCAGAGCAGTCAGCGGATGCGTGTCTTCGGGCTTCACGGCGTCGCCGGGCTTCACTGGCTGGTTCGGAAAGCGGTAACCCGGACTCATAAAATTACCCACGAATTCCGCATCGAGCACTTTAATTTCGGTGAGCCACTTACAGGAGGCGGCACCAATCCAGCCAGGGACGAGAGCGCGCGCTGGAAATCCGTGATGTTTGGTCAGAGGAGATCCATTCATGTGCGTGGCGACGAGCGTGTCGGCGTCGAGCGCCTTCTCGATGGGGATGCTGCGAATAAAAGGAGGGACTTTGCCGGGAACCTCGTCGAGTCCGCGGAACATCACGTGCTTGCCCGAGGGTTTCACTCCGGCACGTTGCAAAACTTCACGCAGGCGCGGACCGGAAAAACGAGCCGTGCCCACCGCGCCTTTGCCCCACTGGATGCCGGGAACTTGCGGGCGCTGCAGGCTGCGCCCATTACCGGCGCACTCGAGCGTGTTAACGATGGAGTGCGTCTCCATTTTGTTCAACTCGGCAAGGCTGAGAGTCAGAGGCTTATCGACTTCTCCACCGAGCGCGAGTCGCCAGCCACCTGCATCCAGTTCGCTGGGCTCGTGCATGTGATTGCGCACAAAGAAGTGCGGCACCGGGGTGAGCCAGGTGTTGAAATACTCAACCGGGCTCTCCAAGTCGACGAAGCGGAATGACCGAAGAATCATGCCGTCTTCGCCTGGAAACGGAACTGATTGCCCCTGGGGGAGAGCCCAACTCAACACGGAAGGTGCGGCCCCAGCCACGAGCGCCGCGGCTGAAACTTGCTTGAGGAATTCGCGTCTGGATTTCATCGGTTTATTGAAATTCGAGAAACGTTTGTTTGCTGCAATTCAAAATTAACACCACCGGCCCGGAAAAGGAGAGTGGCCAAAACCGGACCGGTGGCGCTCCTGAAGGGAAGGCGCCCTTCAGAAAATTGTGGGCCGTCGAACGAAGGTCCCGCGTCAACTTCTGACGCGGGACCGCTTTGTTCGTTTTACGGCAGCACGTAGCGGAACGAGGTGAAGACCATGTTGTCGATTCCTTCCGGAGTGACTCCAGGATGTCCGGCTCCCGATGGGCCGACGCCCGACCAGGTATCACGAGTCACGTAGGAATACTGCGTGCCGAACTGGAATCTTCCCCTGGGACCACTATAGAAGCGGTACCAGAAGCCGACGGTTCCCTCGATCAGCGCGCGAGTATCAGAGGTGCAATTGGCAAGGCTCGTGGGCGTGAAGCCGGTGTTCACAGCGGGAGGTAATTCGCTGTAGCAACCAGTGTTGCTAAACAGAGGCGCTCCGTAACCAACTTCCTTCCCCGTTATAGGATCAAAGCTGGCGGTCCGCTGAGCGTACTCGACACCACCGTAGCCGTAGATATCGAGTTTCTTGCTTTTCCATTCGAACGTGCTGAGGCCCTCCAGGTTCTTGATCAAATGAAGTGTGCCGTCGGCGTTGATCGACACATCCGAGAGCCCTCCTGGGGCATAGCGTCCGATTCCACTGCCGCCCAAACCTTTCAGACCGAAGACGAGGTGGTTGGCAATGGTCCAGCGGGCACTCGCGCCGATCCCGCCTCCATTTTTGGAAGAGTTGTAGGCTCCGAGTGCGTTGGGACCGGCGACCGTGCTGCCGCCGCAGAGAGTGGTAGCAGAAGCGACTTCGCCGCAAGGAAATACCCGGTCGGCGAATCGGTCGTACAGACCGAAGACCTCGTAGTGCCCAAAGCCGGGATCAAAAGCGGCTTTCGCGATGAGATCGGGCGAAGGGTTGAAAGTATAACTTGCAGTGGTGTTGTAGCTGTTGCTTGCGCCCAACTGGCCGAGGAGGAAATTGTCTCCGTTGCCGTGCGTGGTGAGCGTGCCTTCCGCATTTTCCATGGCGAAGGCGAATGCAACCTTGTCGCCGAAGGTCTTGGTAACTCGGATTCCGTATTGGCGTGTGAAAACGAAGCCAACGTTATACGACGGGTCGATGGACTTCGGGCGGGCATCATTGGTTCTGCCCAGGTCGTCGTCGGGAGAGATTCCTTTCCCGTTTTCCGTCGCCAGACTCCAGGTTTGGCCGCCGAGGAAGCTCCAACCGTTGGCGAACTTCGCCTGTCCCCACGCTTGCCGGAGACGGAGAGTGTAGCTGTTGGTCGAGGTAGAGGTGGAGGTGACGCCAGCGGAAAGAAAGTCGGCGGATACGTAGCTGGAAAGATCTACGTTTTTCATCCGGCCGTTGACAAAAGTGGTGATCTTAGACTGGCGGGCTGAGCCGAAAAACTCCGGTACCTGGCTCTGTGAGGCGCCCGGCATGGTCAGAGAATTAAAGGGAGTGGGCAAGTCCGCCGAGAGGGCTCGAGAGCGGCGCACAAAAGCAGCTTCCGCATATCCGCCTGGGGTGATGTTAATGCCCCTGAAGTGTATGGTGAGCGGCCCCTCCATCGGGCTCGCGTTGGGCGATGCGTCTTGTGGATTGGGGGCAGGGGTCGCGGTCTCCTGCTGAACCGCCATACCAGTGGCGAGCTCGGCCACCTGTTGCTGAGGAACCGGTTTTGAATCGGCCTTGCTCGCAGATTCGGCCGCGGCTTGCTGGTCCTGCTGTCGCTGCAACTGCTGGGTGAGCCGGTCGATCTGGAGTTGCTGCGCGGCCAGAGCATCTTTCAGAGCCTGGACATCCGCAGCCGTGACGGCGGAAGGTGCTGGTGCGGCGGCGACGGCAGCGTCTTTGGCGGCTGGAGTGGCTGATGCTGGCGTTTCTGCCCAGGCGCTAGCAGACAAAGCAGCAAGCGCAAGAGCCGTGAAGAATGACTTCTTGATTGGTTTCATGGAATTTTCGATCCTCTCCTTTTTGAGTTGTGCTGCAACAGCTCTTACTGCGGTGCTACCGAAACTTCGGCGATCATAATGTCCATCGACTCCATTATTACGATTTCTTTAGTAGAGATTTGAATCAAAACTGTATCCAATCTCTGTTAAGCGAGTGTTAAATCAGGAATCGTGGGGAAAGATTTCCGGAGTGGAAAGGCCTAGGTTGAGGACGTCAATCCCCACCTGCGCTGCAATCGGCTCTCCATGGACTTGAACACCAAGCCATCTACGACGTATCCAATCGCAATAATAAGAATCATGACCGCAATGACGGCGCTCATGTCGTTCAAGTCACGTCCCATCATCAAAACCTGTCCTAATCCCAGGCTCAAATAAAGCATCTCTGCTGTAATCAGCGAGCGCCAGGCGAAAGCCCAGCCCTGCTTTAGACCGGAAACAATGAAGGGGAGGCTGGCGGGCAAGAGTACGTGCCAGAACAGTTGAAACCCTCTGGCACCGAGGTTGCGACCTGCCATGCTATAGATCTTCGGCATTTGCTTGCGACCATCTTCCATGGCCAAGGTCACAGAGAGCAGCGATCCCATGATGACCACAAACAGGATGGCGTTTTGGCTGAGGCCAAACCAAAGCAAGGCGAGAGGCCACCAGCAGATGCTGGGCAGGCTCTGAAGACTCACCAGCAATCCGCCCATGGTTTCTTCGAGAAATTTACTGGTGCCCAAACCCAGCCCGAGAATCACGCCCAGGACAACTGAAATTGCGTAGCCGATCAGCACGCGGCGCATGCTAACCGCGATTGCGATCAAAAAGCTGTGATCCTGGAATCCAGCATACAAAGCCTCGCCCACACCTCGGGGCGTGGGAAACAAATAGGGCGGCCAGATCTTCAGTTCAGCCAGCAACGTCCACAAGGCGAACAATCCCGCATAGAAGACAAGCAAGCGAGCGGCGCGCTTCATGATCGCACTCCCGGCTCGACGCGGGGTTTCACGCCGACGCTGTATTCCACTTCGAGCGAGCGATTTATTTCTTCCCGCAACTCACCCAGAATTTCGCTGGCCGCACGCGCCAAATTTGGGTCTTCCAAACTGCGCGGCCGGGGCAGGAAGACGGGGAACTCTCGCTTCACGCGCCCCGGCCGGAAGGTGAGGAGAGCGACGCGATCGCCGAGTCGTATTGCCTCTCGCACGTTATGCGTGACAAATACAACGGTGCACCCGGTCTCCGTCCAGATGCGTTCCAGTTCATCGTGAAGAAGGTCGCGGGTCTGGGCATCGAGCGCAGCGAAAGGTTCATCCATCAGCAGCACATCGGGTTCAGTGGCGAGAGCGCGAGCCAGCGCCACCCGCTGCCGCATACCGCCGGAAAGCTGGTGAGTATAGCTGTCCTTGAACTGCGAGAGATGCACGAGGCGAAGGTAGTAACGGGTCTTCTCTTCCCTTTCCGCCTTGCCGATGCCCTTCATTTTCATTCCGAACTGAACGTTATCCCCGACTGTAAGCCAAGGAAAAAGTCCTAGCTCCTGGAAAATCAGAATGCGGTCGGTGCCTGGCCCTTCAACCTCTTTGCCGTCCACCAGAACCTCTCCTGAAGTCGGCTGATGCAGTCCGGCGATTAGGTGAAGCAGCGTGGATTTGCCGCAACCGGAGGGTCCGACGATGCAGAGAAATTCACCTGTCTTCACCTGCAGATTGATATGGTCGAGGGCGAGTATGCGCTCTCCGCTTTCGGTCCGGTAACTCAGGCAGATGTCGTTGAGGCCGACTTTAGGAACGTCGGACGAGATTCCTCTGAAAGGAAGGGCGGCAACGGTCGACGCTGCTTTTCCCCTGGAACCACTAAGGCGCGAAGGAGTGCGCGGATCAATCGGAAGCGGAATCTGCACGGGAAAATTATGGGCCTTCGTACTCATTGAACCGCCTTCTTCCCCTTCTCCGCCAAAACCTGATTGAGAAGAGTTAGGTCGTAAAGTCGAGAGAGATCCGGCATCTGCCGGCCGAGAAATCCGTCGTCAAAGGCCTGTTGCGCCGCCGTGGTGAGCGCGCTATGCAAGGGATCGTAAGTGACCTGCATCCGGCCAAAGGCCTCGTCGAGCACCACAGTAGGAAGAGCTTTGCCGGTCTCGGCTTGAATTTGCTGATTCAAAAGTTTCTTGGATTCCACAGGATGACTATTAATCCAGTCGGTAAGATCGACCTCGGCTCGAATCCAGTCCTTGACCAAGTCAGAATGCTCCCTAAGAAACTTCGTATTGACCACTAGCAAGCCAATGACGAACTGTCCGTTCGGCCAAAGCGTTCGCTCGTCGACAAAGAGGCGTCCGTTCCCTTCATGGATCAGGCGTGTTGCCCAGGGCTCAGGAGCCCAGGCCGCGTCCAGATCCTTCTTCAGGAAGAGCGTGAGCTGATCAGGATTTGCCATGGGAATGATCTGGACGTCCCCGCCCTTGTCAGTGGTTTTCATCCCATGACTCTTCAGCCAGTTACGGAGCGCTACGTCCTGGGTGTTGCCGAACTGGGGGGAAGCCACACGCTTGCCGTGGAAATCTTCCGGCTTTTGAATTCCGCTGTCGTTACGGACGACGAGCGAGGCGCCTCCACTGGCCACTCCTGCCACGACCCGCACGGCCTCACCATTAGAGCGAACGTAGCCGTTGATGGCCGGGTTGGGACCTACGTAAGTCATGTCGATCGCTCCACCAAACAGCGCCTCGATCGCGGATGGACCGGCGTTGAAACTCGTCCACTGCACTTTGACTTGCGGACCCATCGCCTTGTCGAACCATCCGTTCGCTTTACCTACCATGGCCTGAGCGTGGGTGATGTTGGGAAACGCGCCCACGCGAATGGTGATTTGCGCCCAGGTCGGAATCGCCGCCGCGAATGCGAGTATGATCGCGACGACAAGCTGTCTAGACACCCTTCTGTCCCCCGACGACCATGGGCAGAACGCTGCCCTTTTCTCTCTTCTTGGGCGCGCGCTTGCCTTTGGTGGCGGGAGGGCCCGGGTCGGCGATGAGGTCGGCCAGAGTTCTATTTTCCAGAATGTGCGCGGCTGCGTCGCGCACGTCCAGAAAGAGCTGGTAAAGCGCCCGGTGCGGCAAATCGCGGACGATGAGCGCTCGCAATTGCTCGGCGTCGCCGAAGGGCGCCAAGGGGCCGTCGATTAATCGTATGATCTCGCTGAGCCGGATGTCAGCAGGATCGCGGCGCAACTGGTAGCCGCCCTTCGCTCCGCGCACACTCTCGACGATGCGGGCGTTTTTCAGTTCGAGGAGGATCAGTTCCAGAAATTTCTCGGGAAGATTTTCTTCATAAGCGACTTCGCGGATCTTAATGGCGCCCTGATGGTACCGGCGTGCCAGCATCATCATGGCTTGCAGAGCGTAGAGTCCCTTTTGTGAAATTTTCATAAGGCCACATTATGCCACAACGTCCATTGCTTTAGTAGACTTTGCTATCCTTCGAGATGCAACTGGCGCACCAATGGGCCGGTTCTCTTTCGGAAACCTAAGCGTTTAGTTTCAGCAGCTTGCCGAAGCGACCGCGTTGATCAAAGGGCAGGATATGCAACAGGTTGCAGTCTTCAAGTAGAAGAAGAGACGTCCTTAAGCAGGTAGGAGGATAGGATCCGAGTCGCGGTTTAGGTCTGGGGCTGAACCCGCAGCACCTGCACGGTGATATTATCCGGCCCGCCTCGTCGCAAAGCTAACTTCACTAAGGCGGCGCAACAGTCCGCCGGGGCGTTTCGGCTGGCTTCCGTCTCCAGTTCTTCATCTGTTACGACGCCCCAAAGGCCATCGGTGCACAACACCAGATCGTCTCCGTCCTGTAACGCCATGCCATGTTCCGCGCCATCCACCGCAACTTCCGTACCTGCACCTAAAGCAGAGGTCAGAATGTGACGTTGCGGATGTCTCTCGGCATCCTCGGCACGCACGATGCCGCTTTCCACCAAGCGCCCGACATAGGAGTGGTCGCGAGTTAAACGCGAGATGCGAGCGCCACGCACCAGGTACAGCCGGCTATCTCCGACGTGGGCAAAATAGAGCTGGCGGTCGCGCACGACCAGTGCGGTGCAGGTCGTCCCCATGCCATGAAGCTCGGGATGCAGCATGGCATGCGCTTGAATCCTTTCATGAGCCCTGGCAAATGCGTCCAGTAAAGCGGCACGTGGGTCTTCACGAACGTCTTGGACGTAGACGTCGCGAATCGTTTCTACCGCCAAGCGGCTGGCTTCCTGGCCGCCTTCGTATCCACCCATACCATCGGCAATCACGGCCAGTCTGCCCTTACGCTCGAATTCTCCGTCGGCAGCGGGCTCCCAATAGAGATAGGAATCCTCATTGTTGTCGCGCTGGCGGCCCACGTCGCTCAGGCCCGCAACTTCCATTCCAGGTCTCACATTCATGCAGTCGACCGACATCCTTCGCTACCCCAATCGGCCCCGGACATTATAGACAAGTACCAGCGCAAACACGCAACAGTTCGGGCCGCGTTACAAAAACAAAAAAGCCGCGGCTATCCGCGGCCTAGGTCCTGAACTTGGGGAGTCAGATGTTTAAGCTATTTCTCATCGTGTTTGTCTTTATAGATCTGCTTGCTCGTGCGGTTCTGTTCGCGGTTGAGCTGTTTCTGCTCGCCCTTGGTCAGGTGACCGTTGTGAGCGGCCATATCGGCCTTCTGCTGGTTCTCAATATTCTGTTCGCGATTCTCCAGGCGCGAAGTTTGGCCCGGCGTCAGCGTGCCATTCTTGACGCCATTCGCGATACGGTCTTGCTGGTTCGTCTCGCGGCCATTGACTTCGTTGACGCGAGGATGGCTTGGATCAACCTGGCCCGGCCCCGCGCCGGATGTGTTGCTGTCTTGGGTTTGAGCAGAGGCGGCGCCAACAAACATCAGACCACCCGCTGCCAGGACTAAGAGCGACTTCGTGATTTTGTTGTTCATGTTGGAAGTAAACCCTCGCGTTGAAGTTTTGTTGTGGAGCATTGGCGCCGCTAATTACAAAGGGATGCGGCAAGTCATGAGACGAAAGGAACAACGATTCAAGGTAACCATCTGTGGTTACTGAAGTCACGGACTAGAGTTGTTAGGCTGGCTTCTCAAGATGTGCACGGCTAACGTCTTTGCACGGCAAGTCATGCTCGATAATCAGACAACGCTGTTCGCCGGAAAGCAGCCTCAGTGGCCGATCTCGGGTGCATTGCTCGAGTGCGCGAGCTCCATCCGAGCCGCTTCAATATCAATCTTCTAGGTTGATTCCCGTTCCCTGTCCGCCCAGTGCTGGAGGAGACGACGCGTCCGAGAAACGGCCGCGTAGGAAGCGGAAGACAGCCAGCAACTGGTGCAGCAACTCACCCAGGAGATACGGACGATGTCCTATCTGTTGCACCCGCCAGTGCTGGACGAAACTGGCCTTGCCGAGGCGGTTCGCTGGTATATTCAAGGACTAACGGAACGCAACGGTCTCGATATCAAGCTGAGCGTTGCCGAGGACTTCGGCAGGCTCTCGCGCGAAATGGAACTGGTCATGTTTCGCCTGGTGCAGGAGTGCCTGACGAACATTCATCGTCATAGCAACAGCAAGAGTGCGATCATTCGAATGGCGCGCGAGGGCGGGACAGTTTGTCTCAAAGTGCAAGACGAAGGGAAAGGAATATCGCCGGAAAGGTTGGCCGAGATTCAAGCCAAAGGCTCCGGCGTGGGAATCACTGGAATGCGGGAGCGGGTCCGCCAATTTGGCGGCCACATGAATATCGAGTCGAACCATGGGGGCACAACCATCTCTTTCGTCCTTCCGCTGGCGAAAAGCGCTTCTTCCAAATCAACATCCGTGATCCAACCCGTGTCCTTTGCATAACCACCTAAGTGGCGGCGATCTCCATGCGAATTCTCGTTGTCGACGATAACGATCGGGTGCGGCATGGCGTAAGAGATCTGCTGACATCTGAGACGAATTGGGAAGTCTGCGGCGAAGCTAAAGACGGAATGGAAGCGATTCAGAAGGCACGCGAACTTCTTCCCGATCTCATCCTCCTGGACATAAGCATGCCGGGGCTGAATGGCTTGGAAGCGACTCGTCTTCTTCGGCTCCAGGCAGCCAACGCCAAGATTTTGATCATGAGCCAGAATGATCCGGTTCGGTTGCTGCCACGCGCAATCGAGGCCGGCGCGCAGGGGTGTATCGATAAAGCTCGTCTCTTCACCGATTTGCTGCCGAGCATCGAAAGCATCGCAGGAGGGCCTTCCGACGTTCACTGAATCACCGAGTTTGGCTGATTTCCCCCCGATGGCTTCCTCGATCGAACGCGACAGCGGCTGGTTCCCGGCGGCCAAAGCTGCGCGACGGCTGGTGATTGTCTTTCTTCTGATTGCATTCGGCCAATCATTTTCTGGCCGCACTGCTCATCCTGTCCACCATGGTGGAGTCCCGGAATATACATTTAAAGTCGTACAGATGTTTCCCCATGACCCGCATGCCTTTACCCAAGGGCTGGTATTTCACGACGGGTTTCTATACGAGGGCACTGGGCTTAAAGGCCGATCCTCGTTGCGCAAGGTTCGTCTTGAAACCGGAGAGGTTATTCAAGAAGCAGACCTGGCTCCTGAACTCTTCGGCGAGGGAATTACCATCGTCAACAACGAAATCGTACAGCTGACCTGGCAAGCCCAGACAGGATTCGTCTACAACTTGAGCGACTTCCACTTATTGCGGCAATTCTCATACAAGGGAGAAGGTTGGGGATTGGCCACCGACGGGCGTGCCATCTTTATGAGTGACGGGACGCCCGAGATCCGCGTTCTGGATCCCGCCGCGCTGGCAGAAAAGCGACGCTTTACGGTTCACGATGGGAGTCGCCATATTTCTCAGTTAAACGAGCTGGAGTTTGTGGAAGGAGAGCTCTTCGCGAATGTTTGGCAGACGGATCGAATCGCCCGAATCTCTCCCCAGAGCGGTGAGGTGGTGGGCTGGATTGACCTCACAGGTTTGCTCAGTCCGGTCTATCGGCTGGAATCCGGTGCGGTCTTGAATGGAATTGCCTACGATTCCGAGCGGAAGCGGCTGTTCGTTACCGGCAAGTTATGGCCGAAGGTCTTCGAGATTCAGCTGGTTCCGAAACGTTAGAACTGCGATGTTGCTGTCCCAGGCTAATCGGCCATCAAGTACCCTCAAACTATTCATGAATCATTAACGATGTAAGTAGAATCACTCTTCCCGGTCGCGGCATCCTAAATACAATCCATTCAAGGAGAACTATCCATGGCCACCGCAACTGAGGTCCTGACTCCTCTCTCTGCCGAAGAACTGAAAAAGATGGATGCCTACTGGCGAGCTTGCAATTATTTGTCGGCGGGAATGATTTACCTTCGTGACAACCCTCTGCTTCGGGAACCATTGAAGCCAGAACATATCAAGCGTCGTCTTCTCGGCCACTGGGGATCGGATCCCGGACAATCTTTCGTATGGATTCATCTGAATCGCCTCATCAAGAAATACGACTTAAACGTGATGTACATTTCCGGCCCGGGTCATGGTGCGCCGGCCACGCTGGCCAACAGCTATCTTGAGGGCCACTACTCGGAGATTTATCCGGACAAGAGTCGTGACGAGGAGGGGATGCTGAAATTCTTCCGTCAGTTCTCCTTTCCGGGAGGAATCGGCTCGCACTGCACCCCTGAGACGCCCGGCTCGATTCACGAAGGCGGTGAGCTCGGATATTCGATCTCGCATGGATACGGAGCCGCGTTCGACAACCCTGATCTGATCGTAGCGGTTGTGGTTGGCGACGGCGAGGCGGAGACCGGTCCACTGGCAACCTCGTGGCATTCGAACAAGTTCCTGAATCCGATTCGCGACGGCGCCGTATTGCCGGTGCTGCATCTCAATGGCTATAAGATTGCCAACCCCACTGTGCTGGCGCGGATTCCGCGGCAAGAATTGGAATCACTGTTGATCGGCTACGGGCACAAACCTTATTTCGTCGAAGGCGACGACCCGGCTGAGATGCATCAGAAGATGGCTTCGGTTATGGAGGAATGCATCCTCGAGATTCGGTCGATACAACAGAACGCCCGTGCCAAGAACGATCCAACGCGCCCGCGCTGGCCCCTGATCGTTCTGCGGTCGCTGAAGGGATGGACGGGACCGAAGGAGGTAGATGGCCACAAGGTGGAAGGTACTTGGCGCGCTCATCAAGTGCCGGTGCTCGATCCAGCGACCAACAAGACTAATCTGAAAATCGTCGAAGACTGGATGCGCAGCTACAAGCCGGCAGAGCTGTTCGATGCCAACGGGACGCTCATCCCGGAGTTGCAGGAGCTTGCGCCTTCGGGAGGGCGCCGCATCTCCGCTAACCGGCACGCCAATGGCGGCCTACTTCGCAAAGAGCTTGCCATGCCGGACTTCCGCGACTATGCCGTTGAAGTGAAGTCTCCGGGAGGGATATATGCACCACCGACCGACGTGCTGGCACACTTTCTGGCGGAGGTGATGCGCCGCAACATGAACTCTTTCCGTGTCTTCGGGCCAGACGAGACCGCCTCCAACCGGCTCACCGCGATTTATGCCGCTTCGAAGAAAACATGGCTCGCGGAATACCGGCCAGACGACGCCGACGGCGGCGAACTCGATGTCGCCGGGCGCGTCATGGAAATGCTCAGCGAACACACGCTCGAGGGATGGTTCGAAGGTTACGTTCTCACCGGCCGTCATGGCTTCTTTTCAACTTACGAAGCCTTCGTTCACATCATCGATTCCATGTTCAACCAGCATGCCAAATGGCTGGAGAAGTCGAAGAGGGAACTCGATTGGCGCGCGCCGGTGCCATCGATCAATATCCTTATTACGTCTCTGGTGTGGCGGCAGGATCATAACGGCTTTACGCACCAAGATCCGGGATTTCTGGACGTGGTTACGAATAAAAGTCCGGATGTGGTGCGTATTTATTTGCCACCGGACGCCAACTGCCTGCTCAGCGTGGCGGACCATTGCCTGCGCTCGCGCGATTACGTCAATGTAATCGTCGCTGACAAGCAGGATCATCTTCAGTATCTCAATATGGACGAAGCCGTCACGCACTGCACCAAGGGGATTGGCATATGGGACTGGGCTTCGACAGATGACGGCGTGGAACCGGATGTGGTGATGGCTTGTGCCGGCGATATCGCGACCATGGAGTCGCTGGCGGCGATGCAGATTCTGAAAAAGCACTTCCCTGACGTGAAAATACGCTTCGTCAACGTGGTCGATCTTTTTCGGCTTATGCCGGCGAGCGAACATCCCCACGGACTCTCGGAGCGCGACTTCGATTCCCTGTTTACCACTAACAAACCTGTGATCTTCAACTTCCATTCCTACGCTTCGCTCATCCACAAGCTGAGTTATCGCCGCACCAATCACGAGAACATTCATGTGCGGGGCTATAAGGAAAAAGGCAACATCAACACTCCGCTGGAGCTCGCGATTATCAATCAGGTCGATCGGTTTGACCTGGCGATCGATGTGATCGACCGCATACCGCGACTGCATCCCAGCGGCGCGCACGTGAAAGAATGGTTGAAGGATCAGATCATCGAGAGCATCAACTACGCTCACGCGGAAGGTATTGATAAGGACGAAGTTCGCAACTGGAAGTGGGCAGCGTAGGGATCGTGCCGGACTTGGCCAAGAAAGACGATCTGATTCTCGTGCTGAACAGCGGCTCGTCGTCGCTGAAGTTTGGCATCTATTCCCGTGGGACGAGCGATGAGCAGTCGCTGCTGACGGGAAGCGCGGACGGCATTGGACGCGACAATGGCTCGCTGCATATTCGATCCGCTGACGGAACTTCGTTGCTACAGCGAGAGTGCATTCACGAATCGCAAAGCCATGCCCTCAATGTTCTAGCTACGGCGATTCGGGAGCACGTTCACACCAGTCCCGTGGCTATTGGACACCGCGTCGTGCATGGAGGGCCTAATTTAGTAAGGCACCAACTGATCACGCCGGAAGTTTTGGATGGAATGCGCGCGGCCACCCACTTCGCGCCCTTGCACATCCCGCAGGCGTTGAAGCTGATTGCGTCCGCCCAAGCGATCTTTCCCGAAGCCGCGCACTTCGCATGCTTCGACGACGCTTTTCATCAGACGATTCCGCAAGTCGCGTCGCAATTCGCTCTTCCACGTCGCTACTTCGAGGCTGGAATCCGGCGCTACGGTTTCCACGGGATTTCCTATGAATCGCTGGTGCATCACTTCGGCACAAACATTCCGCAGCGTGCCATCTTTGCGCATCTGGGGAACGGATCGAGTCTCTGTGCGCTGCAGAATGGAGTGTCGATCGACACTACAATGGGTCTCACTCCGGCTGGTGGCATTCCCATGGGTACACGTTCGGGTGATCTCGACCCGGGCGTGATCATCTATCTTCTGCGCAACGAAAAGCTTGACGCTGACAAACTGGAGACTCTGCTGAATCGGCAGAGTGGTCTTTTTGGTCTCTCGTCCGGCCAGAGCGACGTGAAAACCCTGGAGGAGCGCACCCGTGCCGGCGACGCGGAGTCCGCTCTGGCGTTGGATATCTTTGCTATCTCGGTGCGCAAGGTAATTGGGGCATATACGGCCCTGCTGGGGGGCATCGACGGTGTGGTCTTCACCGGCGGGATCGGAGAGCACAGCGACCGTATACGGTCGGCGGCCACGCACGGGCTTGAATCCTTGGGACTCACGGGAGACAAGATTCAGGTTGTCCCCACGCAGGAAGAACAACAGATTGCGCGCCATTGCCGCAGACTGATGACACAACCAGGATGAGAGATCCGGCCGGCTCAGACTGACGCGCTCGATCTTACTTGAGCTTCGTGGCGCAATTACCCTTACACTGCTTCGGTCCCCAGACCACTCCGAGGGAGTGGAGAATCAGCGAGTCTCCGAGGGTCAGCCTGCTTGGCTCGGCCACGATCTGGTAGGCGTAATAAACCAGCTGATCGCGCGTGACACCACGGCTCGTGCCGGATCACTCCTTCGCAATGCTCGCAAGCCGCTTTGCATTATAGCGGTTACAGTGATACAGAAAAGTTGGACCGCTCTCGGACATTGACGATACCAGCCTTTTTTCAACGGAGTCGCCACACTTACCGGGAAACTCTCGGAAAGTTGCCTCCTGATCGCATCCTATTGGCGTAGGGAAAATCCTAAGAATGGCTATCGTCACGTCTCGTTGTGACGTAGATCACTTCCAGTGAAGGGAGATGGGATTTGCAGCTCGCATCCGAAAACGGGAATCCAACATCAACGGAACCCACGAGGGGCGTCCGCAAAAGCAAAAGGCGCGCATCCGTGAAAGATGCGCGCCTCGACACGCTAGAAACGACATGGATAGCAGCCGGGCTATCGCCCGAAATACTTTGCGTTCAACTCGGTAAACGAGTTCCACTTCTCCGGGAGATCATCGAGCGCGAAGATCGCCGATACGGGACAGACTGGCACGCAGGCGCCGCAGTCAATGCACTCTACCGGATCGATGTAGAGCAACTGCTCCGTGGCGTACTTGGGATCATCTTTCTTAGGATGAATGCAATCCACTGGACACGCGTCCACGCACGCTGTGTCTTTGGTGTTGATGCAAGGTTCAGCAATTACATAGGTCATAACGGTCTCGAGTCTCCTGAACTGGATGCCAATATTTTACTACGGCTGTCTCCGCGAAAACGCACATTCTAGCAAGAAACAGCGGCGCCGCAAAAGCAAAAACGGCCAGCAGCGCTCGCTGCCAGCCGTTTCTCGGTCGTTAAGAACACCAGGCTCAGTGCCGATTATCGGTGCCCACCGCCACCATGCCCACCACCGCCGCCACCGTGGAATCCACCACCACCGCCGCCGCCACCACCGTGGAAACCACCGCCGCCTCCACCACCATGGAAGCCGCCGCCGTAGCCGCCACGGAAGCCCGAAGCCCCGCCACGGCCGTAGCCCCCTCGTCCGGCGTACCCCGCGCGGCCGTAGCCGCCGCGTCCGTAGCCGTAGCCGCCGCGTCCGTAACCGTATCCACCGCGTCCGTAACCGTATCCGCCACGCCCATAACCCCAACCACCGCGTCCATAACCCCAACCGCCTCCCCAGCCATACCAAGGACCGGCGCCGATGAACAGGCCGCTCGCGAACCAATCAGGCCCGTAGTAGCCGTAGGGCGCGCAAGCGTAAGGTGCGTATCCGTAGTAGCCGTAGTCGCACGCAGGAGGTCCAGCAACGTAGCCTGGTCCAAACCCTATGCCAACCCCGACCTGCGCTTGCGAGTAGGCCAGCGGCAGCATCAGAACGCTTACCAAAGCCAAATATTTGATATATCGCATGGTGTTCCCCCTTGTCCCAGATCCGCCATTCCAGCCATAAAGCCCACCGGATCCGCAGGTCTCCAAGATCTTGTCTCTATCCGAAGCACCTATCTATTTGAACTCGGCAGACCAAAAAAAGTTGCAGATTGAAGAGTGGCTGATTTCGGCCACCCCGTATGAATTCAACCACTTACCGCCGTGAGGCCCTTTACACTCCCACCAGTTCTTCGCTGGGCTCATACTCTACGATGTAGCCCGCCACCGCACTCGCGGCGACCGTGAGAGGCGAAGCCAGATACATCTGTCCGGGACCGCTTCGGCCGGGGAAGTTGCGGTTTTGAGCGCTAATCACCACCTGATCGGGACGCGTGGAAACTCCTGGACCTGCGTTAATGCAGGCCCCGCAACTGGGCTCGATTACATGTGCGCCCGCCTTCTGAAACACATCCAGATAGCCCTGGCGCAGACAATATTCGCGCGTTTCCTGCGAGCCAAACTGGATGTAGAACTTCACCGAATCAGCCACACGTTTGCCTTGCTTGAGCGCATCAGCCAACACGGCAGCGTACATATCCATGTCTTCGTTCTTGCCGGCGGTGCAGGTGCCACCGTAGGCAATCTCGACCGGCACAGGTGTGTTCAGTTCGCGTACAAACTTCCCGTTCCCAGGATCACCCGGCGTCGCGACCATCGGCGTAATTTCGGCGGCGTCGAGCTCGATTACCTGCGCGTATTGCGCGCCCTGATCGCTGAATAAACCTTCGGTCATGGCTTCGGCTTTCTTGCGATCCATGCCTCGCCGCTCCACCAAGAAGTCGACCGCTTTCTTGTCGGGCGCGACAATGCCGGTAAAGCCACCGATCTCGGCCGCCATGTTGGTCATGGTGGCGCGCTCATCGACGCTGAGTTCTTCGATGGCTTCGCCGGCATACTCCATCACTTTGGCCAGCGCTTTGCCGCTGCGCACGTAATCGAGACTCAGAATCTTCAAGATGAAATCCTTCGCCGTGGTGTTGGGATGGCGTTTGCCGCGGATCACGATCTTCACCGATTCTGGCACCTTGACGCGAACGTCCTTCGTGATCCAGCTATTGAACACATCGGTGGTTCCAATTCCAAAAGCAACGCAGCCGATCGCGCCTACGTGCGGAGTGTGCGAGTCCGAGCCGACATTGAGTTGCCCGGGCAGCGCATAGCTCTCGAGCACGATGGCGTGGCAAATGCCCTCCGATCCCTTGCGGTCCTTCAATTCTCCATGCAATTTGATTCCCTGCTTGGCCGCGAAATCCTGCTGTTTCAGTTTGAGCTGGGTCGCCAGATCGAGCAGGCCAAGCTTCTTCTTCTCTTCCGAAATCACCTCATCGAGAAAGGTGAGATGGTCGCGGAAAAAGATAATGCTTGAGGGGTCGTGGACCTTGGCATCCTTGCCGACATAGCGTTCAAAGAAAATGGCCGCCATCGGAGTAACGTACTCGTGGCTGAAGCGCAGGTCGGCCTGGGCGAATCCGGTGTCGCCTGGCTTAACGCTAGCAACGCCAATCCCGCCGGTTTCGTTCACCATGTGCCGCGCGAAAATCTTCTCTGCAACCGTCATTGGACGGTTGTCAGTTTTGATCGGCGGAAGAAATACTTTCTTCTGCATGCGCGCTACGTTGAAGGGAAACAGTCCACCGTACTCAATGACTTGGCGAGTTATCTCATCTTCACCAGCGGTGAACTCGCTCAAAGGGATATCTTCCCCGCCGCGAATCTGATCGATCAGCGAAAAGTTGGTCGAAGTCAGCACTCCTAAATTTTGGCAGTTTTGCTTGTAGATCCGCTCGATGTTCTCCGCGATCACTACGCGAATGCCGGCGCACATTTCCGCATAAGGCGACTGCTCGCGGCTCGATCCTTTCCCGCGCCGCTTGCCGCTCACCGCGCATACAAACCCGCCGCGCTTTACGTCACCGCGCCCAATCGGCGTCACGTTCCCGCATTTCAGCCCGAGGTAAGGAATCTCGCCGAGCGTCTCGTCAAAATAGAAGCAGTAATGCGCCGGAGTGATCTCGTCGGTCGAGATGTCGTCGCGCAGCTTGGGATTATTGGCGGGATTTTTCGTATCCCACGGCAGATCTTCACCAGCAAGTTGCCGCTTGATCAGGTCGGGATCTTCGGTGAGGAAAAGGATGCGGCCCTGTAGCCGGACTTTGTCGGGTCGTTTTTCGATCTTGCGTTCCAGAAGAGAGTTGATCACGGTGAGCCTGTAGAGACTAAGAGATTAGAACAGGCAGAAGCGGCTACCCGGTCCTCCACAATTGTAACTCGGGACCGGAAACTGGTTGGTTCACCAGATTCTATCTTTTATATTGCCGAGGATCCGGGAGCGGCTCCATACCTCGGCCCGCGAAGATTTGTTGAAACTCGTGGAGCAAAGCCTCATGCAGCAGGCCATTCGAGGCCACGGTTTCACGGCTGTTCAATTCAAATGGAGATCCGTCAAAACGGGTGACTTTTCCGCCTGCCTCTTCCACAATGAGCACGCCTGCAGCCGTATCCCAAGGATTGAGATTAAACTCCCAGAAGCCGTCGTAGCGCCCGGAAGCTACGTTGCACAAATCAAGCGCAGCCGATCCCGCCCGGCGCACGCCGTGAGTCTGCAGCGAAATCTGGTGATAGAAGTAAATATTAGGATTCTTGTGCCGCTTGTGGCTGGGAAAGCCCGTGCCCAGGAGGCTTTCCTTGAGCCTAGCGGTTTTGGATACGTGGATGGCTTCTCCATTCAGGAGCGCCCCTCTTCCCTGCTCGGCGGTAAAGAGCTCATCGCGGGTGGGATCGTAAATCACCGCGGCAATGCGCGTGCCCGGCTTCCCGGACGACCGGTGTTCCAACCCCATCGACACGCAGAAGACGGGATACCCGTGGGCAAAGTTCGTGGTGCCATCCAGTGGATCGATGTACCAGCGGTAGTCGCTGCCCTGATCGCTGAGCCCCTGCTCTTCGCCGAGAACGTCGTGGGTGGGCCACTGCGCGCGGATGCGATCACGAATCAGCACCTCGGTGGCACGATCGGCCGCCGTCACCAGATCGGCGTCGCCCTTGTACTCAATCTTCAGGTGCTGATGAAAGTAGTCCATCAGAAGCGCGCCGGCCTCGCGCGCGATCTCTGACATGGCGTGGATGAAGCTGTCGTGGTTGGGTGAATTCCGGGACATGAATCTCAGGTGTGTCGGCTGGCGGCGCCTGGACTATCGATTTCGGAGCTGCGACAGAGTGTTTTGGGAACTCCGGAAGCAAGAAGGCGTCGTCACTTTCCGCCATCTTCGGCAATGTACATGATCTCGTGTTTAAAGATGAAAAGGTTGGGCACGCCTTGACGGGTGAGCCGCACCATGTGCTTGTCGTAGTATTCGATCCATCCACTCACGGTCTGACCGTCCATCAGCTTGACGCGGACGGTCTTCTGCTTCTCGCCTAGTGCTTTGAGGAAGTTGGCCTCTTCGAAAGTCTCCTCCGGAGGCGGCGTGCGGCCGCGCTTCGCGGCATTCGGATTTCCCTGGGGACGAAAAGGCATGGGAGCATTGTACACAAAAGGCGCACGGCAATGGCCCGCCATCAGAGGAGGGGTAAGAAGGCGCAGATCACATTCTCGGAGATACAATGGCGGGGAACTTGTCTCCCAGGAGGCCGGCGTGAAACATCATGCTTACATTCTTGTGTTTGTGTTTTTTGTGGCGTCCTCCACCCGCGCACAGACGAGGCCGAGGCCACCTGGGCTGGAACAAGCGGGTCAAGCTGAAGCGCAAACGGAAAAGAATCTTCCCCCACCCGCGAGTCCGCAGAAAGCTCGCCTCGATCCGGCCAAGTTGCGTCAGGAAGCTGACGAACTGGCCAGGATTTCCCAGACCATCCCTGCCGACGTCTCGAGCCTGCAGTTGGGAATGCTTCCCAAAGACATGATTGAAAAGCTAAAGCAGATCGAGAAACTCTCCAAGCATCTGCGCAGACAGATCAGCCAATAAAAAACTGGCGACAGTCGGAGGCGACATCGGAACGCCTCTGCGACGGTAACGATCATAAAAAAAGACACCAGCCCTGGATGGAGCTGGTGTCGTATAGCTTCTGGCTGGAAGATGGTTAGAAGACTATCTTCAAGCTGAATTCGGTTTCACGCGGCGAGCCCAGCGTGTAGACGCCGGTGCCTACGCCAACCCGGTTGACAAGCTGTCCAGCGTAGTTGGTGCCGTTGACGCTGCCGGTGGAACCGGTCAGCAGCCCTGACATCATGCTCGACGGATTGTCGAAGTTGGCGAAGTTGGGAAGGTTGAAGAAGCCAACTCCAGGCTTAATCGTCAATCGCCCATCGAAGAAGCTATGGCTCCACGCGATGGTTGCGTCGAACGCCTTCAGCCAGGGATAGTCGACTTGGCCAGGAGGCGCCAAAGCCAGAGGAACCCCGCCGCTGTATACACCGCCCAATGCGGCTAGGTCGGCCTGTGCCATCAGACCATTCTGAATCAGGACGTTGCCTGCAGGGGTCGGGGTTCCCGCAGCGACGAGAGCGTTGTAGTTTGAGATGGCGCCGTTGAGATTGCTGGCATTGAGGCCGCGGTCGAAGCTACCAACCTTCGTCCCCGGAAGCGGATCCTGTGTGACGCCGCTACCCGTGAAGTCGGTGCGGAAGATTTCTCCCGCGCCGGCCCCCGTATTTGGAACCGTAGCTGTGATGGAAAGCGGGCTGTAGAAGTGAGACATAATCCCTAATTGGAAGCCGCCTAGCAAATCCATGAAACCACCAAAGGATATCTGGTGGGTGCGGTCCAACGTGGAAGGCCCGAAGTAGCGATTCACATTCTGGTTATCCAGCGCGGGAACGATGAAGTCCTGATCAGCAGCAGCCGCAGTTACGACGGCACCAGCTCCAACGCCTCCGCCCGAGTTATCGAAGCGGGACAGGGCATAGGAGACTTGGAAATTCAAGTCTTTGACGCCGCGGACCGGACCCTTTACATTGTCGATCCACTTCATCTGCAAGCCGTTGTAAACGGAACGACCCACAGGTGAAAGGAAATTGAGGGGTGGCGCGATAGGGTTGATACCACCGAATGCGCAGGGCTGACCAATCGCCGCGAGGCAGCTTGTACCGCCGAAGTCAGAGGAAGAACCCAAGCCGTTCCCCGCGAAGTCTGCGATTGTTGCGGGGCGGGGGGTCCAGGCTCCGCTATCCATGTTTCCGGTTGCTGGATCGGTCGGACAGTTAGCCGAATAGGTTCCAGCCACGCCGTTTGCGGTTCCGTTTCCGCAATTTGCAACTGTATTTGCGATCGCGGTCTGCGCGGCGCCCTGGTTAAAGTAACGAATGTCGCCGGCATGATTCTGGTCCACTCCCAGCAGGAAGTGGGTCTGCACGTTGCGGATGTAGTCGACGCTGAGCACCATGCCGGGATGAAGCTCGCGCTGGATTCCGATGTTCATCACGACTGAACGCGGCGACCGGTAGTTGGGGTTGAACAGGTTGGTACCGGACTGGAAGAAGCAGTTCGAACCGTCCGCGCAGCCCGTGAGATACTGACCGGCAAAGCCTGGATTGGGCTCCTGCAGGTCAAGGGGCGAAGCCGCCTGATACGCCTTCGAAAGAGCAACAACTGCTGGCACAGCGTTCCCAATCAGCGGGAAGCCACCCGATGAGGTGCCGCAAACCGCCGCGGTCGGCGTGATGCTGCCAGTCGGCGTTTGTAAGGGGGACGGTTCTCCCGCAGCCGCACAAGGTGAGGGGAATTGCGCGAAGGCACCCGTAGGCTCCCGGTATGGACCGTCGAAGAGCACGTTGTTCCAGATGGCATTCTCCCAGAACAAGCCGATTCCGCCACGGATTGAGGTCTTGCCATTCTTCTGCGGATCCCACGCGAAACCCAGGTCTGGGCCAAAGTTCTTGTTGGGCTGGTTCACCGCATTGCCCAAGCCCGGAATTAGAGCGCTAAGGCCAGGAATCGCGGCATACTGGCTGTCCGTGCGGCCTGTATCGCGCTCATACCGTAATCCGTAAGTGAGCGTGAAGTTCGATTTGATCTTCCAGGAATCACCAAGATACAAGAGGATGCGGTTGTCAGGCCCCAACCCACCGGCGGGGAACCCAAGCGCCGCCTTGGAGGTCGAGAAGCCCAACCCGTTGCCCAAGGTATAGCCGCCGTCAGCTGGGTAGTTCAACGGATTAGCCGAACCTCCTGGAAAAGGTCCGGTCGCAGCCGCGGCGATGTCCGCAGTGGTGACCTGGGAAATGACTTGCGGCCCGTTCCGGAAGAAGGAGGCGAAGCCGCCGCCCTGAAGGTGATTAAAGGTCGCTCCGTAGCGAATGATGTGCGAACCGAGGATTCGGCTGCCATCGTACTTGAACTCGTGGTCGCTTTGCGGAGTGCTCTGCGGGGCCAGTAGATTCGGCCCGGCAGTCAAGCCAGTGGCGCCCATGAAAATCTCCGCTCCCAGATCGTCGAACGGCAGAGAGGCGTTACCCGTGGTTGCATCCACGATCTGGTTTTGGAACTTCAGGTACGAGAAGCGGATGGAATGGGTGAAGGGGCCGGTATTGAAATCTACTCCAACCACCTCATTGCGCGTGATGTTTTTGTTGTCGTAGAGCGAATAGCCGAATCCGAAAGTTGCGCCCAGCAAGTTCTTGAAATAGGAGTAGCGGGCAAAAAGTCGTGCGCTCTTGGTGAGCTGATAGTCCACCCGGCCGAGAAGATTATCCTCGCGGAAGGGATCGCTGAAATTTCCGGAGAAGGCTTGGAACGGTGCGGAGATTGGAACCGGCGTTTGCGTATTCTGCACGGTCCGCTCACCATCGCCAAAGAAGAACAACTTATTCTTGATGATCGGTCCACCCAAAGAGGCGCCGTACTGGCTGCGCTGGGAGTATGGGGTAGCCCCTCCCGGAAGGGTCGCCCAGCCCACGCGATAGTCGCGGAACTGACCGAAGGCCTCGCCGTGGAGTCCGTTGGTGCCTGATTTTGTAGTCACGTTCACGGAGCCGGAAGAGGTCAGTTCGGTCGACATATCCAGACTTGCCTGGCCGATCTGAAATTCCTGAATCGCGCTGGCGGGAATGTCGGTCGTGGTGGTGCCGACGGTTTCGTCCGAGACGTCCACGCCATCCACTTCAATGCGGGCGGTTCGGCCGTAACGACCGCCGAAGGAGATCGAAGAATATCCGGCCTTGGTGGGATCGAAATTCTGACCATCCTGAATCTGAACGCCCGGCTCGAGTTGGGCCAGGTCAAGGAAGTTGCGGCCGTTGACCGGCAGGTTTTCGATCTGCGTGGCCGTCAAAACTCCCTGGACGGTAGCCTGCTCGGTATTAACCTGAACTTCGCTGGCCTGTACCTCGACTACCGTACTCTCTTGCCCGATTTCAAGCTTGACGCTCCCGTTAGCGGCGTTATCAACCCTGACTTCAATGGTTAACTGCGCCGTCTTGAAGCCTTTGGCCTCAAGGCGGACCGAGTAGGAGCCGGGGATCAACGCGCCAAGGGAATACTCGCCCGACGCGTTAGTGGTGGCGTGAAGTGTCTGCCCGGTCGGTCCGGTGACTGTGATCCTTGCGTTGGGCAAAAGCGCGCCAGTTGCGTCCGTCACGTTGCCCGTGATACTGCCCGTCGCAATCGACGTCTGGGCAAAAGCCACAGAGGAAAGAAGAAATGCGCATACGGCAAACAAGGCCAGAATCATGAACTTGGCGCTGGCGCGGGAGGAATTGAGCTTTAACATCGTGGACCTTCCTTTCGGAATTGTTCTCACCGGAATTGTTCTCGCTACACCGCTTCCGGAAGGCTTTCTCTCCGGAAGTCGTACCAGACAATCTTAATAACGCTCGATCGGGATTCGGCGGGATGCAGCTCCGAACTTCCCGCCCTAACTCGACCCATGCAAAGTTGTGCCGGGAAATACAAGACAGCTCGGCATCGTTAAAGCAATTTTCGAGCCAGCCCAACGTCGAGGTGGGGGCAGTCAAATATCCATATACGTTTCAGTAGGTTATACGACATTGAAGCTTCAGGGAGGGTGAAAGTCTAATTTTCTTACGCTTCAAAAAATCCTGAAAACTGTATATTCAATCTGTAAAAGGAAATGTTTGTTATGTTTACTGTTATGTGAACAGTATCGTCACACTGTTATGTTGAAAGCTATCCGGCGGCGCCACTACCGAACAATGAAGGGAGGACGAAATCAGAAATCGGACTTAAAGGTGTAGTACCCTGCTCGATGGCGGACGCGGTAGTCGGCGGAGTCGAGAGGGCCAGAAACACTTACTTGAATACGCCGGAACTGCGAGGCTGATGTGCTCTGCGACGGATAATAGGCTAGCAGATACTGCGTGCGGAGTTCATCGCTGATCTGGCGGAAGGCATCGTCCAGTTGTGACATGGAAGTGGCATAGTAATACTTGCCGCCGGTGTCTTCGGAGAGCTGAATCAGGGCATGTTCACCGCCGGTCTCGCGTCCGGCACTATTCTCGATCGGCACCACGATGATGCTATAGACAATTGCTTCGGCCTCTTCGGCGGCGCGCAGAGCTTCCTTGTAATCCATTTTGCTGATGGTGTCGCCACCGTCCGTAATGAGCACTAGGACTTTTCTTCCTTGTCGGCGGTCGAGAGAGCGGGAAGCAAGATAGACGGCGTCGAACAAAGCCGTCGCTGCGCCCAGTCGAATGTGATCAATGCCGTCGTCGATGCGCTTCAAGTCGGAAGTGTAGGACGTCGACTGCAGCACGGTTTCACTAAATCCAAAAACCGATAACGCGTCCACGGGCCGCATGATGGCGCGGGCAAAGCGCTTGGCGGAGGCCTGCTCCAGCGGCAGATCGTGCCGCGTGCTCAGGCTGGTGTCGATGGCGAGCGCAATCGAAAGCGGCACCGCGGATTCCTTATCGAACACTGAGATGGTCTGATCGCGCCCATCTTCCAGCAGCGTGAAATTCTCTTTCTTAAGTCCCGCTACCGGACCACCGTGAGCGTCAGTGACAGTGACGTAGACGTTCACCAGCTTGACCTCGACTTTAAGCGTCGGCGGGGCTTCCCGTGGTCGGTTGCCAGCGGGTGGCTGTTGAGCTTGGGAAGCAACGCAGGTCAGCCACAGTAGAATCAGCGTTGCCGATTTTCTCATTCGCAATTTTTCATTCGATGACGGGAATTTTATTTTCGCGATCAGTGGGCCGCACTTCCCTGGCGTTCCCGACTTAGACGCGTCGCAATCACTTAGATGCGTTGTCCGCTGCCGGGCTGCCCCGGGCGCCGGAATTCGCGCGAGGAATTTCTGCGGGAAACGATTCTCCATCCGCCCAAACCGCGCCATCTTCAAAATGTTCCTTCTTCCAGATGGGGACGGTGCGCTTGAGTGTATCAATCAACCAGCGGCAGGCGTCGAACGCGGCGGCCCGATGGGCCGAGGCAACCACGATCAGCACGCTGGTCTCGCCAATACTGAGCCGCCCAAGCCGGTGCACCATTGCCACATCTCGGATCTGAAATTGTTTCAGCGCCTGCTCCGCCAACCCCTCCATATTCTTCAGCGCCATATCCTCGTAGGCTTCATAGTCCAAATAGAGCGTCCGCCGACCGCGCGTCTGGTTACGGACCACTCCTTCAAACACTAAGGCCGCGCCATCCTCGCCGCGCTTAGCACTAGCCACTATCCGCGGCGTATCAATCGGCTCGCGGATGATCGAGACGTGGCGCGAGTGCTTCCCTTCTGCTGACCCGCCGCTCACCGGCGGCAGCAATGCCACCTCGTCATTCGGTTTCAGCGCTGTCTCCCCTTCCGTATATTTCTGATTCACCGCGACAGCCAAAGACGGCAGCGCGTCCTTCAGCCTGGGAATCTGTTTCGCGTAATGCCCTAGCACCTCGCCCACTGTCGCACCTTCATGCAGATCCAGCGTATCGCTGGATTTACCCGCGAGGTCTTTCAACATTCCGAAAAAGAGAACGCGTACGCGCATAAGAACGATTGGCTAGAAGACAGTTTATCGCGGGGGATCGGCGACTGGCGAAGATTTCGGGGACTTCGGGGCAGGATTGGAAAGATAAGCCAGCAAAATTGCAAAAAAATGCCAGCCCGTCAGGACTGGCATCTGGACCCAACAACTGCGGATCACGCTCGCGCGAAGGCTTTGTCGTGAACCGCGTCGGCCTGCGGGGTCAGCAGCTTTGCAGCGGTTGACTCCGCCACTTCCGGCAACGAGACGCGGAGCGCCTCGTCGATCGTCTTCACATAATGAACTTTGAAATTCTCGAGTTGCTCCTTGGTGAGATCCTCGTCAACGTTCATTTTGTTTTCCGCTGGCAGAATCACGTCGGTCACTCCGGCGCGCTTGGCGGCCAGCACTTTTTCTTTAATGCCTCCCACCGGCAGGACGTTGCCGCTGAGTGTGATCTCGCCCGTCATCGCCAGCAGCGGACGAATGCGATGTCCCGTCAGCAATGACACCAGCGTGGTCGCCATGGTCACGCCCGCCGAAGGACCATCTTTCGGAATTGCTCCTGCCGGCACGTGCATATGAATGTCGTGGTCCGCGAAAAAGTCTTCCGCAATGCCCAACTGCGCAGCATTCGAACGCACCCACGTCAGAGCTGCCTGCATGGATTCCTGCATCACTTGGCCAATCTGACCGGTCATAGTGAATCCGCCTTTGCCCTTCATGGCATTGGCTTCGACGAAGAGCACGTCGCCGCCCGAGGGAGTCCAGGCCAAGCCGACAGCGACTCCAGGACGTTCCGTGCGCTCTTCGATCTCACCCTCGGTGCGAATCTTGATGCCACCGAGAAATTCTTGAATGATTTCCTGCGTCACCACAAGCTTCTCGGTCTTGCCTTCAGCCAGCCGCCGCGCCTGCTTGCGGCAGATGGTTCCGATGGTCCGCTCCAGGCTGCGCACGCCCGCTTCGCGTGTATAGTGGCGAATGATGTAGCGCAGCGCCGCCTCCGGAAATTCAATCTGCTCCGCGGTGATTCCGTTCTCGTCCACTTGCCGTGGAACCAGATAACGCACCGCGATGTGCAGCTTCTCTTCCTCGCTATAGCCCTGCAGTTCGATGATCTCCATACGATCGCGTAATGGCTCGGCAATTGGGTCGAGCATGTTCGCCGTCGTGATGAAAAGCACCTTGGACAAATCGAAGGTGACGTCAAGATAGTTATCGCGGAAGCTCGAGTTTTGCTCGGGATCGAGCGCTTCGAGCAATGCCGACGCCGGGTCGCCTCGAAAATCGCGGCCCACCTTGTCGATTTCGTCGAGCATGAACACGGGATCCTTCGTCTCCGCACGGCGAATGCCCTGGATAATTTGTCCTGGCAGTGCGCCGATGTAAGTGCGGCGATGACCTCGGATTTCCGCTTCATCGTGCACGCCACCGAGCGAGAGCCGGACAAACTTCCGCCCAAGCGCCCGCGCAATCGACTTGCCCAGCGAAGTCTTTCCCACGCCGGGAGGCCCAACGAAGCACAGGATCGGACCTTTCATATTCGGCTTCAAACGCCGGACGGAAAGATAATCGAGAATGCGGTCCTTGACTTTCTCGAGGTCATAGTGATCCGTGTCCAAAATTTCTTTGGCCTTCGGGATCTCGATTTCCTGTCCGGAAGTCTTGGCCCAAGGCAGCACGGCCAGCCACTCGACATAGTTGCGCGTGAGCGAGTAGTCGGCGGCCATGGGAGACATGCGGGAAAGGCGTCCCAATTCCTTGAGCGCTTCTTTCTTCACTTCCTCCGGCATGCCGGCTTCATCGATTTTCTTTTTCAGGTCTTCAACGTCGCGCTGGCCTTCATCCTGCTCGCCCAGTTCTTTCTGGATGGCCTTCATCTGCTCGCGCAAGTAATACTCGCGCTGGGTTTGCTGCACGCGATCCTGCACTTCACTCTGGATCTTGTTGCGCAGTTGCTGGACTTCAAGTTCCTTGGCGAGATGCTGGTTGATCTTTTCCAGACGCACGCGGATGTCGAGAGTCTCCAGCGTGTCCTGCTTGTCGGGCGTCGATAGGGAAGGCAGAGAGGATGCGATGAAATCCACGAGGCGCCCTGCTTCGTCAATGTTCAGGGCCACTGTGGAAAGCTCGTCTGAAAGCGTCGGCGAGCCGGCGACGATCTGCTGAAACAACGTGAGGACATTGCGCTGTAGCGCTTCGATTTCAGAGCTGTCCGGCGGAGCCGATTCAGGAATAGGCGACACGTGGGCGCGCATGAACGGCGCCAACTGAGTGAACTCTCCTAAACGCACTCGCTCCAAGCCCTCAGCAAACACAAACAGGCTCTGGTTAGGCATCTTTACGACTTTATGTACGACCGCAGATGTGCCGACGGTATAAAGGTCACTGGGTTGAGGGTTGTCGACGCGCGCTTCGCGCTGCGCGACAACTACAATAGTTTTATCCTCTCCGAGCGAATTAATAAGCTGGACGGAACTTTCCCGCCCCACGGTTAGAGGCAGGACGGCGTGCGGGAAAAGAACGGTATCCCGCACAGGAAGCACAGGCAAAGCCCGTACGTCATTTATTTCCCGATGCTTAGCAATCGGCTCGGAAAGCGGTTGTTGGCTCATTGGCTCTCCTTGAGTGTAACTCACTCAAGCTTAGATGATACTTCTTCAGAAAGGTTTCATCCCCATCTCGCCTGCGGCCTTCGATTCTATCGACATTCCCCGATTCCCGACATGATGCCCAAGGTATCGGGGCTAATGAGGAAGATACTCCGGCTTCGACCCCGAAAGTCAAGTTCCCGGGTACGTTTTTTGACGTGCTTGTCCGGGGAAGGTTTCTGCGGTTCAGGCAGCCCGGTAAATGCCTAAAACCTTCACGAACTCCGCGACCTCCCCGAGATGGCGAAGAGCATTGCGGGCAGGTTCGTCATCGCCGCGAAGAAAATCCACGTAGAAGACATACTCCCACGGCCGTCCCCGCAGAGGACGCGATTCGATCTTGCTCAGGCTGATGTCGCGCAACGCGAAAACGCTGAGCGACTTGAACAACACGCCCGGCTGGTTCTTCAGCTTGTAGGCGATGGAAGTCTTGTTTGCGCCGGCTGGAACTTTCCGGCTGAGGGAAGCAGCGCTTGCCTTTTGATTTTGGTGCGTGGCGGCCAGCTTTGCCGCCTTGCGAATCAGAAAGAAGCGAGTGAAGTTGCGTTTGTCGTCTTCGATGCCGGCCTGAAGAATCTTGCCCGAGTATTCGCGGGCAGCATGGCGCCCCGCAATGCCGGCCGCGTCTGGAAGTTTCTCAGAGACCACGTGCTTTACGCTCCCCGCTGTGTCATAGAATGGAACGGCTTCGATCTTAGGGTGGTGGCGAAAAAAATCGCGACACTGATCGAGAGCCACCGGATGAGAGAATACCTGGCGCACCGCACTGAGCTTTACTCCCGGTGCGGCGATCACGTTATGCACGATCGGCAGCAGGAATTCAGATTCAATGAAGACGTTGCGCGCGACCAGCAAATCCGCGTGCTCAGCCACCGTGCCAGCCAAGGAATTTTCGATCGGGATAACGGCTGCGGCCACCGAACCCTTCTCCACGCGATCGAATACTTCTGCGGAGCGGGCGCAGGGGACGACCGCGCACCCCGGCACCATCTGCTCCGCGGCTTCATGGCTGAAGGAACCGCGTTCGCCCTGGATTGCAATTTTTATGCCGGAAACTTTCATCACAAGGCAAGGTAGCTGGAGAAGGCCCGGAACGCAAATCGCCTAACAAAAGGCCTCGTTCTGCTCGAGCTATACGAGAATTTTCTCGAGCACCAGTGCGTCGACGCCATTGGAATAATAGCGCGGGAACGTTCTGGTCATACTATAGCCGTGGCGTTTGTAGAACATTAGAGCAGATACGTTATCAACGGCGGTTTCCAGTTCAATCGTTCGGCATCCGGCCACGATCAGGCGATCCTCAGCCGCACGCAATAACAGCGACCCTACTCCAAAGCGGCGAAAGGCAGCGATCACATCGATGGTGATGATGTGGCCGCGGGCCCGGCTGCCAGCCTCGGCCACAATAAAGCCGGCGACAGCCGTATCGTCAGCCGCGGTCGGGGCCAGAACTCTTTCATCCGAACTGCGGCCGTCGGTGTGGTCTGTCGCGCTTAGGCTCACCAGCGTAAAGGCCGCTCGGCGGCGCATGTAAAGCCTAAGTTCCGCCCGGGAATAGGAAATTCCGGGAAGGAAGCAAGTTTGGTCAATGCGCCACAGGGTGTCGAAGTCGGACGGCTGGAAGTCGCGGATGGTCAAAGGCACGGGGATATTGTAGCGACCGTTTCGACCCTGGTTTTCCACAGTTCAACCCATCGATTCCCGCGAAGATTACAAATGGAGACAATTGCCCCCTTGCTTCTCCCGCAACCCCGGACGTACCATGGGCATCAGAGGAAAGCGTTGTGGGGCGCCTTCTCCTGATTGACGTGGTCGCTGCGGTCGCCGTTCTGGGGACGTGGTACTTCGTGTTTTCTCACTACAACCGAAAAAAGGGCGCGGCGGCATTGCGCTGGGTGCAGACCGCATGCGCCGGCAGAGGGCGGATCGTCGAATCGCGCTGGATGGGCACTTCCCGCCTCGAGGCTCGGCTGCACTTCCCGTCCCGCTGGTTTGACAATGTCCTGGTGACCGTGAGGTTCCGGCCTCGCGCTCTTCCTATTCAGTGGCTGATGAGTTGTTGGCGCAAGCAAAAAGAAACCTTGACCTTCGAAGCCGATCTGGATAGTTCGCCGAGTTTCCGGTTGGAAGTGGTGCGACATCGCTGGTGCGCCCATAATCGCGGAATCTCTTCTCGCAAGCGCGACGATCGCGAGTGGGATGTCTACGAGCCTGGCCCCGTAATTCTCACCACCCGGACCCATTGGAAGGAAGATCCGTCAGCCGAGTTGAACGCGCTGATGTCAGCGCGGCGGCAGGATATTCTGCAGGTGCACTTCCGCCCGGAGTCGCCGCAGTTCTCTGCCACGGTTCATCTAGAATCTCTCGCCGATCCAAATACTGCCGCAGAATTTGTCAGCGCTCTCCGCGAAATCGCGGCGGGTGCTTCGACCCACCGACAGTAAGTCGATAACCGCCCGATCTCACGAGCATTCATCCGTTACGCGCAATTTGAATTCCCTTCCTTAGCTCCGGACCCTGTGCTATCGTTCCCGGCCATGAGCGACGCCAGTTTCGGCAAGTCCACGCCCAGCTCTTCCCCAATACAATTCGGAACGGCCGAGTATGCAGGATCCCCGGGTGCCGATCACTGCCAATTCTGTCAACAACCGATCGCCGGAAGCTACTACCGTTTGCGGGGAGCGATGGCGTGTCGAAGTTGCGCTGATCAAGCGCACGAATTGTCCACGGACAGCCATGCCAATTACGGGCGCGGGCTCCTCTACGGCATTGGCGCGGCCATTGTTGGATTGATTCTTTATGCAACCTTTGAAATCATGACCGGCCTTATCATCGGCTATGTTTCTCTGGCGGTGGGCTGGATGGTGGGCAAGGCCATGATGAAGGGATCGAACGGCCACGGCGGACGCCGCTACCAGATCACTGCAGCCTTGCTTACCTATGCAGCGGTGTCCATGGCGGCGATTCCGATCTGGATTCATTATGCAGGCGAGCATAGGCAGCATGCCTCTCAACGACAGCCACTTGCCGATGAGCAGCGTGAACTGGACAGAGAAACTGGACAGCCTCAAACATCGGCGCCCGCCAAACCTGCCGTAAACATCGGCAAGGTGGCGTTGCAGTTGGCGGTCTTGGGTCTCGCATCACCATTCTTGGAACTGGCCGATCCCCTTCACGGAGCGATCGGCCTGTTCATCCTCTTCATAGGCATTCGCATCGCCTGGCAAAGTACTCGCGCAACGTCGCCGACACTAGACGGGCCATTTCAATATTCGCCCCGGCCTCCGGCCTGAGTTAGCGCGAGCTGACAAGCGTAAGATCAGAAACCGTGTCCTCGCTCACTCCTGAACTGATCCGAAACTGCAAGCGCTGCTCCAGCGAACTGCCCGCCGGGGCACTGGTCTGCGACAGGTGCCACACGCTCGTACACTCCGAGGAACTGGATCGTTTGGCCGCTGAAGCGAAAGCGCTTGAGGCCAAGGGAGACCTGCGGCAGGCGCGCGAGCGATGGCTTTCCGGACTTTCTCTTTTGCCTCGAGCCTCCAAGCAGTACGAATGGATCCAAGACCACGTACGGGGGCTTGAGGTTGCGGCGGATCAATCCCGGATGCCGGAGTCTTCGGAAAATAAGTGGACCAAGCGCCTCGGGCCGGTGGGTCCAATCGCAGTCCTGTTGGCTAAGGGCAAGACGATCCTGTTCGCGCTCTTCAAGCTGAAATTTCTGCTGAGCTTCGCCGCTTTTATTGGACTCTATTGGGCTGCGTGGGGAATGAAGTTCGGTATCGGCTTCGCCGTCCTGATTCTTCTCCACGAGATGGGCCACTTCATCGATATCAAGCGTCGTGGCCTGCCGGCGGAGATGCCGGTGTTTCTGCCTGGCTTGGGAGCCTACGTCCGCTGGCAGGCGCTGGGTGTGTCTTTGGAGACGCGCGCTGCCATAAGCCTGGCTGGTCCGCTGGCAGGATTCTTAACGGCAGTGGTATGCGCTCTGCTCTGGTGGCAGACCGGGAGTCCGCTGTGGGCGGCCTTGGCGCGCGTGGGTGCTGTACTGAACCTGCTGAATCTGATTCCCATCTGGGTACTGGACGGCGGCCAAGCCGTCCTGGCATTGAGCAAGATGGACCGCATCATCCTGCTCACCGCAGGTCTCGCTCTGTGGTTGCTTCTGGGCGAAAATATGTTCTTTCTTGTAGCTTTAGGCGCGGGATATCAAATCTTTTTCGCCGGCAACTTTCCCACGCACTCCAGCCGTACTACGACCGTCTACTACATTGCTGTTCTGACAGCGCTCGGTGTGATCATCCGGCTGATGCCGGGAACGGGATTGAGCGTGCCATAGGCAAGCCTTGCGGAATCGGCCACTTCGAGAAATGTCTTCCATCCTACGGATCAGCTTTTTCGATTGTCGCAGGGGAAGCTTCGCGTTATTCTTTTCGGTACACTCCAGCCGTTCCAACTCCATGTTTCGATGGCGTTGTTTGCTGACATCATTGCCGATTACGAATAGGAGACTGAAGAACATCCATGCCTAATGAACTCCGCAATTTTCTGGCACTTACCTATGACGAACTGGAAGAACTGAATCTCAAAGCAAAGGAGCAGCGCAGTAAGCGTGTCCCGATCCATAAGATCCAGGACGAGCGGTTGAAGTATCTGACCGACGAGAAGCGGATCAAGGCTGTGACCGTTCTCTTTAGCGATCTCGAGGGCCGGTTGCACATGCTCGATTACGACAAGAAGTTCCTCATCAAGAGCTGGGACAATCTCACCTTCGATGGCTCGTCGATTCGCGGCTTCACCGCGCAGCGTGAAAGTGATTTACGGCTGGGCATCGACTGGGCCGCATTCTACTGGGGGCCGTCGGATGTGTTCGGTTCGGGCAAAGTGCTGGTATTCGGCGAAGTCATCGACAAGGGGGGAGCTTCCTACACCGCCGACATTCGTGGCGTGCTGAAAGGCTACGCCGAATCGCTGCACAAGAAGAAGGGCTACACCCTCAACGCGGCGAATGAAATTGAAGGGTTCCTGTTCAAGGGGGCGGACGCCGAGTGCCGCTATCACGAAACCGGCAAGTTCGAATACGTGAACACTGGCGGATACTACCACTCGCTGCCGGGTGACGCGCTGCGCACTTTCATCGATACCACTGCGGAAGTGCAGCGGTCGATGGGATTCCAGAACGAGAAAGACCATCCGGAAGTTGCGCCATCGCAATTCGAAATCAATTACGGATATGGTGAAGTGGTCGCGGCTGCCGACCAGATTCAGCTCTACAAGCTGATCTGCCGCCAGGTTGCGACCAACATGGGCCTGACTGCGTCGTTCCTCCCGAAGCCGGTGGTGGGCGTGAACGGCAGCGGCATGCATACCAATGTTTCGATCAGCGGGAACGGCAAGAACCTGTTCTGGGATCCCAAGGGCGAAGAGAAGCTCAGCAAGCTGGGATACGAATTTCTGGACCGTCTTCTCACTCACGGCAACGATCTTTGCTTGGTGTTTAATTCCAGCGTGAACGCCTATCGCCGCCTCGATCCTCACTTCGAAGCCCCCAACCAACTCAAGGCGTCGGCAGTCGACCGTGGCGCCATGATCCGCATCCCCATCGGCAACGAGCGCAGCATGCGTACGGAAGTGCGCGCGGTCGCTCCCGATGCCAACCCGTATCTGGTCATGTACTCGATCTTCAAGACTGGACTCGATGGCACCACGGCCAAGATCAAGAACCTGCGCCAAGCCGAGCGCTACCTGCCCGACAACATCTACACCGCGCTCGAAAACTTCCGCAAAGCCGAGTGGAACACAGAGCTGCTGGGCGAAGATGTGAAGGCGCGCTACGCCGACCTGAAACAGGCGTCGGCCGACCGCTGCCCTCGCCTGTTGGGAGCCGTCGTAAAGGCTGCAGAAGTTCAATTCCACCACGAGGTCTACAACCAATTCCTCTGGAACTTGTTCTAAACCGCTGCAGTTCTGCCGAATGGAGCGCCCTGGCCGAGAAGTCAGGGCGCTTTTTAGCTCTCTCCACTCGCTCCAGCATTAGCTAAGCTAGTTTGGCCGCGCCGAGTCAACACCTGTGCTAGATTCAGAGCTTTCATGGACGCGGCTCCCACCATTTCAACGCAAGGCCTGTCCCGCCGATTCGGAGATTTCATCGCCGTGGACAGCATCGACCTGCGCGTGTCCCCAGGACAATTCTTCGGTTTCCTCGGACCCAATGGCGCCGGAAAATCGACCACCATCAAGATGCTCACCGGGCTGCTGGCCCCAAGTTCTGGACGAATTGAAATCCTCGGACTCGATCTCACAACACATCCGGTGGAAGTAAAGCGGCAAATTGGCGTTGTCCCCGAAGGCATGGCTCTGTTCGGACGCCTGACTGGATCCGAGTTCCTTAACTTCGCCGGACGCATGTACGGCCTCGACCGCGAAACTGCCGCCCAGCGCACTGCGGAACTGCTCGATTTTATGCAACTCGCCGATCAGCCAAAGAAGCTGGTCACCGACTACTCCCACGGTATGCAGAAGAAGTTGGCGATGGCGGCGGCCGTTATTCACGGTCCGAAGGTACTTTTCCTCGACGAGCCTTTCGAAGGCGTTGACGCCATCGCTGCGGGAACGCTGAAGTCGATGCTGCAAGGTATGATCGCCCGCGGTGCCACGATTTTCCTCACCTCGCATGTGCTGGAAATCGTGGAGCGCCTGTGCAGTCACGTTGCCATCATTCATCAGGGACGGCTCGTGGCCCAGGGATCGCTGGAGGAGTTGCGGGCGGGGGTAGAAGCGCAGACGCCGGCAGGCTCGGGCGACGGCTCCTCTGCGTCCGGGGAAAAAATGACTCTGGAGCAGATTTTCCTGCGCACCGTCGGCGGCTCGCGCCGCACCGAGCAGGAGCTCTCGTGGCTGGGGTGATGCTATGAATCAGGTTAGCCTGACCGTTCCCCGAAGCAGCCAACTCACGGCCATCGCGTGGCTCCGTTGGCGCCTTTTCGTCAACGCCCTGCGCACCACGCACGGCCAATTGGAGTTGCTGTCGCGCATTCTTGTCTCGGTCGCATTCACCACCTTCGGACTTGGCGGCGCTTTCGGCATGGGCTTGTTGGCATATATCGTTCTGTCGCAAGGGAAGCCACAGATGCTGGCCATATTTCTGTGGATCATCTGCTTGTTCTGGCAAGCCTTCCCCCTCATGGCTGCAGCCTTCACCAGCAATCCGGACTCCTCCGACTTACTTCGATTTCCCCTCAGCTATGGTTCGTATGTTCTGGTACGGCTCGCGTATGGCGCGTTCGATCCGGCCAGCGCTATCGGCGGCCTGTGGTCGTTGGGATTTCTAGTGGGCGTAAGTTTCGCGAAACCTGGATTGCTGCCTTGGGCGGCTCTGGTGTTGATGACATTCGCTCTCTTCAATCTCTTGTTGATGCAAATGATCTTCGCATGGGTGGAGCGCTGGCTGGCCCAGCGCCGTACCCGCGAAATCATGGGCGTTCTATTTGTCCTGCTGACGCTGGGTTTTCAGTTGATCGGGCCACTGACCAGACACTTCAGCAAGCAGGCACAACCGCAAGTGCAGAGATTCGTCGATGCGTTTGCTCCGGTGCAGGCGGTTCTTCCTCCCGGGCTCGCTGCCGACGCCATCGTGCAGGGCATTTATCCCCAATGGCCGGTGGCGCTCAGTTCTTGGGTACTGCTGTGTGCTTTCGCGATGGGGATTGGCTACGGTCTGCACGTGAGACTGCTGGCGCAATATCGTGGCGAGAGCTGGAGCGAATCCCTCGCCGCATCCGATCAACCGAGAGATCAACAGCTCCGCCTGGGTTGGCATCTTCCCGGATTCGCGACGCCGGTCACGGCCGTTTTCGAGAAAGAAATCCGCTATCTTCTCCGCAGCGGTCCCATGCTGCTCACTTTCATCATGCCGATCTTTATGCTGGTCGTCTTCCGTTTCGGAGCCATGAACTCCGCTCGGCACGCGAGCGCCTTTCTAACCCGCACCCCCAATTTGGCCTTTCCAGTGTCTGCCGGATACACGCTGTTGATGTTGACCAATCTGGTTTACAACAACTTCGGTGGGGATGCCGGCGGCATCCAGTTCTTCTACGCGGCTCCCGTGAGTTTTCGGGACATTGTTTTGGCCAAGAATCTCACCCACGCCGGCATTCTGGCCGTAGAAACCCTCGTGGCGTGGGTTGCAGTCACGTCATTCTACGGTCGGCCCGCGCTGGACGTCACGGTAGCGACGCTAGCCGGTCTGCTGTTCGCTGCGCCCCTGAATTTTGCTGTGGGCAATCTGCTATCGATCTACTCGCCGAAGAAACTCGACTATTCCAAGTTCGGCCGCCAACGGGCTTCTCAGATGACGGTACTGGTCAGCCTGGCTTTGCAATTTTTTGTCGTGGGCGTGGGCGTCGCCGCTTTCTTGATCGCTCGCTCTTTCGGAAACTCCTGGGTCGCGACCCTGATCTTGCTTGTTTTGGCGGGAGTATCGCTGTTGATCTACGAAATGATTCTTAATCGCGTCAATCGTCTGGCGCTGGAGCGGAGGGAAATGCTGATGGCGGAACTGTGCCGGGCCTAGAACAGGGTGCCAACATCACTTCTTTTCCGGATTCGCCAGAAATCTATATCCTACCCCGCGCACTGTCAGCAAATGCCGCGGCTGCGCTGGATCGTCCTCGATATAACGCCGCAACCGCACCATAAAATTGTCGATGGCGCGTGTGTCAGTGTCTTCGTGCAATCCCCACACTTCTTCGAGAATTTGTTTGCGTGAAACCACGCGCCCATCGTTGCGCACCAGATGGCGCAGGAGTTCCGATTCCATTAGCGTCAAGTGGATCACGTTATCGGCGGTGCGCAGTTCGAGCACGCCGAAGTCAATCGTTTTCCCGCTGAACGAGAACGTTCCAAAGTCGCTGACATTGCGCGGATCAGATGCAGGCTGGGAACCGTTCGACGGGGAATCCGGATTCGCTGCCCCTTGTCCGGATCGCATCCATTGGCTGCGGCGCAACAGTCCCTGCAGCCGTGCCAGCAAAATCGAAAGGTCGAAAGGTTTGGGCAAATAATCATCCGCGCCCGCCGCAAAACCTTTCAGCACATCCTCGGGCCGGCTGCGCGCCGTCAGCATCAGGACTGGCACATAATTGCGGGCCGCGCGCAATTCCGCAACCACGCTGAAGCCATCCTTGCCCGGCAACATGATGTCGAGCACGATGGCATCGAAGTTTTCTTTCTTGCCGAGGAGACGATCTGTCGCGGTCTCGCCATCGCCGACGACCTCGGCAGAATATCCCTCCGCCTGCAGATTGAAACAGAGCCCCTTCGCCAGATGCGCTTCATCTTCCACCACCAGAACTCGGCTCATGTGTTGGCCCTCGGCAGTTCCATCGTGACGGTAGTCCCTTCGCCTTCGCCCTCGCTTGCGGCGAATACCTTGCCGCCATGCTTCTGCGCTATCGCCTTCACGATGAAGAGTCCGAGTCCGGTTCCCTTCATATGAGTCAGCGAGCGGTGGCTCACGCGGTAAAAGCGCTTGAAGATGCTTTTCAAATCGTCCGGAAGAATGCCGACGCCGTGGTCCTGCACGCTGAGAACAACGTGCTTTTCGTCGGGAGTATCCAGGCGAACCCGCACATCCACGTTGTCGCCGGAGTATTTGATCGCATTGTCGAGGACGTTGAAAACCGCAGTCCGGAGATCCTCGTAACTTCCCATGACGCACATCCCTGCGCCATTGCTCGATGCTTCCTCGTATCGCAAAGCTTCCACCGGCAAATGGTGCCGGACTCGGGCTGCCTCCATGCATTCGCGCACCAGTTGGCGGAAATCGACTGCGGATTTATCCCGGCCCGCTTTCTTGTCGCGGGCGCGACCGGCGCGCAGCACTTGTTCGACCGTCTCCGTCAGACGGTCGGTGTCGCTAAGCATCAGGCGGTAGAATTCCTGCTTCTGCGTTTCCGGCACCTCGCGGCGCTGCAGGGTTTCGAGATGCAAGCGGATGGAGGCAACCGGAGTTTTCAGTTCGTGAGTAACGGCGTTGATAAAGCTGTCATGCTGTTCGCTAAGCCGAATCTCGCGGACCAGGAAGCTGGTATTCACGATCATGCCCGCGATGATCAAAGCAAAAACAACGATGCCGAAAAACAGCAATACTCCCTGGCGCCAATTGAGAATGATCCATCCCACATAGAGCGCAACCGTGAGCGCCACCAGGCCGATGCCCAGGCAGAGAAAGAAGATGATGGTTCCGCGGCGGCTCGTGATACGCATGGCTTCAGGCTGATTCTACCGCGTTCGAGGGTCACATCTTCGGGCAGACCGCGAACAGGGAGATTCCTGCGCGCGTCTCGCCAAAGCAAAAGCCCCGACCAGGCTTGGTCGGGGCCTCCTGAAATGCACGTTATTAATCTCCCGAGACTGCGACTTCCGGCAATGCGACCGTAACCAGCTTGCCATTTGGCGTCGGCACTAACCCTTTTTCCAGGTCTGCCAACTTTACCCGCTTAACATCCCAAGCCAAGCTCAGCTGTTTCAGAGCCCAGATTCCGTACCAGTTCATGTCGATCTCATACCAGGTAAAACCGTGCTGTGCCGCGGTCGGATGCGCGTGGTGATTATTGTGCCAACCTTCTCCGAACGTCAGCAAAGCTACCCACCAACTGTTGGTGGAAAGATCGCGCGTGGTGAAACGCCGCGTACCCCAGGAGTGGGTTGCCGAATTCACCAGCCAGGTTGCGTGCAGACCAACCACCGTCCGCATGAAGATGCCCCACATCAGGAACGGAAGTCCGCCAATTGCGAACAGGATCACACCCAGCACAATCATCGGAACGTAGTGATACTTCGTGATCCAGACGTGAAACTTATCTTTGGCCAAGTCGGGGACGTAGCGTGCCAGAGTGGTCGTATCATGGTGCATGGACTTGCCCATCAGAATCCAGCCCATGTGCGCCCACCATTTCCCGTCGATCGGCGAATGCGGGTCGCCGTCCTGATCGGAATATTGATGGTGAATGCGGTGCGTCGCCACCCAGAAAATCGGACCGCCTTCGAGAGCCAGCGTGGCGCAAACCGTCAGAAAATACTCAACCCACGTGGGCGTTTTGTAGCCGCGGTGCGTGAGCAGTCGATGATAGCTCATGCCAATGCCCAGGCTGCCCGAAACCCACCATAGGAACATGGCGACGAAGAGTGCCTTCCAGGTGAAGAAGAAGAGTGCAGCGACGGCGCCCACGTGGAACGCCATCATAAACATCGCCGTCACCCAATTGATTTCGTTTTTCGCGGCTTGCCGTTTTTCCAGGCTTTCCAGTGGCATGTCCAAGGAGCATCCCCGTTCGTGAGGCTAAGTTCGATAGCGTACATATCTAACCTACCAAGGCCCATCCGGAATCACTGTAATACTTGTGTAATAGCGGCCTTTAGGGGGATGACGGAAGTACTGGGAAAAAGTAACTCGAGGGAAATCGAGGGCGCGACCAGCCAGCCACGCCCCCGTTGACTATTTTGACTTCACGCCTTTCAGGCGCTCTTAGGCAATCGGCTCATGAATTCTTCTTGCGCTTCTTCGATTTCTTCCTGGGACATGTCACGGGTGTGGGTTGCAATGGACCACTTGTGGCCGAAAGGATCTACCAGCTTGCCGTAGCGGTCGCCCCAGAACATGTCTGCGACCGGCATCTCCACGTTCGCACCTGCCTTCACCGCGCGGTCAAACGCAGAGTCTACGTCGTCAACATAAATGTGCAGCCCCATGCCCGAGCCGCCAATGGACTGTGGTGACAGAGATCCAAATTGCGGGAATTCATCGGCCAGCATGAAGAGGGAGTCGCCAATGCGTAGCTCGGCATGCAGGATTTTTCCATCCGGACCTTTCATCACGCCTTTTTCCACTGCGCCGAACGCTTGCTTGTAAAAGTCGACGGCGCGCGCTGCGTCGCGGACTGTCATGTACGGTGTGAGGGTGTGATAACCCTCAGGGATAGCTTTCGCGGTCATGTTCGCCTCCTACAGCGAAAATTCGTGCACCAGAGCTTACACCGAAACATGGGGGGCTGTTGTCAATGGACTGTTACAGCGGAGAGGATGCCAGCGGGGAAGGACCCTCGCGGCTCAGGATCCAAAGAACTTCGTGACGCCCTCTTCGAGAACCACGACCCGGTCCTCGATTCCGGCCGCGCGCGCTTCCCGTTCCAGCAGTTGCAGCGGTTCATCGACGGGCTCATGGGACAGCCGAAAAGTTCCATAGTGCATAGGAACCATCCAGCGTGAGTTCAAATCGAGGAAAGCGTGAGTCGCATCGGCGGGGTTGGTGTGCACGTTGCGGAAGGTTGGGGGATTATAGGCGCCAATGGGAAGCAGCGCCAATTCCGGCGATAGGCGGCGGCCGATCTCGCGAAAGCCGGCAAAATAAGCCGTATCACCCGCATGGTAGACCGAGTGTTTTCCTGCCTTCAGGACATACCCACCATAGCCGCGATGCGAGTCTTTGAGAATCCGTGCGCCCCAGTGCCTTGAGGGAACATGGGTCACCGAAACGCTGCCATGCCGCGAACTATTCCACCAGTCAAGCTCGATAATCTCGGAGAAGCCGAGATCGGATACCAGATCCGTGACATGGCTGGGAATAACGATGGCTGGGGCACTACCGCGCGTGCGCAGATTGTTCTGCACAATCGCACGCAACGATGGCCGGTGGAGATGGTCAAAGTGCGCATGCGTCACAAGCACCAAATCGATGGCCGGCAAGTCGCGCACACGAACTCCAGGACGGCGTAATCGCTTCAGCACAAACAACCAGCGCGCAAAGTTGGGATCGATCATCACGCTCTGCCCACCAATTTGCACTAGGAAGCTGGAATGACCGATGAACGTGACCCCGAGTTCGCCGTTGGAGGCCAGTCGCGGTATATGCGTCTCCCCGCAAAGCGGAGTGACGGCGGAATGCCGCACCAAGCGCCCAAACTGCGAAGCTCGTTTGCGAAGCGCCGGATTGCGAAGGGTTGCCTTGATCATCCTGAACTGCCTGCTCATTGGATGAAAACTGGAAGCGGCCGGGCTTTATTTTAGTTCAGTCCGGGCAGAAAGAAGCGTAATTCCTGCGGTTCCCCCAAGAAACGTTCTGCGGCAAAACCGGGGAAACCCCGTAAAAGCGCCTCTTTGCTTGACCTCCATCCTACGCCTCATATCTAATTCGAGAGCGGCTCTCTTTTGTTCGACAGGAGAATCTCAGCGATGCGGGTTGCTTTCTTAGGTCTGGGAATTATGGGACAAGCCATGGCCACAAATCTGGCCAAGGCCGGTCACGAAGTTACGGTTTGGAATCGCACTCCCGGCAAACTCGTGGAGGGCGCCGGCGTCGCTCCTACCCCAGCCGCAGCCGCGCAGGGGGCTGAAGTCGTATGGCTCTGCGTTTCTGACACCGCTGCCGTAGAACAAATATTGTTTGGCGCGGACGGCATCGATCAGTCGCTGGCCGAAGGCATGATCATCGCTGATTCCAGTACTATCTCCCCTTCGGCCACCCTGAGATTTGCCGAACGGGTTCGAGCCAAAGGTGTCGCCTACGTCGATGCTCCCATGACCGGATCGAAAATCGGCGCCGCCAATGGCAGTTTGATTTTTATGGTCGGCGGCGACGAAGCCGTCATCGACCGCCTCAATCCGTTGTTCGCAGCCATGGGCAAGAAAATTTTCCGCATGGGTGACACCGGCAAAGGCCAGGCCACCAAGCTGGCCATGAATCTTCAGATCGCTCTCATCTTCGAGGGTTTCGCCGAGGCCCTCACCCTCGCCACCAAACTCGGCGTAGACCCGAAGCAACTCCTCTCGCTGATTGAAGCCACCATGGTCCGCTCCGGCGTCGTCGATTACAAAGGCCCGTTCATTCTGCAGCGCGATTTCACGCCCAACTTCCCCCTCCGCCTCATGCACAAGGACATTCTTCTCACCCTCGAAGCGGCAAAAGAGGCGCGCGTGAAGTTGCCTGGGCTCGAAACTGTCGAAGAGGTTTACCAAATGGCCACCGAAGACGGACACAGCGATCTCGACTATGCCGCAACTCTCACTCTGTTAGAAAAGTGGGCGGGTGTGCAGGTGAAAAGCGCAGCCGCATAAACTCTGCGTGTCTGGCTAAAAACAGCGGCCCAGGTGGCGACAGCCGCCTCTGCGGTCCCATCAGGGCGAAGCTCGACGGAATCCAGCACAAGCCTTTCTTGATTACTCCTAGTAAGCCAACAGAATTCTCAAGTCGCGCAGGTTGTTCCCGGTTGGCCCTATCTCGATTGCATCCCCGAGCGCGCTGAAGAATGGATAGGCATCGAATTTCTCGAGCGCGGTTCGGGCAGCAAGCCCGGCAGCCTGCGCACGCATGATCGTGCTTCCATCTACCATCGCACCTGCCGCCGGACTGTTTCCGTCCACTCCATCCGTCCCCGCGCTGAGCACAGTAATGTTCTCTCCCGCAATCGTTGCGGCACAGGCCAGCGCAAATTGCTGATTGCGTCCGCCAACCCCGCCGTTCGTAACCTTCACCGTCACCTCGCCGCCGGAAATCAGGCACACGCGCTCGGAGTTTTTTCTAAGCTCGCGAAGCCGCTTCAATAGATGCAATGCCGCGCGTTCGTAGTCCCAGTCGTCACAAGAGTCGTCCACATGCACCGCGAACCCGGCGCACTCGGGCGCCGCACTCGCCCCTTCCACGGCTGTCTGATTCGAAAGCACTGGCCACCATCGTGAACGGTAAAATGCCTGATCGTCTGATTTTGGCGTCTCTTCCAGCGCACGGCGTTCGAGTAGTTCTCGCGTGGAATGCGGCAACTGCGGCAGCATCCCGTGCTTCTCCGCGATGCGGTAACAATCCTCCACGCTGGTTGAGTCTGGCATCGTCGGACCAGACGCCAGTGCATCGAGCGTATTATCCGGAACATCGGAGACGAGCAGTGATACCTGCTGCGCCGGAAACGCCGCTCGGGCCAATCTTCCACCTTTCACCGCCGAAAGATGTTTGCGGATGGCGTTGATTTCAGCAATGGTCGCGCCGGAATGCACCAGTACCCGATAAGTCGAGATTAGATCGTCGAGAGAGATTTCGTCGTCGATGGGCCTCTCGACGACCGCCGACCCTCCACCACTGAGCAGAAAAATCACCAGCGACGCTGCGGTTTGAGCGTCCAGCATCTTTAGGATGGCGTTCGCCGCGTGGATAGATTCAGCATTGGGCATCGGATGCCCGCCGCGAAGATATCGAAAGCCGCGAACCTGCGCCGCTGGCTCGACCGAACTGGCCACGATCCCTTCCAGTGAAGAATCCCCTACTTGATGCGTGAGAGCCTCCACCATCGTGTGTCCGGCCTTACCGATGGAGATCACCAGAACCCGGGAATAGGCTTGCAGATCGTAAAGATCCTCACAGACGCGCAAGACTCCGCGCTGACAATGCACATGTCGCGCAAATCCCTTGGCAATCGAAGCCTCGCACAGCGCGTGAAGAAACATCTCTCGCGCCCTGTCCCGCATTTGGCGAAACAGCAATTCGCGGTCGGCTGTCGGTGTCTCGCCTACGCTGCGGTTTCGATCCATCACAAACTCGCTTCTCGCAAGATTTCTTCCTGTACCCAGGTTGCAATCGCTTCCCGTAATTCGCGCAACCGTCCTTCAAAAAAATGATCGGCGCCTTCAATCACGACCAACTTTTTCGGCTCTGATAACGAAGCAACTAATTCCTCGAGGCGCATCCGAGGACCAAACTGATCGCGCGCTCCGCTCACAAATAACTTCGGCTTAGCGCATTCGCGTAAGAAATCAAATGTATACACGCGCGGCGCTTCTGAGTCTGCTGCGACGACAGGCGTCCCTATGCCGAGCAGCGCCTCCACCCGCGCATCGGGAGACGCCGCCCGCAGTCCCACCGCCGCACCAAAAGAGAATCCTGCAAAGATCAAGGGCAGGTGAAACTCCGCGTCCAGCCAGTCGAGAGCGGTACGGACATCTTCAACTTCCCCGCTGCCGTGATCGTGTTCGCCGTGGCTGAGGCCGGCGCCCCGAAAGTTGAAGCGCAAGACAGGAAAGCCGAAACCGTTCAGAGCTTTCATGGTATGGAAGACGACTTTGTTATGCAGCGTTCCGCCAAACAGCGGGTGCGGATGACAAACCACTGCCGCATGCGTCGCATTCTCCGCGCCCGCATTCAGCAATGCTTCCAGCCTTCCCGCGGGGCCGTCTAGGAAGAGCGACCGGATGGTTGAACTCTGGTCAATCACGATATTCAGATTACATGATTCGACGCAGTTCGCCGCGGCTCCGAGTACGTAGTTTATTCTTCTGACATGGACGCAATCACGCTCACTCGTCAACTGGTCGACATCGAATCTATCTCTGGCAACGAAGCTGCAGTCGGGAACTATCTCTATGGAGAGTTGTGCCGCATCGGTTATCAGACGCTCAGAATTCCGGTGGAAGGCGATCGCTTTGATGTCTATGCCACAACCCCCGAGCAGCCGAATCCGCAGGTGGTTTTCTCCACGCACATGGATACGGTTCCGCCATTCATTCCCTCTTCTGAAGATGCGACGCGAATTTATGGCCGCGGGTCGTGCGATGCGAAAGGCATCATTGCCGCGATGGTCGCGGCGGCCGAACGATTGCGCCGGGAAGGTAGCAACGTTGGACTGCTGTTTGTAGTCGGAGAAGAGCGCGACAGCCTGGGTGCGAAAGTCGCCAACGAATACGCGGCCACTAATCCTTCGCATCATTGCAAATACCTAGTCAATGGCGAACCCACTGAGAACCGCATAGCGCTGGCTTCGAAAGGAACTTTGCGCGTGGAAGTCATCGCTTCCGGACGGATGGCGCATTCGGCTTATCCCGAACTCGGTGAATCGGCCATCGACAAGCTGATTGCGGCGCTCACACGTTTGCGCGCGATGCCGTTGCCGGCTGATCCGGAAGTTGGTCCGTGCACGCTGAACATCGGATTGATCGAAGGCGGTCGTGCGCCGAATGTGATTCCCGATTACGCTCACGCGGATTTGCTCTATCGTTTGATCGGTCCCTCGCAGGATTTGCGTCGTCAGATTCTCGAGGTCGCGGGCGATGAAGTGAAGGTCGATTTTCCGCTGGAACTTTCCTTTCTGCGCCTGCGTACGGTCGACGGTTTGCCCACGATGATCGCGGCATTCACCACTGATATTCCGAAGCTGACGAACTGGGGCGAACCGTTGCTGATTGGTCCGGGATCGATTCACGTCGCGCATACCGATGGCGAGTTCATCGAGAAGCAGCAATTGGCGGAGGCCATTGATTTGTATTGCATGATTGCGAAGCGGCTAGTTTCAAGTTAGAAGGAAGAAGTCAGAATGTAGAACTTTTCTGTGCATGCAAGTCGGGGCAGCGCTTGCTGGCTGACAGTACCCTGTCCAATGCATTTAGACTCTAAGGATCATGACCACCAGCACCCTCAACTCCCTCTCTCGTGCTTCCTCTGCTTACCTGCGTTCTGCCATGCATCAGCCGATTCGGTGGCATGAGTGGGGTGAGGAGGCGTTTGCTTCCGCACAGCGCGAGAACAAGCCGATGCTGCTCGACATTGGTGCGGTGTGGTGCCACTGGTGCCATGTGATGGACCGCGAGTCGTATGACGATCCAGAAGTGGCGGCCATTGTGAATGAGCATTTCATCGCGGTGAAGGTGGATCGGGATGAGCGTCCGGATATCGACAGCCGTTATCAGGCTGCGGTCAGCGCGGTTAGCGGGCAGGGCGGTTGGCCGCTTACTGCGTTTCTTACGCCTGATGGCAAACCGTTTTACGGCGGCACTTATTTCCCCCCCAACGATGGATACGGGCGACCGAGCTTTCGGCGCGTGTTGCTGAGCATTGCCAATGCCTACAAGGAGAAGAATGGCGATGTGGTGGAGCAGGCGAAGATAGTGGAGAGCGCCATTGCGCAGGCAGAATCCTTTGCCGGGGGCAGCGGGAGCCTGACGCCTAGCCTGATTGCGGCGATGCAGGAATCGGCGTTCAAGATGTTCGACCCGCAGCATGGAGGATTTGGGCACGCTCCCAAGTTTCCGCATCCTTCTGTGCTGGATCTGTTGATTGAGCGGTATGGGCGGACGGGAGACGAAAACCTACGCAACTTGATCGTCACTACTTTGGAGCATATGGCAAACGGCGGCGTTTACGACCAACTGGCGGGAGGATTTCATCGCTACTCGGTCGACGAGCGGTGGGTGGTGCCGCACTTCGAGAAGATGTGCTACGACAACTCCGAACTGCTGAAGAATTATGTTCACGCGTACCAGGCCACGGGTTCGGAGTTCTTCGCCAGCGTGGCGCGAGACATCATTCGCTGGATGGACGAGTGGCTGAGCGACCGCGAGCGCGGGGGTTTCTACGCTTCGCAGGATGCCGACATTTCCATGGACGACGACGGAGACTACTTTACATGGACGCTCGACGAAGCCCGCGCGGTATTAACCGAAGAAGAAGCGCAGGTCGCGGCACTGCGCTACGACATCGGCGAAGTGGGAGAGATGCACCATAATCCGGCTAAGAATGTGCTCTACGTGCGCGCGCCGATCGATGAGATTGCGCGGCGCATGACCCTCAGCACTGAGCGCGTGCAAGAGCTGCTGGATTCCGCGAAGAAAAAGATGTATGCGGCGCGCTTGCAGAGGCCGACTCCTTACATCGACAAGACGGTCTATGTGGGATGGAACAGCATGTGTGTTTCGGCCTATTTGGAAGCCGCGAAGGTGCTCAGCCTGGCGGAGCCGCGGCGCTTCGCACTACGCTCCCTGGACCGGATTCTGGCGGAGGCTCGGCGGCATCGATCAGACGCGGGCGAGGGCACCACACCGGCACGACTCCTCCACGTGGTTGCTTATTCGGATCCTAGGGCTGAGCACCGCGAAGTTGCGGGATTGCTCGAGGACTATGCCGCCACCACGCTCGCCTGCCTCGACGCGTATGAGGCCACGGCCGATCTCAGCTATTTCAAGTTTGCCCGGGCCATCGCCGATGCCATGATTGCCAAGTTCTTCGACCCTGTTTCCAGTGGGTTCTTCGATGCCGAACCGGCGGCCGATGGCAAAAGCCTCGGCGTGCTGGCAACGCGCCGCAAGCCGTTGCAGGATTCGCCCACGCCGGCGGGCAATCCCATGGCAGCAATTGCGTTGTTACGCCTGCATCACTACACAGGCGAGGATGGGCATCGGGACAAGGCCGAACAAACATTGGAAACTTTTGCAGGCGTGGTCGGTCAATTTGGAATTTTTGCCGCGACCTACGGAATCGCCCTGGTTCATTGGCTGGAGAATCCGATACAGGTGGTTGTGATTTCGGAGCGTGAAGCGGACGATGCCGGCACCGCTCTGGCTTCGGCCGCCCATGAGACGTTCGCATTCAATAAGACTGCGCTGCGCTTGACCGCCAATCAGGCGGTTGCAGCGAATCTTCCTCCCGCTTTGGCAGCGACCATCCCGAATCTGACGGGATTGAAATCCAGCAGAGCGTTTGCGGTTGTTTGTTCCGGTTTCACCTGCCAGCCACCAATCCACGACGCAGCCGAATTGCGGCGCGCGCTGGAAACCGCCTCCCGGAAGCAGGGCTCGTAACGCTTTCCAAAAAAACGGGGCTGACGGTTTTTATGAATGAGTCCGTCAGCCCAAAAATAGCGAGCCCTTGTTCGGCCCAGGTTACTACAGGTTACTTTGGTGACCTTGCGTTGACCTCTGTCCTCCGATTAACTACTACTTCATCATCGGAGGCAGTGGAACGCATCTGCCTTGCAGTTGTTGTTGTGGTGGGCACAGAAGTATCGGGCCTCCGTCCGGGGCGGGAACCTGCGGAACGGCGGCTGCTACGTATGTGCCCACTAATCCAAACATCAGGATCGAGATCCTGATTGCTTGCTTCATGGGTTTTCTCCTACCGCGTAGGCTACAAAAAAATATCTGCTTGACGCGGTGAGGAATTATAAGACACGAGTCAAGTGCATCTGCATCTAGCCTTTACTTGGTTCATCGCCTGCCGGGAAGAAACCACCTAAGCCAAGCTTTATAAAATCCGCGCACATCATTCATAAGTGTCGTGAGCTCATATAAATATGTCGACTCCTTAAACTTAAGGACGACCACAAATTCGCGGCCCAGTGTCATCTCGGGTGGTTCGAGCGGAGAATTTACAAAAACCGGAATTCACTGTGGCTTCCCGCGCGGGCGCGTGAGAGAACTTGCCCCGAAGAATAATGAGGGTGTTGAAGGATAATGCGGGACGATTGCTTTACTTTTTTGACGCGACCCCGCCGGACAGTCCGAAAACGTCAAGACGGCCGCTCGCGGAAGCGCCGGCAGCGTGAGCGGCGGCCACCTCAGGCGCGGCTACGTTCCCGTGCGGTATGGATGGCGATGCCTGGGTGCGTGAGAGAGCTCGATCGACCATCCCTTCGAACATAGGAATCAACGAGTCCGCTGGAAGTGGATGATGGATGTCAGTTAAGCTTTGCTCCCAGCGCTGAGGCCGCAACAAGTTGGCTGGAGCTTCCCGGATAGGACTCTTGGCCCAGCTATAAACTAGCCAAATCATCAGGGTGCAGTTGTAGGCGGCCATGTTGATCAGGACCACGGAAAGATTATTCAAGTGCTCGCCTACCCACGACGCAACCAGAGAAAGCTCTACCATGGCAAAACAGCCGAAGCCCAAGGCGACGCCGAAACTGTATTGGCGCCATTTCACTCCCAGGTAGCGGGCAAAGAAAAGCAGGAAAAGCACCATGCCCACTTGAATGATGCGTACGCAGCGCTGTGCAGTAAGGATCGCCTGCACCCAGGGAGCGGTGTCCAACGAATTCGTAGAAACCGATACTACGCCCGCCACCAGCAGCATCACCAGACCGGCCCACTTGAACAGGACTGTACCGAGGTCTCGCAACGTATGGAAGGGTCGAAAAGCATCGAGGAAAGCCTCATGGATCACTTTGAAGCCTAAAGCCGCCATAATCGCGGTGCTGATCCAGCTGGCATAGAAGAAGGCGGAATAGTTGCGTCGAAGCGGAAAAACTACTGCGAAGGTGAGAATCTGCGCGCCGATGTAGAGAAAGAAATACTTGAACTGCCGGCGCTGTCCCCGGCGCAACATGGCCACTGCGATACCCGTTCCCAGGACGGGTTGCGCAATCCAGAGAACGTAGTAAAACAGCCTGATTTTGTCGCTCATCGCAACAATTCTCCAGACTCCCAGGACGAGTGGCCGTCAAGAAACGCGGCGGTTTTCAGTCGACAGCTAATTAAACGAAGTTAAACCTTCTGACGCAGATGTTCAATGAACTCAGGTAACCCAAAGTAACGTTACCTTTGTGCCACTTGCTCGGCGGGCACTGGAAAAAGCGGTTCGCCAGAGGATTGGCCCGATTGGTTACAAGTTCAGAAGACATTCAAGAAAATATTCTTGGAGTCGTCGACAGCGCATCGGTGTCAACATACACGTTCAGCACTACCGTGCGGACGGCGCTTTTCGAGAGCGGCTAGGCATCGGGAACCGAGTGGATGTAGGCCCGCATCATGCGCACTTCGTCATCTTTCTCGTTCAAGTCGTGCAACAAGATGTCGCGCAGCGAGACCATGCCCACCAGCTGCCCACCATGGCAGACAGGCAGATGCCGGAAGCCGTGCCGCCGCATGAGCGCCATGCAGTTCTCCAACTCTTCACTTGCGCTGACGGTGAGGGGATCGTCGGTCATCACCTCGGCCAGGCACGTGCTGCGGGGATCGAAGCCTTCGGCCACCACGCGCTTCATCAGATCGCGCTCGGAAAAAATCCCAACCAGTTTGCCGTTGTGTAACACTGGAACAGCGCCGATGTTGCGATCGACCATGGCACGCACCGTTTCCAGCACGGTTTGCCCCATTTCTGCCTGGTAAGTTTCCTGATTCTTGATCAGCTCGCAAATACGCATTGGATCCTCCCGGACTACCGTGTTCCAAGCACCCCAAAAACCTGTAACGGGGGGCGAGTATATGCCGGATTGAGATGCAGGGGAAGCGTAAAACAGTTGGGGGCGATAAAAATTCAAACCTTAAATCATTTCGGGAAACGTAAATTGTGACCCGGCTTTTCGGCGCCCAGGAAGACAAAGTAGGAACAGTTCCACCAGGAAGTAGGCAAGCTGCCGTGCGGCCTTGCCGTGAGGACGATGTTATATTCGCCGTTGCCCAGACCAAGCTCCGGGATAGTGCCTTCTCGCTGCACTCCCGCCCATGGCGCTTGCCCGCGGGGCTTCGCCCCTAGAGGCTCAATCACCGCCAACTGGGCCAGAAATTCGTGAAGGTCGCTCCCACGTCCCTGCCCCGGCACCACAAATGAAACCTCCGCATCCTGCGTCGCGAAGTGCCAGGCGAGCGATGCCGCGAGATTTACGCCGCGCTCGTAGGCGGCATCGGAAATCAAGCCCGCCGGGGGATTATCGAAGACGATACAAAGCTTCCGCTCATCCTCACGGGTGAACTCGCGCACTTTGAGGGAGCCGGACTTCGCCGTGGCTTTCCAGTCCACGTGACGTGCGGAATCCTCCGGCAGGTATTCGCGGATGCGGTACAGATCGGAGCCGCGTCCCCGCACAAAGCTCTCCCACTCTCCGCGCACCAGGGGCAGGATCTCAAACAGTTCGTCAGGCGGCGCAATCGGCGGGTAAACGAGAACCTCGCGCTGCAGGGCCACGTGCCGCGTCTTGGTGAGGAAGGCAAAGGGAAAGCGCGTGGCCACGCCAAAGCTGGACTCGCAATAACGTCCGCGGCGCTCGAAGACCAACTCCAAATCGGCCGCCAATTCAGCTCCTGACGGCAAATAAGGAAAATAAACCATGCCCTCGAAAATCCCCGGCGGATTGGGCGCCACTTCCATCCGCCGGACGCGATAGTCGCGCAGCCGCACCCACTGGTCCTGAGGAGGACGATTCAGCGGAAAAACAAACGTGGTCGGCTCCCACCGCCATTGCTTGCGGGCTTTTTTTTCTCGCCGCGCCGGAACCACGCGAATCGAAAATGACGGCAGCAATCGCCTCGAGTTGCGCAGTACGATCTTCCCGACCACCGGTCGCCCGGCAAACACGTGCTCGGGCAATCGCACATCCAATTTCAGCCCGCGCAGCACCAGCGCTGAAACCACGCCGGAAACCAGGATAGCCCCCAGCATCGCCGCTACCACGATGTAGAGCAGGTTGTTTCCCGTGTTCAGCGCGGCGATGCCGATCACCAGTGTGACCAGCACATAAACGACGCCGATTTTCGTCACTTCATAGCGAAAGGTCTGGCGCAGCCGATCCAGCGCCACCCGCCGAGCCAGATAGGGCACCGTAACCAGGCCCACAAACGCCGCCATCAAAAGCGCCACCGAGGCTAGAATCACTGACACCCACAGATGGCCCGCTTCGCCCGACGCCGTGGAAAACAGCGCCGCGCCGAAGGCCAATCCGAGTCCGACCAGCGCCAGCAGAAACTTGACCCACACCTCCGCCGCCGCCGATTGCGTCCACGCCCGTATGCCACGGCTTCTGGCTTCGGCCGGATTGACAGGATTGATGTAACTGGACCCCACTATTCGCAGCCTAGCATCGCTAGGAGGAACGTTCAACGATAAGCGCTTTGCGGAGAACGCCGTCGTAACCTGCCGAAAATCCCGGCAGGAATCGATTTCTGATTCTCACGGCTTCGTGCTAACCGGCTCGCCTTACCGAAAACCGGGCCCCACAGTTGAAATGAGGGTTCATTCCTGACCAAGGAGATCTCATGCCCCTCAGCAAACGCGCCATCGCGGAGTTCTTTTTGGCTTGTCTTCGGCGGATGCGCCGCGGCCTTATTTGCCGCCGCCTTCCCGTCGCTGGGTATCGGATTCACCGGAGTTGCCCTTGCATTCGGCCTCACCGTCGTCACCATGGTTTATGCCGTCGGACACATCTCCGGCGGCCACTTCAACCCAGCCATCAGCTTCGGACTGGTTGTGGGCAAGCGCTTCCTGGCTTCCGACTTGATCCCCTAACGTGATTGCCCAAATCGCAGGCGGAATCGCGGCAGCCGGCGTGCTCCTCATCATCGCCAGGGGGAAGGAGGGTTTCGACGTACACGCCGGCTTTTGCCTCAAATGGGTTTGGTCTGCATTCTCCCGGCGGCTATAGTGCTCTCTCGGCCTTCGTTGCAGAAGTTGTGCTGACGGCGTTCTTCCTACTCGTGGTCATGGGTTCGACCGACAGCCGTGCACCCAAAGGCTTTGCGGCGCTCGCCATCGGTCTCTGCCTTACCCTGATACACCTCATATGCATTCCGGTGACGAATACATCGGTGAACCCGGCTCGCAGCACCGGCCCCGCGATCTTCGCTGGAGGCTGGGCTCTGCAGCAATTGTGGAGGTTCTGGGTAGCTCCGCTCATTGGCGGTGCGCTGGGAGGGGGAATCTACCGAGCGTTGTTCGCAGAGTAGGTCAAGGAGAAGCGCAAGTTAATACTCGGCCAACTCTTTCATCGCGCGGAACAGATCGTTCGCCTGCGGCAGGATCGCGTCTTCCAGGATCGGCTGGTAAGCCACGAATGTATCGGCCGCGGCGACCCGGCGTACGGGCGCATCCAGGTGATCGAAGAGTTGATCGGCAATGCGTGCCGCGATCTCCGCGCCGTAGCCCCAGCTCAACGTATCTTCGTAGGCCACGAGGGCGCGATTCGTCTTCGCTATCGAGGTTGCAATCGTCTCCCAGTCAAACGGATTCAGGCAGCGTAAATCGATCAACTCTACCTTCACGCCGTGCTCGCGTTCCATTCTCTGCGCCGCCTGCAAGGCCCGCGGAACAACCGCGCCGTAAGTGATCACCGTTAGATCCGTTCCCGGATTCACGATCTTCGCTTTGCCGAACGGAATCGTGTACTCCGGCCCGGGATAAGGCGCGCGCCCGTAGGTCTCGCGGTAAAGGCGCTTGTGCTCCAAAAAAAGCACGGGATCGTCGCAGCGGATCGCCGTGCGTAACAATCCTGCCGCATCCAGCGCATTCGAGGGGAAAACAACCCGGAGTCCCGGAATGTGTGTAAACGCGCTCTCGCCACACTGCGAGTGATAAATCGCGCCGCCGGTAAGGTATCCGCCGATGGCCACGCGAATGACGACGGGGCAAGAGAACACGTTGTTGGAGCGCCAGCGGATGACTGAGAGTTCGTCGCGAATCTGCATCATGGCCGGCCAGATATAGTCGAAAAATTGAATTTCCACCACGGGCTTGAGCCCGCGCGTGGCCATACCGGTGGCGCGGCCCACGATGGCTGCCTCGGCTAGCGGCGAGTTAAACACTCGATCGTTGCCGAATTCACACTGCAAGCCGAAAGTGAGCTTGAATACTCCGCCTTTCCCTTTCACCAGCTTGCGCTTCAAATATTCTTCGCGGCTGCAATCGGCGACATCTTCGCCGAAGATGACGATGCGGTCGTCACGCTTCATCTCGTCACGCAGGGTTGCGTTGATTAAATCGGCCATGGTCTTTGCGGCCGGTTTTTTGTCGTCGGCGGAGTCGGGGCCGATCACGGCCTGCGTGTCGAACGCCTTCGATGTCGGATCGATATCCGGCGAGTACACGTACTTCATCACGCTCTCGGGAGCGGGCGGCAGAGCTTCGAGCGCCTGATCGACGACAGCCTGAAGCTCTTCCTCAACTTTCTTTTCCAGTTCGTTGATGCCCTTTTCGTCTAGGATTCCCTCGCGCAGCAGGAACATCTGCGTGCGCGAAACCGGATCGCGCGCGGAGTCCCGTTCGCGCTCGGTATCAGGACGGTACAAGCGTTCGTCGTCAGAAAGCGAATGCGAATAGGGACGAATCACATGCGCATGCACGAACGCCGGCCCGTGGCCCTCGCGGCAATATTGCGCCGCGCGCTGGAACGCGCCGTAACTTGCCACCGGATCGGTACCGTCAACTTCTTCAAAATGAAAATTAGGAAATCCGGAAACGAGCCGTGAAATGCTGCCTCCCGCCGTCTGCACTTCCACCGGCACGGAGATCGCGTAGCCGTTATCCTGCACGCAAAAAATTACCGGCAACTTGTTGAGCGCAACCGCGTTTAGCGCCTCCCAAAATTCACCTTCGCTGGTGGTGCCATCGCCCAGCGAAACGTAAGTGATTTCATCGCCCTGGAAGGTCACATTCTTGAACTGGCGATAATCGGGTCTTTCCCCATTTATTGGCGCTGAGACCTCAGCTGCTTTGGGGTGCTGCGCGAAATATCGTCCCGCTTCCGCGCATCCGACCGCCTGCAAAATCTGCGATCCAGTTGGAGACGATTGGGTCACCACATTGAGCCGCCGGTAGCCCCAGTGCGAAGGCATCTGCCGTCCGCCCGAACTTGGATCATCCGCTGCCCCCACTGCTTGCAGAAACATCTCCAGCGGCTTCGCGCCCAGGGCCAGGCACAGCGCCCGGTCGCGGTAATAAGGGTAGAACCAGTCGTAGCCTGCCTTCAGGGTCAGGCCCGCCGCCGTTCCGATCGCCTCATGTCCCGCCCCAGACATCTGAAAGAAAATCTTCTGTTGCCGCTTGAGCAAGATTTCCCGGTCGTCGATGCGCCGGGAGGTGTACATGATGCGGTAGGCTTCGATGAGCTGCTCGCGTGTAAGTCCCTCATAACTAGGGGACTTCTTTGTACCCGTGAGAGCGAGCTTGGGGTCGGTTTTTGTGGTCGCCATCCGGTTCCCTGAGGAGTGCTCTATGAACGTTCCGCTTATTAGATGCGCCAGCTAAATTAAGGTGCGGAGTGCTACCGAGCAGGTTGCATTGTAAATGGGAATGAGGAATTGGAAAACATACAAGTTCTTGTGCCGGGAACTTTCGGAACTTCAGCTAGCCGTGACACTTGCTTTGGCTCCCCACACTTTGCCCAGGCTGCTCCCCAGATCTTCGAGCAGATCCTCGGTATCCTCCAGACCGATGTTCAGCCGCACAATGCGGTGCCCGTAGTCTGGGCGACCTTTCGATCTCTGAAAATCGTAGGCTACGGCCAGACTGGTTACTCCGCCCCAGCTATAGCCGATCTCAAACAATTCCAGTCCGTCAACAAATTGCAGCACTTCGGCTTTCGTGGCATCGGGTTTGAAGACGATAGAGAAAACGCCCGCCGACCCGGTGAAATCGCGCTTCCAGAATTCATGCCCGGGCGAGCCTTCGAGTACCGGATGGAGTACGCGCTCAATCTCCGGCCGAGCCGCCAACCAGCGCGCAATTTGCAAGGCCGAGGCTTCGATATGCTTCAGCCGCACTGCCATGGTCCGCATGCCGCGCAGGGCCAGGCTGCAATCGTCTGGCGAGGCCGCATTGCCCAGCAGTTGCTGCGTCGCTCCTAATTGCTGGTACAGCTTCGGATCCTTTACCGTCACCGACCCCAGCAGCAAATCGCTGTGCCCAGCTACATACTTCGTCAGCGCCTGCATCGTAATGTCGACGCCTTGCGCGAAGGCATCGAAATACACTCCCGCGGACCACGTGTTATCCAGCGCGACCAGCGCACCGCGAGCGTGCGCGGCCTCGGCCATGGCCGGCACATCTTGCACTTCCATCGTGATCGATCCCGGACTCTCGCACCACAGCAGACGCGTGTTCTCGCGCATCAGATCTTTGACTCCGCTGCCAATATCCGGAGGATAGAAACCTGCTTCCACGCCAAAGCGCCGCAGGATGTGGTACGCCAGCTTGCGGTTGGGAGTGTAGACGCTCTCGGGAATCAGGATGTGATCTCCGCTTTTCAGGAACGCGAAACTAATCAGCGAAATTGCTCCCTGTCCTCCGGGCGTGATCATGGTCCGGTAGCCTTTTTCCAGTTCGCAGATTTTTCCTGCCAGCTCGAGTGTGGTGGGAGTTCCGTAGAGCCCATACGTATAGCCCACTTCGTGCTGATCCCAGCTGTCTTCGACCGAAGCGGCGTCGGGAAATAGTGTGGTCGAGCCGCGAAACACCGGACTCGCCAGCGACCGGTATCCCTCCGGAACCTGCACATCAGAATGAATCAAACGCGTCTTCCAGCTCTTCGCCATGGCGGAATTATACGGAGTTTGTCATCGCGCAAGAACGCAAATGGAAATTCAGCACCGTCCGATGCTGTCGATTTCTTTTTTCAACGAGAGCCGGTCCAGGGTAGCAAGGGGCAAACTGAGGAACAGACTGATTCTTCGATCTAACAAAAGGAATGCATCGCGAAAAGCGTTCTGCACCTGCTCCTGTGTTCCCCGAATCGCCGCAGGATCGGGCACACCCCAGTGCGCGGTCATCGGCTGGCCCGGCCACACGGGGCAGACTTCGCTCACGGCGTTGTCACAAACCGTAAAGGCAAAATCGAGCTTCGGAGCATCTGGACGGGGGAATTCGTCCCAGGGCTTCCTCCGGAGACCGATGGTGGGCAGGTGAGCCGCTTCCAATTGTCGCAAGGCTTCGGGTCGCATTGTTCCCGAGGGATGGCTGCCTGCGCTGTATGCAGCAAAGTTGGGCCGCCCTTTGTGATTCATGATGGCCTCGGCCATGATCGACCGCGCCGAGTTACCAGTGCATAAGAATAAAACGTTGTAGGGCCCCTTCATCTTCGTCCTCGTTCGATGATCCGCCGAGAGTCCCTCTCAGTTGCAGCAAGTCGGACCACAGCAAGCCTTCACGGTCGGTTTCATTGCGCGAATAAACGCGCTCATGAATTTTCCATCCACCTGCGGTGCGGTGGCGTCAACGTCGATTCCCTGCCCTGTAAGAAACTCGCGCGCATCTTCGGCGCGGTAGATGCGGGTAGGCTCAACTTCGATCTGCTCAAATCCTGCGCCGACCAGCTTGTTGCGGTAGTCATTCTCTTCGAGCGCTCCTGCGATGCAACCCACCCACGCCAGAACGCTTTGCCGAATCTCAGGCAGCATCTCGCCACGCGTCACCATATCGGACACAGCAAAGCGACCGCCCGGCTTCAATACGCGGAATGCCTCGCGCAGCACACGATCCTTGTCCGCGGAGAGATTGATGACGCAATTGGAGATAATTACATCCACCGAGTTGTCCGGCAGGGGAAGGTTTTCGATTTCGCCTTTCAGAAACTCGACGTTCTCGATGCCCGCTTTACGTTTGTTCTCGTTCACCAAGGCAAGCATCTCGTCCGTCATGTCGAGGCCATACGCTTTACCGGTTGCTCCAACACGCTTGGCGGAGAGCAGCACATCAACGCCGCCGCCAGAACCCAGGTCGAGTACGACGTCGCCGGGATTCAGTTTAGCCAGCGCGGTTGGATTGCCGCAGCCGAGCGACGCCAGTAGCACCTCTTCGGGGATCTCACCAGCCTGGGTCGCGTCGTAAAGATTCGGGGTGATCGGATCGCACCCGGTGCTGGCGGTAGCGCCGCAGCAGGAACTGCCTCCGGATTTAACACGCAGAGCGGCCTGGCCATATTTCTCCTTAACGACTTCCTTAATGTCAGTGGCATCGGCAGTGCTCATGGCTCGTTTCTCCTATTTGCAGATTCGGACGATCTGTTCCGGTTTGAGTACCTTATTGCGAGTGCAGCACTCGGCATACAGAAATCGCAGCAACTCTTGCAGAGCTTCGGTATTTGCCGTGTAGCGCAAGAAAGTGTCCCCTCGCGCCGCGCTTCGACAAGGCCTTCGGTCTTCAGTTTCTCGAGATGATGCGAGAGCGTCGAATGTGGAATTTCCAGCTCGCCCTGAATGTCGCCGACCACCAGTCCCTCAGGATGCGCCGAAAGCAACAGTTGCATGATGCGCAGCCGCGGCTCGGTGCCCATGGCCGAAAACATTCCGTCTCTCACGCCCTCATTCGGCCGGTCGAATTCCAGGCCCGGTCTGGCAGAATGCTTCGATCATTTATCCTGAAAGGAAATGATCCACACTCATCGCGCCTTCGATCCGCACTCGATCAAGCTGGTCATCTTCGATCTTGACGGCACCTTGATCGATTCGCGCCTCGACCTGGTGCACTCCGTCAACGCCGCACTTCGCCACATCGGCCGGCCCGAGTTGCCGGATGACGTGATCGCCAGCTACGTGGGCGACGGCGCGCCGGTTTTGATTCAGCGCGCGCTGGGGGACGAGGCCGGCAATGAGGCCCTGGCGCGCCAGGGCCTAGAGTTTTTTCTCTCCTACTACCGCGCGCACAAGCTGGACCACACCACCGTCTATGCCGGCATCCACGAGGCACTCAGCACGATCCAGAATTCATTTCGCCCGATTCCAAACGGTGATGGGGGCAGAAGATCGAACGGCATTCCGCGCCAGATGGCGGTACTGACCAACAAACCGGTTGTGCCGTCGCGAGCGATTGTCGAGGGGCTTGGATTGGGTCCGTTTTTTATGCAGGTTTATGGCGGAAACAGTTTTGCTACCAAGAAGCCCGACCCCGAGGGCGCGCGTAAGCTGCTGGAAGAACACGGGATGCTTCCGGAAGAGGCTGCCATTGTTGGCGACTCTCATGTCGACGTGGAAACCGGCCGCAACGCCGGCCTGTGGACCGTTGGCGTGAGTTACGGCTTCGCCCCGCATACCCTGCAAGCGAGCCCGCCGGACGTGCTTGTAGACGCGCCTCACGAACTCGCACAGGTCTTCGCATAGGGACCGGCTGCCAGGGTTTCATTTCAGCACCTCAGGGTCTAAAGCCAGGTGGCAGGAGCAGGGCACTGATCGCAACGCTAGAAGCGCAGCGCCACCCAAAATCGGAATGCTCTCATGTAAACTCATGCGACGATGAACGATTCCACAGGTTTCACCGCTTCGGAACTCCGCAAGCTCCGCAGCATGAAAAATCCTTACGGCATTCAGAAGTTCTTGGACGACGCTCCCTATCATCTAGCCGACACCGCCTGGTCTCCGCGGCGCGTGCTGGCTGAGCAGACCGCCCACTGCCTGGAGGGCGCCATCTTCGCCGCAGCGGCGCTGCGCGCTAATGGATATCCTCCGTTGCTGCTCGATTTTGAAGCCGAACATGACACCGACCATGTGATCGCAATTTTTCGCGAGAATGGATGCTGGGGCGCCGTCGCCAAGTCGAACTATTCCGGCTGCCGCTGGCGCGAGCCCATTCACAGAACGCTGCGCGAACTGGCGTTGACTTACTTCAACGGCTATTTCAATCTGCGCCGCGAGCGTACGTTGCGCCGCTTTTCGGTCCCGGTCAACCTGAAGCGCTTCGACCGCCAGAACTGGATGACCACAGACCAGCCGGTATGGTTCGTCGTGTATCACCTGTTCGAGATCAAGCATCACCCGCTGATCACGCCAGACATGGCCAAGCAGCTGCACCGCGTGGACGAGCGCCTGTTCCACGGGGAATGTCTGGGCAAGGCTTTGAAACAAAGAGATTAGAAAGCGCCAGCGAACCTCCACAAACCCCTGGGACCGATGTCCTCGCTTTTTCACGATAAAATGCGCTTATGGGTTCCCGCATCGTCCTCCTCTTCTGGCTTCTCGCTGCCGTCTTGGCTTACGGTCAGCAAGACCCGCCTCCGCCCATTGCTTCCCTGCCCGATTTGAAGCCCGATGCGAATGGCAACCTTTCGCAGGAGCAGATGCAGCAGTTGTTTCGCGTGGTCGCCGACAAGGACATGGAAAATGACAAGCGGTTGCGCGACTATACCTACATCGAGCGCGACGAAGAACACAAGCTCGACGGCAAGGGCCAGGTGAAATCGACCGAAGTAAAGACTTACGAAGTGATGGAACTCTACGGCGAGCAAGTACAGCGGCTGACGGCGAAAGACGATAAGCCACTCGACTCGAAAGACGCAGCCAAAGAAGAAGAGAAGATTCAGAAGCTCATCGACAAGCGCAAGAACGAATCCGAAGATGCGCGCAGGAAACACGAACAGAAAGAGGAGAAAAACCGCGAGGAAGGCCGCCAGTTTGTGGGTGAGGTCGCCAATGCATACAACTTTCACTTATTCGGGACTGAAACGCTGGGCGGGCGCGATGCCTGGGTCATCGATGCCACGCCGCGTCCCGGATACGAGCCGCCCATGAAAGATGCCAAGTTCCTGCCCAAATTCCGCTTCCGCGCGTGGATCGACAAGGACGATGCTCAATGGGCGAAATTGGATATCGATTGCATTGACACGGTGTCCGTGGGACTGTTCCTGGCGCGCATTCACAAAGGCTCGCGCATCGAGATTGAGCAGACGCGCGTGAACGATGAAGTCTGGCTGCCGCAGCACGTGGGCGTCAAGATCGACGCTCGATTGGCGCTCCTCAAGGAATACAACGTGGAACTGGAACAGACTTTTCGCGATTACAAGAGGTTCCGCGCCACCACGAAGATTCTCGCCGTCGAGGACGTGCAGAAGAAGTAGTCGGTCCGCCGGGCCATCGGGTTTATCGCGTGTTGGGGGAGTTGTAGGAACGGCAACCGGGATATAAACTTTGCGGTTCCACATAGGGCACACCCTGGGTTAGCCGATATGTGCAAACGGTTTTTTCTGCTGGTCGCTCTGTTTCTACCTGTTCTGGCGTCGGGGCGGGATAAGGCAGAAAGCTGGGTCGAGGTACGTAGCCCGCACTTTTCCGTCATCACCAACTCAAACGAGAAACAGGCGCGCCGGGTGGCCGATCAGTTCGAGCGCATGCGCTCCGTTTTCCATACTCTTTTCAACAAGATACAAATCGATAACCTCGGTTGCATCACTGTGCTTGCCATCAAGGACGAAAAAGATTTCGGCGCCCTCGAACCGGCGGCATATCTAGCCAAAGGACAACTCAAGTTGGCCGGGGTGTTTCTGCGCGGGGCCGACAAGAATTACGTGCTGATGCGGCTGGACGCCGAGGGCGAGCATCCTTACGCAGTCGTGTATCACGAATACACGCATCTGCTCCTGAGCAAAGCGGGTTTTATTCCGCTCTGGCTTGACGAGGGCTTGGCGGAGTTTTACGAGAATACGGACATCCACGAGAAGGAAGTCGAGATGGGGCACCCGAGTCCGGAGAAACTGTATTTGTTGCGCAACAACCGTTTGTTGCCGCTGTCGATGCTCTTTACCATCGACCATACATCGCCCTATTACCACGAGGAGAATAAAGGCTCGATCTTTTACGGCGAGTCGTGGGCGCTGACTCACTATCTGGAATTGAAGGATTATCGTGACAAGACTCAGCGCCTGGCAGACTACGCGCAACTGCTTTCCCAAGACGTTGACCCCGTAACCGCAGCCACGCGCGCATTTGGGGATCTGAAACAATTGCAGTCGACGCTGGAGGGGTACATCCGGCAAGGGAGTTTTCAATATTTAAAAATGGCCGGAACAACAGATGTCGATGCTGCCGCGTTCCATGCCGAGGCGCTCAGCACTGCGCAGGCCGACGCAGTGCGAGCTGATTTTCTGGCGTACAACGACAGAAGTGCAGACGCTCGCACGATTCTCGAGCGCATCTTGAAGGAAGATCCGAACAACGTGTTGGCGCACGAAACGATGGGCTTTCTGGAATTCCGCGAGGGCCACATCGATGAAGCACGAAATTGGTATGCGCAGGCGGTAACCCTTGCTTCGCAGAGTTATCTGGCGCACTACTATTTCGCCGCGATTTCAATGAATGGTTCCATGGATAGGTCGCTGGCGGACAAGGTGGAGAGCAGCTTGCGCGCCAGCATCAAGCTCAACCCAGACTTCGCCCCGAGCTATGATCGACTGGGTGCGTTTCTGGCGACGCGGAATGGCAATCTGGACGAAGCGCGCATGATGGCATTGCATGCCGTTCAACTGGAGCCCGGCAGCTTGAACTACCGCCTGAGCACAGCCAATATCTTGCTCGAGATGGAGCGTGGCAAAGATGCGGTGACGGTAATCCGGAATGCGATGCACCTGGCCAGTACCCCGCAAGAGACCGCAATGGCGGAGAACTTTCTGCTCCATGCGGAAGAATATGCGCGGGCGCAGGAGCAAAGGCCGCGCTTCGGCGATCAAATGAAAGCGGCAACATCGGCGGGTGGGGTCACCAGCGCTATCGTGGAAGCAGACGTCGCCCCAGATCCCGCGACTCACGACGAACCTCTTCCGAACGGGCCACACCATTTCGTGACCGGTTTGGTGAAAAACGTGCGGTGCAGCACGCCGGCAATCGATCTGAATGTGATTGCCGCGGGGACGACGCTCGGTCTGCATTCCGGCAATTATTTCAAGATCGACTACAGCACGCTCGGCATCACGCTGAAGGGCAACCTAGACCCCTGCTCGGATCTGGAAGGAAGACCGGTTAAGGTTGAGTATGTGGACTTAGGCGGTAAGGGCCCGGCTGCGGTGGTCGCGATTGAGATTCACAAATGAGCAGACGATAGCTCGGATTTTGTTTCTGGCCCACGATTCCTGCCTGGTTTTGCCAGCGTTTATAATACAAAGATTCTCATTCGGCGGAATGGCAGTCTGTGCGGGTGGCCAGCGAACAGCAGGTTCCTCGCTCCGCTCGGAATGACAATCCAAGTTTGGCTAAGAGCTAACAGCTAAGAGCTTTCCATGGACTTCAAACTCGTTTCAAACTACAAGCCGCAGGGAGATCAAGGCCGCGCGATTGAATCGCTGCTGCGCGGGGTCTATGACCGCGAGCAGCATCAGGTGCTGCTGGGCGTCACCGGATCGGGCAAGACTTATACAATGGCTAAGGTGATCGAGGCGGTGAACCGTCCGGCGCTGGTGATGGCGCATAACAAGACGCTGGCGGCGCAGCTCTATCACGAGTTCAAGAATTTCTTTCCGCACAATGCGGTCGAATATTTTGTTTCCTATTACGACTATTACCAGCCCGAGGCTTATGTTCCGGCCGCCGATCTGTACATCGAAAAAGAAGCAACCATCAACGATGAACTGGACAAGCTGCGGCTTTCTGCGACCAGATCCTTATTCGAACGTCGCGATGCGCTGATTGTGGCTTCCGTGAGCTGCATCTATGGCCTGGGCTCGCCAGAAGCCTACTACGGCATGATGTTGTTTTTGGAAAAAGGTCAGAAGATCGCGCGCGAGAACATCACGCGCAAGCTCGTCGACATTCTTTACGAGCGCACCAACGGCGAGTTCCGCCGCGGAACGTTTCGGGTGCGCGGCGATGTGATCGAGGTCTTCCCTACTTATGACGACATGGCGTATCGCATCGAGTTGTGGGGAGATCAGATTGAATCGCTGGCCCAGATCGATCCTCTCTTCGGCACGGTGAAGCAGAAATACATGCGGCTGCCGATTTATCCCAAGACCCACTATGTGATGAAAGATGAGACCAGGGCGACGGCGGTGGAGTCGATCAAGAAGGAACTGGCGTGGTGGGAAGTGGAACTGGAGAAACAAGGCCGCGCGGTCGAGTCCCAGCGTATTCATCAGCGCGTGAAGTTTGATCTGGAGATGATCAAAGTGATGGGCTATTGCCACGGCATCGAAAATTATTCACGGCATTTCACGGGACGCATGCCCGGGGAGCCTCCGCCGACGCTGCTGGATTATTTTCCGCGCGACTATCTGATGTTCGTGGATGAATCGCATCAGACCATTCCGCAATTGCGTGGCATGTATGCGGGCGACCGCTCACGCAAGGAAACCCTGGTGGAGTACGGCTTCCGATTGCCCTCGGCGTTGGATAATCGCCCCCTGACATTCGAGGAATTCGAACATCGCACCAATCAGATGGTGTATGTTTCGGCGACCCCCGGACCGTATGAGTTGACGAAATCGGCAGGCGTCGTGGTGGAGCAAATCATCCGGCCCACGGGGCTAATCGATCCTGAGGTCGAGGTGCGTCCAGTAAAGGGACAGATTGACGACTTGCTGCACGAGATTCGAGCGCGCGTGGAGCGCGGGGAGCGTGTTCTCGTCACAACGTTGACCAAGCGCATGGCCGAGGACCTCGCCGAGTATTACGCCGAAGTGGGCGTGAAATGCCGTTACCTGCACTCGGAGATCGAGACCTTGGAGCGCGTGAAGATTCTCCGCGATCTTCGAAAGGGAGAGTTCGACGTATTGATCGGCATTAATCTCTTGCGCGAGGGCCTCGACCTGCCCGAAGTCTCGCTAGTGGCTATTCTCGATGCCGACAAAGAAGGCTTCCTGCGTTCGTGGGGATCCTTGATCCAGACGATCGGACGCTGCGCCCGTCATCTACGTGGCCGGGCGATTCTCTACGCCGACCGCATGACCGATTCGATGAAGCGGGCGATTGATGAAACCTTGCGGCGTCGCGAAATCCAGACCGCGTACAACACCGAAAACGGGATTACCCCCGAGTCGATCGTTCGTCCCCTGGACATGACGCTGGCTGGGATCGTTGCCGCCGATTACACCGACCTGACCGGCAGCGAAGCCGAAGGGATGCCGGAATTCAAATCGCAGGAAGAGCTGGATGGATATATCGTCAAACTCGAAAGCGACATGCGCGAAGCGGCCAAGCGGTTTGAGTTCGAGAAGGCGGCAAAGTTAAGAGACACAATCAAGGAGTTGCGAACGAAGGAATTTTTGTTTGCTTAGCGAGGGACCCGCTCTCTGGTTAGCGTTTAGTTCTTATCGTCCATAGGCTGCGCTGGCAGCCATCGGCTTCCGGTGGAACGTATACCCATCGAATGTTTCCGAGCGGAAGTTCAGGTTCGGGGCCGACAGCTTTTCTGTCTGGCTGAGGAAAAGATAGCCGCCGGGTTCGAGATAGAGGTGCAGGCGCTCGAGCACGGCGAGGCGCTGGACGCGGGAGAAGTGCGGCAACACGTCCATGCAGAAGATGCAGTCAAACCGCCCGATATAGCTGGGGCGAGCCAGGTTCATGCAGTTGAAGGTGACGAGGCTGCGCAATCGCGGCTTCACCAGCAGGTGGACTGCGCTGATTGGATTCTGCGAAACAGCAGGCCCAGGGAAGGCCTCGGCAGGTCCACTGCTCGATGGCGCAGGGGCAGAAGAACCGATCTTTGAAAAATAGTTCCGAATCGTGGCTGGGGGCAGACCCTCCAGGGCGGACATGGGAAATACACCGCGATCCGCGGTTTCGATACTCCACGGCAGCAAGTCGCTGCCCACGATATGAATGGAGCATCCCGCATTCAGCTTCACCGGCTGCACCGGCATGCCTTGCGAATTCTCCGCAATGCCTCCGTTGCGAGTGCTCGACTTGCCGTTGTTGGAGACACTGACGTTAGCCGGATTCATCGCATCGCACACGGCCATCGCGATGGAATAGGTTTCCTCTCCCGTGCCGCAGCCCGCGCTCCAGATACGGATAGGGCCAGGACTGTCGGCCGACCGACGCGTGCAAAGTTGCGGCAACACCTGCCGGGTCAATGCATTCAGCGCTCCAGGGTGCCGGAAGAATCCAGTGTTCGTATTGACCAGCCCGTCCAGCAAAGCCGGCAAACTGGAGGGGTCCTGCTCGGAAGAACGGAGGCGATCGAGCAAGGCAGTCGATGACTCCAGATCCTGCGTTTCAATAAAATCGGCGACGCGCGCGGCCAGCGCGCTATTGGGGCAGTCGAGCACAACTCCGGTCTGGCGCTCGATCAGCAGGCGCAGCTCCGAAATCTCGTGCTCCAAAATCGTACTCGTCGTAATTAGCCTATGCATAGAGCCCTTCCACTCAGATCGGCACATTCTGGGGGAGAATCAATTTTGCCGCCGCCTTCGTACCTCGTCCAGGCTTAACACGGACAGCAACAAGTTTTTGAATTCAGATTCCGGCAGCCGCTGCTGTCACTCGGACCTTGCCGGAATCCCTTTCTGCCTGCCGTGCCACCACGTTCATCTCTTTCTCCAGCGAGGAAAAACGCTGCATCACCTCGTGGATGCGCAGTGTCATGTTGCGAATGGTCTCGATCTGCCCGCGCATCTGGGCCGACAGGGTGCCCGGCTCGATCAGCAGCAGATCAGAATTCCCCAGAAGCGAGGTTAGGGCATTATTCAAACCGTGCCGCATCTCCAGCATGTAGCGACCCAGCATCGCCTGCGGTTCCAGAGTCGCGCAGGTCTGTTCGGCGGCACGGGCGCGAGCATCAGCAATAGCGCGTTGTACCCCTTCCCCCGCGGCCAGAATCAACCCATCCAGCCAATTTTCATCATGACGCAATACGGACGTGCGCGGCCATCGCTCCCGCACCAGTCGCGCCGTCGCCGCATCCTCACAAACACAGAACAGCGGCTGCAAGGTCGAGTGCAGAGGTTCCAAAATCAATGAAAGCAATTCACGCCGCAAGGGCCCGACAATGGCGACCTCAAAGCTATCCACGCTGCGTGGCCACAGATCTCCGCTCAACATCGTGAACGTGGGCACGTTGCGCTCCACCCGCCAGCGCGCGGTGATGCTCCGCGAAAAATCTACGTCGTCGGAGATAACCAATACGGTCGGATGGTCCACTCGCTCGCTTCCTTTTGGTTCCAATCCCGCCAACACGCGGGCGTCGTTGAAGTGTTGTCTCTCGACCCAACGGTCGATTGATCGCAACCTACTTTTTCTTCGGTGGCTGTGAGTCCTCATCCGGATTCCACTCCGGCGCCGCGGAAACATCAAACTCCAGAGACTGATCATTCGCCACAACAAACTGAGCCTTTGGCTTCGCAGCCGCTTGTGGTGCACTCTCCGAAGACGTTGACGCTCCGGCAGCAGCGGCAAAGGTGCGCGGCGATTTGTCTGGCGCGCTCCTGGCCGTGCCAGCTTTAGCCGCCGCAGTCGCCTCCGCCGCCTTTTCGCCCTCAGCCTCCGTGTGTCGGCCCAGCGCCGCATCCACCGACGCCCGCAGATCCACCAGCATGCGCAAGGGCTGCCCTGAAGAATATTCTGCCTGGAACATCACCTTCCAGGACTGGCAGATCATGCGCAGCCGCACGATCGGCTCCTGCGCCGAGAACTGTGCCCGCCGGCAGTCAATCGTCTCCACGCCCTGTTCTTCCAGTTCGGTCAGCCCGTCGAGAATGTTGTTGAGATCGGCGAGCATGAGGCGAAAGAACACACGTCTCATCAGATATCCAAAGCGGGTGAACGCCACCAGCGCAATCGGCAGATAAAACAAATCGCCGGCCTGCACCTTAGCCTTGCGCCCTTGCTCCAGCACACCCCCGTGCAGCAACTCATCCAGCGACCGGCAGTGGCGCGCGGCTTCGAGAACCCGATCGAGTGCGTTCAGCCACACCGGAGTCTTTAATTCCACCTGGCCCAACACCGGCTCCAAGCCTTGCGCTACGTAAGCAACGTCGGCCTCGTTGTCTTCCAGTTCCGTCGGTGCTTTCTGGCTGAAATACTGCACCAACAGGAAATCAATCTTGTCGCGGGAAGAATCCGTGCGGGTGGGCTTGCTCAGAAAGTGCTGCAAAAGCGCAACTAGGCCATCTCCATCGACCAGCGAACTGGTCTGCAGAAACTGCCGCAATTGATGTACCTGGATGCGGTCATCCATGTCCTGCAGCCATTGCTGCGCGTGTTCTACGGTCTCGCGATCGGGCGCGTCGACCGGTTCGTCCAGAGCGGCGAACGGCGGTGCATCGATTACAAACTCTCGCGCGAGTTCAACATAGATAGGATGTAGACGGCGCGCACTCGACCACAGCGCAGGCAGGTCGGGAACAGGCGATGCCGCCTGCGATGATGAAGAGGATGCGGTCATGATTTTACGATCCAGTTCGGAACTGCATGAAGAAAGCGTGCCGCCACAATGGTCGCGCCGGGATGGTATTGCACCGCTACTACCGAGGCCTCCGTATCGAGCGAGCCATCCGAGTTGCGCAACCGCAGCACGTCGGCAAACTCCAGCGGCGTAGTGCAGGCAAATAAAACTTCGCGGGCTGTCGCAAATTCAATCACGGTGTTCTCTGGTAAGACCGCCTTTGGAATTCCCAAGCCCTCAGCCAGGTTGCCGTCGGTTGTCCGGGTGCTTCGCGTCAATTCCACTGGAATGCGGACTGGCGTCGCTTCCGGAAAAAAGCGCGCCAGGTCAGCAACGGTGCTCGCCTGACTCGTCCGCGCCTTCGCTATTCCGATTTGCCCCAAGCAGTGATGCCCCTTTTTCAGGTAAAACGACCCTGTCATTCCGACCGTTCGCCCGCCGAACCAGCAAGATGCGGTTGGGCTCCCCCTCTTCCCGGTTAGGAAGAGCTTTGGGGAGCCAGAACACGCGGTTATGCGAGAAACAGAAGCACGAGCGCGGCCATCGCGCGGAACGGAAGGATTAGTACTCAGGCCCTATATTTTTCAGTGGTTTAGCATCCCCGGTGACGCTGCGTAAAAGCATCGCCGAAACCTCAGTCTCACACTGAGACAGGCGTCTCAAATTCTGAACCTGACTGGGCGAGAGTCTCACCGATCAACGTGACTCAGAGGAGATGATTGTGAACCAGGAGATTGCGCAGGAGATACTTCACGAGCTGTTTTCCTCTCTTGAAATCTTGGACATCCAAACCACGGCGATTCTGCAACTCTTAAGGGACAAAGGAATGGCGACCGACCGGGACCTTACTCACTATCTCGAGCAGGCGGGAAATGCTGCCTGAAGCGGGACTACACGAAAACTAGGGCACACAGCCGAGTTCTAGCTGAGTTTAAGCTGCGCTCGGCGGAGTTCCCGGCGACAGTCTGCCCGAATTCTTCGCAGATTCAATTGGCGCGCATCACAGGTGAACCGGCCAGTAGTCCGGCGGCGAGTTCGAGGTCGTGCAAATCTTCGCGGCTAAAGTCCTGAGTGAAACGCGGGTCCAAACCCTTCCGCGAGATCTGCAGGATGCCCAGCACGTTGGAATTGTGATCGAGAATCGGTACCGACATCAGCTTCTGAATGGGCGCGGGCGGCGCCGAATTGTCTTCTTCGGAACCGACCGGCTTAATGGTTTCGAAAATGCTGGCGTGCTTTACGCGAGCGAAATTGTTGAAGATTTCTGCCTTTTTGCTCAATGCTGTATGGGCAGCGACGGCCTTGCTGGAAATTGGAATAGCACCCGTCGTGCGGAGATGCTCCGGAAAAATGAACTTGAGTAGACCACCTTCGAGGCGCAGCAGGGCGACTTCGGCATACTGCACGCGGAACACTTTAGCCAACACCATGCTGACGTCCAGAGGCGTGACGCCCTCGCCCAAGACAGACCCTAAAGGGACAAGATTTTCCGGGAGAATAATCTCTTCTTCGATGGCCGCGTCTTCAGGCTTATGGGTCATAGAGTACTCGCGAAATTCAATTTCCAAACCTTAGCAAGTCTCGCACTTTGAACGCCAGATGACAGCTGTATTGACATCCTACAACCCGTTTGGTTTCAGCAAAGTAGCTTCGGACCATGTCCTTTCGCGGCAGCCTACTTCGCCAGAAACTCGCACGGTGTCTGACAATTTTTGTCAGGCGACCTGCACCAGCGGTGACCGTCAAGCACTCTCCACATTGGTAGTTCTCACGTCTTTCCTTTCCGCCCCTAAAGTCATTACACTGCTTTCCTATGAGTGTTCCGCCACAACCCAATGTCAAGCTAGCCAATGCCCCCGAGTATCGGGAAGCCTATGCCAACAGCGTGCAGATGCGAGTCAATGTGTGGGATTTCTTTCTCGTCTTTGGCACCGTGCAACAGCAAAGCGAAACGCAAGTCGAGATTCGCAACTTTCAGGGCATTTACTTAAGTCCTCAACAAGCCAAGGCTCTGCTCGGGCTGCTGCAACAGAACGTCTCCGGCTACGAGACCGCTTTCGGCGAAATCAAACTCGACCCGCGGATGAGCCCCGGCGGGCAGGTGCATTAAGGCATTAACTAATCTAGATTCGCGGCGCGCTGGTGACCGTCGGGGCTGACTCGCGGAGGGAACGCGCGATCCCCTTTTTCATGGCTGAGTCGAATGTTTTTCGAGATAGCTTTTCAGACACAGACAGGAGGGCGGTCTGAAAGATCACCAGTCGCGCCATCGCGATCGAATCCAATGGTCGGGCAGTTACCCAGCTCTGGTGTTCGCGCTCGTCTTCGTATTTGTTTTTCTACTGCATGTGTCTCTACTCCGGCTTCCATACTTCTGGGATGAATCGGGCTATTACATCCCGGCAGCACGCGACATACTCTTAACTGCAAGTTTCATTCCGCATTCCACGGTCTCGAACGCACACCCGCCGCTGGTGATGGCGTGGTTAGCCCTGTGGTGGAAAGCGGTGGGCTACGCTCCTCTCGTGACGCGAACAGCCATGTTGGTGCTGGCCGCTTTTTCGCTGGCGGGCTTGTTTCGCCTGGCCGAGCGGGTGGCGAACACCCGGGTTGCGATCGCGGCTACGCTGTGCACGGCGGTGTATCCGGTGTTCTTCGCTCAAAGCTCGCTGGCTCACGTTGACTTGGCAGCGGCGGGACTCATTTTCTGGGGCCTTTCGGCTTATGTGGAAAAACGGCTCCTGGCTTCAGCCTTGTGGTTCGCGGTCGCGGCCTTGGCGAAGGAGACTGCGATTCTCGCCCCGCTTGCGCTTGCGGGTTGGGAGATGATTGGACTCCTCGCGCGGGAGGCATCGCTGCGCAAATTCTGGGGGGATTGCGAAGATGCGCGTGGTGATTTGAGGCCAAATCGCGGCAGAGCGCGACGCATCGCTTCGCTGATGCTTCCGACTCTTCCCCTTGCGCTCTGGTATCTCTATCACTACTCGCGCACGGGATACGTTCTCGGAAACCCAGAATTCTTTCGCTACAACGTGGCTTCAACGCTAAGCCCCACGCGATTTCTGCTGGCGCTGGCCATGCGGTTGTGGCAAATCAGCGGCTATCTTCATCTCTGGGTTCTGACGCTGGCGATGCTAGTTGCGATGTCGATGTTGCCACCCCAATGCGATTCGGGCTTGGAGCGGCCGCGGATCAGCATTCCTGTCCAGATGATGTTCTACGTCGTCATACTCACTTATACCGTAGCGATGTCATTGATCGGAGGTGCTGTACTGGCTCGTTATATGCTTCCGGCCGTTCCTCTCGTCATCATCCTCTCGGTCTCCACGCTGTGGCGCAGACTACATTTCTGGCGTGCAGCTGTGGTGGTCGTTGCTCTGGCATTCGTGGTGGCCTGGTTCTGGAGTCCTCCTTATGGTTTTTCACCTGAGGACAATCTGGCCTATCGGGACTACATCGTCTTGCACGAAGATGCCGAGCGGTTCCTGGAAGCTCGCTACCCCCTGGCACACGTGCTTACGGCTTGGCCTGCATCCGATGAGTTGACGCGACCCTGGCTCGGCTACACCACACGGCCAATGCGAGTGGTGCGCATCGAGGACTTTTCTTTGGACCAAGTACTCTCCGCGGCTGATTTTCGTTCCAACTATGAAGTTGCCCTGGTTTTTTCGACCAAGTACGAGCCAAGCCCCGCACGGTGGGACCGCTGGCGGACCTGGACAGAATGGAAGACTCGCTTTTTCGGTTTTCATCGCGATGTGCCGCCAGCCGCCGCAGCGCAGATTTTGGGCGGTCGCATCGTCTTGTCAGAGCGGCGCAAGGGACAGTGGATTGCCGTGATCGAAATGGAGCAAGGCGATATGCAGAATGCAGAAGTCAGAATGCAGAAGTGACGATTAAGCTCTGCATTCTGACTTCTCACTTCTACATTGATTTGACTTTACTTTTGCATTAAGTGGCAGGAGTGGGTTTTGATCACCAGCCACACCTCGCGGCTGGCTTCCAGTTGTAATGCTTCGCGCGCGGCTAGAGTCAGGTGGACTTCCATCTCGACGCCACAATCTACCCTCGCGGAAATCATCATGTCGCGCCTCTCCAAGGAAATCAGCCGCCCGGGAATTACGTTTCTAGCGCTGAGGCCTGTGGGATTTGCAATCGCCAGCAGGATATCGCCGGCACGAATGCCTACGCGTAGCTGCGAACCTGGTTGGGCACGAATCAGAGGCGTCTCCAGAAGAACACTGCTTCCCTTTCCACCCGCCGGAGCGCGCGCTATTGCGCGACACATCATGGTTCCCCGGTCTTGGTGTACGGACTCAACGGTGGCGTTGAAAATATTTTCGAAACCGGCCAACTGCGCCACCGTTTCCTGAACCGGCGCGCGCAACACCTCGTGCGGCGTGCCTTGCGCGATGATCCGGCCCCGGTCCATCACGAGCACACGCTCGCCCAGAGCCATTACTTCGTCGCGGCTGTGCGTGACATAGAGAATCGGGATGCGGTGAACCCGGTTCCAGCCCCGGAGATCGTCGATGGTTCTCGTCTTGGTGGCTGGGTCCAAAGCCGAGAGCGGTTCGTCGAGCAGAAGCATGCAGGGATCAGTCACGAGAGCTCGGGCCAGCGCGACGCGCTGACGTTCTCCACCGGAGATTTTCGCTGGCAGTTGCTGGCACAGGTGGTCGATGCGGAACTCGTACAGCATGGCTGTGACTCGCTGTTTCCTGGCGGTTCGCGGCAGATGCGCGAGCCCATATTCGGTATTCTGCTCAGCCGTCAGATGTGGAAACAGAGCGAGATCCTGCAATACGTATCCGACTTTTCGCTGGGAGACTGAAACTTTAACGGAAGGTTTCTCGTCGAGCGTCTTTGCGTCAAATAAAACGCGTTTGCCAATGGAAATCCGTCCCGCATCCGGAGTCGCCAGCCCTGCTACGCAATCGAGGACCGTAGTTTTCCCGGCGCCCGAGGGGCCGAAAAGGATGGTGAATCCAGGCCCCGCACTGAACTCCACGTCGAGCGAGAACTCGCGTTCCGCAGAAGCAAAACGCTTGCGAATGGCGGCGCGAAGCACTGCATTTGCGGATTTTGATGCCGCGGTTGTAGGCATTATTCCGCCGGGCCTATGGGCCACGATTTCTGCTTCGGCGTTCGCCGGTGCAGGCCGTACACCACGGCAAGCACTGCGAAGCAGAAGGCCAACAGCAGCAAGGCCATCGCATTGGCCTCGCTGTAGTTTGAAGCCTCAACCTGATCGTAAATACTGATGGAGACAGTGCGGGTCACGCCAGGAATATTGCCCCCAATCATCAGCACCACGCCGAATTCACCCATGGTGTGAGCAAAAGCCAACGCAACACCAGTAACCAGCCCCGGTACGGAGAGCGGCATCACCACGCGAAAGAAAGTGCGTAACGGAGAAGCTCCCAACGTAGCCGAGGCCGCCAGCAATTTGCGATCGACCAACGCGAAAGACGCCGCAAAAGGCTGCACCGCGAACGGGATGCTGTAGAGGATGGAGCCGATTACCAGTCCGGTAAAGGTGAACGCTAACGTGTGTCCGGTGAGAGACTGCCACCAGACTCCCACGGGGCTGCGGGAGCCGAGAGCAACCAGCAGATAAAATCCCAACACCGTGGGCGGCAGCACGATCGGCAATGCGACTAGAGCTTCCACCAGAAATTTCCATCGCCAGCGCGAGAACGTGATCCAGTAGGCCAGAGGCAGTCCCGCTGCAAATAAGATGGCCGACACAATCAGGGCCAGTTCTATGGTGAGCCGGAATGCTTGCCAATCGATCGACATTTATTTGGCCAGTCCTCGCTTCTGTTCAGGCAAGGTAAAACCGTAGCGTTGCAGCACCGCTGCTGCTGCCGTGGTTTTCACATAATCCAGGAATGCCGCCGCCTCCTGTTTGTGAGGTGAGCGCGAGATTACAATCACGCCTTGATCCAGCGGCGGATAGGCCTCGGCCGGCACGATCCAGTATTTGCCTTTCCCCTGCATCGCGGGTGCTGTAGCGTGAGCCAGCGCGACGAACCCAGCCTGCGCACTTCCAGATTCCACAAACTGCGCCGCCTGAGCGATGTTTTCTCCCAGCACCAGCCGATCGCTGACTTTTTCATACAGGCCGTAATGCTTCAGCGCGGCGGCGGCGGCGCGGCCATAGGGCGCATGCTGCGGATTGCCGATGGAGATTTTCTTCACGGACGGATCCAGCAGAATATCCATGCCCTTGTGTTCGACATCGAGAGGAGAATCCTCGGGAACCCACAGCACCAATCGCCCCACGGCATAACGATACAACGTTGCACCATCCGCCAGGCCGCTGGCGATCAACTGCCGGGGATAGTCCATATCGGCCGAGAAAAAAACGTCAAACGGAGCTCCATTCTGAATCTGCTGGGTTAACGCGCCCGAGGCGCCGAAGGAAAGCTTCACCACGCCGCCGCTGCGTTTTTCGTAATTGGCGGCAACTTCCTGCAGAGCGGAGCTCAGGTCTGCTGCGGCCGCTACGCTGATCTCGTGATCCGCAGCCTGAACCTGCAGGACTGGAGCCGTGCACACCAATACCAGAGCGATCAAGCCGAATGAGAGCAGACGCCGCATCAACATGTAAGCACCTCGAGGTGTTTTCTCTCGATACGAGATTCGTGAAAAATTGTACAGGCACTGCTGCCGTTCGTTCACAACTGACTCTTTGATGCCCGAGCGCCCGCCTTCCAATTCCCAAAATAGCTTCCCAAAATGGCTCTGAACGGACTCTTTTCGCTTTTGAGGTTGATCGGTGATCTCCGCGACTTTGATACTGGCCTCATCGTTGGAAGATTATGATCTGTCCCAGGTTCTCTCGCACTGTTTGCACTTCCGTGCTGGCATTGTTAACAATTTTATTGCCGCCGATCGCACACGCTCAGGGCGCAAAGAAACCGTTGCCCGAAACGCCTATCAAGGATGCCGATGCGGACCACGAAGAGCAGCGCTCAGAGTGGTTTCTGCGCGGTCGTGTGGTCCCTGGCAAATCATCTGCTGAACTGCGTCGCCGCGCCTATCAAACCAAGATGCAGGCGCGTGCGGTCCGACTGGCTCGGATTAGTGCTTCACAGCTGGCCACGATGGGGCTGCCAGCTTCCGGCAATTGCAACCCTTTAGGTCCAGTTCCCTTGGCTTCCGATGCTACGGGCACCGGTTTCCAGGACTATCACCAGGTCTCAGGCCCAGCGACCGCAGTTGCGATTGATCCGGCGGACGCGACCGGCAATACGGTTTATTTCGGCGGGGCTCAGGGCGGGGTGTGGAAGTCAACCAATGCAACCACCAGCGTCGCCAGCAATTGGACGGCACTCACCGACGACCAGGCCACGCTTTCGATCGGGTCGATGGCGATTCAACCGGGGAATTCCAATCCCAGCCAAAGTGTAATTCTGGTGGGCACCGGCGAGGCTGATAATTCCTCCGACTCATATTTCGGCCTCGGGCTCCTACGTTCCACCAACGGCGGAGCTACGCGGGAGCCACTCATCTCTACCGCGAATGCCGGCACACTTTCTTTGAGCGGATTGGGCGCGACCCGCATGGCTTTCAGCACGGCTACTGGACAGACCAACACGGTCGTCGCGGCCATGGCGGCAACTTCCGAAGGAAGCGTGGCTGGTGCGCTGAGCAGCAATACCTACCGCGGTCTCTGCCCTTCCACAGACGCGGGGCAAACTTGGACTTGCGACACTCTTTTCTCTGGAGGGCCGAGCGAAGCAACCTCGGCAACGTCGGTTTTGTACAACGCTGCCCCCGGATTGTTTTTCGCGGCATTGCGTTACCACGGTTTCTACTCCTCTCCGGACGGACTGACGTGGACCCGGCTGCTGAATCAACCCGGTGCTACCGGATTGTTGAGTACCACAGCCTGTCCCGCGAGCTATGTCACGACCTGTCCCATCTATCGTGGCGAGATCACGGTGGTGCCCGGACGCAATGAGATGTACGTATGGTTTGTTTCGGCGGACTCGAGCGGCGATTCTGTGGATCAAGGCATTTGGCAAAGCGAGAACAGCGGCAGTTCATGGACCCAAATCAGCGACTTGGCCCTGTCAGCCTCCTTAATAGCATTATTCATTCTCGCGCTATTGCTTGGCTCGTGTGGTGGAGGCGGGAGCAACGGTGGTAGCGGTGGTAGCGGTGGCGGCGGGGGGGGCCAGCAACATGGCAGGCAACCCGGCACCGATACCATGACGGTAATTGGCATCTCCGGCACATTGAGTCATCAATCGGCCACGGTAACCTTGATCGTCAATCAATGAATATCCGCCGTGAACGAAGTGACGTCGGGTACGATCATGGAGCATGACTGAATCACGATACAACGTCATCATCGTCGGTGGAGGGATCGTCGGGTTGGCCGTGGGGCTCGAAATCACGCAACGATTTCCGCGGCTCCGCCTCCTGCTGCTGGAGAAAGAAGACCGCGTGGGTCGGCATCAGAGCGGCCACAACAGTGGCGTCATCCATTCCGGCGTCTACTATAAACCGGGTTCGCTGAAAGCGAAGTTGTGCGTCACCGGCGCGGCGGCCATGGTGGAATTCTGCTGCGAACACGGCATCCCTCATCAAGTTTGCGGAAAAGTGATTGTGGCCACTCACGAGGAGGAGTTCCCTCGCCTCGAAGAGTTGCGCCGGCGTGGCGAGTCCAACGGACTAACTGGTCTGCGATCGATCGGACCCGAAGAACTGCGTGAGATCGAGCCCCACGTGAGTGGACTGCGGGCGCTGGTGGTTCCATCGACCGGAATCACGGACTACGCGGCAGTGTGCAATAAATATGCGAAGATCATTACCGACCGCGGCGAAACCATCCTCACTTCGGCTGAGGTTAAGGGAATCCAGCGACACGGGGATGAGATTACCGTCGAAACGAGCAGAGGCGCTTTCTCCACGAAGTCACTCATTAACTGCGCAGGACTGTTCAGCGATCGCATCGCCCGCATGGCGGGGGACGATCCGCAGGTGATGATTGTGCCTTTTCGCGGCGAGTATTACGACCTTATCCCGGAGCGCTCGGCGTTGGTGCGTTCTCTCATCTATCCGGTGCCCGATCCTCGGTTCCCTTTTCTTGGAGTTCATTTCACGCGTCGCATCAGTGGCACTGTGGACGCCGGACCGAACGCCGTGCTTGCATTTCGCCGGGAAGGATACCGGCGCACGGACTTCAACGCGCGCCATCTGGGCTGGTCCCTCGCTTTTCCCGGATTCTGGCGGATGGCGGCGAAAAATTGGCGCAGTGGTCTGCACGAATTCCACCGGTCGTTTTCCAAACCGGCGTTCGTCCGCGCACTGCAGCGCCTGGTTCCTGAGGTGCGTGACAACGATTTGGTGCCGGGCGGGTCCGGGGTTCGCGCTCAGGCACTTACGCGCGAGGGTGGCCTGGTGGATGATTTTCAGTTCGTGCCTTCAGGCAGGATGCTGCATGTGCTCAACGTCCCTTCCCCGGCGGCAACAGCCTCGCTAATGATCGGTCGCACGATTGTGAGCACGGCTGCCGAGGGATTGGGACTACAGTAGGGCCAAGGTCGCCTCTAGATAGGCAGGATTTTTGGTGAATCTCGCTCGCCCCGCCTCGCGTCGCCGTCCGTCTCTTGCGCAGACATGGGCGAGCCACCCCTGGTAGATCGCCTGGCGCGGTTAGTTTGTCCAACTGATGGTTTCGCAACTGACACGCGTGGAACCCTACTCACGACGCCGTAGGCATACAGTACTACTTCCACGCGACTGGAGACCCCTAACTTATCGAATATGCGAAAGAGATAGTTCTTTACCGTATGCTCCGTCAACTTGAGACGATGGGCGATCTCGCGATTCGATAATCCATCCGCCACACCGCAGACGACATCCTGCTCGCGCCTGGAAAGAATAGAAATGCTACTCGCATTCGCCGCCCGGCGCGAAGGCATTGCCTCAGAAAGAGCATCGAGCAGATACTTGATTTCGCGGCTATTCGCCCACACCTGGCCGGCGTGAACACAGGAAATGCATTTAGCCAGCAACTTCACCGATTCGCTGCGGCAAAAAATTCCGCTGGCACCGGCGCGAAAGGCCTCCACCGCGGAGCGGCGCTCGGAACGATCCAGTAACATGATGACGCGGCTTGCGGGATGAGAAGCGCGCAACTGGCGGGTTACATCGAACCCGAGGTTAGGATCATTTTCGAGGAGTACGCTGATCAGCACCACATCCGGCTTCTCACGTTCCGTAACCGCCAGGATGGCTGCAGCTGAGAGCTCGGTTTCAAGCACCCGAAAGCGCTTGTTTCGAGCCAGTACATGGGACAGCATCTGGCTGTTCACGCGCGTGGTGTCAGTAACCAGCACTCGGATAAACGGCTTATCTTCCCTGGGTTCGATAGAGTTGTCAGCCAACGCGCGGTCCTTCGGAGCCCTTTGTAACTTATTCCCGTATCTGGCGGCGGTAAACAGTACTTTAGTGATGATGCCGCCCGCGCCAAGCCGCGCTGATTCAGTGTCCGGAAAACGCTAGTTCTTTTGCCCGCTGCGCTGCTTTTACTACGGCTTTAATCAGCGTTACGCGCAGCTTACCCTCCTCTAACTCCATGATGCCGTCCACCGTGCAGCCGGCGGGAGTGGTGACAGCATCTTTCAGGAGCGCCGGGTGGTCCCCCGTCTCCAGCACGACGCGAGCGGCTCCCATGGTCGTTTGGGCCGCGAGCAACGTCGCAATATCGCGTGGCAGTCCCACTTTCACCCCAGCTTCCGCAAGCGATTCGATAATGATGTAGATATATGCTGGACCGCTCGCGGAAAGTCCGGTGACGGCATCCATATGCTTTTCATCGACCACCACTGTGCGGCCTACGACGTCAAACATGGCCGTCGCCGTCTCGACGTCACCGGCGGTTGCATATTTTCCTTTGGCCAGAGCGGTCATGCCACAGCTGAGAAGACAAGGCGTGTTGGGCATGGCTCGGATCACTGGCACAGCCGAATCCAGTGTCTTCTCGATCAGACTGTTGGGAACCGACGCAGCCACTGAGATGACCAGCTGCCGGGGTGAGATGTGACCGCGAAGTTCGGCCGCAACTTCCTCCACCACCTGTGGCTTCACCGCAATCAAGATCACGTCAGCGTCTTTGGCGGCCTGCAGATTGTTTGTGCCGACAGGTATACCCAGCTTCGCGCTGATGGCCCGCGCGCGTTCCTCGTGCGCGACGGTGGCAGTCGTGAGCTCAGGAGCCAGAAGACCGTTCTTGAGTAGCACCTGCAGCAGAATGCCGCCCATTTTTCCCGCGCCCAGCACTGCCACTTTCTTGCCTGAAAGATTGCTCGCCATGCGTGATGCCTCCGTCCGGCGCGGCTAGAGCCGCGCCCTGCAATGATTCCTGTGTGATTGTAACGGGTTTTCGCGCGGCCCACGAAGATGAAGACCGCTAAGCTTTTCGCACTTTCTGGCGGCCGCCACGCTCCCATTGCCAGGCAGTTTGCACGATCTCGAGAAGAGAGCGCGATGCTTTCCACTGCAGCGCATTTTGGGCGCGCGACGGATCGGCGACAAGGGTGGGCGGATCGCCGGGCCGGCGCGGTCCTACGCGACGCGGAACCTTCGAACCGGTTACCTCTTCGATCATGGTGATCACTTCTTTCACGGAGCAGCCCAGGCCCGTGCCGAGGTTCAGCGCGGCAGAACCGCCTCCGGCTTCAAGTTTCTTGAGGGCGAGCACGTGTGCGTCGGCGAGGTCGTTTACGTGAATGTAGTCGCGAACACAGGTTCCGTCGGGCGTGGGATAGTCCGAGCCGAACAATTCCAGCTCGCCTTGCTCTCCAGTCACGGCCTTTAACGCGGCAGGGATCAAGTGCGTTTCCGGATCGTGGAGTTCTCCAATCTCTCCGGTCTCGTCGGCTCCGGCGGCGTTGAAGTAACGCAAGCTCATGTAGCGCAACCCGTATGCACGGTCATAGGCTTCCAGCGCATTCTCGAAGAAAAGCTTGGAGGTCCCGTAGGGGTTGACGGGCTGGCGCGGCGTGTCTTCGGTGATAGGGACCTTTTCAGGCACCCCGTAGACGGCACACGTCGAGGAGAAAATGAACTTCCGCACTCCGGCATCGAGCGCGGTGTTCAACAGCGTCAGGCCGCCCACCGCGTTATTTTGAAAGTAGATGCGTGGGTTCCGAACCGATTCGCCGACTTGCGAATGCGCGGCGAAATGCATAACCGCATCCACGCGCGTCATGACTTGAGTCAACCGGCCTTGATCCGCCATATCGGCCACGACCAACTCGAAACCCTCGACCATGAACCCGTGGCCGCGAGACAGATCGTCGTAGATAAGAACGTCATAGCCGTGGCGTCTTAGAGCACGTGCCGCGTGGCTTCCGATGTATCCCGCTCCGCCCACTACGAGAATCGGCAAGAGATCTCCTCCCTACTACCAGTTGTTACTATTCTCCGGCTTCGTTCACAGGGTTCGCAATCGCGGGGCGCAAGAATCTCGCGATGAGCTGCGAGATTCGTCCCGAAAGCGGATTGACGAGCAGGGACATGGAGACTACGCCGGTTCAATGTGCTTGAAGAATCGATGGGAAGGTCCTTCGGGAGAAGCTGCTAATCGCCGTCGCCCACAGCGACCGGCTTGGCATTCAACCGGCGCAGCAAGGGACTATTCTGCGACAGGAACTCGATGTGACCGCACTTGGGGCACTCCAAAATGACGTTGCCGCCAGCGCTGCCGTAAGGAAGAAAAGTCAGCCGCGTGAAGACGTAACTATCCAGTTCATGATGGCAACGGAGGCACTGAACTCCACCCACTCGAGCGGCAGGCTTCTTCTCGGTCTGCGGAGTAGTAGAGCGGGTGTTTTTTTCGTCCGGCGTTTTTTCGACACTCATAGCAGTTTTCCCTTGGACAAGACTCTATCTTAGCGTAGCCAAGCTTCGCCAGAGTATTACCCGGGTACTGTTGCACAATTTGAGACTGCTCTTCGGTCTATGCGTGTAAAGGCGATAATGAGATGGTCCGCCGTCTAGTAGAGCCAACCAGAGAAATGATAGGTGGTTGGCAAAGCCAAACGGAGGACCATTGTTATGCAGATTAAGTCGATCGGTATCGATCTAGGCAAGACCACCTTTCACCTCGTCGCGCTGGGCACGAGAAAACTATCCCCCGGTGCCTGCGTAACACCACGGCGCGGGCCCCGGGGATGAACATCTTTTGCTTTGCATGTAGATCGCATCCTACAATTTTCATCTCGGCCTCCTCCGTTCCGAGCCTTTGGGTTAGACACCACAAAGTCTACTCGGGTCGTCGCGAGGCCGACGTCGTTATGTCATCAGTTACGCTCGGTGCATTGCGAGTCGCCGTTCCACCGCTGCGCTGGCCTGATCCTTCCAGCGCTGAACGTTCACGCCCATCACGAGGAGCCACAGCATCACCAGTCCTTCCGCGAAGAGGGCGGAGGCGAGATTGTAGGGGGACAGATAGTTTGCGAGCGGCGGTGACAGAAACGTCAGCCAACCCAAAGCGGCAATCGTCAGCAGCGCGCCCAGAATTCGAGGGAGAAAGGTCGACCTGAGAATCAGATAGCCGATCAGGAGCCAATAGAATCCGTGCAATACCATGCCGATGCCGACCCCCCGAGGCTGCCATTGAAAAGCCTCAAAGGTGAGTCCCACCAGGTTGACCGACGCCGCGAGCAAAGAGAGGTCCCTGTTCACCGCCTTAAAGACGACATAGAGGAGCAGCGTCACTGCGATCATGCTCGAGACCTCGACGATGTCCGCTGCGATGTCCCCTGCGAAACTCAACCTGCGTCGAACGACAAGTTCGGTGAATGCTGCCGTCAGCATGATGAGCAAGAAGAAGACACCGGCCATCCGCGCCTTGAAACCTGGTGACGCTTCCGCAATCTGTTTCATCATTACTGCTGCGCTCATACTCTTTCCCCCGTGTGAGGATTATTGAATCAAGTGCGCGCGGATCCGAGTGGTCATTGATAGGGCTTAGCCGCACCCCTCCGGCGCTAGACGTCGGCTTTCATGCTGCCCTGGACTGCTCCTTCCATCGTTGAACGTTCACGCCCCTCACCAGGAGCCACAGGCAAAGCGATAGTTCCGCGAGGAAGCCGAGGACCAGATTGTAGGGAGACAGCCGGCTTGCGAGCGGCGCTGACAGAAAGGTCAGCCAACCCAAACCGGCTAGCGCCATCAGCATACCCAGAATTCGAGGCAGGAAGGCCGACCTGAAAATGAGGTATCCGATCAGGAGGCAATAGACTCCGAAAAATACAACGCAGATGTTGCCGGCCTGAGTGTTCAGTTCGAAAAACATCAGCGCCAGGGCCCGCAACTGTTCCACCTTAAATACGCTCAAGTACTGGCCACCTCCCAAGACGACCAGTGGGGCGAGTTGAAAGAGGCTGCCGAAGGCCAGAATGGCGCATCCCACGAGACTGAAGAAGGCCGCGAGTAAAGAGAGGCTCCTGTTCACAGGCTTAAACAAGTCGTAGAAGAGAGCCGTCACAGCGATATAACACGCGGTCGCGATGAGGCCGGTTGCTATACCCAAACGAAATAAAGGCTGGTGTGCCAGGACGTTGTTCGCTGTGGCCGTGGCGTCGCCGTCTACAACAAGCCCTCTAAGGAAGAACTCGCCGAATACCGCCGTCAGAAAGTAAAGCAAATAAACGACGCCGGTAATCCTGGCCCTGGGACGCGGCGACGCTTCTGCAGCCCGTTTCATGGTTACAGCAGTGCTCATATTCGTTTCTCTCGAAAACTTCGCCCCGTCAGCGGACCTGCAACGGACAGATGCTAGCCCCGGCAAACTCGGGAGTCTGTTCAATATGGCTCATTTCCCCGGGATTCGGCGCGTCTTGACTGGGTTGGGAGATTTCGCGGGTAGCGAGATTTCTATCGAAACCAGGCGTGGGTGCTGAAAAAGTCACTGTGATTTGGCGGGGGAATGGAAGCAGAAGCGTGATAAAAGGACTAATAAATCCTTGCCATGCTGTGCTGGATCATCATACTCGGAGGTGCGCTACTCATGATGGGGCAACAGTCTGGCGCGGAAGCGTTGTTCTACTACTTCCGCCTGGAAGA
>Ga0182015_10000081_pt1 | contig 123379 bp, 104 predicted proteins | sample 712P3MmetaG_FD_120478 | JGI IMG/M metagenome (GOLD analysis project Ga0182015, IMG submission 120478) | Permafrost microbial communities from Stordalen Mire, Sweden - 712P3M metaG | ecosystem: Environmental > Terrestrial > Soil > Wetlands > Permafrost | place: Sweden: Stordalen | collected...
CAACACAGATTACGTTGGCGTGCTTCGCGCATTGAAAAGCCGGATTCTGTTGAGCGGCAGCCGAGTGTTGATTTTCGGGGCCGGTGGTTCGGCGCGTGCTGTAGCGTTTGCGCTGGCTCGGTCGGGAGCAATGGTTTGCATTTGTGCCCGCCGTCAGAGTGCCGCGAAAAAGCTGGCCCGTGCTGTGGGCGGCGAAGCGGTCGAGCGCGCACGACTGCGACGCGAATTCTTCGATGCGATCGTCAACGCTACGCCGATCGGAATGTATCCAGACATCGATTGTTCTCCCATCGAAGCGCGCGAACTGAATTGCCGGCTGGTGTTCGACTTGATTTACCGGCCGCGCCTTACGAGACTTCTTCAAGTGGCTGAGCGACGCGGTATTGAGACCGTCTCCGGCGTCGATATGTTCCTCGCGCAGGGAAGCGCACAGTGGGAAATCTGGGCCGACCAACGCGCGCCTGTGCAGGTCATGCGCCAAGCGGTCTTGCGTGCTCTTAGCAACGAAGAGAAAATGTCCTCGCGATGATTCAGCCGAATTTCAGGACATTTTCGAAGGTTGCAAGGCAGGGAAATCTCGTCCCGGTCTACGAAACGTTTACTGCTGATTTGCTGACTCCCGTGGGCGCGCATTTGCGACTTGCCCGCGACGCGAAATATTCGTTTCTGCTGGAAAGCGTTGAGGGCGGCGAGAATATTGCGCGGTATACGTTTGCTGGAGCAAACCCTGAAGAAGTTTTTCGCTGTCGCGGGCGGGAATGCAGTTTTGAAGTGGGTAGTAAGCGCAAGAATTTTGTCGCTGATCCCATCGCCCATCTTCGACAACTAACCGAGCGCTATCGACCCGTGCGCGTTACTGGCTTACCGCCGCTGATCGGCGGTGCCATTGGTTATTTTGCTTACGATATGGTTCGCCTGATCGAACGCATTCCGGCACGTGGCAGCGATGAGTTGAAGCTCGACGATTGCGTGATGATGTTTTATCTCGGGCTTGTCGCTTTCGATCATGTCCGACATCGCGTTTGGGTGATACGCAATGTTTTTATCGAAGGTGAGTCTCGGACGAAGCGAAGCCTGAGGCAAAAATACGATGCCGCAGTGCGCGAAATACGACGCACTCGCCGAAAGCTTGAGAGCCCGCTGCCTCGCGGACGGCGCGCCAAATCGCGCGGGCCGCTCAGGATTCAATCCAATTTCACAAAGGCGCGCTACATGGCTGCCGTGAGCCGGGCGAAAAGCTATATTCGCGCCGGAGATATTTTTCAAGTGGTGCCCAGCCAACGATTTTCAGCGCGGACCAGCGCCGATCCTTTCGAGATTTATCGCGCGCTGCGGGTTGTGAATCCATCTCCTTATCTCTGTTACTTGAAACTCGACAACGTTGCCGTGGTCGCCAGTTCTCCGGAAATGCTGGTGAAAGTGCAAGGACGAAATGTGCATTACCGGCCCATAGCCGGTACCGTTCCGCGCGGCGATACTGAGGCCGAAGATCGCGCGCTGGAGTCGAAACTTCTGGCTGATCCCAAGGAGCGCGCCGAGCACATTATGCTTGTCGATCTTGGGCGTAACGATCTCGGGCGCGTGTGCGAGTACGGCTCCGTTACCGTCGAACGGCTTATGTTTGTCGAGCGGTATTCCCACGTGATGCATCTGGTTTCCAGTCTTCGCGGAAAGTTGCGTGCGGAGGTTGATTGCTTCGACGCGCTCATGGCTTGTTTTCCCGCTGGCACGTTGTCTGGAGCGCCGAAGGTTCGTGCGATGCAAATTATTGATGAGCTTGAGCCGACGAGGCGCGGAATCTATGCGGGCGCGATAATGTATCTCGATTTTTCTGGGAATCTCGATTCCTGCATCGCACTGCGAACGTTGGTTGCGAAAGACGGCCGCGCTTATATTCAAGCCGGAGGAGGCATCGTCGCGGATTCAAATCCAGAACGAGAATACCAAGAGACCGTGAACAAAGCTCGGGCGCTGTTCAGTGCGCTTGAAATCGCGCACCGAGGCAATGGCGGCAGCCGTGCTGAATAAGCAGTCTGGCTTGTAAACGGCCGGCGCGTTTTTTGCGCTGGCGATCGGTGGCATCGGCTTTTCGCGTCGAAAGTGCATAATTGAAGCGAGCCAATGAGTCGCAAATGATCCTGCTTCTCGACAACTACGATTCTTTCACTTACAACCTGGCGCAGTATCTCGGTCAAATGGGCCAGAAGTTGGAAGTTCGCCGCAACGATCAAATTACCCTTGATGAGGTGGAAGCGATGGGTCCCGAACGCATCGTCGTTTCTCCTGGACCGTGCACACCGAAAGAGGCAGGGATCAGCGTTGCGCTGATCCAGCGTTTTGCAGGTAAGATTCCGATTTTGGGCGTGTGTCTGGGCCATCAGGCGATCGGGGCTGCGTTTGGCGGACGGGTGATTCGAGCGCCGAAGTTGATGCATGGCAAGACCAGCGAAATTCGGCACGATAGCCGGACGATTTTTCGGGGTCTGCCGCAAGGTTTTATCGCCACGCGATACCATTCACTTATCATCGAGCGCAAATCGCTGCCACGCGAACTGGAAATTTCCGCCGAAACGGACGATCACACCATCATGGGTTTGCGTCATCGTAGACTGCGCGTCGAAGGCGTGCAATTTCATCCCGAGTCGATCCTCACCGGCAGTGGATTTGATTTGCTGAAGAATTTTCTTAGCATCTAGCGACATGTTCATCGCGACTGTGCTGCTGTTAAATTTCTGCGCTGCGTTTTCGACAAACCCGCGCCCAACCAAACTTTACGCGTCGCAGTCGGCCAACGCCGACACGGTAATTAAGCCGCAGGCATACCTCGGATTTGACTCCAACGATTACCCTGGCGATGCTTCGCTTCCTTTGCTTAAGCAGACTTTTGCGTTTACAGGTTTTTGGCTCAATTCGCCTCCTGGGGCGAAGTCAAACTCCTGGCTCGGCAAGCGAGCGATATTGATTCAAGCGGGATTTGGTTTCTTGGTGCTGTTCAACGGCCGGACTGAGAGTCAGCTGAGACTACCGGCCTTGCCAACCGAGCTCGGGACCAGCGATGCGGAACTTGCCGTCAAAGCCGCTCGATACAACGGGTTCCCTGCGAAAACCGTGATTTTCCTGGATCAAGAAGAAGGCGGTCGCATGTTGCCAGTGCAGATCGAATACTTGGTGTCCTGGATTCAGCGGGTGAATTCATCGGGGTATGTTGCTGGCGTTTATTGCTCGGGAATGAGAGCGAAGGAAGGTAAAGATCAGTTTATCGTCACTGCTGACGACATTCGGGATCGGACCGACGCAAAGTATTTTTTTGTTTACAACGATTCTTGCCCCCCGTCCCCCGGGTGCGTTTACTTGAAGAATCCTCCGGGGCCCGCGGCGAGCGGTGTTGCGTACGCTGTTGTTTGGCAATTTGCGCAATCACCGCGCCGGCGAGAGTTCACTAAGAGCTGCAGCAGAACTTACATGCAAGACGGCGCTTGCTATCCGCCGGTGCCACGAGGTTCTAACGTCACTCCCGCGTCATTTTTTCTGGATCTCGATTCCGCTACTTCGCCTGATCCTTCGAACGGCCGCGGCCGCGATTAGTTTTTATCCCATTGGTCGCGGTGTGGAATTCGTTTTACTGGCAAACGCGACTTAGGCAGTCAGATTGTGGAGTGTCCTTACGTGGCTTGGATAGGAGAAAACGCGATCAATGCGGCCAATTTCGCGCGAGCCGCTCCTGAATCGATCGATTCTCGTGCGAGCCGCACGCCATCTAGAAAATCCGTCGCACGACCAGCTGCCATTAGCGCAGCCGCCGAATTTGCGAGCACAATGTCACGAGGGGGTCCGTGCTCAGGGTAAGTCAGCGAGCGTCCTAAAATCCTGTGAATAACTTCGGCGTTGTGTTTCGCGTCGCCTCCGCGTATCGCTTCCAACGGCGCCCGGCGCAAACCAAAATCTTCGGGTACTACGGTGAAACTTTGAATCGTTTCCTCGCGCAGTTCGGCGACCGAAGTTTCACCACTGATCGAAATTTCATCCAGTCCATCGGCCCCGTGAACTACAAACGCACGCAGGACACCCAATTCGCCCAGCGCTCGCGCCACTAGATCCGTTAGGCCGGCGTCATAGACACCCACGACTTGCGCGGAAGCATCCGCAGGATTTGTCAGCGGGCCCAGCAGATTGAAGATCGTCCGCATGCGCAGCTCCCGGCGGGCGGGGATCGCATAGCGCGTAGCCGAGTGCATCGCAGGCGCGTACAAAAATCCGATGCCGATTTCTTCAATGGCGTGGGCTATTCGTTCCGGCGCGAGTTCAACTTTCATTCCCAGAGCGTCCAGCACGTCGGCCGATCCACAACGCGAACCGGTCGAGCGGTTGCCGTGTTTTGCGACGCGGACGCCGGCCCCTGCCACCACAAATGCAACCGCTGTAGAAACATTGAAAGTGCCGCGACCGTCGCCGCCGGTTCCGCAGGTGTCGACGATCAGATCATCCGGACGCCTGTTGCCGAGCGGAAAAATGGGCGTGGCGTGGCGGCGCATGGCCCTCGCAAAGCCTACGACTTCATCTACCGTTTCGCCCTTCATCCGCAAACCGATCAGAAGAGCGGCAATCTGCTCTGTGCTGGCGTTGCCTGACAGAATCTGCTCCATCGCGGCCTCTGCTTCGGCCCGGGGCAGATCTTCGCCAGCGACGATTTTATGCAGAACTTCTTGAATCATCGGTTCTCGGTGAGACTCGTAGTCACGCCACTGTTGCTGATTGTTGCGAAACCCTTCATTTTGGCCTTAAGATCAGTTCGCCGCCGCAATTCGGGCAAACCCGCTTCATCACCGAAGTGCAGCTCTCGCAGAACGTACATTCGTAGGAACAAATAACAGCTGGGCTGCTCGGCGCCAGCGCCTGGCCACAGTCCTCGCATCGGTTTCTCAATTCGAGCGCCATGGCTGCTCCTTGCCCCTCTGTTAGGTTCCAAGTAAACTAGGTCGCTTGATTCGTCCCGAAATTTTAGCACTATTATTCAAGGCGACCTTCAGGAAGCCGATGGGGTGGGTATGAAGATCCACGAATACCAGGCCAAAGCTATCCTTGCGAAATTCGGCGTTCCGGTACCGCGCGGCGAAGTGGTGCTGAAAGAAGACGAAGCGCGCGAGGTGGCCGAACGGCTTAGCACCAAGGTTGTCGTGGTCAAAGCGCAGATTCATGCTGGCGGCCGTGGGAAAGGCGGCGGGGTCAAGCTTGCAAAATCGCCTGACGAGGCCACTGCTATCGCGGGAAAGATTCTGGGGATGAATTTGATTACGCCGCAAACGGGCGAGGAAGGCCGCATTGTGCGGCGGTTGCTTATCGAAGAGGGCATGAACATTAAGCGTGAGATTTATCTTGGGGTTCTAGTGGACCGCGGTTTGGGCGAGTCAATTTTCATGGCAAGCGCCGCGGGCGGGATGGAAATCGAGGAAGTTGCCAAAGATCATCCGGATGCGATTCTGCGCGAAGCAATTAATCCTGCAACAGGATTTCAGCCGTACCAGGCGCGAAAGTTGGCATTCGGTTTGGGTTTGACGCCGGAACAAGTCAGCGTCGCGGTCCCTTTTTTTCAGTCACTCTATCGGGCGTTTGTTGAGACGGACGCTTCCATGATCGAAATCAATCCTTGTGTGGTCACAGGTGACGGGAAGCTGGTTGCGCTCGATGCCAAGGTGACGTTCGATGACAACGCGCTTTATCGGCATCCCGAATTCAAGGATCTTCGGGACCTGGACGAGGAAACGCCGCTGGAAGTTGAGGCTTCGAAATTTAAATTGAATTACATCAAGCTGGATGGCGATATCGCTTGTATGGTGAATGGCGCCGGCTTAGCGATGGCTACGATGGATATCATCAAACTAAGCGGTGGCAGCCCAGCCAATTTTCTGGACGTCGGCGGCGGCGCTTCGGAAGAGCAGGTGAAGAACGCTTTTCGGATTTTGCTGAGCGATCCTAACGTTAAGGCTGTCTTTGTAAATATTTTTGGCGGCATTCTTCGCTGCGACGTGCTGGCCAGCGGCGTGGTGAACGCGGCCAAAGAACTGAAATTCAAAATTCCGGTGGTCGTTCGGATGGAAGGCACTAACGTCAAGCAGGGTAAGGAAATTTTGCGCAACTCCGGGCTGAATTTTACGGTGGCGGATGGAATGAAAGACGGCGCTGAAAAGGCGGTTGCGCTGGCGGGAAGATAACTTCGAAGGCGATGATGGGAATGGACGCGCACAATTCATGGAAGGAGCGGCGGAACTTAGGGTGAGGGTTTTCTGCGACGCATTCTTCACTTCCTACAATTCCTTTAGCCCAAATTTATGAGTGTTCTGGTAGACAAAAATACGCGTCTTATCGTGCAAGGGCTTACCGGCCGCGAGGGCAGTTTTCACGCGCAGCAAATGCTGGATTATGGGACGAAAATCGTTGCGGGAGTGACGCCGGGCAAAGGCGGCACGAAACATCTTGGCGTGCCCGTTTTCAATACCGTAATCGATGCGGTAAGGGCGACGAAAGCAAATGCGTCCGTAATTTTTGTTCCGCCTCCTTTTGCGGCCGACGCTATTTTGGAAGCGTTCGATGCGGGACTTCCTTTGGTGATTTGCATCACTGAAGGCGTTCCTACACTGGATATGGTGCGGGTGGCGGCTGCGCTTAAGGGTTCAAAATCGCGCCTGATTGGTCCAAATTGCCCGGGAGTTATCTCGCCCGGGAAGTGCAAGATTGGAATTATGCCTGGGTCCATTCACAAGCAAGGAAATGTGGGAGTGGTCAGCCGCAGCGGCACACTGACTTACGAAGCCGTGGATCAGTTGACCCGATTGGGGATTGGGCAATCGACGTGTATCGGGATTGGTGGCGACCCGATTATTGGGACTACTTTTCTTGACTCCATCAAGTTGTTTAATGAGGATCCTGGTACCCACGCGATTGTTATGATCGGCGAGATCGGCGGTAATGCCGAAGAAGTTGCCGCCGAATACATCAAGAAAAATGTAAAGAAGCCGGTCGTGGGATTCATTGCGGGACAAACCGCGCCGCCAGGGCGTCGGATGGGGCATGCCGGGGCGATCATCAGCGGCGGCCAGGGAACGGCAGCTGAAAAATACAAAGCGATGCACGCTGCCGGGATTCACACTGTGCAAAGTCCGGCCGCAATCGGTCACACCATGGCTGCTGCGCTCGACAAATTGAAATCGAAATCCAAACCCGCGACAAAAAAGCCGGCAGCAGGGAGAACGAAGAGAAGGGCTAAGGCGAGGAAGTAGCTGCGACCGGCTTGGCGGGTCTGATATTAAAACTTTGGGAGACAACCGAATGGCTGTGGAAAGAACTTTGGCAATTGTAAAACCGGACGCTGTGGGGCGGGCGCTTACCGCGGATATCATCAGCCGCATCCACGCGGTGAAATTTCATATCGTGGCGATTAAATCGCTGCGCCTGACTAAGAAACAGGCTGAGGGATTCTACGCTGTGCACCGCGACCGGGTTTTTTTCGGGGAACTGACTGAATTCATGAGTTCCGGGAAGGCTGTGGTGATGGTTCTCGAATCGGAAGGCGCGATCTCCAAATGGCGGGAGACTATGGGCGCTACCGATCCAGCGAAAGCCGCGCCTGGAAGCATTCGCAAAGAACTTGGTGAAAGCATTCAGTACAACTGTACGCACGGTTCGGACGCGGCGGACACTGCTGCGTTTGAAATCGGATACTTTTTCTCGGGTTCAGAGCTCGTTTAAGAATCGCTGTCCGCTCTGCTCGTGAAATTGCATTTATAATTTCCCCGTGTGGTAGCTTCAGGATTGAGCCTGTTTTCGACCCGCGATTTCGTTCTTTCTACCTTATCGACTGGCGGTGCGCTCTCTCTTAGTGCATTGAGTGAGGTAGAATTGGTTTGCGACCCTTCTTGGAATGGACCCGTTGCGCGAACTCGGTAAGCTTTTATTGATTTTAGGGATAGCGTTGGGCTGCGTGGGCGCATTTCTGTTTCTCGGCGGAAGACTACCTTTCCGATTGGGGCGACTCCCCGGGGATATTGTGTATCAGGGCCGCAACTCAACTTTTTATTTTCCCTTCTTAACGTGCATCATCGTCAGTCTCGCGCTGACCGTTTTGTTTTGGATTGTGAATTCGTTCCGCCGCTAACCTTATGAGCCAAGCTTCTCTTTTCAATTTGATGCCGGAACGCCGGACGTGGAAAGTGAGTGAGCTGACGGCGCGTATTCGGGAAATGCTGGAATCTGCAATGCCGGATGTATGGGTGGAAGGCGAAGTGTCTAATTGCCACGCGGCCCAGTCGGGGCATTGTTATTTCACCCTCAAGGACGCCAGGGCTCAAATTCGCTGCGTGTGCTTCCGCGACCAGATGCGCGGTATTAAATTTAAACCTGAAGATGGATTGCACATTACCGTGCGCGGGTCGCTGAGCGTTTATGATGCGCGTGGCGAGTATCAGATTTATGTAACGAACATCGAGCCGGTGGGCCTGGGCGCGCTGCAATTAGCGTTCGAGCAACTGAAGAATAAGCTGCAGGAAGAAGGGCTGTTCGATGAGGCCCGAAAAAAGGCCCTTCCGGTTCTGCCGCGATGCATCGGGGCAGTTACGTCGCCCACCGGAGCGGCAATAGGCGACATCTTGCGCGTTCTTAAGCGGCGATTTCCTAACGCGCACGTGAGCTTGTACCCGGTGAAAGTTCAGGGTCCGGGCGCTGCCATGGAAATTGTTCAGGGCCTGCAATATTTCAACCGGACCAAGAGCGTTGATGTATTGATTCTCGCCCGCGGCGGCGGGTCGCTTGAGGATTTGTGGGCTTTCAACGAAGAAATAGTCGCGCGCGCGATTTGTGCATCATTGATACCCGTGATTACCGGCGTGGGACACGAAAGCGATTTCACTATTGCCGATTTTGTGGCTGACTTGCGCGCGCCCACCCCTTCGGCTGCCGCGGAAATTGTGGTGAAGTCGCGGCAGGAGTTTGAGAAACACATTGCCGGTCATCAGCATCACCTGATCCAGCAGATGCAGTACCGGATTTCGCAATGGCGGCACCGCGTGCGAGATTTGCAGGCGCATCGTGGGTTTAGGCAGCTGGAACGCGTTTTGCGAGGTCGCCGGCAGCAGCTTGACGAAATGTCAAACTCGCTCGCCATTGGCCTGCGATTGCGCTTGGCGATGGCACGCCAGCGGCTGACGGAGGCGAACGCGCATATATCGTCGTTTGACTTGCGTGGCCGCGCTGTGGTCCTGCGGCGGCGCATCGAACAGCAACGCGAGACGCTTAGCGCTGAACTTGACCGCTTGGTGGCTCGCAAACACCGCAGGCTGGGCATTGCGCAGATGCGATTTGCGGCGCTGGATTTGCGCGGGCGGGTCGGACGACTACGGCACCGATGGGAGCGTGTTTCTGCGGATTTGGGAGCGCGCATACATGGCGCACTCAGTGATAAGAGACGCAGGATGGAAACTGCAACGATGCAGCAAAAAGAGCGAAGCCCGTTTCGAATTCTCGAGCGCGGCTATTCCATCGCCTATGACGCCTCTGGAAAGGTGTTGCGGTCCTCGGACCAGGTGGCTATAGACGAGGACATCGCCCTGCGATTAGCGCGCGGTCAAGTGGGTGCTACAGTGCGCAGCAAGATAGTTCCCGACACGTGAGATTTTATCTGTAGACACCGCGCCGATGACCGATATTCACTATGGTGACGCTGCATCATCGACATCGTGGACTACCCGGTAATTGCCCACCCGAAGTCTCTACCCCTCGTGACCCTTCAATTTTTGCACTTCACAGGACGCGGGTTTTGGGCAAGTTCATCGATGGCGGTTCTTACTCGCAAAATCGGAAGTTGATAGTGACGCGAATTCACGTTTGGCGCGAGGTAGGAAAAATAGTGAGTAGGTCACTTCCGCGAGCGTTCGATCTTTCTCAGGACCTATTCATAAGGGATGCACTTTCGCCCAGAGCTAAGAACAATATAACTACTCCTCGTCGACGGAGCCGCCGGCAACTTTCAGGACCGCCAGGAAAGCTTCTTGCGGGATGTCGACGCGGCCTACGCGCTTCATCCGTTTTTTGCCTTCTTTTTGTTTTTCCAAAAGTTTGCGTTTGCGCGAGATGTCTCCGCCGTAGCATTTCGCGATTACGTTCTTGCGGATAGCGCTGATGGTTTCACGGGCGATTACGCGGCTGCCTATCGCGGCTTGTACGGCGATCTCGAACATCTGGCGCGGGATAAGCTTACGGAGGCGCGAGACTAGCTCGCGGCCGCGTTCGTAGGATTGCTCGCGATGGCAGATTACTGTGAGCGCGTCTACCGGCTCACCTCCAACCAGGACATCCAGTTTCACGAGATCCGATTCACGGTAGCCGGACAGATGGTAATCGAGCGAAGCGTAGCCGCGGGAAACGCTTTTCAGGCGGTCGTAAAAATCCAGAACGATTTCGTTTAGCGGCATTTCGTAAGTCAACATGATGCGCGTCGGTGACAGATACTCAAACTTTTTCTGCACGCCACGTTTTTCCTCGCACAATTGCAGCACGCCGCCGACGGATTCCTCTGAAGTGATAATCATCGAGGTCAAAATGGGTTCTTCAATTTTCTGAATCGACGCGGGCGGCGGAAATTTTGTGGGGTTATCGACCTCGATCACTTCGTCTGCGGTGGTGGTGATGCGGTATTGCACGCTCGGAGCGGTGGTGATCAGGCCGATGTTAAATTCGCGCTCCAGGCGCTCCTGAACGATCTCCATGTGCAGCAAGCCCAGAAATCCGCAGCGGAAGCCGAAGCCTAATGCTACGGAATTTTCGGGCTCGTAGAAAAATGCCGCGTCGTTGAGCTGTAATTTGCCGAGCGCGTCGCGCAGCATTTCGTAATCGCTGGAATTTACTGGGAAAAGTCCGGCGAAAACCATGGGCTTGATGGCTTCGAAGCCCGGTAATGGCGGGGCGGGATGACCGTCTTCGACGACGGTATCACCAACGCGCGCGTCAGCCACACGTTTGATATTGGCGATGATAAATCCCACGTCGCCGGCCGCCAGTTCATCGAGCACGATGGGCTTGGGGGTGAGCACGCCGAGATTTTCCACCTCGTAGGCCTCGTTGCTTGAGGTCAGGCGAATTTTCATGTGCGGCGTAAGGCGTCCTTCCATCACGCGTGTCAGCACCACTGCGCCGCGATAGGAATCGAACCAGGAATCGAAAATTAGCGCGCGAAGTGGCGCGTCAGCCGAGCCCTTCGGCGGAGGAACCAATCGCACGATCGCTTCTAACACTTCTTCCACGCCCATGCCGCTCTTTGCGCTGATAGGAAGCGCTTCGTCGGCGGGAATTGCCAGAACGTTCTCGATTTGTTCTTTCGCGAAATCGACGCGAGCGGCTGGAAGGTCAATTTTATTGATTACCGGAATGATGGTGAGGTTGTGACGCGAGGCGAGAAATGCGTTGGCCACCGTTTGTGCTTCTACGCCTTGGCTGGCGTCGACGACCAGCAACGCGCCTTCGCAGGCGAAGAGAGCGCGCGAAACTTCGTAGGAGAAATCGACGTGGCCCGGGGTGTCAATTAGATTGAGGCGGTATTCGTGACCGTCGCGGGCTGTGTAATGCAGGCGAATACTCTTAGCTTTGATTGTTATGCCGCGCTCGCGTTCAAGGTCCATCGAATCAAGCACCTGCGAGTGCATTTCGCGACGGGTAAGAGCGCCGGTTAGTTCAAGCAGGCGGTCGGCCAGCGTAGATTTGCCGTGGTCGATGTGCGCGATGATGCAGAAATTCCGGATGAACAGCGGGTCCATGGCTCTCTGTGTGCGATAACGCGGCGTTTTCTAGTGCAGCGGTTCGCGATTTTGAAAATGATTGGATGCTTTCGTAAGAAGCCGCTTAAGTGTTGTCTTCGAACTCTCAGCACGCTGCTGTCTGTCGCGGCTTTCAAACTGTCGAGTTTGCCATACAAGTACTGAAAATCGAAATTTGAAATAGAAGCAGCGAAGACTCACTCGCGCTTGGTTGGTTTTGTGGCGCGAGGACATTCCTTGCTGTTGATTCCGGCCAGCCCTTTGATCACAGGGTAATGGGGAGGTGGATGAGGTAAGCGCTGCGGTAACTCCGGCGGGTGGTTACAGCCAGTCATGGATTGAATGGCGAAGAGGGATGTCGTAGGCTGTAGCCGGTTTTAAGGGTACGCGACGGCGGGCTGACAGCGCTCATGCCTCCGCGCGGTAATGTTACCCAAGATGTGGGTCGAAGTGCTGCGAATGAGGTTGGTTGCGTTGTCGGAATTCGTTCCGCTTGTGGATTTGTTTCCAGCATTTCGGTTCGGGCTAACTGCGCAAGTAAGATTGGCTTTGCGAATTCTGTGAACTTCGTGCGCCGGAGGTCACCCGGGGGATGCCTGCAGAGTTGAGCACACTTTTTCCAACCACTGTACCGGAGAAGTCGAAGCTGCCAAAGCTTATCGGCTACACCTTGGCGGCTGCGTGCCTGATCTGGGTGCTGCACGATTTTCACATCGTGCAGGCAATGCGCGAGTTGTCAAAAGTGGATTGGAAATGGGTGTTGATTGGGATGGGGTTCGATATTTTAAGCTACGGTGTGCAGGCGTTGCGTTGGAAGCTGTTGCTTTCTCCGTTCGGCAGGGTGAAATTAACGCATGCGATTCGCGCGGTGTACGCGGGACTTTTTGCCAATCTGGTGTTCCCCCTGCGGCCGGGAGAATTGCTGCGGTGTTATTTGATTTCGGACTCCGAAAGCATCGGAATTGGCAAAGTTTTGGGATCGATGGGCGTGGAACGCTTGGTGGATCTCGTGATTGCGACGGCATCTTTGGCGGTGGTTTCGCTGCTTGTAGATCTCCCTCGAAAATTCAGGCGCGTGGCGGACACGTTAGGAATTGTTACTTTGATTTTGCTGGCGATCGTGGTGATCGTGATTTATGTGCTTGAAGTGAAACTTTCGCAGGACCCTAAGTTTGCGATGGGACCCCGGCGGTTGCCGGGCAAATTGATGGGGGCGCTTTTGGGTTTGCATGCTATGGGCACGGCACCAAGTTTTTACTCGGCTGTTTTGGCGTCGATATTGATGCCCGCGTGCCAGGTGATGGGCCTGTGGGCGATGATGCAGGCGTATGGACTGCAGTTGCCGTTTTTGGCTGCTATCGTAGTGCTGCTCGTTATCAATCTGGGGGTGTCTTTGCCGAATGCGCCGGCGAATGTGGGGTCGTATCAATTTTTCTGCGTGCTGGGATTAAGTGTCTTTCAGGTGGAGAAGACGACAGCGACGAATTTCTCATTTTTTGCGTTTCTGGCGTTGACTATACCGTTCATATTTTTGGGATTCGCAGGATTAGTGCGTAGTGGACTGTCGCTAAAATCGATGCGCGAGAAGGTGAAGGGATTGCCGAACGCCGCAAGGGTTCAGGCGCAGATCAGGACTTAATTTGCGCTACCGCACGGACCTAATTACGTAGCCACACAATACTTCCCAATTCCGATTCGCAAACATAGGTTTATCGTTCGTCTAGGCACGTCAGCGCGATTTCGTTTTGAGACCATGTTCACGTCCGTTATATAGTAATTTCGTTGGGTCTGCGGAGTTCCGAAATTCGCAATTACCGCGGGCTGAGTTCCATTTACGCCAATTTCTAGGCGTTTGCACGCATCCCCTACATGGCGCAACAGGACATTAACAAACATCTCGAACGGGCTCGCAAGAGCCTTGATAAGAATAAGCTGCGTGACGCCGCGACCGAGTATCAGACGGTTTTCGATCACTCGCCCTCGAATCAGGAGTCATTACAGGCGCTTGCCGATATCTATACGCGTCTGAACGAACCATCACGCGCGGCGATTTATTACGGAATGCAATTCGACCGATTGGTAGAGGCCGGCGATGGTACCAAGGCATCCGCTGTTTTCATTCGCTTCCTTCGCGCGTTTCCGCAGCCCGCCGACCGGTTGATGCGTTACGCCACGTTGCTGCAAAAGCAGAACCGCACCGCGGAAGCGATCGAACAATTCGGAATCGCGGCCGAGCTTTTCGGAAAAGAGAAACGCGATATCGAAGCACTGGCCTGCTACGAAAGCATGGTGATGCTGGATCCCGAAAATCCGCAGCGCCACATTGTGCTGGGGGATCAAGCCGAGCGCCTGCGGCACGCCGATTTGGCGACGCGAAGTTATCTGCGGGCGGGCCAATTGACGCTGGCAGCGAACGCGCTCGACGAAGCGCTGGAATATTTCGGACGAGCGCACAAGCTTTCTCCGCAGGATCGAACTGGCGCGCTGCTTTTTGCGGAGGCGAAAGTCAGGAAAGGTGACTCCGAGGGCGCGGTTGGATTGCTCGAGCCCTTGTACGCGACCGAAACGACTACTTCGTTTCTGGCGCTGTACGGCGAATCGTTGTTGCGCACGGGACGGCTTGATGCCGCGCATGAGGTTTTTGAGAAGTATTACAAGCAGAAGCCGGAAGGCTTCACGAAACTATTTGAAGTGGCCTCCGCGTATATCGGGTCGGGCCGGGACGCCAAGGCTGCCGCACTTCTGATCGAAACTAAAGAAACTATGCGCGGCTTGCGCAAGGAAGCCGAGCTTACCGCGAACTTCGAACGGCTGGCCGCGACGTATCCTGCGTCGTTGGCAGTGGCGGAAATCGTGGCCAAACTCTATGAGGAATTGAATCGCGAGACGAAATACTTTGACTCTCTGGTGAAATTGTTTGATTTGTATCTGGATGCAAACCATCTGAAAGAAGCATGTGAGGCGCTCGATCGGTTGGTGGATATAGATCCGTACGACTACCGTAATCACGAGAGAATTTCGAAGCTCGACGGCAAAGTCGATCCCGGGTTCCTGCAAAATATCATGGCGCGCGCGGCGAAGGCGGCGACAGTTTCCACGCGCACGGATGGTTTTACGGGCGCGGGCAGGGAGCCTTCGCAGGGTTCCGCTTCGATACCTGAGGAGGTTCGGGCGCAGCATGCGTTGGAAGACCTGGTTGTGCAGGTAGAGATTTTTCTCCAGTATTCGTTGCAGAGCAAGGCGCTGGAGCGTTTGGAGCGCATTGCAGAACTTTTTCCGGGCGAAGAAGACCGAAACGAACGGTTGCGCGCATTGTATGAACGGGCAAACTGGTGGCCTAAAGGAACTGGGTTCAAAGCTTCGCCGAAACCAGCGGCGGCCCCTGTTGCAGAAAGTTTTTCTCCGACGCCAGCTCAGCAGTTAGAGGCGTACGCTTCTACTCCTGCTGCACCGGCAGCAGGCCCGACTGCGGCGGAAACACACCGCGATTTGGCTGCTATAGCGGAAATCAATCGGCTCATGTACCGCCAACCAACGCCGCGCGAGGTGCTGATCAGCACGGCGGCCGAGGTGGGCAAGCATCTTCGCGCGAATCGCTGCCTGATCGTGGTGGGGGCACCCGGCGAGGGCGCGCAATCGTCGGCGGAATATTTCGCGCCGGGGTTTTCCGCGGTTGGTGCGGCGAAGATTTTGAGTATTGTCGGAATCGTGTCGAGAGTTGCGCCCGATTCTTTGGGCGGGGTGGAATTGCAGTCATCCACGCTGCCTATGCTGCACGATTTGGGTATTGAATCCGCGCTAGGAGTGATACTGACGGACAAAGAGACACAGGCGCCGTCTGGCGCTTTGCTGATTGGCGACGCCAGAGCGAGAAAATGGAAGCCGAACGAAAGCTATTTTCTGCAGGCTGTCGGCGACCAGCTCGTGCTTTCTGTAAATCATACAAAGCTGCGTTCGTTAGTGCGCTCTCTCGCGGTCGCGGACGAGAAAACAGGTTTGCTTAGCCGCGGAGCATATATCGATTGTCTACTGATGGAAACGAATCGCGCGCGTGCGCAAAATACCCCAATTTCATTGGTCGTGCTGCAATTGGACCGCGGTGGCGATCTTCTGCGTCAGCATGGGGACGCGTCACTTGAGCATTACATGGAGCAATTGTCGCGAGGACTTTCCGCAGCGGTCCGTCAAACGGACGTGGCGGTAAAGTATACGGCTTGGTCGCTTGTGTTCATTCTTCCCGACACGCCGCTTGAAAATGCGCGCGCGCTGGCTGAAAAGTTGCGGCAATTGGCCGCCTCGGTGCGCCCTTCGTGGGGGGAGGCGGAATTGACGGTTAGCGCGGTTGTCGCGGAAGCGTCTTCGCGGCCGGGGGATGAGACGGAAGACAGGGTTACCGAATGGATCAATCGCGCCGATGCTGGACTGGAAGACACGCGTCAACAGGGCGGGAACGTGTTGATTGAGCTTTCTACGCCTTAGCCGACCGCAATCCCAAAACTGGAACAGATAACTTTTAAACGCTCGAATATCTGACGAATAGCCTTAACGCGCCAAACTGGGCTTGTAATGGTGCCTGTTCGGGCACCATACCAGTAGTAAAATTCGGAATTCTAAAAAGGAAAATATGGCCTACCTTAATTTGTTGTATGAAGCAAAAGATCAAATTGCACGCTTGACGTTCAATCGCCCGCGGGTGTTGAACGCGCTGAATCGCCAGACGCTCGACGAATTGGACGATTGCCTCAAGGCCATACGCGACGATAACGCTGTGCGTGTCTTAATTGTGACCGGTGCGGGGGAGAAGGCGTTCATAGCCGGCGCCGACATTAATGAGCTGGCACAGCAGACTCCGGTTGCAGGCAAGGAATTCACCGTGCACGGGCAGGAAATTTTTCATCGTTTGGAGACGCTTGGGAAGCCTTCGATTGCTGCGATCAATGGGTTCGCGTTGGGCGGTGGCTGCGAGCTGGCTTTGGCGTGCACGATGCGGATTGCCAGCCGCAACGCGAAGCTTGGCCAGCCGGAGGTCAAGCTGGGGATTATTCCGGGACTTGGAGGCTCGCAGCGGTTGCCTCGCCTGTGCGGCAAGGGCGTGGCACACGAATTAATTTTGACCGGGGATATGATTTCGGCGGATGAAGCCATGCGCATTGGGCTGGTTAATCGAGTGGTGGATTCGGCCGAATTGCTTCCGGCGGCGGAATCGATCGCAAAGAAAATTATCGCGAATGCACCGCTCGCGGTGCAGTTCGCGATGGAGGCTGTGGAGCGTGGCATGGAAATGCCGCAAGAAGAAGGATTGTTTTTGGAGGCCGCGCTTTTTGGGCTGTGTTGCGCCACCCAGGATATGCACGAAGGTACGCGCGCGTTTATTGAGAAACGCCCGGCGAAGTTCGAGGGGCGCTGACGCATGGCTGAAAAGTTGAAGCCGGCAAGCCTACGCGGGGGATTGAGCGCGGACGGCCTGCGAATTGGGATCGTCGTGAGCCAGTTCAATGGCTTCATTACCGACAGACTGCTGGCGGGAGCGCTGGATGGACTCGCGCAATGCGGGGCTGACGAGAAACAAATCCAGATCGTACGCGTGCCCGGGTCGTTCGAGCTGCCCATCACTGCGAAGAAACTGGCGGAGGGCGGACGCTTCGATTCCATCATTTGCATCGGATGCGTTCTGAAGGGTGAAACTTCGCATTATGACGTTGTGGTTTCCGAGACAGCGCGCGGTATCCAATTGGCTCAGCTGGACACCGGAGTGCCGCTGATTTTTTGCGTGCTAACTTGCGACACGCTGGAGCAGGCCATCGATCGCGCTGGATTGAAATCCGGTAACAAGGGTTATGAGGCGGGGCTGGGGGCGGTGGAGATGGGCCAGCTATCGCGCAAGATTGCGAAAGAATTCGACGGCTTGCCGGCGCGAAAGGGCGGGCGTAGATAGGATGACGCTGCGCCGCAAATCGCGTGAGTTTGCATTGCAAATGCTTTTTGAATGGGACATGACGCGAAGAAAGCCGACGGTAGTTGAGCAGCATTTCTGGAAACAGGCGCGTGCGGCGGAATCGACGCGGAGATTTGCGAATCAATTGTTTGAAGGCGCTGTGGCGGAAATCGAGACCAGCGACAAGGTCGTTGCAAAGCTTTCCGAGAATTGGCGGCTGGAACGTTTAGCGGCTGTGGATCGGAGCATCTTGCGGCTGGCAATTTATGAATTGCGTTTCGGGACCGCGCCGGCGAAAGTTGTGATTGATGAAGCGCTGGAGCTGGCCAAGAAATTCTCGTCGGCGGATTCACCCGCGTTTTTGAATGGAATCCTGGACGCCGCCTACAAGTCCATCGAAGTCTAATGTTGCGCGAAATGACGCACTAGGCGGCCGCCCCTGCGGTAGTTTTCTACGGCGATTCAATCGGACAATACTTGGCGACGATCTGAGACATGACCAGGCGAAACTAGGCGTCGATGTGGCCTTCGAGCATTCGGACTGCGGAACCGCTCACTTTTGGTGTCAGCTTACCTCGTTCTTCTGACACTTCCACCTGAATTTCGCTTGGCCGTCCCATTTCCACACCCTGGATGATTGTTAGCTTTTCGGACGGCTTCAATTGGCCATGATGCACGAGGTAGGCGCCGAGCGAACCTCCCGCGGAGCCTGTAGCGGGATCCTCCATGATGCCCCACGGAAGCATGCCGCGTGCGTAGGCGCGTCCGCGGCTGGCGAATGCGAAGCAATAGGCCATGGTGCCGTGCGGCGAAATCAGTTGCGCCAGCGCACGCAGGTTCATCTTTATTTTTGCGAGCGCCGGGCGCCTCACTGGGACCATCAGATTCGGAATTCCTGTTGAAGCGAATTCTAAAGGTAGCGAGGGGGCCAGGTCGCTGGGCTTGAGTCCCAACGTTGCGGCCAGTGCTGCACGTGTGAAGGGAGCGCGCGTGAATCGCGCGGGCTTCTGCGTCATCGTGACGCGTACAGGACGGCCGTTGTGAAATGTAAATTCGACGGGAAGAATTCCGGCTCCTGTTTGCTGAAGGATGTGAACGCTGCCTTCGGAAGCGGGCACGACACCGAGTTCCGCCAGTAGAAACCACGTCCCGATTACTGGATGACCGGCGAGAGGCAGTTCTTGCGTGGTGGTGAAGATTCGCAGCCTCGCTAGCGCGCGATTATTGGTCGGGCGCTGGATGAATACTGTTTCGGAAAGATTCATTTCGCGCGCGATTGACTGCATTTTGGCAGTCGAAAGTCCGTCGCCATCGGTGACGACTGCTAACGGATTCCCGGCAAAGGGCTTGGTGGTAAAAACGTCAAGCGTGTAAAGTCGGCGTTTCATGCGTTAGTTTCCTTGGCGACCCAATCGCGACGAACAGAGCCGGCTACAGACGCTCGAGCTCTACGAGCGTGCGTTCGTTGCGCACATTTCCTGTGTTGAGCGTTGTTTTGGGCTCGAGCAGAACCACTTGAACTTCTTGCTCAGCGACTGGCATATGCTCCACGCCCTTGGGCACAATGATGAATTCGCCGGGCAGGACGTCGCGGTCGCGAAAACGCATCCGCAAGCGGCCCTTGATGACCCAAAAAAGTTCGTCTTCATTGTCGTGGTGATGCCACACAAATTCGCCGGTGAATTTGACTACCTTTACGTAGGAATCGTTTAACTCTCCGACGATTTTCGGACTCCAGGGTTCTTTCACTTTCGAAAGCTTCTCGTTTAAATTGATCACTTCCATTTGGCTCTCCTCAAAGTAAAAATTGTGTAGTGACGAAAGAACTCATTGACGCCAACCGTGCCCGGTAGCGTCGAAGCCGGCGCTGGTTTTCTACGTGCTTCCGCCCCGCGTTAAATTGTGCCGCCCCTACGACACTGGTTTGCGTGCCAATCTCGCTATCTCGCCCAGGACGCGGCGTGTCGTTTCCGGGCGTGTCGTCTCGGAATAAATCCGAAGCATGTGCTCCGTGCCGGACGCGCGCACCATGGCCCAGCCAACTTCTCCCAGATAAATCTTAACGCCATCCAGATTCTCCCGCGCTGTAATAGGCCAGTCGAGAAAGTTTTTCAGTTTGGGCTCGGCGAAATATTCCAAGGCCTTTTCTTTCTGGCCAAGTTTCAAGGTCAGGTCCACCCGGCCGTAATGATGTTCGCCGAATTCAGCGTGCAACTTCGCGACAAGCTCTCCTAGTGATTTTCCGTGCCAGGCCATAACTTCGGCAAGAAGCAGCGCGTTGACAGTCGCATCGCGTTCGGGCAAATGAAGCTTGGTGCCAATTCCGCCACTTTCTTCACCGCCCAGCAAAATATCGCTTTCGAGCATGCGATCGCAGATGTATTTGAAGCCGACAGGCGTTTCCCAGACCTTACGTCCAAACCTCGCGGCGATCTTATCGACCAGCTTGGTGGTGGAAAAAGTCTTAACCACTTCGCCAGAAAGTTCGCGGGTTCCTGCTAGATGCCAAAGCAAAATGGAAAAAATCTGGTGTGGGGTAATGAACGTGCCGTCACGGTCCATTGCCCCGATGCGGTCGGCATCGCCATCCAACGCAAATCCCGCATCATAGTAACCCTTCACTACGGCCACGCGCAAAAGGTCGATGTGAGGCTCGATGGGTTCGGGATTGACGCCGCCAAAAAAGGGATCGCGCGTGCCACGGATCTCTTCGCATTCGATTTGGTTGCGGCGAAAAAGATCGCGGAGCAGACCTCGGCCCGCTCCGTGCATTGGATCGATTACAAATCGGAATTTTGAGGCTCGTAGCCGGTCCCAATCCACCAAGGCATTTAAAGTTTCGAGATAGGGTGTACGGACGTCGAGGGATTGAATCAGATCCCTGCGCGGCGGCAACGGGGGAGCGTCATCGCGAAGAACTTTCGCAAGCTCGGATTCAATTTGGGCGACGATGGCGGGCGAAGCCGAGCTGCCGTAGCTGGCTTTGTATTTCACTCCATTCCAAGGATAAGGATTATGACTGGCGGTAATTTGAATGCCGCCCGCAGCACCGCGCAGCTTCACCAAAAGAGAGAGTGCAGGCGTAGGAGCCGCATCAGCAGCGAGTGCAACCGGGATTCCAGCGGAGGAGAGTTCTTCGGCAGCCACTCGTGCAAACCGTTCCGAACCAAAGCGGGTATCGTAACCAACCAGGACGCCGGCGCCCGGCTTTTCAGCGCGCACAGCATACCGCGCTATAGCGTTTGCAACCTTGCGGACATTTTCGAAAGTAAAATCCTGCGCCATGATGCCGCGCCATCCGTCGGTGCCAAACGCTATAGTGTTCACAGTAGAAAGTATAAGCGATGCATTTTTGTGTGGAAAGATAAGATGCGGCGTTAGAGGGCTCACGGCAAGCGCCAAATTGGAGCAATTTGCCCGGGAGAGCCTCACTGCCTCGAAATGCTGGGTGAAAGTACGGAGCGCTTTAGATGAGCTTGTGCGATTTTTGTTCTTCGAGCCATTTCACAACCTTGCCGACGTCCTGAGAACGGTCTCGCGGACAGACGAGAATGGCGTCATCCGTCTCGACCAACACAAGATCGTTGACGCCTATGGCAGCGATGAATTTCTTCGGGCTCCAAAAATAGTTTCCGGTGGCGTCCAGCGCAAAAAGAGGACTCGCGGACACGTTTGCGCCAGGTTTCGAAGCAAGTAGATCGAAGACCGCTCGCCAGGAGCCGATGTCACTCCAGCCGACTTTGGCTGGAATTACGAACACGGTCGGATTCCGTGTGTCATGGGTGGCTGGTTCCATGATGGCGTAATCAACGGAAATATTTTCAAGCCGAGGATAAATCCTCCGCAACGTGGACTCATATTTTCGTGTTCCGATGGTTTTTGCCAGTTCCGAAAGGGCGGAGTGAGTGGCAGGAAGAAATCGCCGCAAATTATCCAAGTAGGTGGCCGCGAGCCAAAAGAAGATTCCGGCATTCCAATAATAGTTTCCGGACGCCAGGTAGCGACGCGCTACGTGGAACGCAGGTTTCTCGGTAAAGTGACGCACGGAATAGGCAGCGGCACCGCAAGGACGGGAAGCGGCGCGCCCGGCTTCGATGTAACCATACCCTGTTTCCGGGCGCGTAGGTGGAATGCCAAAAACCACCAGGTTGCCGGGTGTGCGCGCGAGATCAAGTCCGGCGCGTGCCAGGCTTCGATACCGTACACCGTTGGTAACGTAACTATCCGATGGCAGCACCGCCATCAACGCGTCTCCATGTTCATGCGTTAGATGAATCGCAGCAAGGCCGATGGCAGCAGCAGTATTGCGGCCGAGGGGCTCGGCGAGAATGTGAGACGCCGGAACTCCCCTAAGCTGTCGCCGGACCGCGGAACCCTGTTCAACGTTTGTAACCACCCAAAAATTGCGCATGGAAATAATCGGCGCGAGACGGGACACGGTCTGCCGCAGCATGCTTTCGTTGCCCGTAATATTGAGAAGTTGTTTCGGGGTGCGCATCCGGCTGCGCGGCCAGAATCGCGTACCCCGACCACCTGCCAGCAGCACAGCGCATACAGGAAGCGATGCCCTGTTCTTTGTCATGGGTACACCAGCCGAGACCAGTCGGATTCAGGGACACCTTGCTCGGCGAGCTTGCGGACAAATTCATCAATGTGAGCCGGGACGTAGGTACGTAAAAGCGACGTGGCGGCTTCGGGAATCAATTGATATGCACCCAGCGCGGCGGGCACCAGCCAAGTCTCCGAGGGTCCATATCGCACAGAATCGGAGTTCCATCGAATCGACCCCCACCCTTCGAGTACGATTAGCAGATCGAAATGCTCGCGCGAACTCGCGGCCGCGACCCGTTCAGCGAAGTCCCATTTTTCAGTGGCGAAATACCGGCAGGCGACAAAATAGGTTTCGGTAATGCCGCGACGCTCTATACGAACCGGGTTGATCTTGCCGCCACTCTGTTCACCGAAATGAATTACCTGCAAAGCTTTCTCGATATGCAGATCTCGAGCTTTGCCCTGGGCATCGCGCCGATTGTAGTCATAGACGCGGTAAGTAATATCTGAGTTCTGCTGGATTTCACAGAGAATGAGGCCAGGACCAATCGTGTGCGCGGTGCCGGCGGGAACAAAAATCGCTTCGCCAGCACGTAGCAAAATGTGTTCCAGGCGATCCTCGGCGGTGCCGTTCGCGATCGCACGCTCGAAAGTTTCGAGCGTGACGCCTGGTTTCAGGCCGACCAAAACCTCGGCGCCCTGTCGAGCACGAACTGCATACCACATCTCGGTCTTGCCGCGTCCACCAGTGGAAGGCTCATTCCGTGAAGCGTAATCGTCGCCCGGATGAACCTGCACGGAAAGTTTCTGTTCCGCGAAGATAAACTTTATCAGCAACGGAAATGGCGCGTCGCGATCCACTTGGGTGCCGGCCCATCCGGTAGGCATGTTGCGCCAAACTTCTCCCAATTTTTTGCCTTCGAATGGGCCAGAAGCAAAGACACATTCGCTGCCCGTCATCCATGCTTCGCCAAGCGGTTCGGTCAAATTTGATTTTTCGGGGAAAAAGGGATCGAGAGAGAGCGAACCCCATGGTCGCGGGCTGAAAATCGGTTCCAGTCGCGCCGGAGCCAACGTTTCGTTCGCGTCAGTCACTTGGCGGGCGAGAAGAAGCGCTCCAATCGGCGCAGGCCTCCGTCGATGCGGTCCATGGAAGTGGCGTAGGAGAGGCGCAGATATCCCGGGGCGCCAAAAGCTTCGCCCGGAGTTACCGCAACGTGTTCGCGTTCCAGAAGCTGCTTGGCGACGGCCGTTGTGTCCGGCATCTGCGGATTGAAATGCGCGGAAACGTTAGGAAACACATAGAACGCTCCCATCGGCGGGGTGCACGTGATGCCGTGGATCGCACGCAGACCGGCAAGAATATGCTCGCGACGCTTGGCATACTCGGCGAGCATTTCGGCGACGGAATCCATCGAGCCGCGCATCGCTTCCAGGCCAGCATATTGAATGATGGATGTTGGATTGGAAGTCGATTGGCTTTGCAGCTTGGCGATAGCGTCTACCAGCGATTTTGGCGCAAGGATGTAGCCCAGACGCAATCCCGTCATTGCAAAAGTTTTTGAAAACGAACCGGCGATGATAAGGCGGTTCTTCTGGCCGGGTATGCTCGCGGCGGAAAACGGTTTGGCATCCTTGTAAACGAAGTGCGAGTAGCATTCGTCGGACAACAGCCAGATGTCCCTGCGATTGCAAAGATCTTGCAACCGGGCGAATTCGCTCGGGGTTATCACCGATCCGGTAGGATTGTTCGGAGAATTTGCGATCACTATTTTGGTCTTGGGTGTAATCGCTCGTTCCACTTCGGATGCGCGCAGAATGAAAGAGTCGTTCGGGAGCGTCTGGACAAAAACAGGTTTTCCGCCAGCATACTTCACCATGTCTGGATAACTTACCCAGTACGGAGCTCCGATGATTACTTCATCGTCCGGATTGATCAGCGAGCAAATGGCGTTGAAAATCGCGTGCTTGCCCCCAACCGTGACGACACATTCGGAAGGTTGATAAGACGACTCCAGCTGAGCTTTGTGCCAATCACAAATTGCCTGGCGCAGCGGAGCGATTCCCGCCACCGGAGTGTACTTGGTACGATTTTCTTCGAGCGCTTTGATAACGGCGTGCTTGATATGTTCTGGGGTGGGGAAGTCTGGCTCGCCCGGACCGAAGTCCGCCACATCCATCCCCTGAGCTTTTAGTTTCTCAGCTTCCTGCAACACAACCATCGTGGGTGAAACGTTGATGCGATTTACGCGATCGGCGAGTTGGAACGTCCCTTCCGTTTTTCTCTCTGTAGCCAGCTCCATTCAATCCCCCAAACTTGCAAACCCAGGACCCATGGTTCGGCCGCCCGGGGCCTACTTGAATTTTACGCTGAGGCGCTCGAAAACGATGCTCGGCACAAAATCTTTTATCGGACCACCCAGTCGCGCCAGCTCTTTTACCAACCGCGAACTCAAATAACTGTATTGCTCCGCCGGCAGCATAAAGACAGTTTCAACGTCCGCTTCAATCTTGCGATTCATCATCGCCATTTGAAGTTCATATTCGTAGTCCGAAACGGCGCGAATGCCACGCACGATTACGTTGGCTTTTTTGACGCGCGCGTAGTCCATCAGCAGGCCATCGAATACGTCAATTTCGACATTGGTCCATTTGAAAGCAGCGGTCTGCAACATCTCCACCCGCTCTTTTTCAGAAAACAGGGGATCTTTTTCGAGGTTATGCGCAACCGCGACGATGAGCTTGTCGAAAATATTGGATGCGCGCGTGATGAGGTCTAGATGACCGTTGGTAACCGGGTCGAATGAGCCGGGATAAATTGCAGTAACCGGTCTGGGGCTGTTGGGATCCATTCGATGTGCGATTCTAACCTAGAAGGTTCGACGGCGCGGTGGGAAAATCTAGCCGGTTTGGCTGATGGCCGACTATGGGTTACGTCCGGTCGGTCCATTGAATGGTCTCTACGCGCATTTCAAGCTCCCAGCCTTGCAATTCAGCCTGTGGTGATTGACCGAGAGAACTAAAATGGTTTAAATTGCTGGCCCGATTGGGGTTGGCTCGCCGAAGAACCTTGACAGGTCGCCTTCGAGGGCCTAGAATTTAAATGCGACTGAATTGGTCGTACATGCTCTAATGATGAAGCTATCAAAAAAGGCTGATTACGGATTGATCGCGCTCAAGCATTTAGCGATGCACGATGGCGGCGGGGCATGCAGCGCCGGAGATATCGCCGAGATTTACAAGATGTCGACGCCCCTGATGGCGAAGGTGCTGCAGAAATTGGCTAAGAGTGGGTTAGTAGCTGCGCGCCACGGTTCTAGCGGGGGTTACACGTTGGCTCGCGATGCTTCGTTGATTACGGCGCTGGATGTCATCAGGGCAATCGACGGGCCGCTGTTTATTACCTCGTGCGTGACTTCACGAGGGGCCTGCGACGTCTCAAACACATGCTCGATTCGCGAGCCGTTGCGACGTGTAAATGACAGCATTCTGGCCGTGTTGGGAAACGTGACTATTTCTCAGATGACGGATGAGGCGCCGATGTCGGAGATGGTGGAGCTTCGAGTTTGAGAACTTGGCAGCAAAAGGGGCGGAGACGCAGAGTTCGCTGAGAAGCGTACTCGCGAATATCGAAGTTGATTGAGGAGAGAGAGAATGGCAATTAAGCTTCCGATTTATTTTGATAATCATGCGACGACGCAGGTTGACCCACGCGTGGTCGAGGCAATGCTCCCCTACTTTACCGAGAAGTATGGTAATGCCGCGAGCCGCAATCACGAATATGGTTGGAAGGCTGAAGAAGCGGTAGAGAACGCGCGCGGCCAGATCGCTAAACTGATCAATGCGACGCCGAAAGAGATTGTCTTCACCAGCGGCGCGACAGAATCGACCAATCTCGCGATCAAGGGCATCGCTGAAATGTACCGCGAGAAGGGCAATCATATTATTACCCAAGTGACCGAGCACAAGGCCACCCTGGATACCTGTAAGCGGCTGGAGAAGTATGGTTATGAAGTGACCTATTTGCCGGTTCAGAAAGATGGACGCGTTAATGTGGATGAACTGCGCAAGGCCATCACGCCGAAAACGATCCTCATTTCGATCATGTACGCGAATAACGAAATCGGAGTGGTGCAACCCATTGCTGAGATCGGGAAGATTGCCAAGGAAAAGGGCGTCTTCTTCCACGTGGATGGCGTGCAGGCCATCGGGAAGATTCCTGTGGATGTGCAGAAAGACGGTATCGATATGATGTCGATTTCGGCGCACAAGTTCTATGGGCCGAAGGGCGTGGGTGCGTTGTACGTGCGCCGCAAGAATCCACGCGTGCAACTTTCAGCGATTATCGACGGCGGCGGCCACGAGCGTGGCATGCGCTCCGGCACGCTGAACGTTCCTGGAATCGTCGGCTTGGGCACGGCTTGCGAACTGTGTCAGCAGGAAATGGTGGCTGAGACCGAAAAGTTGAGTCGGCTGCGCGATCGATTGAAGGAATCGATTATGTCGCGGCTCGATGAGACCTTTATTAACGGTTCGATGACTCACCGCCTGCCGCACAACATCAATATCAGCTTCGCGTATGTGGAAGGTGAATCGCTGCTGATGGGAATCAATGACATCGCGGTTTCCAGCGGCTCGGCTTGCACTTCGGCGACGTTGGAGCCGAGTTATGTGTTGAAGGCGCTGGGAGTGGGAGAAGATCTGGCGCACACCTCAATTCGTTTTGGGCTGGGCAGATTCAACACGGAAGAAGAAGTGGATTATGTGGCAGATCGCGTCGTCGAGACCGTGCAAAGATTGCGTGAACTTTCGCCGCTATACGAAATGGCGAAAGAAGGAGTAGACGTGAGCAAAATGACCTGGCAGGTGGCATCGGAATAAAATTAATCCAACGTCGAGGAGGAAACGTGACCTACGAAGGCACTATCGGCGTACATCGAACGCTCAGCGGTAGCGAAACCGTGTTTGATGTTTTCTTTGCACCCAATGTGGATGGTGGAGCGTGCAATTCGCGGCGTTTTCGGGAGATCGAGGAACTTGCTGAGTTTTTGGAGTTCCTGGACCTTCGTGAGGAAGTAGTCACCCGGACGCTGGAAGAAATTTGTGCAGGGCGGTCGGCTTCTATTGCGCCGGTTACCTTGTCGGACGAAGTGATTGCAGGTGAAGGTCTGGATAGCTCAGTTACATTGAAGAGGAGAATGAACTAATGGCATACAGCGATAAGGTGATCGAACATTACAATAATCCGCGGAACGTCGGCTCGCTGGACAAGGCCGACCCCAACGTGGGCACGGGCTTGGTGGGCGCGCCGGAATGCGGAGACGTGATGAAGTTGCAAATGAAGGTGAACCCTGAAACTCGCGTGATTGAAGAGGCCAAGTTCAAAACCTTTGGCTGCGGTTCGGCGATTGCAAGTTCCTCGCTGGCCACGGAATGGGTTAAGGGCAAGACGGTGGAAGAGGCGTTAGCTATCAAGAACACTGACATCGTCCGTGAACTGGCGCTGCCGCCGGTGAAGATCCATTGCTCGGTATTGGCCGAAGACGCAATAAAGGCTGCGCTGGGCGATTGGAAGAAGAAGCAGGGCGAGCCGGATCCAAAGCACGCGGAAACTGCCGTCGCGCATAATTAAAGCTGCACGAACTGTTTCCGGCGCGGCGGAATTCGACCCCGCGCCGATGGCCTGGTGGTGGCCCCGAGCCGTCGGGGCAAGCCGCGTACGCCTCACGTCCAACACAGGAGTTGCGTAGCATTATGATTCACGTCTCGGAAAAAGCTGCGGTGAAAATCCGCGAGCTGCTGCAGAAGGAAGGCGTGCCCGCTGAATCTGGCGGGTTGCGCGTAGGTGTGCAAGGCGGTGGGTGTTCAGGGCTGAGTTACGCGATGCGTCTCGATACCGAAGCGCGCAATCGGGACAAGGTCTTCGAAGAAAACGGCGCGCGCATTTTTGTGGATCCCAAGAGCTACCTTTACCTTCACGACACGACGCTCGATTATCACGAAGACCTGATGAAACAGGGCTTCGTCTTTCAGAATCCTCAAGCGACGCGTAGTTGCGGGTGCGGAAGCTCTTTCACCGCGTAGGCGCCCGCGCTCGTAGTGTTGATTGGTCTCGGTCCGCACGATTTCCTCTTTCCAGCCCGATTTGCGAGCCGGTCGAGACGTGTACTTGGGGTCCCGTTAACGGCAAAGCAGCGGAGAAGGCATGAGCATTTCACAACCACAAACAAAACGCGCTGAGGGACTGCCAGTCGCAAGCTGCTGGAATTGCAAAGGCGCGGTGACCGGGGCGCATTTCTGCGCGGCTTGCGGAAAAATTCAGCCCTTACCGGCCGGATGGGACTATTTCAAGTTTTTTAGCTTCCCTCAGAAGCTGAACATCGAACCCGCTGCGCTGGAAGGGCAGTTCCACATTCTCAGCTGGAAACTGCATCCCGATAATTTCGTGCGCGCTACCGAATTCGAACGGAATCTTTCGCTGGAGCGATCCTCGGAACTGAATGACGCCTATCGCACGCTGCGCGAACCAATTTCGCGATTGGAATATTTGCTGGAACGCTTGGGTGTACGTAAAGAAGGCACGACCAAGCAGCAAGCGCCGCCGGAACTTCTAGAGGAAGTATTTGAGTTGAATGAATCACTCGATGAATTGCGCGAGGCACGAGAGGGCGGTGGAGATGTGGCAGGGTTGCGCGCGAGACTAGAGACGGCCGCTGCGAATTTTCTAGACAAGCTGGCTGAAGTCGATGCGGAGCTTGCCAAGCTTGGACGTGAATGGGATGCCGCCATCGATTCCGGATCCAAAAGCGCGAAGAGCGAATCGCTCGTGAAGATGAATGAAGTGATGAACAGGCGTAGCTATATTCGGAATCTGGTCGCTGGTGTACAAAAGGAATTGGCAGAGGCATAGCGCCGTGACGAATGGTGTCGGGCAGCGCGGGAAACAGAGCGCACAACAATATCAACTGGCAGGCTTAGCAATTTTTCATAACGATACGTCGAGGGGCCGATGGGACGAGTAGTTGGAATTGATCTTGGGACGACGTTCAGTTTAGTTGCGTATCTGGACCAGGGTACCGGTGCGCCGAAATGTATTGTCGGGCCTGAAGGTTTGGCGGTGTGTCCCTCCGTCGTGAGCGTGGATCCCAATGGCAAGATAATCGTAGGCGACGCCGCGCGGCAGCGACTCCTGACGCAGCCTGAGCGCACAATTTATTCAGTGAAGCGTTTGATGGGCAGGGGCGTCTCCGATGTCCAGAGCGAACTGAAAATTTTTCCCTTCCGCATTGATCCCGGTAGCGACAATGTGATTCGCGTGCGCCTGGGCGATAATACTTTCACGCCGCCGGAAATTTCCGCATACATTCTGCGCGAACTGAAATCATGGGCGGAGAAATATTTCGGCGAGCCAGTCGACCGTGCGGTGATCACGGTTCCGGCGTATTTTAATGACGCACAACGGCAAGCCACCAAGGATGCTGGGCGCCTTGCAGGCTTGGAAGTTCTGCGGCTGGTGAACGAACCGACGGCCGCGGCGCTTGCATACGGTTTGCACAAACAAAAGCGCGGGCACGTTGCGGTGTACGACTTCGGCGGCGGGACGTTCGATGTTTCCACCTTAAAACTGATCAGTACCACCGAAGGTGATATTTACCAAGTGCTTTCGACCAATGGCGATACGCATTTGGGAGGCGACGACATCGACAACGCATTGATGGATTCGGCGCGTCGTGAAATACGCGAACAATTCGGAGTGGAGCTCGATCACCGTGGCGACGAAACCCAGGTTTTGCGCAAGAGCCTTATTCGGGCGAAGCATGAACTTTCGACCGCAGACAAAACTTTGATTCAATATCCGCTCGCTGGCAAGGGCATGTACGTTCGCGAGATTCAGCGCGCGGAATTTGAGGAATTGATTCGGCCGATTGTTGCCCGCACCATGGCGCCAGTAAAAATGGCGATGGCCGACGCGAAATTAAGGGTCAACCAAATCGATGAAGTAGTGCTGGTGGGTGGCTCCACTCGGATTCCGTTGGTTCGTAAGACCGTGGGCGAATATTTTGAGCGCGCGCCGCATTGCGAACTTGATCCAGACGAGGTCGTTGCGCTGGGCGCCGCGGTTCAGGCGGACATCCTGGAGAGCGGCGTAAAGACCATGCTGCTGCTGGATGTGACGCCGCTTTCGCTTGGAATTGAGACCATGGGTGGGGTCGTGGCAAAACTCATTCCGCGCAATTCGACAATCCCGGCAAGCGCGCAAGAGCTTTTCACTACCGGAGTGGACAAACAGACGGCGATCGACGTTCACGTGTTGCAGGGCGAACGCGAACTGGCCAAGGATTGCCGTTCACTGGCGCGGTTTCAACTAAAGACACCTCCGGGCCACGCCGGGCTGGCGCGAATTGAAGTGAAGTTCCTAATCGACGCAAACGGAATTCTGCAAGTCGCGGCGCGCGATTTGAGAACCGGTGAACAGCACACTTTAGAAGTGCAGCCGAGTTACGGGATTTCCGACACCGATATCGAACGAATGCTCGAGGAGTCAATCGAGCACGCCGAACAAGATTTCGCAGAACGCCAGACGATCGAAGCGCGCACCGAGGCGGAGACAATTGTCGCTGCAACGGTGAAAGCATTAGCCGACCCGCGATCGCGCGAGATTCCATCGGAAGAACGCGGTGCCATCACCGAATCCGAGGCGAAACTGCGCGCGGCAATGGCCGGCTCCGATTACAAGTTAATTCGGGGCAACATCGATGATTTGAACCAGGCTACTGCGCATCTTGCAGAAGTTTTGATGAACGGCGCGCTGCAAACGGCCCTGGAAGGTAAACGACTTGATGATGTGTAAAGTGGGACCGGCGGCGTGAAGCAGGCCATCACTGGAAGGCAGGCATAGCGGCTGTTTGTCGCGACACACTAGCGCGACCAGAGGAGTCAGAAGGAATGGGCGGTAAGAATCCATACATCGAAGAGACAAAGTTTACGCCCGCGACGAAGAAGTACAAAGTCACGTTTGTGAAGGAAGGGAAGACCGTCGAAATCGATCCGGATAAGATTCCGTACGGGCACGACGGGCTGCCCGGAAGCATTCTGGACATTTCCCAGGGCTATCACATGGGGTTGGACCACGCGTGCGGCGGCGTCTGTGCATGTTCGACCTGCCACATTATCGTGCACGAGGGGCTGGATTCCTGCAACGAAGCTGCCGACGCGGAACTTGATCAGTTGGACGAAGCTCCGGGCGTTACGCCAAAATCGCGGCTGGGGTGTCAGTGCGTGCCGGATGGAACCAAGGACGTTGTGGTCGAAATTCCTGAGTGGAACAAAAATTATGCGAAGGAAGCCGAGCACTAGAGTTGGCAAAACTGCAACTGCTACGGGCGGCTTCGGTATGTCAAGTAACCAGCAACATGCGCGAACACGGAGACACAATGCCGAACACATTTGATTGGGATAACCCGGAAGAGATCGGCATCCAACTCGCAGAAACGCATCCCGTCCTAGATCCTCTGACGGTTCGGTTCACCGACTTACATAAGTACGTCACCGCGCTTCCTGGTTTCACCGGCGATCCAAAGCTTTCAAATGAGGGTAAGCTCGAAGCTATCCAAATGGCTTGGCATGAGGAATATTTGGAAAATCAGGGATAGCTGCAGGGCTCGATACCCGGTTCATTGCTGCCGTCATCAGGTTCCTCCGAATAATCTTTAGCGGGTAATCCCTGCTGACACGCCACTCAAAATCCTAAGCGGTTCCAATTGATCTTCGAATCGGATCTTCATTTCGTGCATCCCATGCTCGTATCTTCCCGGTATTGTATTCTTGCTCGTAATGAGCTTAAAGTTCGCGAGCCAGGAGCAAGTCATGGAAACGGATCTGCGCTACCCCATAGGGAAATTTCATCGCCCCGGAACGCTCGCGGATGAGCAGCGGCGCGAATACATCTCCACGATCGAGGAGGCTCCGGCCCGCGTTCGTTCGGCCGTGAACAGATTGAGCGACCAGCAACTGGACACGCCGTATCGTCCGAGCGGCTGGACGGTGCGTCAGGTTGCGCACCATTTGCCGGACAGCCACATGAACGCCTACGTTCGCCTCAAGCTTGGTCTAACCGAGCCCGAGCCGACAATCAAACCGTACAGTGAAGCAGAATGGGCGAAGCTGGCTGACGCGCAGGCGCCGATCGAACCTTCGCTGGCATTGCTGGAAAATTTGCACCGACGCTGGGTTTTGCTGTTACGGTCGCTCAATTCTGCTGATTGGAAACGAATGATTCGTCACCCGGAATGGGACAAGCCAATGTCGCTCGATGACCAACTAGCGCTTTACGCCTGGCACGGGCGGCATCATGTGGCGCACATAACGTCGCTTCGTGAGCGCGAAGGATGGCATGCAACTTAGCGCAAGAGTAGCGAGGGAACGCCTAGAGCTGAAAGGTACGCTCGTGGTCCGCCACTTTCCACTCTCATCAAAAAAGGCGTGCAGAATATCCATGAACCGCGGCCTTTCTAGACTCCGCAGAAGTCCGAGAGCCTCAGGATAGTAGAATCTGGCACGAATCAAAAAGCTAGAAAACTAAATAGTGTCAATACCACCCGCCGGTCAACGATATGGCGGGTCTTTCGTTTATGTTAAACTGACCGCACGGCGCTATGGTGCAACGGTTAGCACGCGGCCCTTTCAAGGCTGAAATACGGGTTCGATTCCCGTTAGCGCTACCATTCGATACGTTTTGATGACAACCAACCAGTTTGATGACAATTACCCGAAGTTTGATGACGATAACCTAACGAAATGCACGCCTGCTTGCCGATTGTTAAGATTCAATCGGCCCTTTCACGGCGGTAATACGGGTTCGATTTCTGTTGGCGCTACCAATTATGCTTTCCGGTATCGGCCGCTATTTTCGGGGCGAGTTTTGAAACGCCCACATCCACTGGGGCGGAATGACGTTCGTCGAGCGTAAAGGAGAATCACAGTGGCAGATTTGATGAGGACTTCGAATCCGGCGTTGAACCCTAAAGCATTCCAGGGTGCAGGCGTCGCTCTGGGCGAGTCGATGACGTTGAAGGGCACGGTCAACAAGACTGGATTCTTGCTGATCTGCGTGGTAGCGACCGCGGCGTGGACCTGGAATCTTTTCATGCACTCAGGGAATCCCGAAACGGTGATGCCGTTGATCGCCGTCGGCGGGATCGGTGGATTTATTTTCGCTCTGGTTACGATCTTCAAGAAGACGTGGTCGCCCGTCACAGCCCCGATTTATGCGCTTCTCGAAGGCCTGCTGCTGGGCAGCGTCTCCGCAATGTTTGAAACCCGGTATCACGGAATCGCGATTCAAGCTGTCAGCCTGACATTCGGCACGCTGCTCGTATTGTTGCTCGCGTATCGCTCTGGCCTGGTTCCAGTCACGGAAAAATTTAAACTTGGCATCGTGGCGGCGACCGGCGGTATCGCCTTATTCTACGTCCTGTCCATGGTCCTCGGATTCTTTGGCATTCACTTCACCACGATCAACGGTTCCGGCCCGATCGGCATCGCCTTCAGCCTGTTTGTCGTAGTGATTGCAGCGCTGAACCTGGTCCTCGATTTCGATTTCATCGAAAATGCGGTGACAGCCGGTGTGCCGAAATATATGGAGTGGTATGCGGCATTTGGGCTGATGGTCACGCTGATCTGGCTGTATTTCGAAATTCTGCGTCTGCTTTCGAAATTGCGCAGCCGCGATTAATGGCGGCGCGGTCTCAGCTAACTCCTCGATTCCATCGCGCGCTGGTGTATGCGGCGCGCATCCACTCTCGGCAGTTTCGTAAAGGTACTGCGCGACCTTATATTGGACATCTTCTCGGCGTGACTTCGATCGTGTTGACATACGGCGGCGATGAAGACGAAGCCGTAGCGGCGCTATTACACGACGCCGTCGAGGATCAAGGCGGGAAGCCTAGGCTGCGCGACATTCAACACAAATTCAGCGCGCGTGTAGCGCGAATTGTGCAGGGGTGCACGGATTCAGACTCCACTCCAAAACCTCCATGGCTCACTCGTAAGAAGGATTATTTGCGCCACCTTCGCAGCGCGGATTCTTCAGTGCGTTTAGTTTCGGCGGCGGATAAAGTCTACAATGCGCGCGAAACGCTAGCTGATTTTCGCAGCCACCGTGACAAAGTATGGAAGCGATTCAAAGGCGGGAAGCAGGGAACTCTGTGGTATTACGGCGAAGTGGCTACAATACTGCGGCGCAAAGGTCCGCGAGAACTTGCCACGGAATTGGATCGCATCCTCAAGGAACTAACCAGCATTTCAAAATCTTCAGATTGAGCAAAGGCTGGAAAGCATCGGCAACTTTATCCTCAGCTTTCCCACGGTTTCCGCCGCTTCACATTCTGCTGCACCAAACCTTCCTCATCAATTGGGTTCACATGTGACACGTTTGCTGCGACCCGGAATAGTGCAGTAGCCCGCCACCAGATCGGTAACATTATCACCCTGGCCAAAGCGAGGAGCAAATCACTGAACTGCAACTCTGCGGCCAACTAGTTGTTTTTCATCGGCTTAGGCGCACTCCAGTCCTGGTGCATCAAGTGCAATGGACATCGTGGATCGGAGGCTCGCCCGCCTTGAATGGGCGATTCGAGGGCATAAGCATGAACGACCGGAAACTCAAATCGCGTACTCTCCACACTCGTCTCGAACGCGGATTCTCACTCGTGGAAGTGTGCGTCTCCACAGCCATAATCATGGTCATTTGCGCAATGGCGGTTTTTACTTTGCAACCCGCCCTGCAGAACGCGAATTGCGACGCAGCAATGGATCAGGTATTGGGGCAGCTGCGCCAGGCCCGCGAATACGCAATCACGAACCGTCGCTACGTACAGGTTTCGTTTGCGACGGTGGCAAACATTCCCCAAATTACTTTAACCCAGCGAAACGACCTGACATCCGGCGCGGGGTTCACCAATCCCGTCTTAAGCACCGTCGCCATTCATGCACCGGAGCAGTTTTTTTATGGCGGCGGACCCGATACGCCGGATGCTCTTGGGCAGCCTCTGGCTGGGGGAGGAATTGAATTCGGCGGCATCAGCGGAGGCCCAATAGGGGGCATGTTGTTTCAAAGCGATGGAGAAATGGTGAACGGGGTAACGTACCTCCCCATCAATGGCACGGTGTTTTTAGGCCAAACGGGCCCCAATACCACCGCTAGAGCCCTCACGGTTCTTGGCGCGACGGGTCGCGTGCGAGCTTGGAAGGGTTCAGGAACAGGATGGGCGCAGTACTGAAGGAGACTGGAACAATGCGGTTACATAGGAAAAGTTCGAGCAAAGGTTTCACGCTTCTGGAGACGATGATCTCACTGACTGTCTTGAGTGTCGGCATCCTGGCGCTCGCAGCTACACTCGCGGACTCGCTGGCTTACATGCAGGGTTCGGAAGAGGACTTCATTGCGCAACAGAAAGCGGAAGAAGCTGCCGAAGCAATCTACACCGCGAAATACAGCAGCAATGCCACATTCGCGCAGATCTCAAATAACAGCGGGGCAAGTCCGCAAGGGCTTTTCCTGAATGGACCGCAGCCCTTATTGCAACCTGGTCCTGACGGGCTCATCGGGACTGTCGCCGACGCCGGACAACCGCCCGAATACATCCTCGAACCTGGCCCGGACAACATTCTCGGAACCGCGGATGACGTCCAAGTTCCGCTGTCAAATTTTACTCGCACGATCGCAATCAGCGCGGTCCCGGGTCAAACGAACCTGAACCAGGTCGTAATTACGATGATCTACACAGCGGGCCGATTCAATCGCACATACGTTCTGACAACGTATGTTTCAGCGTTTTAGAACCGCGAGGAGCGACGAATGAAGCGGCAAAAGGGATTTTCACTAATCGAACTGCTGGTTTCGATGGCCATCGTCGTTGCCGTCGTGGGAGTCGCCATTGGCGCGCTGATACAAGCGCAGCGAGCGACTGAGGCGGTAGCTTTTGAGGCCAACGATCAAGAAAACTTGCGCGCCGGAATGCATTTCATGATTAAAGATATCGCGCAGGCAGGCGAAGGAATTCCGCCGGGAGGCATTTCCGTTCCTAATACAGGAGCTGGCGGGACATCCGCTATTATCCGCCCCGGCATGTCAGCGGGCGTCATCTTCCCCAACCCGGCGCCAATACCTCCCAGTTTCCCAGGTGGATTCCTGTCGCTTACCGCGCTTGTACCGGGCTCGCAGATCGGCCAGATCGGCAAGGGAGTGGACCCGGTAACCAATGCAGTTTTGGCGGGGAACCCGACCGACGTAATCAACGTGCTCTACGCAGATGATGTCCTCGTGGACGCAAGTGCTAATGCCAATCACCTTTACGAGTTCCCGGTTTACCAACCTGTGAATCTGCCTGTGGGCACTCAGACCTGCAACGCGGGTGCCGCCTCGTCCGCCGCCGTGCTCGACCCGAATGGGGCGTTCCTGGTCCTTGACCCTGCGTGTTTTTTAATGCCCGGGAAGACGAACCCGATAACCGTCGGGAATTTGATCATGTTTCAAAATCAGAATGGGACGGCTGTCGAGTATGTCACCGCCGTGAATGGCCAGACGATTTCATTTAGCGGCGGCGATCCCGCGAACCTGAACGCGACTGGGGCGCCAGCGGGAACGGTAACCCAATTGGGTCCTGGTGGAACTTTTCCACCAACCATCATTTCGCGTGTCTGGATGGTGTCTTACTATCTCGATTCCACGACGAATCCTAGCCATCCGCAATTGATCCGCCAGGTAAATTACCCGAATTACCCGGCAGGGTCGCCTGCAAACCCGCCGACGGCTATTGCAGACAATATCGAGGCGCTTTCATTCAGTTACGACATTACCGGTTCCACTGACCCTCTGGGCACTTACCCCGTGGGACCAGGCAATACTCCAGCTCCGGTGTCGCCGGATACTCCAAATCAGATCCGCGCGGTCAATATTTTCCTGGCCGGCCGATCCGATCAGACCTACTCGCCGGTGGCCACACCTCAGTTTTTGCGCAACAACCTGAGCACGCAAGTTAGTGTGCGCAGCCTCTCGTTCACAAATCAGTTCGGTACTGCCGCGTCCGCCACCGCCCCGCCACCGTGAGAAGGCTGGAGTTGCATGGTCCCTGGATCAGTTTAAAAGGAGAGTCGCTGTGAGAATGGAGAAAGAAAAAGGCGTCGCGCTGATAACCTCGCTGCTGGTTATGATCTTGATCTCCGCCATTATCGTCGGCATGTGCTGGATGGTGATGACGGATCAAAGGCTCGGAGGCAACAATAAGAGTCGCGAGTCCGCTTTCTACGGAGCTGAGGCCGGCATGGAGCAGTTGACCGCCCAGGTGGCTAACAATTTTGCCCTAAAGGGTTCTCTCAGTGCTGCGGATATTGCGACCATTACCTCCACGCCGCCCACAGGCCTTCCTGCCATCAAATATCTAAATGCCGCCGGAGCCTCGACCTACAATATAACTTTTACTCCAGACGCGTTGGGCAATCCATTGTCCAGCAACGCCACAATTCTGCCGCCCAGTCCTTATGCGGGAATGCAGGGACTAATCACACCTTTTACTCTCAACGTCGCGGCCCAGAACAGCACCACCGGTTCGGAAGTAAAATTGACCCGGCGGCTTCAGGTGGTGTCGATTCCTGTCTTTCAGTTCGGCGTGTACTCGGACTCCGACGTAGCATTTTTCAATGGCCCGCAGTTTCAGTTTGGCGGGCGCATTCATACCAATGGCAATCTTTGGCTCTCGCCAAATTCCGGACCGCTTTTTCTGGGCGATAAGGTCACGGCTGTGGGCCAGGTTATCCGAACGAACCTTGAGAATGGCTATGTGGTAAACGGCGGCAACTACACCGGAGATGTTTCGATTGCATTGACGTCAAATCCTCCGACGTTGCCGCCTGGGCCGTCGTACTCCAATGCGCAGTGGAGTGCACTGGGGCTTGCCGAAAGCAGCGTGCTGGGTAACAGTGTTTACGGAAACGTCAGCAACACCTCGAATCCCCTTTGGAGCACTATTGAGGCTCGATACAACGGCCAATTGGCAAACCAGGTACCGACCTTAAGCCTGACCTCCACCGCACTCGGTGGAATCACGACCCCTATTTCCTTGATCCGTCGAGCAATTCCTGGCGAATTAGCCACCAATCCAGCCGAATTCAAGGAGCAATATTTCTCCGAAGCATCCTTACGAATCATGATCGACGATTATCCGGCCGGCAAAGTCCCGGGCGCAGCTGGTGCTTGCCACACCGCGGATATGATGTCGCTAGATACTGTCACCACCGGAACCGACCCAACAGATCTTTATACGCTGGCTTTTCCCACCGTCGCTCCGGCCAGCGGTTGGTATACAGGGGCCGCTAACGTGCCCGCGGGCGCTAAGTTCGGGCTTCCAAGATCTGGCGCTACCGGAGGAACGACATACAATCCGGCCGATGGTTACTGGGTGAAGGCTGGTTATCCAACAATTTTGGGGTGTATGAAGATCGAGTATCAAACATTGGGCGGAGGATGGGTTGACTACACGCAAAAGATCCTGAACATGGGTTTTACCGGGAGAAATATCGCTCCAACCGGTGTTTATCCTGGCGCCGACGGTGCGACTAACATCACTTACGCGAACCCGAACACCGTGGTATTGACAGGCCAACTTCCATCACTGCCTATTATTTCTGGAGTAGGGTTCCCGGCGCAGGGCCCCAGTCCTGCCCCAAGCGTACCGGCGCAGATCCCATGTACCGACCCCAGCCAAAATGCGATTATTCGGTTGGCCCGGGTGCGCGACAATCCCTCGTTTGTCGGGGCTGGTACCGGTTGCGGAGTCATAACTGCAGGTAACTTTGTGGGACAGGATTTTTGGCCGCTCGCCCTGTACGACACGAGAGAAGCCATCTATCGAGCGGCAGACGTCACTCCTGCACCCGCCGCTGCGGGCGGGGTGATGTATTACGTTGAGCTTGATGCTACGAATTTGGCGAAATGGTTGACGGCTAACCAAGCAGCCTTGGGTGTGACTAACCTGGACACGGGGTTCACCGTCTACTTCTCTGATCGTCGGGGCGAAAAGGCTGATCCGTTAACGGCTACAAAGACAGGTTCCTACGGCTTCAACGACTTTGTAAACTCGAATGACGCCGCGAACGGTTGCCCCAACGGGATTTTGGATCCCGCCCCGGGACAAGGCGAAGACCTCGAGGGAGACGGAGTGTTACGCACCTATGGCGGCCTTGAAAATCCGCCGGTGCCCGTGCCGGCAATCCCATTGGCCGATATCCTCAACAGCGCTGCTGGTACGAATCTTTGGAACGGCACGAATATGATTGCTCCGGTCCTGACCCCGCATCTAAATTGCGGAGCTAATTCCAACCGACCGGACGTAATCTATGGCAATGCTCAGGAAGCTCGCGTGAATCCGCCCGTGTTTTTCCGCCGCGCGCTGAAGATCATGAATGGCGCCTCGTTGAACCTTGGCAATTCCTGCGGGCCCGTGGTTTGCGGATTAACCATAGCTGCAGAAAATCCGGTTTACATCCAAGGCGACTATAACGCGCCAGTAGACGACGGCACATGGGGCGGTGCCACCGTAGCCGCCGCGGTCGCCGGAGACGTGGTTACATTCCTTTCAAATAATTGGAACGATGCCACTTCATTCACTTTTCCTCAGCACATCGCGGGAAATATTCGCAATGCGGTGCCTACGGCCTATCGCCTTGGAATTATTTCGGGCAAGGGGATTCCTTTCCCGCAAATTCCGGGCGCCTGTGGCTGCAACGACTTCGGAACGGACGGTGGCGTCCACAACTTTTTGCGCTTCCTCGAACAGTGGGGCGTGGTGTGCCATTACCGGGGTTCGATCGTGAGCTTTTACTACAATCGTCAAGCGGTGGGCACATACAAAGGAGGGGGTGTTTACGCTCCGCCAAGCCCTCGCGACTACAGCTTCGACACAAATTTCACGCAGGGACCGGCGGACCTCCCACCCCAGACGCCGAAGCTGAAATCCGTGAACACGACTGGGTTCTCGCAAGAAATATTGCCGACGCAATAGCAATGGCGATTTGGCAGTTTGCAACGTAAAGACGGCTCCCGCACCTTTGGGAGCCGTCTTTTTTCCCGCAGCAAAAAGCACCAATCCGAATAGGGGCTCCGCGTAACAGTCGTTCTGCCTTCACGCTCCATTATCGATCGCGATCACTGCGACGCAGGCATAACTCGCACGTTGAAGTTGGTGTTCATTACGGGAGACTGGCATGAAGTCCCGCACAAACTCGTGAGAGCGTTGCTGAAATCTCCTGGCAGAGCCAAGCCCACGAGGGGCTCACCGTAGACATTGTAGCTGTGGCCGATAGGCAGCCGCTCAAGGTCGAACGATCCGTCGAACGGCGTGGGCGGATTTGCGGCGTCGCAGGACCAGCCGGCGAGTGTGCCAGCCACAATTGTGCCGGTGTTCGAATCCACAGCGACTACGTGCGCGCCTACTATGCCGGTGACTTGAGAACCTAGCGAAGGCACCGGGAAGATTGCTAACGCGAACGGATTTGCAGGGATCACTCGGCCGCGAATCGCACCGACGTTCAATGTGTCGTTCGGGTCGGGATATTGCGCGCGAATACCCGTGCGATCGTCGTCCGCTAGAGGACCGTCGGGCACCGAGAGCGTGGGGCGATCGCCGAGGAATTGGCCCGGCGGTGGAGCGAATGGAAACATGACGGCGCGGATTACTGCCGAATGGTCCAGCCCCATCCAGTGGCCGAGCTCGTGGGTGAGAAGAGACTCCAGATCGTATGCGCCTTGGCCCTGAGGGGTGGCCAGCGCGCCTGGCGTTGCGAATGTGGCCTGTCCGTCATTGCGGAACAGCGTGTCCGCGTCCAGAATCTGGCCTGCGAAAGCCGCTGGTCCTGAGGATCCGATTGAGGCGCCGGGTGCATTGGCGGTGATGGTGCAAGTGAATGCTAAGACGCCGGTGGTAAATGCTGCGCTCGATTGGTTGAAGCAAATTGTGTTTAGACCGTCCACGTTATCCTCTGCATCGTCAGTGCAGGAATTCCCGTTGGCTATTTGTCCCAAAGGAGCGACCAAGCCCGGATACGCGACTGAATTGACTGTAGTGCCAGTGACGCCAGTCCACACGCCGAAGGAGTCAGAGATGGACTGTTGAATTTCGGCCACTTGCGCTGGAGAGTTCTCGGTAGCGACAGTGAGAATTACCGGCGAAAACAGCGCCGGCAGGGACGTGCTCCAACGGCGATTCAGCGGTGAACCGAGCGAAAGATTCCAGCGATCGGGTTGCGGACATCCGCCGGATTGTGGAACTGTCGAGTCAACTGAATACGGAAAGGCGCCTGCGCCCGAACTTGGCGTCAACAAAAGCAAAGCAATTGCGCAAACAGCAGCAGGGTTCATGATCTTCATTTTTTTCCACTCGTCGGCGCAGTCAAAGCAGATTGCACTTGCGCCCGAAAAGATTCGATGGGCTGATTACGTACGGATACAGATTCAAACTGGCGCGAAGCTGGATTGAAGCGGTCGAAAGCTGCAGTGTCCTGGATTACGATTTCTTGGCCGCTGCGAATCTCGCGGCGAATTCGGAATGTGCCCTGCGCCCAGCTGACGATGGAAAACCCTCCTCGCGCATTTGGTTCCAGAAACAAGATCGCCTCTTCTCCGGGCCTGAAACGAGGAATACCCGAAACGGTCGACGCAACATTCCCCAGCGAACCTCCGAGAAGGCGCACGTTCAATTGACTCGCCGCGCCGGTGGGCGCGCCTTTCCAGGTTTCCTCGATCATAAAAGTTGTGAATGTCCAGATTTCACCTGCGTCCCATGCTGCTGCATTGGAAATGCAGCGTCCGCGCACGATGAGCTCAGCTGTTCGCGCGATTGTTGATATAGACATGCGCGCAAACGTTGTGGCCGAGATAGAGCCGCTGGCAAGCAAGGTAGTAAATGCGAGGAGCAAACTCAGTTTTTGTGACCGCATTTTCATTCTACCTCCAGCATCCCAGTGGCCGTCGCACGATCGTTATTCAAAGTGGTAATGAACAGGGTGCGCACGCCCGGTAAAGTTGCATTTGAGACTTGCAGATCGAGTTCAATCATGTTGGGGAAAATTCCGGTGATCGATGATGCTGTCACAGGCATGTCATCACCCGACGGTGCGCCGCCCGCCCCGGTGAACGAATACGTGAATGTAGGGTCAAGGCCATTGCCATGAATGCAGAGGTTGGCCGTAGCCGTTCCGGACGCCAGTCGTACGATCGTGAGCGGTGAGCCTTGGATGCCGCAATTGTTTCCGCCGGTTAGCAGGCCCATCGAGTCCACATTGATCGGCGCGGATGCGGCCGCAGTGGTTGGCTCGGGAACAATCAGAACGATCGAAACCATGGATGGTTGCGCGCCGGTAAGCGCAAGCGCCCCGGTGGAAGTGTCCAAAGGAATGATGACGAAGGGCACGGGGTTCGATAGCGTTCCGTTCGGAGTCGGATTCTGCACTTGAATTGAAAGTGTCGCAGGGGACTGGACGTCGCTTGGGTTTAACGCCGTAGCGCAGGAATTAACGGTAGCGCAAGTAGTGCCGCGCGCAGTTCCGTTAATCAAGATCGCAGAAGCGGTGCTGCCTGTGCCGGGAATAAAATTTGCCCCGTTGACGACCATTGGGAAACTTTCCACAGCTCCATCGAAAACGCTGGAGGGCAGAACTTGTTCGATTGCCGGACCGCTGGTGATAGCGATGGTTGCAGTGGCGGTTTTCGTTGGGTCCGCAAGGCTCGTCGCAATCACGGAAACGGCGTTTGGCAATGGTGCGGTCGCGGGCGCGCTATACAGACCACTTGAATTCACTGAACCGCACGCTGCGCCGAAGCAGCCCTGACCTGCAACGGCGCCCTGAACTGTCCAGGCAACGGCTGAATCAGTTGAACCAACAACCGTCGCGAAGAACTGCAGAGTCGAAGGCGTTTCACCGGACGGGGCGATGAAGGCGTAGAGCGGCGAAATTATAATAGCCACGGAATTATTTGTGCTGGAGATTGTGAGCATAGCGAATGCATTCCGCGATGGATCGGCTACGCTTGTCGCTGTCACGGTGACGGGATTTGGCGTCGGAAGCACCGGAGGCGCGAGGTAATCGATGCTGGTAGCAGAAGGTATTGTCGGCGGCTGGCAGGGGTTCGACGCGTGCTGGCAGACTTCGCCCAGTTGGCCGCTACCGTTAGCGATTCCATTTACTGTCCATGAGACGGCTGCGTCGGAAGTATTCATCGTGGTTGGCGTTAAGGTGATGCGCTGACCGGTGAGCACGACCCCCATCGCAGGCGACACGTTGACGACGCTGCTTACGATTGTGACGGTTGCCGGCGCGACTGAGAGTCCGGACGTGGCGTGAATTATTAACGGATTGGTCGCGGGAAGGTTCGCGGGAGCCGTATATTGCGCGGTTGTGCTGCTGGTTGCAGCGATCGTTCCATTCGCAGCATTGCCGCCTGGAATTCCATTCACATCCCACACAATCGTTGTGTTACTGGACGCGCAGAAACCCGCAGTAAAAATTTGCAGTTGTGACAGAGCCACGCTCGCCGTCGATGGCGAAATCGAAAACGGCGTGGCGCAAGAGATAATCACGCTGGCACTGCCCGCTTTCGTTGGGTCGGCTGTGCTCGTCGCGGTGATGGTTACTGTGGATGGGGTTGGCACCAGCGTGGGAGCTACATATGTGGCGCTCGTTGCTGTGATAGCGGCAATGGTGCCCGAGACTGTGTTTCCGCCGCCGACACCGTTTACACTCCACGTCACACTGGTCGTAAGGTTTCCCGCTCCTGAAACACTTGCGGTGAAGACTTGCGCCCCTCCACCTGGAACAGTGGCTGTGCTTGGCGAAACAGAGACCACAATGCTGTCCTGCAAGGTCACGGTTGCGGAGCCGCTATCTTTTGAATTTGCATCGCTGATTGCCGTGACCATCACCGTGGCCGGACTGGACATGTTTGACGGCGCGGTGTAAAGCCCGCTGGATGAAACCGTTCCCGAGATTGAATTTCCTTCCGCGACTCCGTTTACGTTCCAGCTCACCATCGTGTCCTCAGACTTCGTAACGACGGCAGCCTGAAATTGCTGCGATTGGCCCAGGAGCACATGAGCCGACGGCGGTTGGACGCTCACGGTCACGGACGGTCCCGGAGGCGTGCCCGCGTATCCACAACCACTCGGTAAAGAAAGTCAAAATCAAAAAAATCGCGGAAATCAGAAGAATGGTGCGGAACTGAGGATCATATTGCGATGCGCAGCGAAACCTGCGATCCGCTTGAGTTCGATATGTCCTGTAAAGCCAGCCTGTGAATTTCATCGCAATGCACACTAGGGCACGCGATGTGCCAGCGGCGCAGGATTTACGCTCGAAATAATTGTTGAAATCCAATCGAATAATCGAGCTAAAGTCCTAAAAAGTCTGCGAAAGCATAAGTTTTTATATGTCTGCTAATCTGGATGGCGTCTTGCGAAGTAAAAGTCAAAAAATCGAAAGCTCAATGCCGAGAACAGGCCATCCCGCAATGGCACACAGACCAGCTCTCTCAGTCCAAATTGGAATCGTGGACGAGTAAATCGTTTTAAAGTCTGGCTGCCTTATTGGCGACGAGACCAAGATTGACAGCAATCTCATTCCCGCAGAATAATGCGCCATGGCCAAGCCGGAAACAGTGCGAAGAATCAAGAGCTATTCAGCCGAGAGCGGCTACGTCTACCAGTATCAATTTCAGGACGTGCATCCAGCGCAACGCGGCGACGCAAGCGGAAACGAATTTATCTATTACGTCTCCGCAGACCGCAAGACCATGTTCCCGGTTCGCATTTTTGTGAAAAAGGACGCGCTCGCGCAGTGGACGCGAGAGAAAGGCCGGGCGCTGACCGGCACGGAGGAATACGCAGTAGCAAAAATGCGCTTATTCCAGGAGCTCGACGAAATCGAAAACTTCGCCACGTCCCGGCCCGATCTTGTAGTCGACGAATCGAATTTGCAGGCATTGTTGGAACGTTTAGATCTTTAGTCCGCATCCGTTGCGTCAAATTCCGGCTTAACGAAAGTGCCAGGCAGCACAACCAGCCTCACCGAAGGTTGCCGGATTATTTCTTCGACAAAAACTCCACAAGCGCAGGTTCTAGCGTCCCGTAGCGAAACTTGTAGCCATTCTGGATGAGTTTTTCCGGCTGCACTCTTTGACTCGCCAGTAAAAGCGCATCCGCCATTTCTCCTAGAGCGATGCGTAGAGCGAAGGCAGGTACTGGAAAAATTGCCGGGCGATGCAACACCGCCGCCAGAATGCGCGTGAATTCCACATTCCGAACCGGGTTCGGCGAAACTAAATTCACCGCGCCGCGCCAAGCCTCGTTTTCTATTGCGACGCGCAAAATATTCACCGCATCTTCCAGCGCGATCCATGACATCCATTGTTTGCCGCTGGCCAAGCGGCCGCCCAGGCCTAGTTTGAAAGGCCTTACCATGGCCGACAGCGCACCACCATGTGCGGCAACCACCACACCGAATCGCGCGCAGACGGTGCGAATACCATCGGAAGCCGCGCGCGATGCCTCGCCTTCCCAGGCGCGGCACAGTATCGACAGGAAATCATTACCATAACCGCTTGATTCGGTGAGGAGCTCGTCGCCGCGATTTCCGTAATATCCGATGGCGGACGCGCACACAAAAACCTTCGGTCGCTGCTTCAGATGTGCGAGTGCGTCAACTAGGACTCGTGTGGAATCCACGCGGCTGCTCCGAAGGATCGCCTTGCGTTTCACTGTCCAACGGCCCCCGGCAATGCTGGCACCGCTTAAGTGGACAATGGCGTCGTAACCTTCCATCGCTGGCACATCAGCTATGGCGTTGGCTGGATTCCAGAAAACGTCCCCCGGCGCTTTTTCCCGGCCGGGACGTACCAAATGAGCGACGGTATGTCCGTCATTGCGCAGCGAACTCGTGAGCGCAGAGCCCACCAAACCCGAGCCCCCTGAGATCAAGACTCTCATCAATTTTTCTCCACTGATGGGATGGACAGGCGCCCTGCCAAGCCATACAAACCGCCGGACCGGTCGGAGAATCTCCCCTAGGAAAGTCGCTTAGCCGGGTGACCGACTACCGTACGGCGCATGCGGGCATGGCGTCAAGCGAATGAAATGTTGATCGCTGTCTTTTGACGCACGTCGATGCCTCCGTGGCGATCGTGTTAAATCATTAGCGCCCCTAAAAAATGCCGCCGGGTTCGGCGCATTCGATTTACAAAGGCGACAATTTGGTTCCTGCCATTGGCTACCTGCCTTGGATCCAGCAAGCAAGAACCACCACGCTAGTATAGAATTTGCAATCCGTAGAGAGGGTAGGAATGGCAAATTCGATGTTTCGCGCCACCGCCGCGGTCTTACTCGCTAGTGCTTTCGTGTTGTCGTCGCCGATTTCGGGCGGCGCTCAGGAAGACCACGGCATCGCTGGATTTTTAGCGGTCCACGTTGAAGCAGAACGCGATCGCGAACGGAAGCTTCGCTCAATTCCTGACGCGGCGCATGCGGAAAGCAATTTGCGCCACATTACCAGTGAGCCGCACATGGCCGGCACCGAAGCAAGCCACCGGCTGGCAGAGTGGCTGCGCGACCAGTATCGCAGCTATGGTTTTGACGCTGACATCGTGTCTTACAGTGTGTGGCTCGCGCAGCCGCGCGAAGTGAAACTGGAACTTACTGCCCCGGAAAAGAAGACGTTGGCGTCGCCGGAGCGGCCTTACGAAGTCGATAAGGATACCTACAACAAGAACGCCGTAATGGCTTTCAATGCGTACGCGCCTTCCGCCGATGTTAGCGCGCCCGTGGTCTACGTGAATTACGGGACGCAAGACGATTACCGTGCGCTGGATTTAATGGGCGTCAGCGTCGAGGGTAAAATCGCGATCGCGCGCTACGGCCGTTGCTACCGCGGAATCAAGACGAAACTAGCCGAGGAGCGCAAGGCTCTCGGTCTCATCATCTATTCCGATCCTCAAGACGACGGCTACTTCATGGGCGATCCTTTCCCGAATGGGCCGTGGCGGCCGATGAGCGGCATTCAAAGGGGATCCGTCGAATACACGCAGATATATCCAGGCGATCCGTTGACGCCGGGCATTGCGGCAACGCCAAACGCGAAGCGTCTCGCCCCTGCGAACGCCGAAAACATTTCGCACATCCCTACGATGCCGATTAACACTCAGGACGCGGCGTCGATTTTGGCGAATCTTGCAGGCCCGCACGTTCCACATGCGTGGCAAGGGGGATTGCCGTTCAGTTATCACGTTGGACCCGGTGAAGCAGTGGCTCACATGAAGTTAGTGATGGACTATCAGCAACGTCCGATCTATGACGTTATCGCCAAGCTACGCGGGACAAGCGACGGCGAATGGGTTGTGCTCGGCAACCATCACGACGCATGGGTCTTTGGCGCGGTCGATCCTGGCAGCGGAACGGCAACGATGCTGGAAACTGCGCGCGCGCTTGGCGAACTGGTGCGGGGCGGCTGGAAACCGCAGCGGACAATTGTAATGTGCGAGTGGGACGGCGAAGAACCTGGACTGATTGGATCGACGGAATGGGTTGAAGCTAATCGCGCGGAGCTGCAAGATAAGGCCGTCGCATACATCAACACGGATGTAGGAGTTGCCGGTCCGAATTTCACCTCCTCCGCCACCCCTTCTCTAAAAGAATTCATTCGCGACGCGGCGCGCTCCGTGCACGCTCCTAAAGGCGCGGGAAGCGTTTACGACGCGTGGCTCGAACATGCCAAGAGTGGGAAAGAGGAGTTAAGCGGAATCGCGCGCACGCGAGCGAATCTGGAAGTGCCCGGCGAAGCTCCAGTGGACGCGTTGGGCGCTGGTTCGGACTTTTGCCCTTTCCTCGATTTCGCTGGAATTCCGTCTTTGGATGCTGGATTCGTCGGCGATTACGGTGTGTACCATTCGTTGTATGACGATTTCTATTGGATGAAAAACTTCGGCGATCCCACTTTCAGCTATCACGCGGCGCTGGCACAGCTGATGGGAGTCATGGCGTTGCGCTTGGGCGAAGCCGATATGCTGCCGTTTGATTACCCGGCATATGCCTCGGAAATTTCTCGCACCGTAAATTCAATGGCTGCGCGTGCCGGCCACATGGGAATGGAAAGCTCTACCGTGCAGGCGATCACCGATGCAGCCGCGCAGTTCTCGGTGGCCGCAGGCCGCGCCTCCCAGGCGTCGCGCAGTGCCTCTCATGAACAGATCGATGTCGCTGCGGAGAATAAAATTAATCGCGACTTTGTGAAAGTGGAGCAAGCTCTGCTTGCGCCAGAGGGATTGGCGGGGCGTCCCTGGTACAAGCACACTATTTATGCGCCGGGAACTTATGCTGGATATGCGGCGGAAGTGCTGCCTGGCGTCAACGAGGCTCTCGATAAAAACGATCCAGAGATCTTCCAGCGCGAGGCAAATGCGCTAACCGCGGCGCTGCGCCGCGCTTCGGCCCGTCTCGATGAAGTGGCACGTCTGGCATCGACTTCAGAATCCAGGTGATTTCATGGCAATTCGCTCGGGAACGGACTTCGCGTTTGTGTCGGCCGGCGCGGTAGAATGAACTCGATGCGCGTCCGCGTGCTTTTCTTTGGTCAACTCAAAGAGATTGTAGGATTCGCTCAGGAAGATGCGGAACTGTCCGAGGGCGCTCGCCTCGAAGACCTCTTCGAACGATATGGGCGGCGCTTCCCGAAATTGGCCGCATTCCGGCCTTCGGTAGCGGCTTCGTTGAATCAAGAATATGCGGACTGGCGGGCGCTTTTGACAGCGGGAGATGAGGTGGCGTTTCTTCCTCCGGTGAGCGGCGGCCAGCAGACCGCGTCATGCGACGACGTGTTTTTGCTCCTTCGTGAACCAATTCAGTCACCTAAGCTCTTAGAAAACCTGAAGGCATCTCCAGATGGAGCGCTTGTCGTATTTGACGGATTTGTGCGTAATAACTTCAAAGGCAGGGCCACGCTTTACTTGGAGTACGAAGCCTACGAAGCGATGGCTTACGCGAAAATGCGGGAGATCGGCTCGGAAATCCGCCAGAAATTTTCGATTCACCGTTTAGCGATCGTCCACCGGCTTGGCCGTCTGGAAATTGGCGAGACCAGTGTGCTTATTGCGGTGACTTCGCCGCACCGGGCTGCCGCGTTCGATGCCTGCCGCTTCGCAATCGACACCCTCAAGCGCACCGTGCCCATCTGGAAAAGGGAATTTTTTGTGGGTGGCGCGGTATGGGCCGACGGGGAAGCGTCAACTGATAAAGCCAATTCCGGCTTAGATGAATCTCACCCTAGATGAGACTCGCGATTGCTACGCTTTGCGCATGCGCGCTGGCAGGGATGGCCGGGCTAGGCGAGATTGTAGCCGCAGCCGCCGAGCGCCAACAGCAAAACAAGCAGCAGAAACAAAAAGGAACGATTCGCGTCCAGACGGATTTGGTCAATATTCTGGCTAGCGTCACTGATGCCAAGGGCGAACCCGTGGTCGGGCTGGATCAGAGCGCGTTTCAGGTTTTCGAAGAAGGACTGACACAGACGATTGTGCGCTTTGAACCACAGACGAATCGTCCCCTCGATTTGGCCTTGATGGTCGATACCAGCGGCTCGGCTGTAATTGAGTTGAAAATCGAGCGCGACGCCGCTTCGCATTTCGTGCAGGAGGTAGTGCGGCCCGGCGACCGGCTGGCTGTTTTTCAATTTACCAGTGACGTCGTGCAGCTTTGCAATTTTTCGGACGATCCTAGGCTCCTGGAATCTGCGGTAAGGCGCGTCGATCCTGGGGCCGACATGGGGACCTCCCTTTACGACGCGGTTGTGTTGGGGTCACAGTCTGTGAAGAGGCAGGGTGCGGACCGGCGCCGGGCTTTAGTGATCATCACCGATGCCGGCGAGACCACCAGTGTTTCGAAATTTGAGGATGCACGACGAGCCGCGATTGCTTCCGAGGCGCTGCTTTACACCGTGGTGATGCGGCCGATGAAATCCAATGCCGGTTGGAACACCGCGGGCGAACACGCTATCGAAACGATCACCGATAGCACTGGCGGCGCGATGTACTATCCCACCGACCTCAACGAGCTAGGCGCGATCTTCGATCGCGTTAACCGTGAACTGCGCACGCAGTACCTGCTCGGATACTATCCGACGCCCCCGCCGCCTGCGGGCACTGCGCGGCACGTTGTGGTGAAAGTGAATACTGGCGACACTGTGCGTTATCGCAAGGAATATTTGACCGCGGCTTCGGCGCAATAGCTCACACATGAATAAATTTCTGAAAGTTGCCATCGAAGCGGCGCGAGAGGCTGGGGCCGTGTTGCGCACCGAGCACAGTCGGCCGCAGAAAATATCGTACAAGGGCGATGTGGATCTGGTTACGGAAACTGACAAGCGCTCTGAGGCAATTGTGGTGGGACGATTGCGGCGTGAGTTTCCGGATCACCGGATCGTCGCTGAAGAAGGGTCTGGCGGCGCGTCTGAGGCTTCGCGGTACGAATGGCATGTGGATCCTTTGGACGGCACCACGAATTTTGCGCACGGGTATCCTTGTTTCGCTGTGTCGATTGGACTGCTGGAAGAAGGTCAACCTCTCGTCGGCGTGGTGTTTAATCCTGTTAGCGACGAACTTTTTTCTACTGCTCGTGGCGAGGGCGCGTTTTTGAACGAGAAAGTGATCCGTGTCTCTGCTATGCAAAAGCTGGCAACGAGCCTCGTCGCTACCGGATTTCCTACGCATAAGCGGCGCGACAATGTGAATATTCATTACTATTGGCAATTTACGCTGCGGTCGCATGGAGTGCGACGTGATGGATCCGCTGCGCTTGATTTGTGCTCTGTGGCCTGCGGACGCTTTGATGCTTTTTGGGAATTCGGGTTGAAATCTTGGGACACCGCGGCGGGCGTATTGATCGTAACTGAGGCGGGGGGCAAGGTTACCGATTTGCGCGGGGGGCCGTACCGGCCTGGCGGGCCAGATATTCTCGTTTCGAACGGGCACATTCATCAGGAAATTCAGGAAACTGCCGCTGAGATCGCGACCCAGTCGAAGAAGCTCTAGCAGGCGTTTTGAAGAAAGCGTTACGCTTATCTCAATTTCCTAATCAGCTGCAGGATGGATTTGGAGGATTCCTCTCGCGTCCCGCTGGGTGGATATGAAACTTAGAAATTTATCAGTAGGCCAAGTCGTCCTCGCTACAACGCTGATTCCAAAAGCCGCTCGATCCGCATTGTTATCGATGTCCTCGAAAACTGCGTCAACCGGAGTCATTGACGGCAGCCGCAGGGCGATGCTAGTTTGGCCCATCCTTCTTCATGCGTGTTGTTGACCTCATTCGCAAAAAGCGCGATGCCGCGAAACTTTCCCGCGAAGAAATTGAATTTCTTGTTCAGGGCGCCACTCACGATCGTATTCCTGATTATCAGATCGCCGCTTTCTTGATGGCCGTTCTGTGGCGCGGTATGACGCGCGAGGAACTCGCGGCGCTAACGGAAGCGATGCTTCATTCCGGGTCGGTGCTGGATTGGTCCGCCTTGCCAGCCGCCAAGGTGGATAAACATTCGACCGGTGGTGTCGGCGACAAGACTTCGATGGTGATTGCGCCGATAGTAGCTGCGGCTGGTTTGTATGTTCCGATGATCAGCGGGCGCGGGCTAGGGCATACCGGCGGGACGCTCGATAAGCTGGAATCGATTCCTGGCTTCAACGTACATCTGCGGCTTGCTGAGTTCGGTCGAGTGCTGGAGCAATGCCGTTGCGCGTTGATTGGGCAGACGCCTGAAATCGCGCCAGCAGACAAGAAGCTTTATGCGCTGCGTGACGTTACTGCCACGGTCGAAAGCCCCTATTTGATAACCGCATCAATCATGAGTAAAAAAATGGCCGAGGGCATCGATGCGCTGGTCCTGGATGTCAAAACTGGCGACGGCGCGTTCATGAAAAAGCAGGAAGATGCCGAGTATCTGGCGGAATTGATGGTTGAAACCGGAACCCGCATGGGCAAGAAAGTTGTGGCATTGATCACCGATATGGAGCAGCCGTTGGGGCGGAAAGTTGGTAATGCGCTTGAGATCGAAGAGTGCATCGAGATTTTGAACGGCAAAGGACCTGCCGATCTGCGTGAGTTGTGCCTGGAGTTGTCGGCTTGGATGTTTGCGCTGGGCGGAAGAACGAAATCGGTGGAAGCGGGCCGAAAGCTTGCGATAGAGATGATTATTTCCGGGAGCGCCCGTGATACATTCCGCGAGGTCATTCGCTTGCAGGGTGGCGACGCGCAAGTTGTGGATGATCCAGGACGTTTGCCCCGCGCTAAACATAGTGCGCGAGTGGATGCTACGCGGGCGGGTTACGTTACTGCAATTCACTGCGAACAACTGGGAATCGCCAGCATGGCTTTGGGCGGCGGGCGCGAGAAAAAAGAAGATTCCGTGGACCCCAGCGTCGGACTGGTGCTCGAAAAGAAGATGGGAGATCCGGTGAAGGCTGGCGAAAATCTTTGCACCGTGCATTACAACCTGGATTCACGGCTGGTCCATGCGATGAAGCTGTTGTCTGAGAGTTTTGAAATTGGCGATAAGGCTCCTCCTCCGCTGCCGCTGGTGCGCAAAATTATTGGCGCGGGGGAAATTTTGTGACACTGGATCGCCTGCCGAAGGAGGCTCCCTAGCATGCACCGTTTTGTAGGCGTCTTGGGCATGATCACGATGATGGCATTCGCGTTTTTGTTTTCGACGAATCGCCGGGCCATTCGCGTGAAGACTGTGGCCTGGGGACTGGGCCTGCAAATCGTGTTCGCGTTTTTGGTGATGCGTTGGGAATACGGACGGTTGATTTTTCAGAAGGCCGGCGCCGCTGTGAATTGGGTGCTGGATTTCGCATTCAAAGGGTCTGAGTTCGTTTTTGGGTCCCTTGGGCAGAAGGGCTCGCCCATGGGATTCTTTTTGGCGTTTCAAGTATTGCCGACCATTATTTTTATCGCCGCCGTTTTTGCGCTGCTCTACTACTTCGGAGTGATGCAATTCGTCATTAAGCAGGCTGCGCGCGTAATGACGGGGCTCATGGGCGCGAGCGGGGCCGAGTCGCTGAACGTCGCAGCTAGTATTTTTATGGGGCAGACCGAGGCGCCCTTGACCATCCGGCCCTATTTGCCGGAAGTGACGGAATCCGAATTGATGACCATCATGACCAGTGGCATGGCTCACGTATCTGGCGGGATCATGGCTGCCTACATCGCTTATGGCATTGAGGCTAAGCATCTGCTCGCTGCCGTGATTATGACCGCGCCCGGAACGATTCTGCTTTCAAAAATGATGGTGCCTGAAACTGAGGTGCCGGTGACTTCCGGGCGCGTGGAAATGGCTCCGCTGGAGCGCGACACGAATGCACTGGGCGCGATCTCGCGTGGCACCATCGATGGATTGAATCTGGCGGTCAACGTTGGCGCGATGTTGATAACGTTCATCGCGTTGATTTACCTCGTCGATGGAATATTCGGCGTGGTGCACAACGCGCTGGCGTCGATTGGAATTGGTTGGTTTCCGTCGAGCGTTGAGCAGATTTTTGGCTGGCTATTTTCGCCCATCGCCTGGGTGATAGGAGTCCCCTGGCAGGATTGTCACACGGTTGGGAATCTTTTGGGTTTGCGCATGGTGACCAATGAACTGGTCGCGTTCCAGCGGTTGGGGCCCATGAGGGATGCTCTCGATCCGCGTTCTTTCACCATCGCCACGTTTGCGCTGTGCGGTTTCGCGAATTTCAGTTCGATCGGAATTCAGATTGGCGGCATTGGAGCCCTCGCTCCGAATAAGAAAGCTGATCTTGCGCGCCTGGGAATTCGCGCCATGGCTGCGGGTACCATGGCCAATTTGATGTCGGCGTCGATTGTAGGAATCATGCTGAGATGAGTGGCAACAAGTCCAAACCCACGGCTCGCGATTCGGAATTCGCACGCGCCGAACGCGCCGCGAAGTTTATTCTATCGAAAACCAAACTTCGGCCCAAAATCGCGGTGGTGCTTGGCTCCGGACTGGGCGCCTTTGCCGGCGAACTGACGGAAGCCACTCGCATCCCGTACGAAAAGATTCCCGGTTATCCTCGGTCGACGGCAATCGGACACGCTGGGCGCCTGGTAATTGGAAAAGTAGGAAAGATTGCCGTTGCGGCGATGCAGGGCCGCGTGCACTTATACGAAGGCTACTCCGCGCGGGAAGTTGTCTTTCCAATGCGGGTTCTGGGACGACTCGGAATCCGCTCGGCCATCATTACCAATGCGGCGGGTGGCGTAAACCTGGAATTCAAGCAGGGCGCGCTGGTCGTGATTCGTGACCACATTAATTTGCAGGGCGTGAACCCGCTGGCCGGGCCAAACGACCAACGATTCGGACCGCGATTTTCTGATATGACCACGGCTTATTGGCAGCCGTATCGTGGAAGCGCGCTTGCTGAGGCGAAGAGCCTCGGCATTGAGGTCTCGGAAGGTGTGTATGCAGCGCTTTCCGGGCCAAGTTTTGAGACGCCCGCTGAAATTCGTTACTTGCGGACTATTGGGGCCGATCTGGTCGGGATGTCTACCGTGCCGGAGGTGATTGTGGCGCGGCACATGGGAATCCGCGTGTTGGGAATATCCTGCGTGACGAACATGGCAGCGGGCATTCTGGATCAGCCGATCAATCACCAGGAAGTTTTGGAGACCGGCGAGCGCGTGAAGGGACAATTCATCGCACTTTTGCGCGCCGTGCTGCCTGGCATCGCCAGTGACAAAAACTAAGGAACTCGAGAAACACATGAGCGAATACGAGGCACTAATCACCGCGGCGAAGCAGGCTCGAGAAAACGCCTACGCGCCGTTTTCCAATTTTCGGGTAGGCGCCGCTGTCCGGGCAAAATCCGGTCGCATCCACACCGGGTGCAACGTAGAAAACGCGACGCTAGGGCTCACCTGTTGTGCCGAACGTGTGGCGATTTTCAAAGCGGTGTCCGAAGGAGAGCGCGGTTTCGACGCAATTGCCGTAGTCACGGACGTAGATCGGTTGACGCCCCCTTGCGGCGCTTGCCGCCAGATTATCTGGGAATTTTGCGGTGATGTTCCGGTGGTTTTGGCGAATCTAAAAGGAAAAGTAGAAGAAGAAACAGCCGGAAAATTGCTGGCGCGTCCCTTTGACTCGTCGTTTTTGTAGAGCTTGTAGCAGCACCCCGGCGCTAGCTGGACGGTCGCGCTACGTTGCGTTGGCGATGAAGCTTAAGAGCCGTGGAACGCAGCGTCTCCGGTATGTTTTTGTTTCCCGTGAGCTGTTTTAAATCCAAAGGCGTCAGTCGTGGCAGCAGATGCAGCGTCACATCGAGCGGCGACTTCGGATTCTTAGTTAGATTTCTGGCCACGATGTAGTTCTTCATAAAGCCGCGATTATTCGCAATCAGGCGCAGCACCTCCTGCGAAACGTTGGCCATCGCCGCAAACGCTTCAACTTCCAGGTCAGTGAGCCGCGGTGATTGCAAAACACCACGCTGAACGATCTTATTTGGATCACGAATCAGTAGCATGCGTTCTTCGCGGCCGCCTTTAACCGCGAGTTGAATCCGCTGAACGACATTCATCGCGGCCAGTCTTTGCAACAGAGTTTTCCGCTTCTTCAGATCCGGCACGGCCTCGGCAGCCGCTTCGGCGATTTTGTTTTCATCAATCAAAGCGTTTGCTTCAAGTTCGGCGAGGATCGATTTCTGTTCAGCCGTAGCATTCCCCGAATAAGCCAGCGCTATGCCGAGCAGGGGATACGAACTCAGCCTGTCGAGATTGTCGAGAAGCGCCTGGATGCCGGCGCTGGTCAGATGTTCAGACACACGAGCGACGAACTCGGCGGGGCACGCCGCGGTCGTGGCCAGTGCGTCCGCGATTTCATATTTTTCACCCAGATTATCGGCGCAAAATTCGAACAGGCGGCGATCCGCATCGGGAAGCGCGAGTGCGGCCAGGATAGAATCAGGAGGTTGGCTTCGCAGCAAGCTTTGTGCCCGTTCAGCGACGTCGGGTTCAGCATCCGTCGCCAGCACCGCAAGCAATTCGATGCGAAATTCAACCGAAAGCGGACTGTGCTCTGCGCAGACTGCCAGCTTTTGTTCGGAGCGTGCGTGTCCCGATAGAATCGCCGCCCGGAGGTCGGAACTAATAAAAACCTCCCGCTAGCGAGCTTTGCACCACGGTACAGGCCAACGCGATTGACGATGCCGGAGTGGACCGTGCCGCCGTGCTGTGCACCCCGCGCAACTCGGCCGGACTCTCGGAGAATGCATGACCAGGCGCGGAGCTGGCTGGATCGGCGGAATGCTTATGCAAGCGGGCAGCGATTTTCGGGCCGAGATAGTGAATGGCGGCCCAGGCGCCCGCGATAATCAGCAGAACCACCATGATTGCCACCGAGATGCGGGCCCATTCGCGCCCATGCTCGTCGGGAGGATCGGCCACAACACCAGGATCAGGCCGGCCCTTCGTTTGAAGCGCGTACTCGGCGACGAGGCTCTCTTCGTCCAGGCCCAAAAAACGAGCCACAGATCGAATAAAACCGCGATTGAAAGCCCCGCCGGGCAGCTTGTCCCATTGTTCGTTTTCAAGGGCTTCAAGAAAGCGTGGAGCAATGCGCGTAGCTGCTGAAATTTCTTCCAGTGAGACGCCCCGCATTTCCCGCTCGCGCTTGAGTTGTTCGCCGAAAGGTGTTGAAGACATCCGCTGGAATCCGCGACCAAAGAAAATATAGGCGTCAGTGATGGGTGTGTCAATGCTACCAGAAAGATCGAGCAACAACCTACGTAGAAAATGCCCTTAGCCAGGCTGAACGCGCAACGATATTGCTCTGCTCACGTCACACCTGAAGCCCTCTCCTGGCGCGGAACTGCGTTGCGCACACCTTGGCATAGCACCGTTACCTATTGGCCTTACGTCAATCCCTCCGCGATGGTCGTTGCAGGGAAGTGAAATCGTTCCATATAATAAGAGTGTTGCCCAAAGAATCCCCAGAGTCGAAGAAAGGTGTACCCGCAGAACCTGTGCGCAAGCTCAGGGACGGGAAGCCCTTTAATGGCGTTGAGAGGCGCAGAAGCCCAGGTGTGGGCTTGGACCTGCCCCTTGAAGCCTCCAACGAAGTAACCGTTTTCCACGAGCTCGGCAAAGCCCTCACCTCGTCGCTGCAATTGGACCAAGTTCTTCGCACCATCATGGAAAAAATCAACGAAGTTCTGCGCCCCGATACCTGGTCGCTCCTTTTGATGGATACGGAAAAGAAGGAACTTTTCTTCCAGATTGCGACTGGGAAGGGCGCGGAATCGTTGAAGGACCTTCGAATAAAGGTAGGGCAAGGTTTGGCCGGCTGGGTGGCGGAGACTGGCAAGGCTGTGGTGGTGCCGGACACCACCAAGGACTCGCGTTTCTTCGGCCAGGTGGACGCCAAGACGAAGATGGAGACGCGTTCGATCGTTGCCGTGCCGGTGCGCTTTCGAGAACAGTGCCTCGGCGTAATCGAACTAATCAATAGCATCGGTCCCGAAGGTTTTAGTGCCCGAGATATGGCATTGCTCGAGGCGCTCGCGGATTACGCGGCAATCGCCATCGAAAATGCTCGGCACGTGCAGCGCATTCATGAACTCACCATTACGGACGATTGCACAACTCTTTACAACGCCCGGCATTTGAACTTCATGCTGGATACTGAGATTTATCGATCCCATCGGTACGCGTTTGAATTCTCGCTGATTTTCATCGACCTCGATCATTTTAAGAGCGTGAACGATACGCACGGCCACTTGATGGGTTCGAAGCTGCTCGCTGAAATCGGGCAAGCGATCAAAGACAAGTGCCGCCTGATCGATCTTGCTTTTCGCTACGGTGGCGACGAGTTCGTCGTTCTGCTGCCGCAGACTTCCAAGGAAAATGCGATGGGCGTGGCACGACGTCTTCACAAACTGATTCGCGAAGCGGTTTGGCTGAAAGACTCTGGAATTAACGCTCGTGTGACGGCCAGCGTCGGCGTCGCTGCATATCCAAGCGATTCCCGGACCAAGGCCGAGCTATTGCATCTGGCCGACGAGGCCATGTATCTGGTGAAAAATTCTACTCGCGATAGTGTGGCCGCTTGTGGCGTAGGCCTGCTCCCTCACGGCAAGTGATTTGGGTGCAATTCCTTGTTCTTCGTGTTAGCCGCATGTCTGTTTGCCTGGCGGAAACCTCTCCTTTATACTCACACTCTAAATCTCTAACAGCGTAATCGTTCGGATTGGGGAGACGGAACTGAGAAATCAGGAAGCAGCACGCTACGCGCGTTGGGCCGCTTGGACCGCGGGTGCCATCGCTCTGATCGTCGCCGGGGTGTATGCGCAACGCGCGATACTGCAATCGCGAGCGCGCAGCCTTATAAAAACCCTGATTCCTGTCACCGTCCAGCAGCAGTCCAACGAATTTTCTTTTTCAAAAGTCGAGCAGGATCGAACGATCTTTACCGTTCGCGCCTCGCGGGCTACTCAATTCAAAGATCAAAACCGGGCATTGCTCCAGGATGTCTGGATTACAATTTACGGACGCGAAGGAAATCGCAACGACAATATCCACACCAGCGAATGCAATTACGAGCCCACCACTGGAAATGTAATCTGCCAGGGCGAAGTGAAGATCGACCTCGCCAACACTATGCCGGGCGCGGCGAAAACCGCGGACAACGCATTGCAGGTTACGACCCAAAACTTGTCCTTTAATCGCGAGACCGGTGAAGCTTCCACCGCCGCACCCGTGCAATTCCGCTTTGCGGATGGGCAGGGGCATGCCGTCGGAGTCACCTACAGCTCGCAAAATGAAATTGTGCGGCTCAGCCATGACGTTCAGTTGGACCTGGCGCCTTCTGCCAGAACGGGAGATCTTCCGATTACGGCTAGCGGAAGCAGCCTGGAAATCCGTCGAAACGATCGTGTTGTGAACCTGGCGGCTCCAGTCATGGTAAGGCAGGGTAATCGCGAATTAACGGCCCAAAAGATTTCAATCGAACTGGATTCCGACTTTCACGCACGGAATGCGATTGCCTCAGGCCACCCTAGAATTCGTTCGACCGATGCCAAAGGAGAATTCACTGCTTCGGGGAATCAATTCGAAGCGTCACTGGACTCTGCCGGCTGGATCCAAAAAATCATTGCCGATGGAAATGTGGAGGGCACGCGCCGCGCGGCCGGCTCCGCCGATCACTTTGCGATGGCGCACGCCGTATTTGGAATGCAGCCCCAACATAATCAGGTCAAGATTCTTACGGCTACAGGCGCAGTCGCTTTGGATTCGCGCCAGGGCAACGATTTGCGCAGCCTCCACACCGAGTCTTTGCTTGTGAATTTCGTGCCGGGAACAAAACCCAACGAGTCGCGAATTGACAGCGCCGAGACGATTGCGCCCGGCACCATTCTCAGCAAGACCGCCACTGACACCACGAAACTCAGCGCCAGAAAGTTTGTGGCCCGATTCAATCCCGCAGGGCATATGGAAGAGCTGCTGGGACACACGGATGTCCAGATTCAAAGACAGCTGAGCGCGGCAGCAGCTCAAAACCTCAAGGCGCAAGACTTCGGCGCCAAGTTTTCGCCTGATGGAGAGTGGAGCACGTTGGACGAAAGCGGCGGCGTTGTATTTGCGCAAGCCGACCACCGGGCATCCGCCGATCGCGCGAATATCGTCAGAGCGACGGATACGATTACGATGGATGGTTCTCCAGTCATTTCGGATTCGATGAGCCGAACAATGGCTGCCAATGTCATGATTAATCAAAAATCTGGCGAGATTCGCGCTGACGGCAAGGTTGTTTCAACCTTCAAGCAGAACGGGGCCGGGAGTGCCATGAATTTTGGCGCGGGCCTAGCTCATATTTCCGCCGAATCGATGAGTGGCTCGACCACTTCCGGTCATGTCACCTATTCAGGCCATGCACGTTTGTGGCAAGGAGAATCGGTCCTTGAATCCAACCAAATCGAAATCTGGCGTGACGATAAAAAACTACAGGCCAGTGAAAACGTGGTTGCGGTCTTCCCACAAGCTTCGCAGCAGGTGATACCTTTCGCCCCTCCGCAGGCTCAGGCAGCTAATACGCCCGCCCGACCTACTCTTTGGACCATCCGTGCCCCGCTGCTAACCTATTTGGGCGACGCCGGTAGAGCCCATCTGCAGGGAGGCGTAACGGCGGATTCGCTGCAGGGCTCTATGCAATCACCCACTCTGGACGTGTTCTTGGCATCCTCGCAACCGAGGCCAGCGTCGTTGAATGGCTTGGAAAGCCCTTCTAAACCCGTCGTGCGAGGCTCTGGGACGTCCACCCAGTCAACAGGACCCCCGTCCGGACAGCAGCTGCAACGGGCGTTAGCGCTAGGAGGGGTCACGGTGCGCCAAGGGGACAGGATCGGCACAGCGGAGCAGGCCGAATATACGGCTTCCGACGGGAAATTCGTGCTTTCAGGTGACCATCCCACCATTATTGACGCCGCCAGCGACGCAACCACCGGCCATTCGTTGACCTTCTTTGTTGCGAATGATACGATTTTGATTGATTCCCAACAAGGTTCGCGCACTTTGACCAAGCACCGGATTGAGAAATGAACCGGCATGTTCAAACTCCAGGCGGCCGATCTAAGCAAGTCATACCGTGGGCGTAAAGTTGTCGATAATATCAGTCTGGAGATTCAACAGGGGGAAGTGGTCGGGTTGCTCGGGCCTAATGGGGCAGGTAAGACAACGACGTTCTACATTCTGGTTGGTCTAGCGCGCCCGGATTACGGCCGGGTACTGCTGGATGGCGAAGATATTACCGACCTGCCAATGTACCTCCGGGCCCGCAGCGGTATCAGCTACCTACCCCAAGAGCCTTCTGTGTTTCGGAAAATGACAGTGGAGGAGAACCTTCTCGCGGTTCTCGAAACTCTCCCGCTCACTTCCGAGCAGCGCCGGGACCGGGTTGAGGAGCTCCTGGCGCAAATGGGGCTGGAAGGCGTACGTTATAGCCGGGCCTATGTGCTGTCCGGTGGCGAGCGGCGCAGGCTGGAAATAGCGCGTTCGTTGGTGCTGTCGCCATCTTTTGTGCTGCTGGATGAGCCGTTTGCGGGCATCGACCCGCTGACGGTGGTGGACATCCAAAAGATCATTGCCGACCTGAGTGCTGCGGGAATTGGGGTACTGGTGACCGATCACAACGTGCGAGACACCCTGGCGGTGACCAATCGCGCCTATATTATCAGCGAAGGTAAGATTTTATTCGCTGGCACCCCGAGTGACCTTTCAACCAATGCCGAGGTACGCCGCATCTATCTGGGAGAAGGATTCCGGTTAAACTGAAACTATGAACTGGCTCGCGCCCAAACTTCACCTCCGTGTCGCTCAGAAGCAGATTCTGACGCCCGGGCTTGTTCAGATGGTCAGTGTTCTGGCGCTCAACCGCCTGGAACTCCGCGAGATGATCAACCAGGAGATCATGGCGAACCCGGTCCTGGATGAGGTGGCTGAGGGCGATGCGGCAGCGCAGGACAGCTACACCGACGAGGCCTTTCTTAAGAAGGAACTAGAGAAAGTCCCTGAAAAGCCGGAAGCCAACCCCTTTGATGAATTCGATTTTGGCTCTTTCTTCACGCAATATCTCGACGCCGGCACCGAACGCCAGGCCGGAAGCGAACGCGAAGACATCGAACGCCCGTCCTTCGATAAGTTCCTTTCGTCCGCCCAAAATCTCGCGGATCATTTGACCTGGCAACTCAGCGTCAGCATCTGCACCGAAACCGTGCGAAAAATCGCCGATGGCATCATCGGCAACCTGGACGAGAACGGTTACCTCACAGCCACGCTGGATGAACTGGCGCAGTCCGGCAACTACACCATGGACGACGTGGAAGAAGCGCTGGCCATGGTGCAGGAATTCGACCCACCGGGTGTTGGCGCCCGTGACCTGCAGGAATGTCTCCTGATGCAGCTGAAGCTCGTGGATCCGCAAAATACCCTCGCCCAGCAAATCATTGCCGATCATTTAAAGCTGCTGCAGAACAATCAGCTCAAGGAAGTGGCGCGTGCTTTGAACCGGCCTGTCGAGTTGGTTAAGCGCGCCGTGGACGTCATCAAGCAGCTCGACCCTAAGCCTGGGCTGCGCTACAACCACATCGAACCGCGACTGGTCGAGCCGGACGTTCAATTCCGGAAGGTCGACGGCGAATGGCAAGCGCTGATGAATGAAGACGATTTGCCGCAGCTTAGACTGAACCCGATGTACCGCCGTCTGCTCGCTCGCGACGCCGCCGATCGCGACGTGCGCAATTACGTGAAGGAGCGCTTCACTGCTGCTATTCAGCTGATGAAAAATATCGAGCAGCGCAAGCACACCATCCAGCGCGTCTGCCATTCGATCTTGCGGCGTCAAGGCGATTTTCTTGACTACGGCGCCGATCATCTGAAACCGATGATGATTAAGGAGGTGGCGGAAGAAGTAGGCGTTCATCCCTCCACCGTCAGCCGCGCCGTGGCAAACAAATACGTACACACTCCGCAGGGCGTGCTCGAACTCCGCTATTTCTTCAGCGAGTCCGTGAATGGTCCTCAGGGTAGCGAAATGTCGCTGCTTTCGCTGAAGCGCCGTGTGAAAAAAATGATTGATGAAGAAGACGCCGCGCATCCGCTTACCGACGAGCAGATCACCAAGAGGCTCAGCGAAGAAGGCATCCAGGTAACGCGTCGCACGGTAGCAAAATACCGCGAGGATTTGCGCATCCCCAGCACCCACCGCCGCCGCGTGAAGGCTTAAAAGCCCCCGTGCCGCGCCCGCGACGCCAGCCTCGGACAAGAAATCGCGACGCACGCCAGCTGGTTCTTCTCACCGGCCTCTCCGGTTCGGGCAAAGGGTCGGTCCTGAATACCTTCGAAGATCTGGGGTTCTATTGCGTCGATAACCTGCCTGTCAGCCTGATCCCCACCTTTAGCGAACTGTACGGCGAAGGCGCGGGCGAGATCGAGCGCGCTGCCTTGCTGGTAGATGCTCGTGAGGGCGAGCAGATCGAAAAGCTCCCCGGAATCTATCGCAAGCTCGCCACGGAGCACCCCGCGACGCTGGTGTTCGTCGAAGCAAGCGATGCAGTTCTGATTCGACGCTTCAGTGAAACGCGGCGTCCACATCCGCTTGGCCAGGACGGATCGATAGCCCAAGGAATTCGCCTGGAACGCCAGCGCATGGCTCCCATTCGAAAGCTTGCGGACGTTGTGATTGACACCAGCAGATTCAACATTCACGAGCTGCGGCAATTCATCCTCGACAAGTTTCAGAACCCAGGGCACCGCCCGCTGTTGATCTCGGTGGTCAGCTTCGGATTTCGCTACGGAATTCCGGCCGACGCCGATCTAGTGTTCGACGTGCGTTTCTTGCCCAACCCGCATTTTGTTCCACGCTTGCGCGCGATGACCGGCAAAGACCAGCGGGTCGCTCGCTACATTCGCTCGTTTCCTCAAACCGGCCAATTCCTGAAAAAGCTTGAAAGCCTGCTCTTGTATCTGATTCCGCAGTACATTCGCGAAGGAAAGAGTTATCTGACCGTGGCTTTGGGATGCACCGGGGGGCGCCATCGTTCCGTGGCAATGGCAGAAGTAATTCGGCGCGACTTGAAACGCAAAAATTACTCGGCTAAGGTCGTGCATCGCGACATCGATAAGACTGTGTCTTGAAATCTCGCGACGGCGAGCATAGCGTCGAGGCTTTCCAATTTGCATTCTGAGATAAAAGAAAAAGTTCCGGATATGACGCAGAGCGAAGAGCTGCGCAGGCTGTTGCGCTATCTCGCTCCGTACACAGGTGTGCTCGCTCTAGGCATTCTTTTGATGGCCGCCATGGGCGTCGCCGAAGGTCTGGTGGCCTTTGCCATCAAGCCCGCTCTCGACGTAGTTCTCAATCCGCAGTCGGCTTTGCAAAAATTGGTTCTCTTTCAGGTTCCAGGCACGGATCGCGTTGTGTACATGAACGATTTCGTTCCCTCGCGTGTGCATCACGTTTGGTCGGTTTTTGCCCTGGCCCTGCTCTTTATTTTTCTGTTCAAAGCCGCCGCCGAATATTTTGGCAGCACCTTAATCCAATATGTGGGAATCGCCGGCGTCACGGACTTACGAAATCGCGTGTACGCCAAAGTAGTGCAACAGCCCGTGGGATTCTTCCACAACAATCCCGTGGGCCGCGTCATGTCTGCCGTAATCAGTGACATTGAGCAGATGCGCAGCGCATTCTCCGATTATCTGGCGGATTTCTTTCGCCAGGTATTCAGCCTGATCATATTTGTCGCCGTTCTCCTGGTCATCGATTGGCGCATGGCGGTTGGATCCGCCGTTCTCGTTCCGCTGGTTGTCTGGCCTGTCTCCAAACTAACCCGGCGCATTCGCCGTTCGACGGAAACCAGCCGGTCGCGCCTCGCTGATTTAAGCCAAATCCTTCAGGAAACCATCAGCGGAAACCGCGTGGTAAAAGCCTTCGGCATGGAAGGCTTCGAAATACGAAAATTTCAGGAAACCGCGCGAAGTCTGGTGCGCGAGAACATGCGCTGGATTCGCGCCGTCGCCGCTACCGGACCGATCATGGACGTCCTGGGCGCGGTCGTCATTTCGATGATCCTGTTGTACGCGCGCGGTGAAATTAAGGTAGGCCGGATGTCCATCGGCTCCTTCGGAGCCTTCACATTTGCGCTGTTCAAGGCCTACGAGCCGATTAAGCGCCTGGGCGGAATCTATCAGCTGTTCATTCAAGCGCTGGGAACTTCCGCGCAGGTGTTCAGACTTCTGGACATGCCCGAAGAAAAGCTCGATGCGCCAGCGGCGCGAGCGCTGCCGCGGTTTTCACAGAATGTGGAACTGGACGGCGTCAGCTTCATGTATGAAGACGGCGACTGTGTGACCTTGAAGGAAATCAATTTAAAGGTCCCAGCTGGTGCAGTCGTCGCTTTTGTCGGCTCCAGCGGCGCCGGAAAAACAACTCTGGTGAATCTGCTTCCACGGTTTCATTTGGCCACCACCGGAACCGTGCGCGTCGACGGTTTTGACGTGCGCGATGTAACGTTGCGATCGCTCCGCGAACAGATGGCCATCGTCACCCAGGAGACGATCCTGTTTAACGACACCATTTGGAATAATCTCTGCTACGGCCAGCCGAACATGGCCAATGAAAAAGTAGTCGCCGCCGCCAAAGCCGCAATGGCGCACGATTTCATCACCCAAATGCCAAAAGGTTATCAAACGCTCATTGGCGATCGCGGTCAGCGCCTGTCAGGCGGCCAGCGCCAACGTTTGGCAATCGCCCGCGCTTTGCTGAAAGATGCGCCTATTTTGATCCTGGACGAAGCCACATCCGAACTCGATTCCGAATCCGAAATGCTGGTGCAGGACGCCCTGAACAATCTGATGACCGGCCGCACGGTTTTTGTTATCGCGCACCGCCTCTCAACAATTCGCCGCGCCGACTTGATTGCTGTGCTGGAAGGAGGCACAATTCGCGAGCGCGGTACTCACGAGGAATTGCTGGCTCGCCGCGGACTTTACGCCCGACTGTACGACATGCAATTTCGCGATGCAGAACCGGCTTCGCGCACTGCGGGAACTTTGTAAATAAATATGCCTGGCCCCGGACCACAATCGATTGCAATAAGCGACCTGCAGGCAAGCTCTGGCGGTCTGAAGTCCATGACCGGTTACGCCCAGGCGCGTGCGGCCGAAAACGAATGGAGCCTGCGCTGCACCATTCGCGCGGTGAATCATCGGTTTCTCGACCTGCATTTGCGCATTCCGGAGGGATTCGAGCCGCTGGAGCCGCGTATCCGTCAGCGCGTCCGCCAGCGCGTGCGCCGCGGCCACCTGGATGTAACGTTGTTTTACGAACTCGCCGGACCAGCGGCCGTCGGCGTGAATCACGAGGTCGCCGCTGCCTATCTGAAAGCCGTCAATTCCCTGCGAAAGGAATTTGGCATTCACACTGAACCGGATCTTGCATCGATCTTGCGCTTGCCCGGCGTAATTGCGCCGGCCGTATCGTCGCTCGAAGGAAAACTCGAGCGGCTGGAAAAAGTTGTGATGCACTGTCTCGATGAAGCCCTGGTCAATCTGGATTCAATGCGCGAGGAAGAAGGCCATCATCTCGCCGAAGAAATGTCCGGGCGCCTTCACGCTATCGCAACGCTCGGCACGAAGGTGGATACGCTGGCCGAAAACGCGCGGCCCGCATTTGCGCGACGCCTGAAGGGACGCCTGCAAGATCTGCTTGGCGAAGCGCAGATCGATCCTGCGCGCTTGGCGGAAGAGGCGGCGATAGCTGCGGAACGCAGCGATGTGTCCGAGGAACTGGCGCGGCTGCGCAGTCACGTGCAACAATTCGAATCGCTGCTGAAGGGCGCAGCCGACGTGGGCAAGAAGCTCGATTTCCTGCTCCAGGAAATGCAGCGGGAGTGCAACACCCTGCTCTCGAAGACGCCGGGCCATGAATCCGAAGGACTCGAAATCACACGGCTGGGCCTTGAGATTAAATCCGAGATCGAGAAATTGCGCGAACAGGTACAGAACATCGAATGAGCGCATCGCAACCGCTGGTGCTGATTGTCTCCGGCCCGTCGGGTTCCGGGAAATCGACTCTGGTGGAAAAGATCCTGGAGCTTCCCGGTACGGTGCTATCGGTTTCGTGTACAACCCGCGCACCGCGCGGGACGGAGACCGACGGCAAATGGTACAATTTTGTTTCCGAAGCTGAGTTCCAGCGCATGGTCAAGTGCGGCGAGTTTCTGGAATACGCCCAGGTGTTTGGCAAGAACTGGTACGGCACGCCGCGAAAATGGCTGGAGCTGGCCCTGGCGCAGAAAAAAGATCTGGTTCTGGAAATTGATGTACAGGGTGCGTTGCAGGTAAAACAGAAACTGCCGGGCGCCGTCGCGGTCTTTGTACTGCCTCCGTCGCGCGCGGACCTCGAACATCGAATCCGGGCGCGGGGCCAGGATTCGGAAGACGAAATTCACCGGCGGCTCGAACGCGCGCGTCAGGAAATGTTGAGTTACAGCAGCTACGATTTTGCTGTCATCAATGACGACATCGAACGCGCCGGCCAGGAAATTCAGGCTATCGCGTTAGGGTCGCGTTGCCGCGTCACACGCAATGAAGAACGAATTCGTGAAATTTTGAAGTCTTTTGGAGGCTGATCTTCACATGGCCGTTCTCAAGGATGCACCAGAAAGCCAGTTTGCATATGTGGTGGTAGTCGCGCGCCGCGCGCGGCAATTATTAATCGGGGGGCGGCCCATGGTGGATAATCCCCGCTCGCGAAAGACTACGCGCATCGCCGAGGAAGAGTTGCAAAAGGGCCTACTCGAATACGAGGCGCCGCACCTCAATGAGAACGCCGAGGACAAGGAAGAGAAGCGGCGCAAAGGCTAGGCGCTCCCTGGCCTGCACGGTGACTCGATGAAAATCGCGCTCGGTGTGACGGGTGGAGTTGCCGCCTACAAAGCCGCGGAATTGGTTCGCCGCCTGCACCAGGAAAAGCTGGATGTGCAGGTGGTGATGACCCGCTCGGCCCAGGAATTCATCACACCGCTTACGTTCGCCGCACTTACAGGACAGAAAGTAATCACCGATCTTTTTAGTGCCACAGGTGCTGTCCCTGCAAATGTTGAAAGCGCAATCGAACACATCGCTGTAGCCCAGCGCATCGACCTGCTGCTCGTAGCTCCCGCCACCGCCGGCATCCTGGGAAAATTCGCGCACGGAATCGCTGAGGATTTTCTTTCGACGCTGTATCTCGCGACCAAAGCGCCCGTCGTCGTAGCCCCTGCCATGAACGTCAACATGTGGGACCATCCTGCCACACAAGAAAATATCGCCGCACTGCGCGCGCGGGGCGTTCACATTGTGGATCCCGATGAAGGCTATCTCGCCTGCGGCATGACTGGTTCCGGACGGCTGGCTGCCACCGAAACGATTGCCAGGAAAGTTTGCGACTTGTTGGGATTGCGTCACGATTTTGAAAACCAGACCGTGCTGGTCAGCGCCGGGCCTACCTGCGAGGACCTTGACCCTGTTCGATTTCTTACCAATCGCTCTTCAGGGAAGATGGGCTACGCACTTGCCGAGGCTGCCTATCGTCGCGGCGCACGCGTTGTGCTGGTAAGCGGGCCCACCGATTTGAAAATTCCGGAGGGCGTGGATTGGGTTCCCGTTCGAACCGCCGAGCAAATGCAGCGGGCGGTGCAGCATCACGCCAGCGGCGCCAACGTCGCCGTCATGGCCGCTGCCATTTCCGATTACCGTCCGGCTGCCGCACAGGATAGGAAAATAAAACGCGGCGAGGGACTTTTTATTCTGGAGCTGGAGCCCACACCAGATATTCTGGCCGAGCTTGGACGTGAGAAGGGCGGGCGCGTTCTCGTTGGTTTCGCCGCGGAAACGGATAAAATCGCGGAAAACGCTCGGGGCAAGCTCGCGCGCAAAGGTGCGGACATGATTGTTGCCAACGATGTCACACGCGAAGGCGCCGGGTTCGACCGCGACACAAATATTGTCACTTTCTACCTTCGCGGTGGCCGCGAAATTCCTCTTCCGAAGATGGGCAAGCTCGAAGTCGCAAATCGAATCCTCGATCAAGTGCTGGAAATTCAGCGCAATTCCAAGTAAGTTCTCAGACGCGCGTAATTTTCAAACGAGGATCAATGGATTCAATGAAGCGTGTGGGTGTGGGCGCAAGTGCGCAAGAACAGGCGGAGGATTGGCTCCGTTACGGGGAAGAATTAGGACTTGGGCCATATTACCGCGGCCGCGCTCCAATGCATTTGCCCGGTGCCGATTCTTCAGTCACGCCGCCTGCTCTGATCGCGAATGCTGCAGGCCCAGTTGCTGCCGCGGCTGATCGTCGTTCTCCCGAGGCTTCGTCTTCAGGCACTCACAGATTGCAAACGATGGCTCCGAAGCTCGCTGTCGCGTCGGCCAGTGCCCTCGCGCCTGCTGGCGCCTTGCCTTCGTTATTCGAATCCTTCGATCGCATTGTTGGCGATACGCTGCCGGTCATCCGCGAAGACATCGGCGATTGCACGCGCTGCAAACTTCACAAAGCACGCACCAACATTGTGTTCGGCGTGGGAAATTCGAAAGCCGAGCTGCTGTTCGTCGGCGAAGGGCCTGGTCACGATGAAGATATCAAGGGCGAGCCGTTCGTCGGCCGCGCCGGGAAACTGCTGACCCAGATGATCGAGGCCATGGGTTTGCGGCGTGAAGACGTCTACATAGCCAACGTAGTGAAATGCCGGCCACCGGAGAATCGCCTGCCGGAAAAAGATGAAATAACCACCTGTTCGCCTTTTTTAATGCGTCAAATTGATGTCATCAAGCCGAAAGTTGTGTGCTGCCTGGGAAGCTGCGCGGCGCAAACGCTCTTGCAGACCACGCAAGGAATCTCAAAATTCCGCGGCGAGTGGTTTGATTTTCGCGGCGGGAAATTGATCGCAACCTACCATCCTGCGTACCTGCTCCGCAATCCTCCGGCCAAGAGCGAAGTGTGGAAGGATCTGCAAAAAGTGATGTCCCACCTGGGCCTGCAACCTCGGAAACGCTAGCATTTCAAGATGCATCTTTCGCTCGCCATCACCCTGGGATTAACCGGTGCCCTATCCTGGGGCGCTGCGGATTTCGCCGCGCGCTTTGCATCGCGGCGCGTCGGTGCTTACCGCACGCTTTTTTTATGCAGTTTTTTGGCTTCATCGCGTTAAGCCTCTATCTGAAATTGACGGCGGGATTTTCACAGGTGACGCCTGGCTGGCGTCCCTGGGCGATGGCAGTAGCGGCAGGGGTGTTGAACATGCTCGCGTCGCTCTCGCTCTATCACTCGTTCGAGATCGGCACGATGAGCATCGTCGGCCCGGTATCGTCCAGTTATCCTGCATTGACCGTGGCATTGTCGCTGCTGAGCGGAGAACGCATTCACGCATTGCGCGGCGCGGGTTTAGCAGTGACGTTTGCCGGAGTATTTTTTGCTGCCACCTCATTCGCGCAAAGCCATCCGCCTGCTGCCGCAATCGCAGCGGCCAATGAAATGGCGGATGGAAAACCGGTTCACGCACACCTATCGAAAGGCGTCGGGTGGGCAGTCCTCGCGGCCCTAGGGTTCGGCTTGATGTTCTGGTTTCTAGGATTTTACGTCGTGCCGTTGGTAGGCAGCGCGGTGTCCGTGTGGGTAATGCGCCTGACTGCCTTGGTATCGCTCGCATTCGCCGCCGGGCCCGCACGCCAAACGCTTCAGTTCCCTCGCGGGACTGTGTGGTGGTTGCTGCTTGCAGTAGGAATACTGGATACAGCCGCCTTTGTCGCGAATAACGCTGGCTTAGGCACTGGAGAGGTTTCGGTGGTGAGCGTACTCGCTTCGCTCTATGGAGCTGTGACCGTGGTACTCGCGTGGATCTTCCTGCGCGAGCGTTTGGAGCGCAGCCAATGGTTGGGCATCGTCCTGATTTTTGTCGGTATCGTCCTGGTCAGCATTTAAGATAAGACGGCCGGTCATCTCATGTGCGTCACACTTCGAGGATCTATGTCAGGAGTCTGGCGCAGGCGATGGAACAACTCCAGTACGGGGCGTGAGGCGCCTTGTCCACCGCGCCTTGAACGCCCCCGGGCCAGCCGCCGATAAGCCCGTTTCTCGGGCGAAATCCAGGTCGGGTGGATGTTACCTGTTTAGGAGAATACTTCCCGTTTACGCCGTCAGCCAGGAGTAAGCGCGAATCGCCTCCCCTAAGCCGACTTGCAGGGACTTCCCGGGAATTCGATTCGACGGAACGCCCTTGTAGCTTTCCGATCCAGCGATGCTTACAATCATGGGAAAACGGATGGCTAATACCCATACTGGATCCGGCGAAACTCGCAGGTACATTCTTAAGGGGATGGTTGGAGCAGCGGCCGTTGCTCGCTCATCTTCATTGGCCGCACCTCTCAACTCAGACGGGAAGATGGACGTGGCAGAGGTCCGGCATTCCACCTTGAAGCTCGGTCCCGTTACCGTGTTCTATCGAGAAGCCGGGCTTGAGGGTCGTCCGGTTCTCTTGTTGTTGCATGGCTTCGCAAACTCATCGCACTACTTTCGGCATCTGATGCCGCTGCTCGCGAATCGCTTTCATCTGATTGCTCCTGACCTGCCTTCCTTTGGATTTACCAAGGTGGATGGAGAAGATTATCGTTACACCTTCGCGCAATTGACGGAGACCATCCAAGGTTTCGTGGACGCCCTTGCGTTCCGACGCTTCGCCTTGTACGTCTTCGATTACGGTGCGCCTATCGGATTCAACCTTGCAGCCGCCGACCCGGACCGCATCACCGCAATCATCTCGCAGAACGGCAACGCATACGAAGAAGGCTTGGGCGAGGGCCCATGGGCTCCTTTGCGCGCCTATTGGAAGCAGCCATCAGCGGCCATTCGTGACAAGATCAAAGAACGTATGTCGCTGGATGGCGTCCGCGAGGCGTACTTCGAAGGAGTTCCGGATGTCTCCAGATCGAACCCGAAGCCTACTGGCTCGATGCCGCACTCCTCGCACAACCGGGCATGATGGACCTACAGGTCGATCTCAAACTTGATTACAAAGCCAACCTCGAACGCTATCCCGTTTACCAAAAGTACCTCAGGTCGCATCGGCCTCCGTTGCTCGCCATATGGGGGAAGAACGACAGCTTCTTCGTTCCCCCTGGCGCAGAAGCATTCCAGCGAGACGTGCCCAACGCAGTCGTGAAATTCCTGAACACTGGGCACTTTGCTCTGGAAACCAACGTTGAAGACATTGCCTCGGCAATTCTGGAAATGCCCATTAAGAGTTCGCCTCCTGTTACCGCCCGCCCTATGCCCCCTTCCATCGACGGCCCACGAGATCAATCGTAGATTAGCTCCTGTTACACTGTCGTCTGAATCCATGACTCAACGCTATTTGGAAGTTGCGCTGCCGGTGCCGCTGCGTTCGGCGTTCACCTACGCCGTGCCGAATTCATTCAATGGCGAAGAATTGATCGGGCGGCGCGTCCTGGTGCCATTTCGCAATCGGCCCATGGTGGGTGTCGGTCTCGCGATTACGCTCCAGGCTCCCGAAGTAAGCCGATTGAAAGAAGTTTCCCAGCTGCTGGATCCCATCGCGGCTCTGCCTCCGAAGCTCATCGAGCTCGGACACTGGATCAGCCGCTATTACCTGGCGCCTCCGGGTGAAACTTTCCGCGCGATGCTGCCGCCGGAGATCGAATTGCGGCACGATCGCGAATACTGGCTTACGGATATTGGCCTCGCTCATTTGCTCGAGCTTACCGAACACGAGGAAAAGACCAGCGTCGAGAGAAACGATCTGGAATTTCTGCGGGCTTTCGATGCTTCCGGCGTAAAGGAGCGTTCGCTGCCGTCGGCTCGTGTGCGGCGCTTGCCCGGAGGCGAAGCGGCTGCCGAGAGATTTGTACGCCGAGGTCTTCTTGGAGCGCGGGAAATAATCCGGCGCCGCAAGACCCGGGTGCAGAAAATTGTGGCCTGGAATACGGCGAATCCCGAACCACCCGCCAGCGTCATTGAGGGAAAGATTCATGAAGTACTTACCGCGACGCGCGGTCCCTTGCCGCTAAATGCGTTGCTGGCGCAAGCAGCAGTGACGCGCGCGGTTGTGTCGCGATTGGAAAAAAAGGGCCGGCTGCTGACTTGGGAAGAACCTCTGACTGCTGACGAAGATCCGTGGGACACCGATTTTGCGCCTCCCGCAAACTTGCTCAACGATGAACAGAAGTCCGTGCTCGGCGAAATATGGCGTTCCATAGTGGCCGGCAAATTCCAAGCTGGCTTACTGCATGGAGTCACGGGCAGCGGGAAGACGGAAATTTATCTCGGTGCGGTGGAAGCGGCTCTTTCGCGAGGGAAGACGGCAATCGTTCTAGTCCCGGAAATTGCGCTCACGTTGTGGGTGGGGCGCCTGGTGCGCGCGCGCTTCGGCGCGACGGTCGCGATTCTGCACAGCGGTTTGCCAGACGTAGAGCGGGCCCAAGAATGGTGGCGCGTGCGGCGCGGTGACGCGCGCGTCGTAGTCGGCACGCGCTCAGCTGTTTTCGCGCCAGTCGAAAATCTCGGCTTGATTATCGTCGATGAAGAGCAGGAGACCAGTTACAAACAAGAGGAGACGCCGCGCTATCACGGCCGTGATACTGCGGTTTATCGCGCGCGACTGGAGGGCGCCGTCGCTCTGCTCGGTTCCGCGACGCCTTCCCTCGAAACCTATCACAACGCCCGCGCCGGAAAGTATCGCCTGCTCGAGCTCACCGCGCGCGTGGCCAATCGCCCGCTTGCGGAAGTACAAATCGTCGACCTGCGCGAAGAATTTCGTCGTGCACACAAAGCTGCGCCCATTTCGGAAGCTCTGCGGTCCGCTATCGCTCTGCGGCTGGAAGAAAAGACCCAGGCCATGGTGCTGATTAATCGCCGCGGTTACTCCTGGTCCTGTTTGTGCCGTAGTTGCGGCTCCTTCGTGCAATGCCAGAATTGCAGCATTGCCCTGACCTATCATAAAAGCCGCCAGCGTCTCGAATGCCATTATTGCGGATATTCCATTCGCCCTCCGAGGCAGTGTCCGAAATGCCATGCCGAATACATGTACTTTGTCGGCGACGGCGCCGAGCGCGTGGAAGAATATCTGCGCGAGCAATTTCCAAACGCGCGCATCGCCCGGCTGGATCGCGACACTGTTCGCACCAAGCGTGAATACCAGCAGGTGCTGGGCGCATTCACCAGCGGCGTGGTCGATATTCTCGTCGGCACCCAGATGGTTGCCAAGGGCCACGATTTTCAGCGCGTCACGCTGGTGGGAGTGGTGGCAGCTGATCTCGCGCTGGGAAGGCCCGACTTCCGCGCTGCCGAGAAAACTTTTCAATTGCTCACACAGGTGGCCGGCCGTGCCGGCCGCGGAGAACTTTCGGGCGAAGTCCTCGTCGAGACGCACTACCCCGAGCACTACGCCATCCAATTAGCGGCGCGACAGGATTACATTTCGTTCTACGAGAAAGAGGCGCGTTTCCGCCGCATGTTGCACTATCCGCCGTTTACCGCGCTGGCCAGCATTCTGGTGCGCGACCGCAAAATCGAAAATGCGATCCGCTGGTCGCGTGGCCTCGCCGAATATTTCGCGCCGTTCGAAACCCGCGGCGTCAAAATTCTGGGCCCGGCGGCGGCGCCGCTCGCCCGCCTGCGCCAGGAGTACCGTTATCAGTTCCTGTTGAAATCCCCTCAGCGATCCGCTCTCTCGCAAGCCCTATCCGGTGCGCTCGATTTTTGCGCGAAGCAGCAAATTCCAGAAACTGGCGTAATTGTAGATGTCGATCCTGTGAATTTATTCTAGGCGGATTAACATCGGGGATGATCCCAGCGCGGCAACTTACCAGGGATTATTCGTCGGCATCAGCGTGAAACACAGCACAAAAATCACCAGCGCAACGATCGCCATCAGTTTTCGCGACGCATCCAGCGGCTGCCATCGATCGTACAGAGGTGGGTGCCGCAGACGCAGCGACAACACCAGCAGGACAATCCCCCAGAATGCCCAGCCGTACCAATAACGAATCCCCAGAAACACCAGCAACAGCGCGGCGCCCAGAGAAATCCGCTGGTGCCGTTCCGGGGTCAGACTATAAATGATGTGTCCGCCGTCTAGCTGCCACACCGGCAACAAATTTAATGCCGTCGCCAGCAACCCGAACCAGGCCGCCCGCGCGACGGGATGAAGCAGCACGGTACTGGCATCGGCGCCGGGGTGGAACATAGAAATAAAAAATCGCATCAGCGCCGGAATGCCGAAAATAATTCCAGAATCTTCCTGTGCGCCCGGAACGATCTTCGATATCGCGATTCCATAGGCCAGCAAAGGTACGACCACCACAAAGCCCAGAATCGGCCCGGCGATTCCGATGTCAAAAAGCGCTCGTCGGATGGTTATCGCGGAACGAATTTTGATCACCGCACCAAATGTGCCGAACAGAAATGGTGAGGGTAGAAAAAACGGATAGCTGCAGTCGACGCCATAATATTTGCACGCCAGAAAATGTCCCATTTCGTGCGCCATTAAAAAACCGAGCAGCGTGAACGCGAAAGGAATACCCATCAAAATCAGATGAGGATGTCGGATAAGCTGCATCGGTAGCGTGAAAAGATCCTCGTCGCCCACTGCCCGCGCCGAATCCTGCGCATACGACAATGCAAACAGCGATCCCGCCGCAAGGGTCGTGCACAGCGTTGCAACAAACAGAATCGCTGCCCGCCACAGTGGGAGGTGGCGAATTCGCTTAGGAGGCGGCGGTATATCGATGGAGTCCTGGAAATGGCGATCCAGAACTTCCAGTGGAAGACGACCGTCACCGTTGCCGGGGCTAGATGGCATTAGGGTTGGATGCGCGTCGCCAAAAAACGCGTCGCCGTCGGTTCGAGCGACTGCTCGCGTCCTGTGGTCTATGGCTTTGGCGCGGTCGGGGCCGGGAGTGCCTGAAGTTCTTTGCCGGGTTTGAAACGCACTGCCTTGCCCGGCGGGATACTAACCTGCTGTCCCGTGCGCGGGTTGCGGCCAATTCCTGTTTTGCGCGGCTTCACGTTGAATACTCCGAAACGCCGAAGCTCTATGCGTTCCCCGCGGCCGAGAGCGTTTTTCATCGCCTCGAAAACGGTTTCCACGGCCTGTTCGGCTCGCGTGCGAGTAATATTCGTCTTCTGAACAATGGCGTTAACGACGTCGAGCTTGATCACGACAGCCTCCAATGACCGGAAACCTATGCTAGACAGGGGTTTGCAGGTTGTCAAGCCTTCCCCCGTGTAATACACTGCCCGACTCTTACCGGTCACCCGCGCACTGGTTAGTGCCGGCGCCTGGTTCACGAACGCCCAGCCGTCCGGGCTGTTTGATTTTTGCAAATTTTAGGAGGCAATTGATGTCGGTGAAGTCTGACAGATGGATTCGCAAGATGGCGCAGCAACACCGCATGATCGAGCCCTACGAAGATCGCCAGGTTCGCGATGGCGTTATCAGTTACGGAGTTTCGTCGTACGGATACGATATGCGCGTGGCCGACGAATTCCGCATCTTTACCAACGTAAATTCCTCCATCGTGGATCCGAAACATTTCGATCCGAAGTCGTTCGTCGAGTTCCAAGGCGATATCTGCATCGTCCCGCCCAATTCATTCGCGCTGGGACGCTCGGTGGAATATTTTCGTATCCCGCGGAAGTGCCTGACCATCTGCGTGGGAAAATCGACCTACGCGCGCTGTGGAATTATTGTGAACGTCACGCCGTTTGAGCCGGAGTGGGAGGGTTTTGTCACGCTGGAAATCAGCAACACCACTCCACTGCCTGCACGCATCTATGCGAACGAAGGCCTGTGCCAGGTGATCTTCTTCGAATCCGACGAGGAATGTGAAACTTCCTATAAAGACAAAAAAGGCAAATACCAGTCGCAGCAGGGAATTGTCTTGCCGAAAATCTAGGCGAAACAAGATTTGCTCGCCATCTGCGTGCCGAAGCTGAGGTTGTCCTGGCTGCAAGACAACCTCAGCGGAATCGTATCCGCGTCAGGACTTGCCGCTGACGATCGGTGAAACCTTTCCCCACTTTCCGGTGAAGACGAAAGAATCGAGTGGCTTGCGCTCGCGTGGCGCCACTTCGCGTTCCTTCAATTGGTCCGGCAAGTGGTGGGGTTCGCCGGGATAACCGATCGCGATTCCTGCCACAGCTTCAAATCCTTCCGGAATTTCAAAAATTTCGCGCGCTTTATCAGGCAGAATTCCGGCCATTTGATGTACGGCCAGGCCGAGCGCTTCGGCTTGTAAAGCGAGGGTTGCTGCCGCTTGTCCGACGTCGTGGAACGCATGGCGATTCGCATCGCCGTTGTGATCGAATTTCAGCTTTGCGATGCTCAGCGCCAGTACCGGCGCATTTTTCGCCCAACCCTGATTGAACTCAATGAAGCTATCGAGGATGTGCTTATAGTTCGTGGCGTCGTCCTTGGTGGCGACGATGAAGTACCACGGCTGTCCGTTGTAGGAAGAAGCAGCCCAGCGCGCGGCTTCGAAAAGAGCGCGTACCTTGTCGGGTTCTACCGGGCGATCTGCGAATGCGCGTGGACTCCAACGCTCGCTGATTAACTGGTGGATCGGAACACTTGTTGTGGCAGGCCTCTTCTGTGGGCTCATCATTTCTCCTCGTAAGCTGAAGTTTGCGAAACTGCGCTGTTTTTATGCACCGTCACTGGCGAATCCCCGCGCTTCATCCTGGCGGAAATGCGGCACGCGCCGAGTGCTGCATTTCCTCGGGTGGGATGTTAAACAGCTTTTGACCGCGACGAATCGACCGAGTAGGCGCCTGCTCCGAATGTAGCGATGAAAAGAAACCCGCCCATAATCGCCAGATTTTTGAAGAAATTGATTTGGTTATTCATTCGTTCCATGCCCTGAAACGCCCAGAAATTGTGAAAGATCAGCGTTGTAGGAATCAGGTACAAAAATAATACCCAGGCTGCAATGCGGGCCTGCAATCCGAGCAAGATTGCAAGACCGCCAAGGATCTCGATCACTGCAGCTACCCAGATGGCTAGCCCTGGTGCCGGCAGGCCTTTGGCTGCGGCGTAACCGGTCATCATGGCGTGGCCTGCAATTTTCGAAACACCGGCGTTGATGAAGATGATGCTAATCAGGATTCGACCGATAACCGGAAGTACGCTGTTTGAAGAATTAGGCATTGGATTGCTCCTCCTCATGTCGCAATTTTTGTCGTCGCAGAGTTTTACGCTAGATCGAACAACAGCACTTCGGACTTCTCTTTTGCCTGCACCCGTACTTCCTGTTCGTTTGAGATTGCTGCACCGTCGCCTGCTTTCAGCCCCGTGCCATTCATCGTGACGTCACCACGAGCGATCTGAATCCACGCGTGCCGATTGGATTTCAAATCGTGCTTGGTTTCCTCGCCTTCGCCAAGGCGCGCGATGTACAAGTCAGCATCCTGATGGATCGTCACGGGAGCGTCTGGTCCCGCCACGTGCAGGAATTTGCCGCGCAAATCTTTATCCGAGAATGCAAGCTGCTCGTATTCCGGCTTCAGCCCATTGCGCTCCGGAGTGATCCAGATTTGCAGCAGGTGCGTCGGATCCTTCGGCGACGGGTTGAATTCGCTATGCAGGATGCCGGTACCCGCGCTCATATGTTGCAGTTCGCCGGGGCGAATCACCGCGCCTGTACCCATACTGTCGCGATGTTCCAGCGCGCCATCGAGAATCCATGTCAAAATTTCCATGTCGCGATGGGGATGCATCCCGAAGCCTTTGCCCGCGGCCACCACGTCTTCATTCAACACCCGCAGCGAACGAAATTCCATGTGCTCGGGGTCGTAATATTGGTCGAACGAAAATGTAAAATGCGTGTCGAGCCAATTCAGCTTGTTGCGTCCACGTTCTTCACTTGGTCGGATTCGAAACATTCTGTGTCTCCTTCTTCAGTCTTTCGATGCAAAGCTCTTCCGCGTCCCGTCCGAGTTTCCCCGCGATGCGGCGCAAATCATCCTGTTCGGCCGCTGTTAATTCGCTCATTACCCGGGCGACGATCTTGGCGTGCTCCGGGAAAATGCGTGTGATCAACCGCCGCCCTTTCGCCGTTAGATGAATTTCCACCATACGGCGGTCCTTTTCTTGACGCTCGCGCTTCACCCACCCCTGTTTCTCCAGATTGTCCACCACCAGCGTCATGTTGCCGCCGCTGCGCAAGAGCTTCTTTGCTATGGTGTGCTGGCACATCGGGCCTAAGTGAAGCAGAGCTTCCAGCACCGCAAATTGTCCGCCCGTCACACCCTCTGATTCCAGGTGCGCCGTGGTTTTGGACATGACCGAGTCCGAGGCTCGAACCAGATTGATGTAAGCGCTCAGAGCCCGGACCGCCTCGTCACAACCTTGGAAGTGGCTTGGCATATTCATTTAAGCTCAAATCATTTGAGCTTGAATGATTCGATGCGCGGACTGACGGAAAGATTCAACCGACGAGTGCGGGGTCTAGGGCTTTTCGGTAGGACGCATCAGAATTTCGCTGATAAAACTCTGCGGCCCCTGCGTCACCAGCATCTCCACGGCATGGGCTATGTCTTCTGATTGCAGTAGCTTACTGGTCACTTTGCCCTCGTGAGGCGAGAAATCCGTGGCCACCGAACCAGGACAAATCGCACTGACCCGGATGCCGTATTGCCGCAGATCTTCAGCCATACACCCTGTGAGCCCCAGCAGACCCCATTTTGAGGCGCAGTATATGCCGCCGTTTCGGAAGGTATTCTTCCCGGCCAGCGAGGCGATGTTGATGATGTGCCCGCGGCGGCGCTGGATCAACCCTGGCGCCACCGCCTTGCTCATCAGGAACACGGATTTCAAATTGGTGTCTAATATCGAGTCCCACGTTTGCTCGGATGCTTCATGAGTTGGTCCGAAGTAACCGATCCCGGCATTGTTCACCAAGATCTCCACTGGGCCGATGTTCTTCTCAGTGTCTACGACGAACGACGATATCTGCTCGGCGCGAGTAACGTCCACTGGAGCCGCAAATATGTCCTGGGCTTCACGGCCCAGCTCGTTTTTCGCCGCCTCCAGTTTTTGCGGGTTTTTGGAGCAGATGCTGAGTTTAGCTCCCATTTTTCCCAGTAAGTGCGCAATGGCGAGCCCGATCCCGCGACTTGCTCCGGTGACTAGGGCGACCTTACCGTCGAGAGGTTTCTGATTGTCCATGGCGGATTCTCCTGAGGCGACAATTCTCGTCTATCCGTCATCTTATCATTCAGACGTGGACAATCCCGAAAGACGCATGCGGTGGAACAAATCGGGTTATAAGGTGATTTCACCTTGCGCGTGTCAGTAGGTTTCCCTATAATCCCGTGGATTTCGTTACCCCGTTATTCTTCAGGGGTTGTAGCCCTAGGCGCGAGCTAATTCCTAATTAGAAAAAGGTCCAGGAGGCAGTAAAGAGATGACGCCAAAGTGCTCTTTCATGAAGGGCTTATTGCTTTTAGCTCTCGTAACAGTTTGCGCGCCTACCAGGCCCGCTGCGGCCCAGGCTGCGCAGACCCCGCAGGAGCAGAAGCCCACTTACACGATTCCGGAATATAACGCGTTCCAGGCGGCGCGCGCGGAAACCAATGCCCAGAACAGGGTGAAGCTTCTGGATGATTTCGTCGGCAAATTCCCGAATTCGACGCTGATGATTTATGTGGACCAGCTCTACCTTTCCACTTACAACGAACTCAAAAATTATCCGAAAGTGATAGAGACAGCCGACAAAATACTTGCCATGGGTGACAAGGTTGACGCCGCCGCGCGCCTGCAGGCTTTGCAATCGCGCGTGCAGGTATTTTCGGTGGTCTACAATCCGAAAGCTCCGGACGCCCACGATCAGTTGGTCAAAGAGCGCGATGCTGCGAAGCAGGGCGCGGATTTGCTTGGGAAATATCCAAAGCCTGCAAATTCCACGTTAACGGACGCCCAATTCGCTGACCAGAAAAAACCAGGCATCTCTTTCTTCAATGCCGCCGCGGGTTTTGCGGAACTTCAGTTGAAGGACTACGCGGCGGCCGTGGACGATTTCAAAGCCGCTCTCGCAAATAATCCCACCGACGCGGTTACCGCGTACCGTCTTGGCTTGGCCTATCTGGGGATGACCCCGCCTCAGCAGATCGATGGATTCTGGGCGCTGGCCAGGTCGATTAATCTAAAAGTTCCCGATGCGGACAAGATCAAGGATTATTTGCGCAAGGCGATTCTGGCCTACGAACAGCCGGGCTGTGATGCCTCCGTTGACGACCAGCTGAATGAACTGCTGACTCTTGCGGGTACCACCGGCGATCGTCCGGCCACGTACACCATTCCCAGCGCCACGGACCTGCAAAAAGTCGCGCAGGGAAGCACCATTCTGACGGTGATTACTGATCTGGGCGGCGGTGGCGATAAGGCCAAGCAAACTTGGCTGGCAATCTGCGGTGCGCAATTCCCGGGCGTAGTCGGCAAGATCATCGAAGTCAAACAAGGCGAAGGCTTCGTCGACTTCATGATTTTCACTGGCGCCAACGAGGACGAAGTCGAAAAAGCCACCACCGCGAACATGGACGTGAAAGTCTGGACCGCTGCGCCTCCCGCGGGATCGCCCAATGCGGCGCAGGATACTCCTCAACCTGACGTTGTTCGCCTTCAGAAGGACGATGGCATTCGTTTTTCCGGAGCGATCGTAAGTTACGATCCTTCGCCGTTCCTGCTGCACTGGGATCAGGTGAAAGTGGATCCGACCACGATTCCGGAAAAGGCCGAAGCTGGCAAGCACCACAAGGTGCTGCCGAAGCAATAGCATCCGCGGCTTTTGATTCTTTAAATCTTAATGGCCGGTCCCGGAAATGGGCCGGCCATTTTTTTGCAGCTCGATGATTTCAATTGCTCACGAGGCAAATGTCAGTCGCGTTTCTGCCCCACCTGATCGAGCTTGTAGGCGCCCACCTTGCGGCTCAATGTGTTGCGATGAATTCCGAGGACCTTTGCTGCTCGCGATTGATTACCGTCCAATCGCTCCAAAACTCGTTTGATAAATTTCCTCTCGAACTCCGTCACTGCTTCTTCCAGCAAAATTCCGCGCTCGACCATCATGCCGATTAAAGATTCCAGTTGATCTTTCACGTTTGCACGCCCCGCGCTGAAGAGTTCGCAGAATGGCCGGAACTTCGCCTGAGGCTAGCGGCAGCCACGGTTAATCCAATTCATGGCCTGTGACGCGTTGATAGGATTCCCGGTATTTTTTCTGAGTGGCAGCTACGATTTCATCTGGTAACGCTGGGCCCGGAGCCTGCTTGTTCCACCCTATTTTCTCGAGATAATCTCGAACGTACTGTTTGTCAAACGACGGCTGGGCGTGACCCGGAACATATTGATCGGCCGGCCAGAAACGCGACGAATCCGGCGTCAGAGCCTCATCGATCCAGATCAATTCGTCTCCAATAAGCCCGAATTCGAATTTCGTGTCGGCAATGATGATCCCGCGCGACGCTGCGTGTTCTAACGCACGGCTGTAAATTGCCAGGCTCGTGTCCCGCAGTTTCTCTGCCAGCGGCCGGCCAATGCACCGGATCGTCTCGTCCAAAGAAATGTTTTCATCACGGCCCGTGGTGGCTTTCGTCGAAGGCGTGAATATCGGCTCCGGCAAACGCTCGGATTCGCTCATGCCTTTTGGCAACGCAATGCCGCAAATCGCCCCTGTCTTTTGATAGTCCTTCCAGCCGGAGCCCGAAATATATCCTCGCACCACGCATTCGATCGGCAGCGGTTCCGTCTTGCGCACAACCATGGCACGGCCATTCAGCGCATCGGCGTACCGTGCCAGCTCTCCGCTGAAATTCTTGGCGGCGATCACGTGGTTAGGCACGATGCCTGTAAGCTTGTCGAACCAGAACAACGACAGTTGCGTCAGAACTTTGCCCTTATCGGGAATAGGCGTGGGCAGCACGACGTCGAAAGCTGACAAGCGGTCCGTCGCCACAATCAACAATTGGCCGCCCAATTCATAAATATCGCGAACTTTCCCGCGGCCCCGGAGATTAAGTCCGGGAAAATTCGTTTCTGAAATAGTTGGAGTCATTTGCGGAGAAGCCAACGATTTTTACCTCGCTGCCAAGAGGCGGGTATTCTAGCGCAGCGAGTTGTGTTGTCAACCGTTAAGAAACACACTGCCTGCAGTTTTTCACAGCCGTGAATACTGCAAGAAAATTTGGCCTGTAACTAAGCCGCATTGGTGGCCGCTTTGGACGCCGGCATCGCAGCCGTCTCTTCCCATTTCACCGAGACAAGTTTCGACACGCCGGGCTCTTGCATCGTCACGCCGTATAGTACCGAGCCCATCTCCATGGTCTTGCGGTTGTGCGTCACTACGATAAATTGGGTTTGTCCGCACATGTCCCCCAGCATTTTGTTGAAGCGCCCGACGTTGGCTTCATCCAGCGGCGCGTCCACCTCGTCCAGGATGCAGAACGGGCTTGGTTGATATTTGAATACCGCGATCAAAAGCGCCAGCGCCGTCAGCGCTTTTTCCCCGCCAGAAAGCAGCAATATATTTTGCAGCCGCTTGCCCGGAGGCTGCGCCACGATGTCGATTCCAGCTTCGCCGGAGCTGTCCGGTTCGCCCAGCCGCATCTCGCCGTGCCCGCCCCCGAACAATGATTGGAACGCGATCGCAAAATGCGCGTTGATGAAATTGAACGCTTCTTCGAACTTTTGTCGCGAAACCTGGTCCAACTCAGTGATGGTGAGCTGCGTATTCTGAATCGAAGCCACCAGATCGTCGCGTTCGCGGCGCATAAATGTATCGCGCTCCTCGCATTCCTTGAATTCCTCCAGCGCCATCATGTTCACTGGACCCATGGCCTCCACCCGCGCCTTCATCTCGTTGTAATTCGTTTCAGCGGCGATGAGGGCTTCTCCAATCAGCAGCTGTTCGGCCTGCTGCGCCATTAATTCTTCCGGCTGGGCGTTTAGTTCGGAGATACAGGTTTGCCGCAGGTAATCGCGGTCCGCATCGTTGCGCGCTTTCTCGATTTGATGCCGGCTGCGCTCGGCGCGCAGTTCTTCCAGTGACTGCCGCTTGCCTCGAACCGTATCTTCCAACTGCGTTGTTCTCGTTCTGGCCAGTTCCCATTCGCTTTCCAGCGAAAACTTCAGTTCGTCAAGGCGCGCTTTCTCCTTCCGCAGCTCTTCTACCAGCAGTCCAAGTTGTTCGCAGGAAACTTGAAGCTCGCTCTTTTCCTGCAGCATCGCTTCATGCTGTTGTCGCAGCGAAGCCATCCGCTCGGTGGCCAGCTTCATTTCCTCAGCCATGCGCCGTTCAGAACTTTCCGCGCTGGTAAGCCGCTCGGACATGGTCGCAAGTTCTTCGCGTCGCGTCGCAGCCTGCTCCTGCAAGTAATGGACGTCTTGACGCAAGTGAGTGAGCCGGTCGGACGCCTGGGTGCTCTCGGTTTCGGCTGCTTCGCGCGCGTGTATTGCTCCCTCGTGTTTGTTCCGGGCGCTGACTGCACGAATGCGAGCGGATTCTGCTTCGGCACGCAGACGTGAAATCTCTTCCCGTTCATTGGCGAACTGCTGTTCGATGCGATGCAAGTCAAAACGTGCCTGGTCCCGTTGGTGCGTGGCCGCTACCAGGCCTTTTTCTGCTTCCATTTGCTGCGCCATGGCGCTGGTAACTTGCTCTTCACCTTCCACAATGCCTTCTTCCAAACGGGTCATTGCCGCTTGTTGCTCGTTCGCCGCCTGCTCTAGCCGGATCGTTTCCGTTTCGTGCTGCCGCAACTCCCGCTTTAAAGCCAGCGGCCCGGCTTCGCCGGCCCGTCCACCCGAAACTATGCGGCCGTGATAGCACGTGCCCTCGGGCGTAAGAAAATAACTGTGCGGATTTTCCTTGGCCATCTGTTCAGCCAGAGCCGCGCTTTCCACAATGTAAGCGGTGCGCAGCTTGGTAAGGAAATGCTTCGCGCCCGGTCCTAATGGCTCACGGAAATCGATAAGCCGGTCAAGCCGTCCGAGCACGCCGGCCGGGGTCGGCAGGGAAGCATCCGCTTCCGGTGAAGGAATATTCAGCTTGTTAAGGGAGTCGACGAAAAATGTGGCGCGGCCGCCCATTTCCTCCCGAAGCAACGAAATTCCCGCGCGCGCGTGTTCGAACGTTTCCACCACCACGTATTCCAGTTCGTCGCGCAGGAACTGCTCGATCGCTCCCTCATACTTTTCCTGCACCTCGGCATAATCGGCGAGCAGGCCCACCGCATGGAAACCGCTTCCCGTTGAATCCGCGCCGTGTTCATGCGTCACGTTGAAAAGTTTCTGTACCGCGTCGGCTGTATAAGCGCGCTCGCTCAAAATCTGCTCGATGGAGGCGCGGCGCGCGCGTTCGGCCGAAAGTTCATCGCGCGTCCGTTCCAGTCCCTGGCTGGCTTCCTGCTGATTTTTTCGCAATTCCACTAGCCGGGTCTGCGCGTTGCGTACCGTCTCGCCCAGCGCTTGCGCCCTCGTTCGAGCCTGCAGGAACGACTGATCCGCCAATGAAACTTTTTCCGTCAGCGCGCTGCGTTCGCTTTCAACTACCCGCATTTCGGACGCCCGCTGTGCTTCGGCCGCGGTATAGCGCGCCGCTGCTTCTTCCGCCTGCAGGGACTCGGCGTGTTCCCGCGCCGATTCCTCCACCAGCCGGGCTACCAGTTGACGTAATTCCGCCATGCGCGATTCGAGTTGAGCCTGTTCAGAAGTGGCAGCGCCTGATTTCTCGATGGTCTCTCGCAATGCTGTCTCGAGCACGTTGGTTTGTTCGCTCAGCGCGCTCGCCGCTTCCCGATACGTACTCATTCGCGTGCTTAGATCGCTCACCTGGCGTTCGGCTGCTTCCGTTTCCAACGTAAGTCGAAGTGCGCGCGCTTCGATTTGTGCTGCCTGTTCGCGGTTAAACGTAATGCGGTTTTCCGCGCGATCCAGATCCAGCGCGGTTTGTCCCAGCAGATTCTGGATTTGCCGAAGCTCCCCATCGAGTGCATAGCTGCGGCCGCTTAGTCGCTCTTGCTCAGCTTCCAGTTCGTGAACCGACCGGGCTTCGCGTTCTTCCACTGCGTCCATTTCGCGCAGCAGGTTTTCCAGCCGCCCTGCTTCAATGTCCAGATGTTCGGCTTTGCTCGCCAGCACGTTCCGCAACAACTCACGCATCTGTTCCCGCAGCTCGGCGTAACGGCGCGCTTTGGAGGCTTGGCGCTTCAGCGAGGCGAGCTGCTTTTCAACCTCGACCAGGATGTCGTGGATGCGCGAGAGATTGCCTTTCGAGGCTTCGAGCTTGGCTTCGGCCAGACGCCGCTTGGTCTTGTACATCGTAATGCCGGCGGCTTCTTCGATGATTGCGCGGCGATCCATCGGCTTCGAATTCAAAATCTGCCCGATGCGGCCTTGTTCGATGATGGCATAGCTGTCGGGGCCGAGACCCATACCCATGAAGATCTCTTGTACATCGCGCAGCCGTGCGATTCGCCCGTTAATCACGTACTCGCTTTGCCCGGATCGATACAACCGCCGCCCGACCACAACTTCGCCTGGTTTCAGCGAGACCGCTGGTTTATCTGCCGCGCGTTTTTTCTTCGATTTGGCCTGTTGTTCCGCGCTGTTGGCCTCTTCCGTTTCTTCCGGAGGGACTTCTTTCACCGAAAGCTCGACGAAACCGTCGACGATCTTGGTTTCGACGTCTCCACTAAGGGACTTTTGCTCTACGATTATTGGTCCTGCCGGCTCTGCCGGTTCCGCGGCTTCCTCGGGCGCGTCCATTACTCGCGCCACGGCGTTGGTCAACTCGGGATCGACCAGCGTCAGCGTCACTTCCGACAAACCCATGGGAGGGCGCTTCGCTGTCCCATTAAAGATGCAGTCAGACATGCGCTCGGCGCGCAGCATCTTGTGGCTTTGCTCGCCCAGCACCCAGGAGATCGCGTCTACAACATTAGACTTACCGCACCCGTTGGGCCCCACGATACATGTGATTCCGGTCCCGCTGAATGTAATAGGGGTCTTCTCGCAGAACGACTTAAACCCCAACAGCTCAACCTTACGAAGTTTCAGCACCAGTGTCCTCGCACAGTTCGCTCCTCTGGCCTCTTCGCCTCAAGAAGCTTCAATTTATCGATATTTCGACGGAGGTATACCGAGACAAAAATGCTGGAGGGTCGATAGCGCAATGGCCCTTCCGCCTGGCGCTTGCTTGGATGGCGGTTACGGGAATAAAAAGTAGCACGGCGAGGTAGCGGTGTAAAGCGAGGTTTTTTCTAAAGTACACTCGCTGGTGGAAATAGCTGAAGTCGGTACTACCACATGGGCTCTCGTTTCGTCACGGGTTTCAATTTAACACTGACTCTGACCAAATCGCATTCGCTCATTCGCGCGCGCCACAGGCGATGCGTACTAACACCGAACCGCCTGACATCCAGTAACTTATTCTTGCGGATTGACTCAAGACCAGCCTCAGCCTACGATGACCCGCAGTGGAGGGATAATTGCAGCAGGATGCCACCCAGAGCTCCGGCAGCATTTTGTCCGCGCTTGCGATTCTCGCCTTAATTCTCTTTCTCACGATTGAAGGCTTGAGCCCCCCTGCGCCTAAACCGTTCGACGCCAACCCTAATGAATTCTCCGCCGGTCGCGCACAACAAGTACTAAGCCGCTTGGTGGGCGACGGCATTCCGCATCCCACCGGCAGTCCCCAAAATGACGTAGTGCGCTCCCGGGTGCTTGACGAGTTCGCCAAGCTCGGCTATCAGCCGTCGGTGCAGGAAGGATTCGCTTGCGACGACGAAGGCGATTGCGCCACGGTCAAGAACGTCCTGGCCCGCCTGGAGGGCAGCGAGGGCGGCCCTGCCGTGCTGTTGGCGGCGCACTACGATTCCGTACCGGCCGGACCCGGCGCATTTGACGATGGCGCTGGGGCGGCAAGCGTGCTTGAAGTCGCTCGCGCCCTCAAATCCCTGCCGCAGCCTCGCCGCTCCGTAGTTTTTCTTGTCGATGACGGCGAGGAAGCTGGGCTGCTCGGTGCGCGAGTCTTCGTCAATCAGCATCCCTGGGCCAAAGAGATTCGCACCGCCGTAAACGTGGACAGTCGTGGAACTTCAGGCCCCAGCTTGTTGTTTGAAACCGGCGATGCCAATGAATGGGCTGTGCGCGCCTACGCTCAGCGCGCCACCAGACCTGAGACTAGCTCAATCTTTTACCAGGCCTACCGGAGATTTCCTAACGACACCGACTTTACCGTCTTTAAGGCAGCGGCATACCAGGGTGTGAACTTCGCCAACATAGCTCGCGTCGTTCACTACCACACCCCGCTCGACAGTTTCGCTAACGCAAACCCCGCTACTCTGCAGCATCAAGGGGATAACGCGCTAAGTTCGGTCCTGACCTTTGCCAACATCGATATTTCCCATCCACCCCAGGGCGACGCGGTTTATTTCGACGTGCTGGGGCACTGGATCGTCTCCTGGCCGGCTACCCGGACATTGAAGATCGCACTCGGGTCCTCGCTTTTGCTGTTCCTTGAAATCGCTTGGCTAATTTATAAGCAGCGCGTGACGGCCTTCGAGTTCTTTTGGGGTGCGATCGCCTGGTTGGTCACCATGCTTGCAACCGGCCTTCTCGCCTGGGCTCTTAACTTTATTTTTCGGCGTGTCGGGGCCACGGAAAGTCCTTGGGTTGCGCATCCACTCCCGGTTCAAGTTTGTTTCTGGAGCTTGGCGATTGCGATAATCTCATTCGTGGCCTTCCGATTTGCCAGGCGCGCGGGGTTCCTGGGGCTTTGGGCTGGCGTATGGACCTGGTGGGCAATATTTTCAATTGTGATTGCGTCGCAAGTTCCGGCTGTCGGATATATTTTGCAATGCACCGTGTGCGCGGCGGTTCTCGCGGGATTATTCATCGTGTTTCGAGCCCGCGGCTCGACGCGCGGGACAGCCGCGGCGGTCACTTTCCCGCTCTCGGTCGCTGCCACACTCGGCTTCGCCCCTGTGTTGCTGCTTTATCAGGGCTTTGGTAACCCCGCATTGCCGGCTATTGCCTTCCTTGTGGCCTTACTCTTTACCCCCATAGCACCCATGGCTGCCGAGCGCAGCAGGACCCAACAATCTCCTCTCGGCCCGCTTCTCTGGATGGCCTGGATCGCTGCGGCGTTCTGTGCCTTCCTTGCCATCGTCGTTCCGGTGTTTTCGGCGAAAGCGCCGGAGCACGTCAACCTGGAATACGTGCAGGAAACCGATTCCGGCAAATCGCAATGGGTGGTGTATCCCGCTTCCGGCAGGTTGCCGGAACCTATTCGCCTCGCCACCAACTACCGCCGCGAGGATTCCCATCCATTTCCTTGGAGCACGGAACCTGCCTTCGTGGTCAGTGCGCCGCACCTGGATCTGGCGCCTCCAACATTCACCATTCAGGAACTGTCTGAAGTCAATGGAGAACGCCGTTATCGCGCGCTCCTGCGTTCAGAGCGCGGTGCCAGCGAAGCAGCCCTCCTATTTCCGCCTGATTCCGGCATCGAGTCGGTCACAGCCGAAGATCAAACCCTTTTGCCCGAGAACGAAAGAGTGCGCGGGGAAGTGAACGGTTGGTTTGTATATGATTTTTGGGCCGTGCCGGCGAAGGGAATTGAATTCGGGTTCAGCTTACCCGCCGGCAAGTCCGTCGAGGTTTTCGCGCTGGACGCAACATATTCTTTGCCTCAGGAAGGACAATTCTTGTTGAAGGCTCGTCCGCTAACCGCAACACCATTCGGCAGCGGGGATCGCACAATTGTCACTCGCCGCGTGGAGCTGCTTCCCTGATCGTCCCCCACTCTGCTCAAGCGTTGTTACTTTTTTTTCGCGACAATCACCAGCTTCCCGTTCTGGTCTTCATCCAGCACAACTGCACCCGCGCCATTCATTCGGCTTCTTTGTTCTTTCGTCAGACGCGCGGCTTGCACCACACTGGTGGGCTTCAGTTGCAAATCCAGCTTGCCCATTGCCAGCGCTTCGTTGTAACTGGAAAAGACCGACGGAACGAATTCGCCGGGATTTTTTGAATTTGCGTTCACCGTGGCGTCTGCATTGAAGAATTGTGTGGCGGCCTCTGCGTTTGGATGGCTGCTGCCGACGTCGTTGATGGTGCCGTTCGTGTTGATACTTCCCAGACCGTTGATCGGCGCGCCTGTCCCCACGTTCGAGTATTGCGCGTGAGCCGTTCCCGCCAGAAACAAAACCCCTGCCAGAATCAGAGTGGATTTCATAACGTTCCTTGTTTCGCCCACGCTTCCGATTCCGGCAGCGAGCCCTCACGGCTGCCTATAGACTATCTGAGCACATCAATTTGAAAATGGTACAGCAGTTCTATGGGTACCAAGCGCGACCTATGCACGGCGAAAGTACCACCACCGCGTTTGCGCCCTGAAAGAACTGGAAGTTATTGCTGCGGTTGGCTTTCGCGAACTTCAGCTCGATTCGCAGGTTTGCGGCGAACCTCTGCCTCGGATACAATCACCGTTTTCGGATATGCGCGAAATGACGGATATACGCCTGCACAACACGCTGACGAACCACTTGGATCCACTCAAGCCCCTCCACAAAGGCCAGGTGCGCATCTATACCTGCGGACCCACCGTCTACGATTTCGCCCATATCGGAAATTTCCGCACATTCGTGTTTCAGGATATCCTTCGCCGCTTTCTTCGCTCCCGCGGCCTCGCAGTGTTGCAGGTAATGAATCTCACTGATGTGGACGATCGCATCATTCAGAACGCCGCGGTTGCACACCTCACCATCCGCGAGTACACCGAAAAATATATCCAGGCGTTCCTCGCAGACATGCACGCATTGCATCTGGAAACCCCCGAAGAAATAGTGCGCGCCACCGATCACATTGAGGACATGGTCGATCTCATCGTTCGCCTGCAGGAAAAGGGCATGACCTATGCCAGCGAGGGTTCCATTTACTATCGCATCGCGAAATTTCCCGCCTACGGGAAGCTCTCGAAGATTGACCTGGCAGGCATGAAGGCTGGCGCGCGCGTCGATAACGACCGCTACGAAAAAGACGACGCCCGCGATTTTGCGTTGTGGAAGGCTCCGAAACCCGGCGAGCATTTTTGGGAAACGCGGATCGGCCCTGGAAGGCCCGGTTGGCACATCGAATGTTCGGCAATGGCCATGAAGTATCTCGGCGAAACGCTGGATATTCACACCGGCGGAATCGATTTGGCCTTTCCTCATCACGAAAATGAAATTGCCGAAAGCGAGGCGGCCACCGGCCATCAGTTCGTCAAGATCTGGCTGCATGCCGAGCACCTGATTGTGGACGGCGAGAAAATGTCGAAGTCGCTCGGCAATTTTTTCACGCTCCGCGATCTTTTCGCCAAAGGACAAAAGCCCTCCACGATCCGCTATCTCCTGCTCTCGGTTCCGTATCGGCGGCAGCTCAATTTCACCGCGGATAGCCTGAAACAGGCGGAAAATTCGGTGGAGAGGCTGCGGAATTTTGTGGCGCGGCTGAAGTCCGGCAAATTTTCCGGTGGTTCGAATCCGAAGCTGACCAAGCTTGTGGACCAAGCTTTATCGGATTTTGACGCGGGTTTGGCTGACGATTTAAACACCGCGGCCGCGCTGGCTTCTGTTTTCGATTTGGTTCGCGATGTAAATATCGCTATGGATCGCGGGGAGTTCCTGCAACAAGACGCCATGCCGTTGTTGGCGGCTATGGAGAAATTTGATGCCATCCTTGCCGTGCTCGTTGACGACGACCAGGAGCGCCTTCAGCAGGTTGGCTTCGGCTCCGGCAAAGCGCGTCCAACCTCCGAACAAATCGAAATTCTCATCGAAGAGCGAAATGCCGCGAAAAAGCGCCGGGATTTCAATCGCTCCGATGAAATCCGGCAGGAACTCGCGAATTCTGGTATTATCCTTGAAGATACTCGCGACGGTAGTGTCCGCTGGAAGTTCAAATGACCATTTCTGCAAAACACGATTTGTCGCTGCATAGCCAGCCCTCTCACGAGCGCCCCAACCTCTACGGCGTCGATTAAGTCCGCTTTCCTCCTTCTTTCTTTTGCCTGAGTGCGCCTGGCGGAAACCGGTGTGCGCCCGGAGCCCGAAATAAAATCCTTCCGGAGGAAGCTATGCCAGTGATTGACGCCAAAGTTGATTCCAAGTTGCCGCACCTCGTTACCGCGCTGCCCGGCCCTAAAGCCAAAGCGCTCGTTGCAAGAGATCATCAGGTCGTGTCTCCCTCGTATACCAGGGACTATCCCTTGGTCGCTAAGATCGGCCGCGGCGCCACCATCGAAGATGTTGACGGCAACACTTTTCTCGATTTCGCCGCGGGAATCGCTGTCGTCGCTACCGGACATTGTCATCCCGAAGTCGTCGCCGCCATTCAAAAACAAGCGGCGGAACTGATCCACATGTCCGGCACCGACTTCTACTACCCCAGCATGGTGGAACTGGCTGAAAAATTGGCGTCCATCGCCCCCGGTACCGAACCCAAGCGCGTGTATTTCGGAAATTCCGGTGCCGAGGCTATCGAAGCGGCCATCAAGCTCGTCAAATTTCACACCAAGCGCGACAAGCTGATTGCTTTTCACGGCTCGTTCCACGGACGAACCATGGGCGCTCTTTCCTTGACCGCCAGCCGCGCGGTTCAACGCAAGGGATTTGGCACGCTGCTTTCCGGCGTGTTCCACATGCCTTTTCCAGACACCTATCGCGGAACTTACGGCATTCGCGCGGAGCACGCCTCCGCTGACTCGCTCTCCTATCTCGAAAACGAACTGTTTCGTCGCCGCGTCGATCCCGATGAGGTCGCCGGAATTTTCATCGAACCCATACAGGGCGAGGGCGGCTACTTGCCCGCGCCTGCGGAATTCCTGCAAGGCCTGCAGCGAATTTGCCGCAAGCACGGGATCATGCTGGTAGCCGACGAAGTCCAATCGGGAATGGGACGCACCGGCAAATGGTGGGCTTCGGACCATGCTGGCATCGAGCCCGACATCATTTGCACCGCCAAGGGCATCGCCTCGGGCATGCCGCTAAGCGCGATCATCGCAAGAGCCAGTGTGATGAATTGGACTCCTGGAGCGCACGCTTCTACCTTCGGCGGGAATCCAGTTTGCATTGCGGCTTCGCTTGCTACCATCGGTCTGCTCGAGCGCAGTTACTTGGCGAATGCCGTACGTATGGGCGAATTCATTATGCGCCAGACCGCGGATTGGACTCAGAAGCACAAGATCGTCGGTGAAGTTCGCGGCAAAGGTTTGATGATCGGCATCGAGTTCGTGCGCGACCAGAAAACCAAAGAACGCGCTCCCGATCTGCGCAATCGCATCGTGCAGATGGCCTTCCACAAAGGCTTGCTGGTGCTGGGTTCGGGCGACACAACGCTCCGGTTGTGTCCGCCATTGCTGGTGGATGAAGAGCAAGCCAGTTTTGCGCTGAACACGCTCGACGCCATCGTCAGCGAAGTCGAACGCTCGCTCTAGAGGCGTTGTAATTTCAGAGCAACACCAGCGAACCGGTATTGCTCTCTGCCGTTGCCTTTGTTTCTGAGGGTGCCGCACTCTTTGCCGCTTTTGCAAAGGGTGCGCGGCTGCAGGGTAGAGATAAAGAAAACTCCCAAGCGCCGTAGGCGCGACACAAGCTTCTAACGCAAAGAACACTGATCGTCGTGGCCAAGCCGCGAATCTTGCGTTCTCGCACAGACACCTTTAGCCCCAGCCTGTGCTATTTTCTCTTACGGCTGCTTCAAACGCTAAATCCAAAAGAAAACGATTTCAAGGTTGTAGGGGGCGATGTGCCACGCATTCTGGATGTCGGTTGCGGACCCACGAAATACCCCGGTTCCATCGGCGTCGATATGAATCCGGCAACTGCTGCCGACGTGATCTGTCATCTGGATCGCGGCAGCCTGCCTTTTCGCGACAATTCGTTCGACCAGGTACGCGCCGAGCATCTGATTGAGCACGTCTCGGATGTGATCGCTACCATGGAAGAATTTCACCGCGTCACCAGGCCGGGCGGCACAATTTTTATCCTCACGCCGCATTATACTGACTTCAGCTCATTCTGCGATCCTACTCATCGATGGCACCTGAATACCGGCTCGTTCCGCTATTTTTATCCCGGCGGCACGCATGGCCGCGACATGTGGTACACCAAAGTGCGAATGAGGCAGAAGCATTTGCACGTGAGGCTTCTGAAACTTTGGCGCGCGATGGGTTTTCAATTTTTGGTGAATCGTAGCCGTCTGTTCCGCCAGTTCTGGGAGTATTACTTAAGTTTTGTAATTCGCGGCAAAAATATGGAATTCACATTAGAGGTCATAAAGTAAAGCATCATGTTCGCGCGATTGATTTTTTCTATTGTTGAATTCGGTGCGCGCAAGGGGCTGAACAACCCAAACCCTGCCGCTGCGAAGCCCGATGCTGCCAATTCTGTAAAGCAGCGAGCTCGACGCACCGGAGTACGAGGCGAAACCTACGCATATTGGTACCTGCGGCGTCATGGCTATATTCTCGTCGCGCGCAATTTCACATCGCCTGGAATTAAGGGCGAGATCGATATGGTCGGCTACGATGTTCCGTCCTCGCCTTTGTCGAGGTCAAAACGCGAACAATTATTCAGACAGCCGATGGTTCTTTGCAGCCATTGCAACCCACCCCGGAGGATGCCGTAAACTGGGACAAGCGCCGTAACCTCTCGCGCATGGCCCGACAATTCCTGCGCGCCCGCCACATCGAAACCTCACAATGCCGCTTCGATGTTTTGGCAATCGAAACCCGGCCGGGCATCAAACCCTCGGTGCGGTTACACAAAGGTGCGTTCAATGCGCTCTCAAACTGAGGAATAGCCCGCCGTAGCTAAAGGTCACCATCAAGACTATCTGGCACTTCAGTGACTCGACCTCGTAGTAGAATAAATTACGCGATCCATTCATCATTGAGTCCCTTATCGCCCAAATTTGGTCCGTTTCACGCGTCAGTCTGAGGAGGCAGGGTTGCCGGAGTTACGCAAGGATCCCATCACAGGCCGCTGGGTGATTATTTCCACCGATCGCGGAAAGCGCCCGCTCGAATTCGTTCGCGAAAGCGTGAAGATTAAGGGCATGCCAAATTGTCCCTTCTGCCCGGGAAACGAAGGAAAAACTCCCCCTGAGATCCTCGCCTATGGCCGCAACGGCGGTGGCAGAGACACACCAGGCTGGCGAGTCCGGGTCGTCCCCAACAAATTCCCCGCGCTCGGCATCGAAGGCGGCCTCGACCGCGAAGGCGAAGGTCTTTTTGACCGCATGAACGGTGTGGGCGCGCACGAAGTAATCATAGAAACTCCCGAACACAACCACACTTTGGCGACGATTGATGAAAAAGGCGTCGAAGAAGTCCTCTCTGCCTACCGCGACCGTACCCTGGACCTCAAAAACGATAAACGTTTCCGTTACATTTTGCTTTTCAAAAACCACGGAGAGCCGGCCGGAGCCTCGCTCGAACACACTCATTCGCAATTAATTGCTCTGCCGATTGTCCCCAAGCGCGTCCGCGAGGAGGTCGACAACTCGAAACGCTACTACGACGAAAAGGAACGCTGTATTTTCTGCGATATGATTCGGCAGGAACTTGAAACCGGTACGCGCATGATTCTGGAAAACGAGCAGTTCATCGCGCTCGCGCCTTACGCCCCGCGTTTTCCTTTTGAAACCTGGATTCTTCCCAGGCAACACAGCTCTGCGTTTGAAAATATGCCCACGTCCTATTACGGAAATCTGGCGCGGGTTCTGCACGATTTTCTTGGCCGGCTTGATTCCGCGCTGTCGTTTCCCTCCTACAACTACGTCATCCACACCTCTCCCATCGGAGAGGAAATCAACGACCATTATCATTGGCACATTGAAATGATGCCCAGGGTCACAAAGGTTGCGGGCTTTGAGTGGGGCACTGGCTTTTACATTAATCCCACGCCGCCGGAAGAAGCAGCCCGTTTCCTGCGCGACGCTAAGTAGAGATTCCACCGGATTTACTTTGATCCGCGAAATCCCGCCGCAATAACTTTCGTACAGCTGGTACTGGTTCTGTCCCTCACCTGTCCTTACGCCCAGTTTCTCTCAAATTGGCCGCGTGCTAATTTCAAACGGGATTTAACCAAATGAGAAAATGTCGGAAATCACTCGAGGACAAAAGACGCGCCGTCGCCTCTGCGCAAGATCCCAACCCGGAAATCCGCGCCCTCTCGCCACCGATTTTCACCCATGAGAAACGTACCCAACGGGCAATCGTCGCCCCTGAAAGCACGCTACCACAGGAAAATCTTCGCCCTGAAAATGCATTCACCGTGCGAGGTCTTCCGCGCTCGCCTTCAAATTCCGCAGTCCATCCGCCAATTTCTAATCCTCACTCGGGCCGATTAGAAATCGCCGCAACTCATTCAAAACAAACGACAGCGCCCATTTCTAATCGTCATTTTTTTAGGGGTAATGGCGCTCAAAATTCGGCTGATTCGTGGTTTCAGGCCTTCAGATACCACGGAACGTTCACCAAGATGATTCGCTGGTTCCCCTTCAGCAAAAGAAGCGCCTTCAAAATCTCGGCGCGGTCGTTCTGCAGAAAATAATGCCACCAGTGGTTTTCCACCATTTCCGGAATAATCACCGCAATTTTTCGCGTGGGATTTGCTCGCTGCAGTTCTAAAACATGTTCCACGATGGGCATAATGACGAAGCGGAACGGCGAGTCCAATTCGATCAGCTTCACCGGCGCGAATCCTGCTTTCTGCGCAGGCTCCTCAACCATCGTGGCCCATTGCTCACGCAAAGTATTATCTTCTCCTTCGCCGCACACGTGTACGGCCTGTACGTCGGGAGAAATTGTCAGGGCTATCTGCAACGCTTTCTGCGCAAGCCTGCCCCACTTCTGAACGGGAATTACTACCAGCGGCGGGTGCAAGCCGCCAACTTCCAACGGGTGCGGGCATTCCAGCTCTTTCCACACCCTCTCGAAGTACCGATGGACAGCCATCATCAGAATGAGAAGCGCTGGAATCAGGAATGCCGTTACCCATGCGCCTTCCACAAACTTGGTAACAAGCACCACGAGCACGGTGACGCCCGTCGCCACAGCTCCCACCCCGTTCACCACCATATATTTTCCAGAATGAGGACCTTTGTTCTTGCGCCAATGCGCCACCATCCCCGCTTGCGACAAAGTGAAAGCCAGAAAAGCCCCCACCGCATACAAAGGAATCAGGCGGTCCGTCACACCGCGAAAAACAATCAGCAGCACAGCCGCAAGAATCGCCAGGACGTAAACGCCCTTCGTGTATACCAGGCGCCTCCCACGCAATCGGAAACTGTCCGGAAGATAGCCGTTGATGGCAATGGCCCGGCAGAGCCGCGGAAAATCCGCGAACGCAGTGTTTGCCGAAAGGCACAAGACAGCCAGCACCGCTCCGATGGTTATGTAATAAAACGCTCCCCTTCCTGCGACCGCCGCCACCATCATCGACAACACGCTTTGATACCCCGGTTTACCCGGGTCGGTAGCGGCGATGTTGTAGACCCGGATCATGTAAGCGATGCCGCCGAGCATCAAAATCAGTAATCCGATGATCACGGTTAAGGTTCGTTGCGCTGTTTGCGCCTTCGGATCGCGAAAGGCGCGCACACCATTGCTTACGGCTTCCACCCCGGTCATCGCTGTGCAGCCGTTGGAGAAAGATTGCAACAATAGCCAGATTCCCGCGGCTGCCATCGTCGGACTAAGGGGTGCGGGTGGCGCGATTACCGCCGCCGGATGCCCTCCGGACACGATGGTCTTAAAAACTCCGAACGCGATCGTTGCCAGGATGCTGCCCAAAAAAAGATACGTCGGAATCATGAACACGATTCCGGCCTGCCGCAATCCCCGCAGATTTATGAAGGTGATAAAAAACAAAATGAGCAGGCAAAGTCCCAAAGTGTGGGGCAAAAGATTGGGCAGGGCCGAAACCAATGCGCCAACGCCGGCTGAAATTCCCACAGCCACGGTGAGAACGTAGTCGATCATCAAAGCGGAAGCGGCAAGCAAGCCCGCAAATGTCCCAAGATTCTCGGACGCGACAGTGTAAGATCCGCCGCCTCCCGGATACGCTGCGATGGTTTGCCGGTAGGAAAAGAAAACGATGGTCAGCAGCACAACGATGCTGGCGCTGATCGGAACTATGTAGGCGATTCCGGCCGCACCGAGTGGGATCAGCAGGGTGAGCGCGGCTTCAGGACCGTATGCGGCCGAGCTAAGTGCGTCGAGTCCGAATATGGGTATGCCCGGCCCAACTCCCAATTCCTCGGCGCGCTCACCCGAACTAGCCAGCGGCCTGCCTAATAAAATATCTCGAATGGTCATGAATTCGATCTCAGAAGGCCCGGAAGTCCAGACGCCGCTCTAGGAGACGGCCTAAATGGCCGACAGATTAGTTTGTTCGAACCAAAAATGGAATCGAATATTGTCGCGATTTCAGTCATGAAAGCCCCGCAGAGTGGCTAAGGGTTATCCCGTATAGGTCCAGGTTCTATCGCTGCTATACTGCTGCTTCGTTAGAGCCTAAAAGGGAGGACTCATTATGGCGGGCGAATCAAAGAAATGCGCACATCCGATTTGTTCTTGTCAGGTTACTTCTGGAAAGTATTGCAGCACCCAGTGTGAGGCAATGGAAAAGACCCCAGACATTGACTGCACATGTCCGCACCCCGCGTGTAAAGGGAGGACAGAATAGCCGCTTGTGTTTTATCAGGAGGCCGTAGCCTTTGAAACCGGCGAGCGGGGCGTCACCTTTGGTAAAGCTAGGAAGTCACCGTCAGCGGCGCCGCTCCCACCGAACGAGCGGTTCGCGGTAACGTAACCAGAAAGGTTGTTCCGTGCGGTGACGTGTTCTCCACCGTTACAACCCCGCCGTGGTCATGGACGATTTTGCTAACGATCGCCAGACCCAATCCCGTTCCGTTGGGCTTGCCCGAACTAACGAATGGATCGAATAATGTGCTGTGAATAGCGAACGGTACGCCAGCACCGTTATCGGCGATTCGAACCTCGAACGATTCTGGCAATGAAGAAATCTCAATCCTCACGCGGCCGTGCGACGGCGCGGCAGCCTCGCATGCATTCAGCACCAGGTTGAAAAATGCGCGTTCAATCTTCTTAGGATCGAACATCCCCTCCATCTCGCCTGATGTGCGGATTGAGATATCCAGATTTCGCAATTCTGGCCTGGTTCTAACGGCGTCCACGGCGCGGCGAATAGTCTGATTTAACGAAGCGGCGATGGGAGAGATGGACCCATCCTCTCTGGCCAGTTCTCGTAGCGAATCAAGCAGGTCGGTCATCTGCTCCGAAGCCGTCTTGATTTCCTCGTAGATTTCATCTCGATTCATCTTCAGTTTTTCAGCTTCGTAGAGGAATTCGGCATTGGCTACTACCGCCGCGAGGTAGTGGCGTAGATCATGGGAGATAGAACTGGCGGCGCGGCCAAATGCTGCAATTCGTTCCGTGGCAAATCGCTTTTGCTGAAACGCCAGTAACTCGCCGCGCATTTTCGCAAACGCTTCACCCAGTTCCGCGACCTCACTGCTGCCGCGCGGCGTAATCGAGTACGTGTAGTCTCCTTCGGCTAGCGCTCTGACGCCGGCAACCAGGTTATCGAGTGGGTGCGTTATCCTGCGCGAGACGAAACCCAGGAACAAAGCCGCGAGCGCAACGGCAGAAACGCCCAGAACAAAAATCGTGCGATTCAGGCGCTGCAGGAAAGCATTCGCAGGCTGCAACGACATCAGCACATAACATTTAACCGAAGCGGGTGGCCCATCGTGAATCAAGATCGATGCCGCTTGATATTGATCGCGCCCAAGATCTATTTCCCGGGTCTTGTAGTCGGCGTCGGGAGTTTTATGAATCCAGCGGCCCAACTCCATCTGATCGACGGGAGAAAGGGTAGCGGCAATGATTCTGTCGCCAGTGGTGAGAGCGATCTGGCTGCCCGATACAAGAGACAACTGCTCTGCCACCGTCGCATCGATCTGGTAGCCCATGGCAAGAATGCCAAGCTGCCTGCGCTCATTGTCGGTGCCAGCGGTAATCGGACGAAGAAATACGCGATATAGCTGGTCCCTTCCGTACCACCAGGCCGCATCGTCGCCCTGCTCCAGTGATTTCAAGAGGTTGGCTTCCGCGACTTCCGGTGTCCAGCCCGGCACGGTGGAGTGAAATCCAAGTACGTGCCCGTCGGGTTTGGCCACTAGAAATAGCTGGCTTCCTGCTAGCTTCCACAAAGGCTCGGACGCGTCTTGGATAGTCAACGCGTGCTGAGTCGTCATCAACGCCTTTAGTGTAGGCAGTTCCGCCAACATCGCAGCTGTTCGAGACAGCTGCAGTTCGCGTTCCTGTTGTACGTTCTTAAACGCCCGCAGCGATTCGTTCGTGCTTTCCTGCACTTCCTTGGCGATTTCGGCGCGGACAGTATGACGGACGACGAGTAGGAGGGCGCCCAGCAGTGCACAAATGATGACAAGTGTGGCGATTAGCAGTTGGGTTCGTAATCGCAGACGTGCCAAGAGAATCCTCGCTGTGCCACTTTACATCTCCGCTTGCTGTGCACTATCGCCGGGCATGAACTTGTACCCGGATCCGTGCATAGTTAAAAAATAGCGAGGGCGGCCGGGATCGGGTTCCAGCTTCTGCCTTATGCGCAATATGTGATTGTCGACGGTTCGCGTGGTAGGGTAATTTTCATATCCCCACACTTCGTTCAAGAGTTCCTGCCTCGAAATCACCCGCGAGGGCGAATGAGCAAAATATTTCAGCAGCTTGAACTCCTGGGCAGTGAACGCCAGACTCCTGCCGTCTCGCGTGACCACCATGCTGGTGAAATCAATTTTTGCATCACCCAAAATCAGCATTTCGTGCCGACTGGAGCTGTCCGGGGCGATTAGAGTTTCGGGCGGTGTCGGACCTACGCGCCTCATCGCCCGGCGTACCCGCGCCAGCAGTTCTCTGGGACTGAACGGTTTTGTGACGTAATCGTCCGCGCCGAGTTCAAGAAGCAGTACTTTGTCTTCGACGTCCGAGTTCGCGCTCAGCACCACAATCGGGACGGACGACGCATGCGCCTTGAACGCCCGGCAAACTTCTTTGCCGGGCAGGCGAGGGAGTTTCAGATCGAGCACCACAACGCTGGGCGTTTGCCTTCGGAAAGATTCCAACCCAACTATGCCGTCGGCGGCGATTTGTACTTCCAGGCCGTCAGCCTCGAATAAACGCTGCAACGTGCGTTGCATCGGCCGGCTGTCTTCCACCACCAATATCGTATCCACGAAAAGTTCCTTCGCCTACGGAGTGGGTTGCTTGAGAACCGCGCTATATGAAACCGTTTGTGTCGTCATGTCACCTATCAGTGTGAGGGCCCCGCTTCTGACTGTGTCATCGACCCGTTCGGAAATTGTCAACAACTTGTAAAATCTGCCGTGACGCCTGCACTATAGACCCGCTCCTGCCGGTTAGGGATGTTCGTATCCGGGTGTAAGCGGCGGAACGTAATCCTCCCCATACTTATTCTTGTGCGCGATCGTAAAAGCCGGATTTTCCGTCACGCGGATGGCACCCAGCGCACGCGATTTCTGGGAGATTGTCACCAGCCGGGTTAAACTCGCCAGGTTTTCCGGCAGACTCCGCTCGTACCAAACGTGCAATTGATATCGACCATCCGGAACATTTGCAATGGCCACATGTCCCGCTCGGTCCGACAGAGCAAAATATGGAGTTTCAACAGCCACCACAACCGCGCTCATCTCCGCATGGATGTTGCAGAACAGATAACTCACGCCCGGCCGATCGAATCGCACCGAACGGGTAGTCCCGGCTTCGTACAGTCCCAGGTCAAAGCGTTTGCCGTCATACATGGAGAAAATATTGTGAAAAAGAGGATCCTTGTTGGGGAAGAGGACCGTGGTGCCGACTCGCACCATCAGAATATGCGGTTCAAAGCTCTTATTGCGCTGCACAAGCTCGGGCTTATTTGCTGAAGGCGACGACGCGCTGGATGGCAAGACTGAGTCGTCAAGAGGAGTCAGCCAAACGGCAACCTGCGAGGCGTCCATTCCGTTTCCGCCGATCTTGCGCTGATGGCCAGGCCCGATCACGGAAACATCCGCTGTGACGGTCAATTCCTGCGCTGCAACAATCGGAGCAAGGCTGATAAGCGCGGCGGCGAGCCAGCCCAACGCGCTAATCACCGTCATCCTCCTCAAAGACCGCATCAGAATATGTACCCCACGCTGAGACCGATTTGATTGGCTGTATCGGAATTGCTGTCCAGATTGTAAGTCTGCAAGCGTCTATATTCGACGGAGAACAGGACATTTGAGCGCACGCGATAGATGAAATTAACAAACGGAGTCAGGTTGCGTGACAAGAGAGGGCCGTAATAGTACGCAGTTGCTGGATAACTCCTTAATTCACTGTTGAATGGGTTATCCTGCCCAAATGCGACATTAACCTCAAAATTCGCTTTCGGCTTGAATTTCAACTGAGCCCAGCCACCCATCGAGTCCAATCCGCGGATTGTCGTGCTTGGATTCGTTTCAACGCCCGAAAACAGCACGCTTTGACCGATCCCGCCGCCGAACCCTCCAACCGCACGGCCGCGGTAAAATTCGCCACTGAAATCAAAGAACCTGCCCATTGGTACTGTGACGTCGGTCGTCCCGACCCATCCATCGACGCTTCGTCCAAAACCCCAGTTCTGCCGCCCGTAATAGCCTCCCACGCCGACAGTCACATCCTTGCCAAAAGCATGATGATTCCATGCAACCCGTGCGGCGTAACCGGGCTGGCCTGATTGCTCTCCCTCACTCGGCACACGATATTCCGGATTAGGAGAATCACCCGTCAGAGAGTCCATAATTCCGGCCTGAAACAGCAATCCCGATTCATCGGACAGCGCCATACGGTGTTCGATGCGAATCTGTGGCGTCCAGACCCAAAGATTTCCTGAGTAGGAAAGCGCGGGGACTGCGAGACTAGCTAGGGAAGTGGGGGACAGCGGAGCAAAGAAGAGCGAGTCCTGACCGGCCACAATTGATGTGTCGGCCCAGTCCAATCGAACAGTGCCGGTGCGCAACCGCACGATCCCCATTACTGCGCCATTCGACGTATCGGCGGAGCCACCGGCGAAATCGAAATTCAAACTGGCGCCGGTGTGCGCTCCGGCGATATCGGGACCAAAACCCTCGATTCCGATTTGCGACTGTCGCAGCGATCCGGCGAACGATCCGGAAGTTCCGGGAATTTGGGTAGGCGTCGCGAACTGCGGGAAATCCAGATTGTCTACCGCGCCGCGCGTCTCAAATGCGTTCAGAAGAAACAAGCCGGTGAGGCGCAGCCGATACTTGGACCCGCTCTCGACTTTAGTCTGGCTCTGCTCCAACACCTTCGCATCGGTCAATTGCTGATTGTCTTCGAGCTTAGCTACACGCTCTTCGAGCGGAGCGTGCGGATCGGCACTAGCTAGGACAGTTGAGCTCTCCCGAGCCGGGGTCTTTGCCAACGAAGCAGTAGAAGAGTACACATCGACTGAATCGTTCGGCTTCGCGATTTGATTGGTGGTTGAGTGGCTTAGTTCAGCGCGAATTTCGGTGCGAGGTTCGGTACGAAGTTCGGTGCGAAGTTCGCGAACCTCCATGCGCTCCTGTTCTTCGGCGGCGCGCAGCTCGCCAACTTGAGCGTTCAAGGATTGCACTTGGCCCTGCAAGGAGCGCAATGATTCCGCCAGCGCCTTGAGGTCGGGCGCCGAGTCGGGCGCGACGCTAGACGAAACTATCCCCGGCGAGATTTGACACCAAACCAGCGGCGAATGCAAAAGCATTACACCGCCGATCGTCAACGCCTGAAGAAATAACATCCGCGACCCGTTGCATCGCATGGCAGTCTCCTTAGCGGATTTCGAAGATCCTAAAATCACTCTTGGTTTGCACTGCGACCAAACGTTTGGCGGGTTGTGAACTTCCGCGTTCTCGCACCGACGTAGTGGCCTTTTGGCGTTAAACGATATGGACAAGCCGAGGCCGGGAACACTCCGAAAAGAGCCAGCCAGAGGCCGGAAAAGAGACGTCATTGAAGCATGGGATTGTGATTGGAGCATAAATGATTACCAGAGGTTGCATGCCACCGGGATGCACGGAGGATATCCAAAGAAGCCGGCAAGAGAAAGCAATAACGGAAGACAGCGAAATTAGGCCGAACCTTTTCTCGAATCAGCGCGCAATGCTCGAGCGATTTCAGCGTGAAGCTCGTGCAGCCTCGCGTTAAAACATCCCAACATCTGCGTTAGCGAACTCCAATGCTCCGTGGCACCTAAACATTCCGGAAAACTTCGAAAGCGACCGCGGTACTAGCCCACCATAAGTTGCAAACCTTTGACAATTAAGAGACGAGCTTTTGACATATTGCTGCAAGCTTCAGCGCTATAACCCGCGCACCGGGCGTGCAATTCAGCCTCGGAGGTAAACGAGCCTCGCCGAATTTCGGCTCGTGCAACACCCAATCGAGCTAGTTGAAAGGAGAAATACGATGAAGTGTGATCCCAGTCACAAAATCAGAACCTCGGCAGCCCAGTCGTCGCACCGTGGGGCCAAAAGTTGTGTGAAATATTTGCTGGTTCTCGCTGTCGCCTTGCTCTTGTCGCCCGCCCACGTCCTCCTGGCGCAGGATTTCGATCACCAGCCGTTTCTGCCTTCTCCGGTTCAAAACGTTTCCACAGTTCCTGCCAATGGAGATGTAAATCCGTACGGCGTCGCTTTCGTGCCTCCGCAATTCCCAAGAAACGGCACAGTCAACCCTGGCGACATTCTGGTTTCGAACTTCAATGCCAGCAGCAATCTCCAGGGCACCGGAACGACAATTGTCGACGTCCCGCCCAGCGGAAAGCCGTTTCTGTTCTTTCAAAGCCAGACGCCGGCGGGGCTCAGCACTGCGCTGAATATCCTGCGTCAGGGTTTCGTGCTGGTCGGGAACTTCCCATCCGCTGACGGTACGTGCGGGAACGCGACCGCCGGTTCAATTCTGGTGATCAACAAGAGCGGCCAGCTCGTAGGCAGCATCGCGGATTCATCGATTAACGGCCCCTGGGATTCAACGCTCTTCGACGAGGGCGACTACGCAAAGTTTTTCGTGGCCAACGGTTTAACCGGCACGGTCGTGCGCTTCGATTTGAGAGTCAGCTCCAACGGAATTTCGGTAGAGCACATAACCCAGGTAGCATCGGGTTACATGCATCAATGCGATCCGGTGACGTTCGTCGACGCCCCTACCGGCTTGGTCTACGACCCAGAGAGAGACGTACTCTATGTCGCCTCCACTGACGACAACGCTGTCTTCGCAGTTTCCGATGCGGGTACGACCTATAAAGATCGTGGTACCGGTAGAGTGATCTACGAGGATTCCGCGCACCTGCACGGTCCGCTCGGGATGATCATGGCGCCCAACGGCCACTTAATAGTGACCAATAACGATGCCATCAATCCCGACCCGAATCAGCCCAGTGAAATCGTCGAGTTCACCATCGGAGGGAAATTTGTAAAGGAAATCTCCGTCGATCCGGCCTTCGGTGGTGCGTTTGGACTCGCGGTGATGACGCGCGGCGATACAGCCCGTTTCGCCGCGGTGGACGACAACACCAGCTCACTCTTGATCTGGACGTTGACTCTGCCATAAGAAGCATGGGAACCCGCCCGTTCTCTCGTCATCCGTCAGTGCTCAGGACAACTGGCGGATGACGAGAGTAAACCGTCTATAAATGTCGGATTATTTTTTGTTAGCGATCGATGATTCAGGTTTGAGGTGGTTGGCGGCAAATCGGGGACGGTCCGGCGTTTGTGTCCCGAAGATTTGATTAATGTCTCTCGCCTCGCTCGACGAGATGTGACTCACAAAGTTTCTTCGTGGCCATTTCGAGTCTCCGAATTTCGGCAATAACTTCAAGGCGTCACCGTCAAAGTGAATTGCTGCGTGTGAGTCGGCGCGCCAGCAGCCGATGCAGTCACGGTCACCTCATAGCTCGCCTCTTGGGTTGCACTTTTAGCCGTATATGCCGCGCAACCGGCTGTCATCAGCATTATTGCAAACATGAGCGAGGGCAGGACTGCCGGCACGAATTGCATGCCGTCCCTTGATCCAAACAACGATCGTCTGTTTGCGACCACTGCCAGGATCCCCACCAGTGTCATAACAAAACCGTACAAAGGCGCGCGCCCAGAACTGAAGACAAGTCCACTCGACGAACTCCCAATTACGCCGGTGGCAGCAGGTGCTTGTATGGATAGCGACGAAGTGGCCGCCTTGCCGGCCGGATTCACTCTCTGGGGGCTGAAAGTGCAAGTTCCTCCGGCAGGCAGACCCGAGCAGCTGAGCCCGAGCGCCTGCTTAAATCCGTTATTTGCAACCACGGTAACCGTCACGCTCCCGGATGCGCCGGGCGCAATGCTGAGAGCTGCATTGCTCAGCGACAGCGAATAATCGGGAGTGGGTACGGCGGAAACGACTACGCTCGCCACGCTAGAGCTTGATGCCGCGTAATTCGTATCACCGGAATACGTTGCCAAAATCGCGTGCGTCCCGGCGGCGAGGTTCGCGCTGCTCATCGAAGCCATCCCGCCACTCACGGCCGACATTCCGATCTGGGTTTGGGCGTCGAAGAAAGCAATGGATCCCGTTGGAGCGCCATTTCCAGACCGTGCAACAACGCCAGCCGTGAACGTTACGCTCCGACCCGCGGACAACTGAGTGGCCGAAACGGAGATCGAAGTGGCAGTAGCGATTTTGGCCGGCGCCGAAACAGTCACTGAGACCGCTGCCGAGGTAGACGTGGAAAAGTTGGCGTCGCCGGAATATATTGCGCTGATGGAATGTGAACCGACGCTCAGTGCGGCGTCAACGAAGGTAGTCGTTCCAGACGAGTTCAGAGTTCCAGCGCCAACCTGCGTAGCACCATCCGTGAAAGTCACAACGCCAGTGGGAGCAGCCGACCCGGATTTTGGCGCGACTGTCGCGGTGAAAGTAACGGCTTGGCCTGAAGTGAGTTGCGTGGAAGGAGCAGACTCGGAAGTCGTAGTAGCAACTTTAGTGGTAGCCGAAACGGTAATCGTTACGGCCGCCGACGTGGACTCGGAGAAGCCGGCATCGCCGGAATATGCGGCCGTAATCGAATACGTGCCAACAGCAAGGCCGGAAGTATGGAAGGTGGCCACGCCGGACGAATTCAAAGTTCCTGTTCCGATTTGAGTGGTGCCATTGCTAAAAGCGACGGCGCCGCCCGGTTCGCTGGTTCCAGATTTCGGCGCAACGGCCGCTGTGAACGTGACCGACTCCCCAGAAGTTATTTGCATGGACGAGGCAGAAAGTGTTGTCGTGGTGCCCACTGGGGAAACCGGCGCGGGAGTAAATGCAAAAACCGTCGCCGAATACGCTGGAAAATTATAATCCACTGTGTTCGAAGCGACCGGCACTGGCGCGCCGGCAACAATCTGCGTGAGGTTTGCAATGCTATACGTGTACACCGCCGCAGTCGTATTCGAATTAAAATTTGCGAGCGTCAACGTAGTTTGAATTGCGCCCGTGGTCTTGTTAATCGCGATTATGGTCAGCGCGCCGTCGCTGGACCGCACGGCGCCATAAACCGAAAGCTGCCCTTGGTCCGTGCTGGTGGAATTCACCGAAGTATTGCCAAATTGTCCGCCAGCACCGTCAAAGTCGCGATATACATGAAAACTGTACGCGACGGGATCGGTCGGCTTCGGCACATTCCACATATTCGCGAAATCCAGGCTCTGCCGCCCGTAAATTCCAAGCACGTCGGCCTCGGTGAGCGCGTCAACCAGTGGATTCGTGCCGCTGCTAAAACTATATTCGGAAATCGAGAGTTTCGTTCCCGGATAATACGTTTGAATCCAATTCTGGAATCGTGGGATCAGCATCATTCGAAATAATATTGCTCCACCCAGCTTCCGAATTGAAGGTGGGATCCCAAAGCGCACGCGTCGACGCCAGCTCAGCGGCATCGGTGGACCCGCCGCCATAATAGTGTTCGTCGAAATAATCCAAAATGCGCTGGTGGTTGGTTTGATCGTAAGCGGCCATCTGCTGCAAATAAAACTGCCCGGCGTATAGATTGTTCTGTTTGCTGGGAGTTCCGATCCATCCCCCGAGCGTGAAATCCACGGGACCAAATACTTTCGCCGAAGGATCTGTCTGCTTGATCATGGCGGCGTACTGCTGGCCAAGACTGATGATCGTGTCGTAATCGGGTTGCACGGGCTCGACGTCGCGATGGGTGTTGCTCCAGCCGCCGGGTTCGTTGTCCAACTGATAGTAGGGAACGCCGCCATTCGCTGCGGTGCCGAACGTTGCCATCAAATGTTGCAGCCAGCCTTGCTGTAACGCGACGGTGTTGTCGATGTGATTGGCATAGATGTTATTGTCCAGAAGCTGCGTGCCGCTGCTCGAAATGCTGTTGCCGCAAGTGTTGCCGTTGGGAAATACGTAGGGATTCGTGGATTGTTGTGCGCCGTAGATGGCAACAGGGAAGCTACAACTCCAAGCCGAGGACTTATTCACGAACGGGATGATCGGAATCGTGAGCAAGGTGTGCGCGTTGGAAGCTGCCTTGTATGTATGGATCATCAAATCGGCGGAAGCGCTAGCCGTTGGCGTGCCTTCTCCGCTGCCACCCATGAAATACCAATCGAACCCGGCGTTACTGGAATCCACTTCCCAGTTGTAGCGGGTGGTGCCATCGCCTCCCCATCGGATATTCGGCACTTGAATTTCTTTGGCGAAGTTGGCGTCCAAGCCGTAGTTCGCGAGGCCATAAATGTCAGGGTTGATAGGATGCGGATTTCCGGTGGCATCGACGGTCAGCGTGGGAGTCGATTGCGCAAGCGCAGAACCAGGCTTTGCGGCAATGAACGCAACGATCGCGGTTGCGTAGAATACAAGGCGAATCCCGGATCGCTGCATCTCCACCGCCCCTCGATAGGTGATTTTCAAAAATAATGGCTTGCGAAAATCAGAAGCTACAGCCGGGGCGTATGGTGGTCAATGGTACGGAGGAACAGGCGAAAAACCAAGGCATCGGCCAACCGTAAGGCTTGAGCGGTACACTGTGAGGTCTGCCAGCCAGTACCGGAGAATCGCGCCAATCGAGAGGAGCTGTTTTTATGAAACGAATTGTTTATTTTTTAATTTTCGTGCTGGTGCTTTGCGGTTTCAGCGGTGCTCAAGAAAACAGCCGTGACGGATTCCGAACCTTGCAAGTGGATGCAAGCACTACGATCGGGCGGATTCGCTCGTTTCAAGGCTTGAACGGTCCTCCGTTTCCCATCATGGAGGGACTTCCGAATCTTGTTCAACAATATAAAAACCTTCGCATCGATCAGGTTCGCACCCACGATGACATGGGGCCGACTGATATTGACGCGCGATTCACTCAGAATAATCCTATGCTCGCTTGGCTCATTCCGGATGCAGGCCAGCGCGCCGCAGTGGCGAAGAAGGGAAACGCAAGCGTCATCTTCCCCGACTGGAACGCAGATCCTGAAATTCCAGCGAGCTATAACTTTGGCCCCAGCGACAACGTGCTGGCCGCGATTCATGACAGCGGTGCGGAGGTGTACTACCGCATCGGCCGCAGCTGGGGCGCAAACAACGTCGATCCGCCGCCTGACTTCGACAAGTACGCCACGATCGTGAAGCACGTCGCCATGCATTACAATCAGGGATGGGCCCATGGATTTCACTACAACATTCGTTACTGGGAATTCTGGAATGAACCCGAGGCTCTTTTCTGGTCCGGCACACCCCAACAGTTTTATTCGCTCTATGAGAAAACCGCGCTAGCACTGAAATCCGTGGACCCCAGTCTGAAAATTGGAGCCGATGCGAAAGCTATCGCTTCGAATCCGGATGCCTATCGCGAAGGCTTCATCGATTACTGCGCCGCGCATCAGCTGCCTTTTGATTTCTACTCCTGGCACACCTACGCGAATTCCTCAGCCGATCCGTACGACGCCGTGCGCCTCGGACGCGAAATTCGAACTCTGCTCGATACCCACGGCTATCCCAGGGCGGAAAGTATTCTCTCGGAATGGAATCTGACCGCTGATTTCACCGAAGGCCAGAAAATCAGACTGCAGGGCATGGAGGACGCCGCCTTCATCGCTGCCGTGCTTAGCTATTTACAGGACGCGCCCGTCGATCGCGCGCATTTTTATCGCGGCGATGCCGCCTGGATGGGGTTGTTCGATTTGCAGGGGCGCCCGTTCAAGGCCGCATACGCTTTTGAGGCCATGGGCAGAATGCTGGACACGCCGCAACGCTTCGCGGTGCAAGGCACCGACACATTCGGGCTTGCCGCGCTCGCCGGGCGCTCCGCGAATGGGAAAACGGTGCAAATCTTGATCGGCAATTACGCAATACCCGCCGGTTTCAAAGCCGACGAAATGAAGATGCCGGCGGACGTAGCGAAAACTGCTCCCGTGCCCGATTTCTCCAAGTTCAAATTTCTGCCTAAGCGCACGGACATCGTTTACCGCGACAACGCGGGCTACAACCTCACCATCGATCGCTTGCCATGGGGCAACAAAGCGTATGGCATCAAGCGCTACCGCCTGAGCGACGCGCACAATCTGGATCTGGTCGAACAAAAAACGGGTGCGGGAGGCCGATTCCAGTTTTCCACCGCGCTCGCGCCGGATGCGTTGGATGTGATCGTTCTGCAAGCAAAATAAGCGAATCTCGATGGAAGGGATGTGTGAAGCGCTGCACTCGGATCGACAAGGCCAGAACCCGAAACGAATGGTCGGGGCGTGGAGATTTGAACTCCAGACCTCCTGCGCCCAAGGAAGGCGGTTGAAAGTATCCAGCTGCCGTGTTTTCAACGTCAGGATATCGTTTGCCTGAGCTCACTGTAGTGGATTGTGTACTGAGCGATCTGCCCTTTTCGATTTGTTCGTCCGATGCCGAACCCTCGAGATCGCCGTCGGCGATTTTCTGCTGCCTTCAGCCGCATGAGAGCGTCGAAATGTCATCTGAATGCTAGCAGCTCAAAATCGCGGAAAGCGTTGGCAGGTCAAATTCCACGGGTTACTGGTCTACTTGCAATCTCAGCCGAGTGGCGAACGATCCCGCGTCTCAAACTGTCCTGTCCACATTGATTCTAAGATTCGGCTTATTCATCGGATCTTCTCTCTTTCTCGATTGACTATCTTCGTCCTTGTCATGTATTGTGCCACCGTCCCTTTACACATCTTACGTCGCGCCACTTCCTCGGCGACGTTTCCTGTGCCAACCGACAGTCTTTTTTCTTGATACGAGCGCAATGGCCGACACGTTTTAGGGTGTGATCGGTTCAGACGACACGCTCAAGATTGACCAATTCGCCAGTCGATTTGGTCCTCTTCCGTCATCAGTGCAAGTTGCACAGCCTTCATACGAATCTGGCCTGCACAGCGCCAGGACGGAAGAGCCATGTCCAAACACGCGCGGCATGTCGCAGCTCCGCGTGGCAGCGGTCGATATCGATGACGAAAAGCTAGCGCTTGCCAAGAAGCTGGGCGCGAACTTGACTTTCAACGCCAAGGCAGTGGATGCGGTTGCGGCGATACAGAAGGCTATCGGAGGGGCGCATGGCGTTTTAATCACTGCCGTTTCTAGGGCCGCGTTTGCCTAGGGCATTGGCATGCTCCGGCGCGGCGGAACTTGTGTGCTAAACGGCCTGCCTCCAGGAGACTTCCCGCTCTCGATTTTCGATGTTGTCTTCCGCTGCCTGACGGTGCGCGGCTCGCTCGTGGGCACCCGCGCGGACATGAAGGAGGCACTCGCATTCGCTGCCGAGGGCAAGGTGAAGGCGAACATCGAGACCCAGCCTCTCAGCGCGATCAACGATGTTTTCGAACGGCTGAGGGAAGGCAAAGTGAACGGTCGTGTCGTACTTAAAATTGCGTCAGGAGCGCATAAACAAGCGCACGCAGGTACGACAGATTGATTTGCATTCACTTTCGGAAAGCAAAAACCATCCCGGGAGATAAGGAGTAGTTCCAAATCGGAACCTGAAAGCATTTTCGCTATGTGACGCAGGACGCAGCCAAATGACTTTTGGGGCCGTATAAGACGGAAAAGAAAAATGTGTGCGTTCATTTGAAGTCTCGGAGGGATCGAATGGAGTTCAAATGGGCCGCCTGAAAGCTTTTCGACTTGTCGCAATTGTGGCTCTTGGTTTCATTGGTCTTCCGCAGGCCTCCGTCCGAGCGCAAGAAAAACAATCACCAAAGAACAATTCTAAGACACCGGTCCCGGCACCGGCGACCCCGCAGGACTCCGCCAACTGGAAGTATGTAGGCTCGGAAACCTGCAAGACTTGTCACGACGATATTTACGGATCGTGGGAGAAGTCTCCGCACTGGAAGACGACCCTGAATTCGAAGAAAGGTCCCTCTCACCAGGGTTGTGAAGGGTGTCACGGTCCGGGCTCGGCGCACATCGATGGCGGTGGGGACGTTTCCAAAATTTATGTTTTTAAAGATAAACCGGCGAAAGAAATTAACGCACGCTGCTTGGAATGCCATGCCGGCAGCACCCAGCAGATGCACGCAATCAATTCTGAGCACGCGAAGAACGACGTCAGCTGCATCGCTTGCCACTCGCCGCACCACGCTGAAACGAAGGAATTCCTGCTCGCCAAGGCCCAGCCGGAGCTTTGCTACGGTTGCCATCTGCAGCAGAAGCCGCAGTTCGAGATGCCGTTTCACCACCGCGTCAACGAGGGCCTGATTCAGTGCACGGATTGCCATAATCCTCACGGCACCGTGAAGGCAAAGCAGCTCAGAACGTCCGGGACGCAAAACACGGTTTGTTTTGCTTGCCACACCGATAAGGAAGGACCGTTCGTTTTTGAGCACGAAGCAGTGAAGGTAGAGGGATGCCAGTCATGCCACGTTCCTCATGGCGGGCCTAACCCGCACATGCTGAAGGTGAGCAGTGTGAATTTGCTCTGCCTGCAATGTCACACGCAATCCAGTTTCAGCAGCGCTCCGGGCACACCGAGCTTCCATAACCAAAACACCTTTTTCCAGGCTTGCACGCTGTGCCACAGCCAGATTCACGGATCGAACTTCGATGCCACCTTCTTCAAATAGGGCTTCGATGAGTACTCGTGCGGCAACAGAAGCGGGATGCGTTCCACGAACCATACTCAGCCCGAGGTGGCCGACAACCCGGACCGGCAGGGTGAAAAAAACATGAGACGTCGTTCTCAAATGCCTTTGTTGATCGTTTTGGCAATGGCCGTCGCGCTTCTGCTTTCGTCGAGCCTGTGCGCGCAGGACGATTCCACGGAGGGGAAGGGCATTGATTCGGGTGGCTACAACATCCACCAGACGATCGATTTTGGTTACCGGGTAAATACGGTCAACGGTGACAAGGACACGTACGATACTTTCATCAACCTCGGCCAGGGTGTGCGCCTGTTCGATTACTCGCTGGATATGCGCTCGATCGATCACAATGGCGCCGTGTTCGACAGCTTGAGTTTCAGCAACTTCGGATACGGCGGCGACCCGAATGACGTGACCCGGCTGCGGATTGAGAAAAATAAGTGGTATGACTTCCGGCTGATGTTCCGCCGGGATAAGAATTTCTGGGATTGGAACCTATTCGCCAATCCGCTTAATCCTGTTTCCACCAACCCTGCGCTTAGCCCAACCGTGCCCGTCGCCAATTCACCCCACTCGCTGGACCTGGTGCGGCGCATGCAGGATTACAATTTGACCCTTCTGCCGCAATCGAGAATCCGCTTCCGATTGGGGTATTCGCGAAATCGCGACGAGGGGCCCGGGCATTTTACGACTGACGGCGGCACTATCTCGCCCTTCGATGAAGATTACAGCTACACGACCAACGCTTATCACGTGGGAGTTGACTTCCGAATTTTGCCGAAGACGATTTTGTCGTTCGATGAATCGCTTACGTATTTCAAGCAGGATAACGTTGTCTCCGACAATACTTTTCCGTTTCAGGTCACGAATGGTGGCGTCACTACGCCTGTGGATCTTGGGATTATCTGGGCTTCGTCCGGTGGCGAGATCCTGCCTTGCCCGGTTAGCACCACTCCTCCCACTTCTCCAATCGAAAATGCCGGGACAACTCCACCGACGGTGAATCCAACCTGCAACGGCTTCGTATCCTACAGTCAGGTTGGACGGGCGCGAAACTTCATGCCTGCGGAAGTTTTCAGGTTCCAATCCACATACTTCGAAAAATTTGAGACATCTGGCTCAATAGGCTACAGCACCGCGCACAATTCAATACCGGACTTCAATGAGACGGTGGTTGGATGGACCGCGCGCGATGCGTCACCCGGAGGCACCACGTCCGGACCGGCGCTTGCGAAACGCTATTCGGTAAATGCAGATTGGTCTGGCGTGTATGCCGTGACCGACAAGCTAAGCGTTCGCGATCAGTTCCATTTTGACGATTGGCGCATTCCCGGTATATGGGACAGCTCGCTCGGAAGCTTTTTTAACACCGCCGGTACCTCAGGCCTGGGCGCTCCCATAGGCGATTTCGTTAGCGCGAACTGCAATGCGGCGAATTCGTATAGTGGCCCGACGTGTCCTTCCCATACCGCCGCCAGTGGCGCCGACATAACGAACGGAGTCAGCGAGAATTACTTCGCACAGAATCTGAAATCGAATACGCTCGAGTTCGAGTACGATTTCAGCCGGCGATACAGTGCGCATATCGGCTATCTTTACGAAAACCGCAAGATCACCACGAATTTGAATAGTTTCACCAGTGTCGAAATTTATTATCCCGGAGGCGTCGGCGCGACTGCGGGAAACTTCTATCTGGCAGCGCGTGGCGACTGCGCCCCGGTCGGTGGCGCCCTGCCGGCCGGTTGTACGTTGAACTCGGACGGATCAATCACTTTTAATGCGGGACCGCCAACCGGGCTTACGAGTCCAACGTTCAACACTATCAATACGAACGCTCTTTTGGTGGGCGGGGTTGCGAGGCCAATCGACAACTTGCGAATCACCGGGGACTTTGAGTTTGGTTATAACGATTTCGCTTTTACGCGCACTTCGCCGAGGCAGGTGCAATCGTACCGGATCAGCGCGAATTACAAGCCGAGACCTTGGGCGAATGTCAGCGGGGCAGTGGACATCCACGAGAATCGCGACAATGTGTTCACTGTCAACAATCTGGAACATGACCGGATGTACAGCTTCACAACGATTCTGATGCCGAACAAACGACTGTCCGTTGATTTTGGGTATAACTACTGGGATATGTTCTCGCAAGCGATTGTCTGTTACACGGAAGGATTCGGTCCCCCGCCGACAGGTGCTACGCCCTGTCCCGCCGTAACGTCACCCGTGCCGCTGGGAGCTCTCTCCGTCTATACCAGTACCGATCACTTCGCATATGCGGGATTTATCTGGAAGGTAACTCCGCGCGTAACCGCGACTTTGGGGTTCGATGGAAGTTTCGTGCGCGGCACGTCTCCTTATTTCAACGAGCCGCAATTCGCAACGGCACCAGCACCTGCATTGCAGCAGGTTTCGCTCAACCAGCTTCAGCCCAATGGCACTTTGAATTTCAATTATTTCAAGCCGGATGCGTCGATTATGGTCAAGGTGTATAGGGGATTCAGCTACAAGATGGCCTGGAACTACTATGGGTTCAATGTCGCCGGCAGCCAGTTCCCGTCAGGTTTGGCGTTAGCTCCGACCAATGCAGCACTGCCGTCGCTACAACTTGAAAATTTCAACGGCAGCACCGCGACATTTTCGTTTCTGTACGCATTTTGAAGATTCAACCGGCCCTGTACACGGTGTGCAGTCATCATTCAGCGTCTCTAGGAGGAATGAAATGGATCGAATGCTAACTCAAGCTGTTCGAAGTACTTTGTGGGCGCTCGGCGCCCTGTTGCTTTTCACCGCGCCTGTGCGAGCGCAGGGTGATGCTCCCGCTACTTTCAAGGCAAAGTGCGCAGCCTGTCATGGCGACGATGGCAAAGGCGCTACACCAGCGGGGCAGAAACTTGGCGCTCACGATTTTACGTCGCCCGATGCCGCCAAAATGACGGACGCTGAGTTGATCGAAATCATTAAGCAAGGCAAGAACAAAATGCCCGCATACGGAGACAAACTTTCGGACCAGGAGATTAAGGATCTCGTAGCCTACATCCGCAAATTCGCCAAGAAATAGCCAGCCATTTTCCGGACGCGATTGCTGCAATCTCGATCATCGAGAGAGAGGCAAAGAGGGTTGATGATTGGAATTTTGATTTGTCAAATTGTGGTCAGCATCATCTTGGCCTGTTTCTTTCTGTTTCGTCCTTCCTTGACGAGAACGACGGACTGGAAGATCGGCGCCTTCATCGGATTGTTTGTTCTCCCCGGCCTATGCATCGTCGGCGGGATGAACGTCCATGTACAACGCTCTGAAACAACACGTTTCTGTACCTCGTGCCACGTGATGATTCCATACGGACAGAGTTTGTATATCGATGACGCCAAACACATTCCCGCCCAGCACTTTCAGAATCACCGGGTCCCGGCGAACATGGCGTGCTATTCGTGCCATGCCGATTACACCATCTACGGCCCACTGAAGGACAAAATGGCAGGGCTCAAGCGAATCTATTTGCAGTACGTAAGCACACCGCCGGATCCGGCGGCAATCCGGATACCAGGTGGATTCAAGAACGTGCAGTGCTTGCACTGCCACTTGGGCGCCCGAAGCTTCGAGGAGAATCCAGTACACACAGCGCTGATGGATTCGATCAAATCGAATCAGATGTCATGCCTGAGCAGTGGATGTCACGACACAGCTCACGATATTGCGAACCTGGGCCACCTGAAATTTTGGAAGCCTGTCCAATGAAACTCTCCAATATTGGAATTCGCCGCCTTCTGCAAGTGTCCAGCGCGCTGGTAATCGCTGGACTGCTCCTCGAAATCGTCAGTCTGCTATGGTTTCACCCACTGTCATTTGTCTTGTTTGCATTCCTGGCGGCGAGCCTGATCGCCCTGGGCATTCTTGTCTACTTGGTATCATTGGTTTTCGTAGTTGAGCCGAGTGCGGACGAACCTAACTTATCTTCGTCCTCGCCCGAGACGAGTAATCGCTCCTCCTAAGTGCGGCGAAACTCCTGCGCCCGAGGAACGAAGAGCCGTGTTTTGAACGACGTCAATTCATTTTGCTCAATTTAATGTAGTGAGATCTGTAGTGACCGATCTGCTGTTTTCAATTGCCCGTACGATGCCGGCGATGCGAAAAGCCTCGAGCTTGCCAGTCGCTATTTTCTTCTGCTCCTCGGCCGGATGAACATACCGCATCGTCATCTGAATGCTGGTGTGACCCAACATCGCGGACAGCGTCGGAAGATCAACGCCACCAGCTACGGCCCTGGTTGCAAACGTGTGGCGAAGATCATAAAGCCTGAAGTGATCGCTGATTCCCGCATCTTCAACGGCCTTATCGTGCGCCTTCCTAACGCTACCTATCGGCCTACCAGCGCCGATCTTGGAAGGAAAAACAAATGGGCCCTTTGCGATTTTCGCGCGACCTTGCAAAATTGCTTGGACATCGGCGGTCATGGTTACCTTTCGCCGTGCGGCTCTAGTCTTACCGAAAGGGTTAAAAATGGCCCGCGCCGCGAAGTCGAGGTGCTCGACCCGAATTCGGAAGGCCTCATCTGGACGCAAGCCTGTATCGAGAATGATCTGCGCAATATCCTTCAGCGGTTGGCTCGCCTTGGCGAGATATAACAGTTCCTCCTCGAAGCTGACTACACGCACCCTACCGCTGCCCTCTGAGAAGTACGCTACGCCCTTTGTTGGATTTGAGACGGTGTAGCCGCACTTCTCAGCGTGATGAAACAGCAACTTCAAGGTCGTAAGGGCACGATTCGCGGTTACCGGCGAAATGATGCTTCCATCATGGGCGTTTCTCCTTTTCTCCTTTGACCGAGCCAGCTTGAACTCCTCCACCATCCCTGTGGTGACTTCGTCGAGCCAGTACCCACGGAAAAACCGCAACAGAGTGTCGTAATTCGTGCCGTGAAGTTCGCGTGTCTTCGGTCGACGCTGTGCTTTTGACCCAAGAGTGATCGCAACGCGCAGCCGTCCACCGATCAGAACAGCTCTCCGTCTTTATCTGTATTCACTTGCGTTAATGCGATGTATTAAGTAAGGTTAACCATAAACGATTCAGATGAACAGAATTAAATCAATCATGCGGCGTTCGACGCTTCCGATGTTTGTTTTTTTCGGGTCGCTTCTTTTTCTCTTTCCTGCTGTAACTTTCTCTCAGGGAGAAACTACCAGCGCAATTACCGGCCAGGTGAGCGACGCAACCAGCGCGGCTATTCCGGATGCCACGATCACAATTATGAATCGAGAGAACGGCTCGCAGCGCGTTTTGAAAACTGATAATGAAGGCCGCTTCAATTTCACGCAGCTCAAGCCGGGGACTTACTCGGTCAGAGTGCAGGCAGACGGTTTCGACTCGCAGCAGAACGACACAGTGTCAGGTCTGGGCCAGAAGCAGACGGTAAACTTCATCTTAAAAGTAGCGCAATCAAGCCAGACAGTGGAAGTCACGGCCGCGCTTCCGCTTATCAATCCCGGAAACGCAAATACTTCCACCAACCTGAATGCGCCAGCTTTGGAAAATCTTCCGAATCCCGGCGGAGACCTCACTTACCCATTGCAATTTGCCCCAGGAGCGCTGATCAATACGGCCGGCAGCGGCAACGATTTCGTGGGAGGCTCGAACGGCTACGGCAACGTGCAGTTCAACGGTCTGCCCGCGCTATCGAACGGATATATCGTAGACGGCCTCGAAACCAACGATCCGCTCACGAACCTTAACAGCGGACTTTCCACCAATCTGGTGCTCGGTTTGAATTCGATTTCGGAAGTTACCGTCAACACACTTTCTTACTCCGTGGACCAGGGAAGATACGGAGCGTCCCAGGTCAACTACGTCACCAAATCCGGCGCCAACCAGTTCCACGGAAATCTCTACGAGATCTGGAATGGTTCACTGTTGAACGCCGCGGACTATTTCACTAACGCCACACCTGGAAATCACAAGCCGCGGTCCACCGTGAATCATTTTGGAGGCAGTCTCGGCGGCCCAATCGTTCACAACAGAGTATTCTTCTTCTTCGACGGGGAATGGGTGCGCATCGCGCTTCCGATCGTCACGCCCACGACTGTACCAACCACCGCGTTTCAGAATTATGTTCTTCAACAACTTCCACTCGGCGGCAAAGACTCTGTTACCGGCGCACTCTATCCTGCCGCGCCGCAGATCGTGCCGTTCTATCAAAGAATGTTCTCGCTGTACGGAAACGTGAACGGAACACCGCTCGTCGTGCTCGGTTGTCCCTTCAATGCCAACGGCAGCGCAGCGACCGGAAATCCACCTGATGGCAATGGTTGCGCCAACCGCCAAAGCGTTTCGCACTCAAGTGACGACCACGAGCAGGTCCAGACTGTTCGCGTCGATTACAACATCAACACAACTAACACCGCTTGGATTCGTTTTCAGGTCGACACCGGCTTGCAGGCCGCCTATACCGACCCCATCAACTCGATATTCGATTCCATTTCTCCGCAACCGCTCTATTCAGTCGCAGCGGGCTACACGCATGTTTTTTCACCGAGCCTAGTGAACTATTTCAACCCTGGATTTTCCTGGTATGAAAGCCTGTTCGCACCCAGCGATTTTCAGAAGACTCTAGCGGCATTTCCGATTGTGTTGCAAGGAAGCGGAGCCAACGCGCCTTTCACCACGGTCGGAGGCCTCGACAACACGTGGGTGCAAGGCAGAAGCGCCTTGCGCTTTTTCATCAACGACAACTTGGCATGGAGCCACGGCGCGCACGAATTCAGGTTTGGAACGAACACGAGAATTCTCCGGCTGAACGACTACGATTTTGGCGAAGGCAGCGTTCCCACGGTCATTTACACCACACTGCCGCAATACATTTATGGAGTCGCATCAACAGCGACAAAGACTTTCCCCACCTCGCCAAACGAACCTTTCAATTTTCTGAATCTCGATTTGTATGCCCAGGACACTTGGCGGCTCACTCCCAAACTGAGTTGGACAATCGGCGTACGCGACACGCTCAATTCGAACCCGCTGAACCCACATGACGAAATCGCCCGCCTCCGCAGTTCGTTCGCTTCGATCTCCCATGACGTGAATCAACCGCTCGATGCCGCAATACAAACTGGTCTCGGAAACGTCTTAGCTGCAACTCCACTCGCAATCTTGCAACCGAGAACGGCGTTGGCATGGCAGTTCGCGCCCGACTCCGTGCTCCGAGCTGGCTTTGGTCTATTCAGCGACATCTTGCCGGGAAGTATAGCGGACGTTGTTGGTGTGAATCCACCGTACGTTCAGACATTCCAAGGGGGTCTACTCGGAACAGTTGGTGGCACGGGCATCGCGCCAGGAGTGCCTAATAGCGCAGTCGACGCGACGGTCGCCGCAAATCAAATTTTCACTGCGGGCTTTCCACACGGGGAACTTTCCTGTGCGTCTCCTCTGGCCAATGCGTCCGCATGTCTTCCGCCCGTAGCGATTTCGGCAGTGCCAAGTGGAAATCTCCATGCTCCCTATTTCATGCAGTGGAGTTTGGGGATCGAACATCAGTTCGGAAGTAGCTCTAGCGTGCGCGCGCAATACGTCGGCACGCGAGCACTTAATCAGCCTTACTTGACGCAGGTAAACGGCTATCAAACCGTCTGCCAAGGATGCTTCACGCCGTTTCCCTATTTGCAGCCGACAGATCCCAGGTTCGGCGCAGTCACGCAGTTTTCCACCGGTGCCAGCAGTCATTACAATGGCCTTCAACTCACCGCCACGAAGAAGCTGAGCCACGGTCTGCAGGGACAAATTAATTACACCTTCAGCAAATGTATGGACGAAGTCTCCAACGGAGGATTTCTGCAATTCGCTGCCGGTGCAGTGCTCTCACCTTTACCAGGAGAATTGGCTCGTAACTACGGTCCGTGCGATTACGACATCCGGCACAATCTGACTGCCGAGTATGTCTACGAACTGCCGAGTAAGGTGGGAAACCGCGGACTGGGCTATGCGCTAAACGGTTGGCAAATTTCTGGGACCGCGTTCTGGCATAGCGGGATTCCATTCTCGGTGCTGAGCACGCCGTACTCGGCAAACGGAAACGGCATCGTGCAAGGTGGCGGACCGCAGTTTGCCAGCGTTGTTCCCGGCGTCCCGCTCTACGAACACAATCCCATTCCAGGTGTCACTCAACCCGGCACGATTCAGTGGCTCAACCCCAATGCTTTCGTCTCTACGGTGGATCCCAGCACCGGCGCATGCAATGGCGGAGACAGCGCGCAAACCTGTCAGTTTGGAAATCTTGGCCGCAACTCTTTGCGCGGACCTCAATTCTTGTGGAGTGACTTTTATCTCACAAAATGGTTTCCGTTAACAGAACGCGCTAAGTTGAGGTTCGAGGCGCAATTCTTCAATCTGTTCAACCATCCGAATTTCGGACTTCCGAGCATGGTGCTGGCTGGCGTCCCCGAAAAACCTACAACGCAGACTGGGTTCGGAGCCCTGACTTACACGACTTCTCCGCCGACCGGCCTGCTCGGCGTGGGCTTGGGCGGTGACAGCACTCCTCGAATGATCGCGTTCCAATTGCGGCTAGAATTCTGAGTTCTCAATCAACTCTGTTTCAGAATAGGAACTTGAGCGCGACTTGTGAAATGCGAGGCGGTGCTGCCTTCAACACGCGTCCAAACGTCGTATCGGTGATATTTCTGTCGACCGAGCCGGTTCCGTCGAATTGCGCGTGATTGAAAGTGTTGAACGTTTCGAAGCGAAGTTCGAGCGATTTGCTTTCGGTCACTCTCGTCACCTTGTGAATTGCCGGAGCGTCGAAGGTGGCTGCCGCCCGATTCGCGACGGTCGATTGATTGCCGCTGGGCGCTAATAGCAGCCGCCAAGGCCGACGCTTTTAGGCCGGCTGTGGTCATAAATAATCAGGTATAGGGATTATTTCAAGTACGCCGTCGCACTTAAGCCGCATCGCCGGATGCCCGACCAAGATTGACGCGGTGGCATCTGTGCGAGACTAGCGATTCGCCGTAGCCGCGGCGACGGACTTGTATCCAGTGCTGCCTGCTCGCTTGACCGCTTCGACTGTTTCCTCCGTCGTGAGCAGCGGCGTGGTCTTTATCGCCTTGCAGCTTCCGCCTGCCGCGACCGCGATAGCGATGGCAGCGGCTTCCACATTCGTGGGCATCTCCACAATCACGATCGTATCGTAATCGCCAAAGCACGCCCAATTTCCGACGAGTTTCCCGCCCATGTGCTCGACCGCAGCACGCACAACTTCGGTGCGGTTTTGCGGAGTTTTGACCAGGACCTGTAAAGCTTCGGGCGTGTAAGCGGCTTGTATCATGTAGTGGGGCATGTGAATCTCCTTTGTGATCGAAAGTACGCGCACTCTGCCATCCGAATCCACCGAAGTCAATCAAAGCCTGCGTCGAGCGCTAAACTTCGGGTCAATCGCCGTGCCGGAGATTGAAACAGCCTTCACTTGTCCGGTTTGGGCGTTACTCAGGCATGTGGATTACTTCCGGGTAGCCCGTCACTCAGGAGTTAGTCGCCCCGGCGGAAGCACAGATCACTTCAACGAACTGCCCGTATGATAGGCTTCAAGAGCTTCCAGTCATGAGCAACTCGACCTGAGAGCATGGTTCACCGTTGGGTTTCTTTCCGGGCCGGGCCGACTCCCAGGCTATACGGCCGCGGTGGTGGAGGTTCTGCGAGTCCGGCATTACAGCGAGTTAGCCGGACAGAAGCACTTTTACGACAGTCGCAGTACGGTGTGAAAGGGAAGGTGCGTGGCCATGAATCCGTGGATCGCGAAGGCGCTAGTGCTCGCTGCTACAGTGGTAATGATCACCATTCGTGCGCCGCACGGGCACAGGAGTCGAATTGTCAAGGTCGCCACACGCTATAAAACTCCGCTAGAGACCGGCCTATTGATTCTCGCCTGGGTCGGATTCTTCGTCCCGCTGATCTGGGTGGTGTCGCCAGCGTTCTCGTTCGCTGAGTACGCGCTGGGAACCGGCCCGCTCGTCGCCGGTGTGATGTGCTTGGTGATCGGCCTCTGGCTCTTCTACCGGTCGCACGCTGATCTTGGTACAAATTGGTCGATCACCCTGGAGGTACGCGAGCAGCATCGACTCATCACGCAGGGCGTTTATCGCCGTATCCGCCATCCGATGTACTTGGCGCTAGCGCTGTATTCCATCGGCCAGGCGCTCGTCATCCCGAATTGGGTGGCAGGTCCGTCG
>Ga0182015_10000082_pt1 | contig 123229 bp, 96 predicted proteins | sample 712P3MmetaG_FD_120478 | JGI IMG/M metagenome (GOLD analysis project Ga0182015, IMG submission 120478) | Permafrost microbial communities from Stordalen Mire, Sweden - 712P3M metaG | ecosystem: Environmental > Terrestrial > Soil > Wetlands > Permafrost | place: Sweden: Stordalen | collected...
ACTGCCCCCTTCCCCTGCAACCCCATCCCCAAAATCAACCCAACCCAATCGGCGAGGGCTCAACTTTGAAACCGGACATTTCACTTGCTACAAAAACCGGACATTTTAACTTGCTACGGACATAGCCCTTTTCGGAGGGCGGAACGATCTTGCCATAGCAGCAGCTTGAGGGACGCCGCCGACTATACACAATTCCTGCGCTGGCTTTAAGATAATCGGCCATGCATCTTTGGTTTGCACGTGGAAGCGAAGTCAGCATTCGGGAACAGCTCGTGACGCAGGTCGTTCTTGGCATTCTGGGCAATGACCTCGCTCCCGGCCAGCGCCTGCCGAGCACGCGCGAACTGGCACGGCGCTTTCACCTGCATCCCAACACAGTCAGCGCGGGCTACCGGCAACTGGCGCGCGACCGCTGGGTTGAACACCGGCGGGGGAGCGGTGTTTTTGTGCGGGCCAACAAGCCTGAAATGTCACACTCGTCCGCGCTCGCACTCGATCAGATGATTGCGAGCCTCTTCCGTTCCGCGCGTAAACAGGGGGTCTCGATGCCTGCTCTGCGCTCGCGTCTTCGCCAGTGGCTGGAATTGCAGCCTCCCGATCACTTTCTGCTGGTCGAACCGGACGAAGAACTCAGGCGAATTGTGGTGGCGGAGATACAGCAGGCAGTAACGTTCCCGGTAGTGAGCTGTGGATTAGATGACTGTCCGAAGGCGCTGGAAGGCAGCATTCCAGTCGCGCTTCCAAACCGGCAAGCGACCGTACGGCAGGCGCTGCCGGAGGGAGCCGAATTACTGACGCTGCGTTTTCGCTCCGTGCCTGCCTCGTTGGGCCAGTGGCTTCCGGCTCCCTCGGGCGCTTTGGTTGGCATTGCTTCGAAGTGGCCTGAATTTCTGAAGCTCGCACACACCATGTTGAGCGCCGCTGGTTTCCATCCCGACAGCCTGGTATTACGGGACGCGCGGAAATCGAACTGGCGACGGGGCTTGAAACAAACAGCCGCGGTGGTGTGCGATTCGCTGACGGAAAAGGAACTGCCCATAGGTTGCCGCGCCATTCCCTTCTCTCTGCTGGCCGAGTCTTCCATTGATGAATTGCGGCGGTATGTTGAGTTCATTAGTAGGCCGCTCGAATCGTTGTGACACTCCGGAAAGTGTCCCAAGACCGCCAGCGCAACCGTGCAGCGAGCGCTACTCTGCGCTCATGAGACACACAAAACACATTCACCTGCTACTGGCATCGGTTCTGTTAGCGTCGGGCGCGTCTGCACAAACCAGAGATTCACAAGTGGCAAACAGTAGTTCTGGAGAGAACTCAATCTCGGCGGCGCGGAGTCGATACGCACAGACCGCCGACATCTCGCCCGATACCAACAACACAATGCTGGCGCAGCTTCCCCGAGGCGGGCCGGGGCAGCCGTTTCCGCCCCGGCGTGGATATCCTCGCAGCAGCAGCTACCAAACTCAGTGGATGGATCATAGCAACGCTGCTCATGCTCTGATCGGGGCGGCAATCGGCTTCGGCATTGGGGCGGCCCTCGGTGCAAACAGCAGCGCTCGCAACGGGACCTCGGTCGGAGCCGGAGTGATGATCGGGGGTGGGCTCCTCGGCCTGATCGGCGGGGTCATCGGTTCGGGTACCGGCGGGCACTATCCGTTTGCATATCGGAGGAGGGTCTATCGTCCGTCCTGGCCTGACGATGATGAGGAAAGCGATCTCCGTTCTCATTACAAGGCCAGGGAACGTGACCCTGGGCATTCGGCCTCGGCAACACAGTCCTCACCCAGCCAACCAACAGGAGTAGAAGCGATGGTTCAGTCTTCTTCGAGGGGCGCCAGCGGTTCCGTGAGTAGCTCAAGGAGAGCTTCGTTAAAACCGGTAATCTTAACTGCTGCCGGCGGCATCTTATAGAAATACCGTTGCGCATTGGTTACCAATGGTGACGACTCGGGTCCGGAACAGTCTAATGTGATGATATACTGCGTGTATTCAGCATGGTAACTGGGGAAGGTCGACATCCCCAAAACCGAAGGAAAAATCCAAGATGGCACGTAGTTCTCGCCGTTCACTCTTTCTGGTGGCTTTCTTCCTGCTCGCATGCGGGTTTCTGGGGATTCTTTTCGCCCAGCGCACGGGGCAGCAGCCTTCATCGACCTCAAGCGATTCCGATGTCAAAGACAGCCTGAAGCAATTCACCGATGTCTATGCCGTCATTGAGGACAACTATGCGGAGCCGGTTAACCCCGACAAAGCCATCTACAACGGGGCCATTCCCGGGATGCTGCACGCGCTTGATCCGCACTCGAATTTCTTCGATCCCAAGTCTTACGCCCTGATGCGCGAAGACCAGCGCGGCAAGTACTACGGCGTGGGCATGACGGTAGGACCGCGCAACAACAAAGTCATTGTGATTTTCCCCTTCACCGGAACTCCAGCCTACAAAGCCGGCATTCATCCCGGCGACGTGATCATCGCGGTTGACGGCAAGTCCACCGAGAATATGAGCACGGGCGATGTCGCCGACTTGCTCAAAGGACCCAAGGGCACCACCGTGCACATCAGCATCTCGCGCGAGGGCGTGGACAAGCCGATGGAGTTCACGCTGGTACGCGACGAAATTCCGCGCTACAGCGTGGATGTGCACTTTCTGATCCGGCCGGGCATTGGTTACCTGCACGTGACCGGCTTTAACGAGACCACGGAAGAAGAGGTCTCGAAGGCCCTGGACGAGTTTGGCGATCTCAAGGGTCTGATCCTGGATCTGCGGGGAAATCCCGGCGGTTTGTTGAGCGAAGGCGTGGGCGTGGCCGACAAGTTCCTGAAGAAAGGTCAACTCATCGTTTCTCATCATGGCCGCGCTTCGGCGGAAAAGCGCTACGTGGCTCAGCATGGCAATGGTGGCAAAGACTATCCGCTCGTAGTCTTGGTAAATCGCTTGACGGCATCGGCGGCGGAAATTGTTTCCGGCGCCATTCAGGACCACGATCGTGGCTTGATCGTGGGCGAAGTGACGTTTGGCAAGGGGCTGGTCCAGACCGTCTATCCTCTTTCTGAAAACACTGGGTTAGCGCTTACCACGGCGCACTATTACACACCGAGCGGGCGCCTCATTCAGCGCGACTACAGCAACATTTCGCTCTACGATTATTACTACAACCGCGAAGCCGAATCCGGCAGCAATGCCAACCGCGAAGTGAAGCTGACGGACAGCGGACGCACGGTCTACGGCGGAGGCGGGATCACGCCCGATGTTGTGATTCCTCCGGTAAAGGGCAATCACTTTCAGGATACGCTGTTGCAGCATTACGCTTTCTTCAACTTCGCCAAGCTTTACGTGGTGAATCACCATCCTACAAAGGGTTTCGAAGTGGACGATGCCGTTCTGCAGGATTTCCGCAAATCGCTTGACGAAGCGAATATTGCCTACACCCAAGCGGATCTGCTGGATAACAGTGACTGGATCAAATCCAACATCAAGGCCGAGGTCTTCGTAGACGCTTTCGGTCAGGATGAAGGCATGAAGGTGCGCGCGGAATCGGACCCGGAAGTGCTGAAGAGTCTGGACCTTCTGCCGCAAGCCAAAGCGCTCGCCGACAATGCCAAGCGCATTGTGGCTGAGCATAACAGCGCGGGAGCGTTCAACCGCTAGAATGGAAATGAAAATGAGTTTTTCAGGCCCGGATACGTTCCGGGCCTTTCCTTTTCGCAGGTAACGAATGGTTTTGTGTCCCCGTCGTTTTCGTTGACTTCGGTATCCGGCTATGTGAAAATCCGCCGCAGCAGCGCGATTCGCATAGTCTCGGGTCCGGGGAAGACAGTATCTCTTCCCCATAGATTTGAGAGCCGTAAGAGGTGGAACGCTTGCAAGAACTCCGGCGCATTACGGTTCCGAGATCGCATTTCCCGCAGAGATCGGGCAGGGTTTGAAGCTGGCGGTATTAGGGCTGGCGGTGATTTTGGCGGCGGTTGCCGGCTGGACGGATTGGCGGAGCCGGCGGATTCCCAATTGGCTGACGGTGCCGGGTCTGCTGGTCGGAATTGCGGCCAATGCGGTCGCTGGCGGATGGGGCGGTTTGAAGACTTCCCTGCTGGGCGCCGGGTTGGGATTGCTGGTGCTGCTGCCGTTTGTTTTTATTCGTAGCCTGGGCGCGGGCGACTGGAAGCTGGCCGGCGCTTTGGGTGCGTTCCTTGGTTGGCGAGCGCTGGCCGATGTGCTCATGGGCTCAGTCTTCGTGGCGGGAATCATGGCCCTTGGGCTGGTGATCTACAAGCGGCGAATGAAGGAAACGTTGCGTAATATCGGACGGCTGCTGGCGTCCATGTTTACTCTTCGTATGCCCGGAGACGAGGTTTCGCTGGATAATCCGCGATCGCTGAAGATTCCTTATGGAGTAGCATTGGCTTTGACGACCTTGCTCTACGGCGTCTGGAACTGGAAGATGGGAGGAGCGCGATAGCCATGCGGAAACCGGGTTTGAAAACTTGGCGTGGCCTGGCGCGCAACACGCGCGGCGCGGAGATCGCGGAGACGGCCATGATCCTGCCTCTGCTCTTCGTGATGATCATGGCGATCTTCTGGTTCGGACAGGCTTTCCGCTACTATGGAACAATCACGCACGCGGCGCGGCAAGGCGCGCGCGCGGCGGTGGCCCCAGATTGCGCGACCTGCGCCGCCACCACCACCGCTGTGATGGTTCAGAATGCCACCAATGCCGTTAACAACGCTCTGACCGCGGCAAATCTGGACCCCACGCAAGCCTTGGCTCCGGTGCCCGTCCCCGTTCTGTGCGCTTGCGGCAGCCCCTACCCTTGCGGCAGTGCGATGCAGTGCCAGAATGCTGGCGCCAGCAACGTTTGCGTCCAGCCTAATGTTCAGCTGTCGTACAGCAGTGGCTCTCAGGTGACCGGGGCCGGGACCTGCGGCACATCCGTAAGCTTCGGCTACAAGTACCCTTTCCATTTCACCCTGCCCTGCTACCCCCAGCCGTGCACGTCGCTCGATTTGCAAAAGATTACCCTCCCGGCGCAGGCGCAGATGCGGGAGGAGACACAGTGATGCGGACGCTCCATCTGGCGGTTCGACCCTTAACCGCACTGTGGCAGGCTACGGGCGACGATCACGCCTCGCAGATCGCGGAATTTGCGATTTCTCTGCCCTTGCTGGTTTTATTCGTAGTGGGAATTTTTGACTTCAGCGGCGCGATCACTCTCAAGCAGAAGTTGACCAATGCCGCGCGCGAAGGAGCCCGCGTTGCGGCTGCCGATCCCGCCAACGATCTCGTCGGCAGCTCCTCGCCCATCCCTGCGTCGGTCGGAGATGCCCTCCAAGTGGTGGATAACTATCTGATATCCGAAGGCATCAATGATTGCGGCCTGAAAACGACCCTGCCGACACCTAACGGCACCCTCACCTGGGTTGCGAACGCCACCGGCTGTCCGGGCGGACCCAGCGCCACGCTCCAAGTCACCATCAACCGGGGATACCCGACCCTTCAAACCTCCGGCCAAACCACCACCTACCTGGTGAACACACTCGTCACCATCCGCTACCCTTACAGCTGGCGATTCGGTGGCGTGGCTGGTCTGTTTGGCAGTAGTTTTGTCCTTCCAAGTGGGATTACCACGACTGCGGTAGCGTTCAATGAGAATTGAGTAACCTATGCTGCCACCACTGATTCAACGCCCGCAACGAGGCACCCTGCACAAAACGCGGGAGCGAGGCGTGACTATGGCGCTGGTGGCATTGGCCATGGTTGGAATCATCGCGATGGCAGGACTCTCGATTGATGTCGGTACGCTGTATGAGGCCAGCGCAGAGGCACAGCGCAGCGCAGATGCGGCGGCACTTGCCGCAGCAAGGGTTCTTTCCTTGAGTGGCATGACCGGGGACCCCACAAACTTGACTAATAACTGGGCAGCCGCTTGTGCTGCCGCCGCGCAGACGGCCCAGACCGTTGCCAGTCAGGACACCATCGGCGGCACGGCACCCACAGCCGGTAATGTAAACGTCGCATTTCTCTCCAGCGGTGGAACCGGCTGTTCTGGCGGGGCCTTCGGGGTCAACCCCATGGTTACCGTGCAGGTGACGCAGCCCAACCTGCCGACCTATTTTTCACGCATCTGGGGACGAACCGGCAACACCGTTAGCGCCACAGCCACGGCGGAGGTTTTTAATCCCTCGAACTCCGGCACCTACGCTGCAAGCGGCCAGGTAGTACCGGTTCAACCGCGGTGCGTGAAACCCTGGATCGTGCCGAATCGAGACCCCTTGAATCCGCCGCCCATGCCTTATTGCACCGGAGTCGGCTGTAAAAAATTCGTAAGTACGCTGCCGCCTCAGGGGTCGATTGTGCACGGCGGAATCACTTATAACGGCGCGACTGGCGTGATCGGCGAAACCTTCAACCTATTTCCTGATTGCCCCGCGACCGGGTATTGCAATCCACTCCTTACAACACCACCGAAGGCGAATTTCGGAACACCACCACCACCGCTACCCAATCTGCAATATCTCCCCGGCCAAGTTCTGGGTTCCCCCGTAGCGGTGCCAGGCTGCGGTGCCGCGAACCCCTACCAGCAGGCAATAGCGGGATGCGATCAGTCCACGCCGTACCAATGCGGCATGCAGGGTTCTAATGCAGCGGTTGACCTCACCGAAAACCCTAGCGGCCCAACCGGCGATACATCGACTGCCGCGCAATGCCTCATCAACCAGTCGGGGGGAACGGGACAGGATCTTCTCGACGCAACTGTGTATCCCTACCAGATAAAAGCTGGCGCGGGGAACCCGCTGGGCGGCAGCGTCAGTGGCAGTGTGATCACAAGCAGTAACTCTATTGTGACGCTTCCAATTTACGACGATAGCCAAGGACCCAACGGCTCGAATAATTCACCTGTCAACATCGTAGGTTTTTTGCAGGTTTTCATAAACCAGGTCAACTTAGACGGCAGCCTGAACGTGACGGTACTGAACGTAGCCGGCTGTGGCAATGCTGTGTCAAGCGGGACCACTCCCGTGTACGGGACATCTCCGGTACCAATCCGGCTGATTACGCCACCCGTGCCAGCGCCGTAATCCCAACAGTCTCGATTCGCGCGCAGTTCGACGCGCTAGCGCATCGGCAAGATGGATTCAGCGGAAGTGAATCCAGAAAACTTGGGGATTAATCCGGAATGTCGTTGCCGGACGGGGGTTTCGCGTCGGGAGTGGAAGGCGGAGTTCCGGGCTCCGGGGTTGCGGGTGGAGGAGCGGCCCGGCCTGCGGCATCGGCGTCGGCATCGTTCTCCGGCGGCATTTGCGGCAGCGGCCGATAAACTGGCGCTGCCCCTTCCGGACGTTCGCTAAGAATGACGCGATCGAGGAGGCCGGAATCGCTCGACGAACTCAGAATGAGAAAATTGAACTTAGAGCCGTTCAGCAACTGAGCGAGAACTTCCGGCGCAGATGCGGGACCGAGTTCGGCCACAACTTTTTCCTGCTCCGCCCCAGCCGGGATGGCGATTTCAGCCCCGGTTCGCTGGTGCACCGCAAAGAGAATTTCCGACAGGCTGGCTTTGTTGGAACTGATGGTAAGCAATCCCGCCTGGAATGAAACCACCAGTGGAGGCGGAGCCGGCGCTGGCGTAGGAGCGGAGACCGGCACGGACTGCGCAGGATAACTCATGTTCACCAGGCCTGCTCCCGAAGCTGATCCCGAAGCAGGAGCAAGTCTGGCGGCTACGGTGCCCGCACCTGCTCCGACCTTCACCATCACCGTTCTTCCGTAGGGAAAAACCTGGTAGTGCTGCGGGCCCTTCAAATCAAACACGATGCGGGTGACGGGCGGCTTCGAACTAAACAAGCTCACGCGGACGCTCTTCACTTCGCCGCGGTTCACCGTCTGGTTGCGCAGTTGGGTACCCGGAACCGTGTTGGCAAAATCCACCACCAGACGGTCGGGACCGATTAGCACTTGGGTTTGTGGAATGAGGCGGTCACTAGCCTCAATCTCGATTTCGACCGGGTTGCGATTGCCCAGCACCTGCACCCGGCGAACGAAAGGCACACCCTGAGCCTGGCCTGCAACAGGAGCGGGCAAACATACTGCTGCCCATACCAGCAATCCTGCAGCGGCTCTAACGGAGCGGTCCATAACAATGTCTGGGTTTGCGTTGCGCTATGGCGATTCTAGCAGTGTTCGCAAGCCGATCCCCTTACTAAAGGCTTACAACCTTGGGTCGGCTTTCCAAACACGGAATCATCTACCGCGTCAGCGGAGTGAGCAAGACGTTGAGCAAGTCGGGTTCGCTGGAGACTCGCTCCAAATGAGGGTTTCTGTCGCCGTCGTGATAGGCAATCGAGTAGGTCTGGAAGAACTGGGCGTTTTCTACAAGCAAGTCGATAGGCACCGCACCGCCCTGAGATGCCTTGATCGCGGCATGCAGAACTGGAGGCGTCCACTGGCGGCCATTGACAGCAACCAACTTCATCCCTGGTCCGATCCCTGCCTGATAGGCGGGAGAACCCACGATCACGTCATCCAGTTTGCCATCCTCGGCCACGGAGAAACCAAGGGAATACGAGAAGTCCGCGAACTTCGTCAACTTCTCGGCAGCTTTGATGAAGACGTTCGGCTGATCGTTATAAACCAGCTTCCAACCCTCGCGCTCAATGCCGCCTAGCGGTGCATGAGTGCTGGTCGAACCCACGCGTTCTTTCAGCAGACTCGCCCAATCGTACGGAGCGACATCATTGAGCGCGTGAACCACGTCGTCAAAGGTATAAGGCACGACCTTCGGAGGTCCACTTTGGCCACCGTGGAAGCGGCGGCAGAAATCATCGAGCGAACGCTGGCTGTGGGTCTGCTGACGGATGATGGAGTCGACTTCCAGCCAGATCAGTTGACCCTCGGGATAATAATCGAGGCCGCGGCGCCAGCTCAGCCACTCTGGCCCCGTCATCATGCGTAGGATCTGCACCGAACGCGCGGTGTCTTCCAAAGGACGCCAGGTGCGGCCGGAACGGTGGTCGAGACTGGCGGCGGTTAAGGCCAGCGCTTCGCGAAACTGTTCTGGCGATAACAGTCCGCTGCGCTCCGCCAACAGGTTGCCCAGATAGTCAGTGAGCCCTTCGTAAACCCACAGAAGATCGCCGATCATGGGCTCCTGATAGTTTCGCGTGACCAGCCCCGCAGGCCGGCGATACTTGCCGTTCCAGGAGTGCGCGAACTCGTGCGGAACAAGATCCGCATATAGCATGTGCAGGTCCGGATCGAGCAGCGTGCGTTCAGCCGCGGCGCTGTCGTTCGATTCGTGATGCTCCAATCCATGGCCGCCGACCTGGTCGCTGAGCGTGTACAGAAAGTGATACTGCCGATAATGGCGCGCTCCGAACAGCGCACCAGTTTCGGCGACTAATTTCTTGTAGGCTGCCAGGTCCTCCGGTGTCATCGCCAGATCCGCTTCGCTATCGGCGACCAGATCCATTTCGTGTGTGGGTGTATCCGGGGCCGCGGTTAAATCGATTCGCCGGAAATGCACTCCGGCGATCAGGGGCGAATCCACTAGAGTCGTAAGTGAAACCGGAGCGAACTCCACTTCATCGCCGGACGAATGCGCAGCCACCAGAGCAGTGCCAAATTTCCACCCTGCCGGAAGTTTCACAGAGGGGACGAATTCGACCGCATCGGAATCGGCGCCCTGCGGATACAGAACGACCGCATTCCAGTTCAGATCGAGCAAGTTGCTGGAGGCCGCTGGACCTCGGCCACCCGCGCTGTCACTCGACGTGATCGCGTCCAGGGATACGTCAATGGAGCGCGCCGCCTCGGGCACGGTGACATGAAAGGCGTACATATCGACATCGTCGCGCTGCCAGACCAGAGGCTTGCCCTCAACTTCCATGTGGATGCCGGTAAGCGCCGCGATGGGGCCGCTGGGGCGGTGGTTGCCGGGAATCCACTTAGGAAACACGAGCGTCATTGCGCCCGCCTTGGCGGGGATGTTTAGCTTGGCGTGATAAATGTTCCTCGGGGCATCGGTGAGATCCACGCGCAGCCGGATGGATTGACCGAGCAGAGGCGGACCGGCAGAAACCAGCGCTCCTAAAGAAAGTACAACGGAAAAACAAAAGACATGACGTGGCGAACGCAGCGTGGCCTCCCGCGGACCCTAAGAACAAAGTTAAGAAATGCGAAAGAAGAGCCTACCGAAAGAAGCGACACCTTCGCAAGCGCAGTATCGAAGCTGCCTCAGGACATGGGTTGAAAACATTGGGACTGGCTGGAACGATTGTCCGGAACACTTGGCTGGTTCGAGCAGTTCACGCGCGGGTGAGCTTGCGGCGGGCCTGCCAGTAGATCGCGGCCAGGCCGGACGCGAACATTACCCAGGTTCCAGGCTCCGGGACAACTCCGGTTCCGGGAGATTCCCCGCCACAGGGATTTCCCTTATTTTTGTTTCCGCTTGTGGTTCCGCTATTACCACCGTTGTTTCCGCTCGTGCCCTTCGTCTTGCCCGGCGCGCAAAGGCCTACTGGCAGTGGCGGAGGCGATATGGGTATCCAGGCTCCCCCGACAAATGGATTGTACAAACTCAACGGTCCCGCAGGCCCAAAGCCGGGCATTTCAGGCCGGTTGAGCAGCGCCGACTGGAATGGAACGGGAGGAGATTGCTGGGCCGTGCCATCGCCAGCTCGGAACGGTTCATCAAACTTTTGCGCCGGTGGCTCAGCTGGCGAGGCCGCCTGTTGTGGAGTTTCCTCCACGCGGTTGGCGCAACGGCTGCGCGCAGTCATTCTGCCATCCGTAATCAGCTTCTCCCCTTTGTGCAGAGTCAGCCTCCGACGCGTCCAGTAGATGTGGTTGCCGATGCGGTAGGACACATAAACTGTCCGCGCCAGCGCAACGCGTACTACCTGCGCGTGGTCGTAATCGAAACCGGCATAGTGAGCCGCCACGATCGGGTCGTGTTCCGCCACCCACTTCAATTCCTTCGCATCCTGGACTCCGCCAGGCACAACAGAGTAGGGATACACGGTACGTTCGGTGGACGGGGCAGCGAGGATCGGATTCAACGTAAGGACGCCATTGCGGGCAAGTGCCGCATGCTGGAAGGTAGGGGATACGGATTGCCCCGCGCGAAAAAGGGACGGGCTCAGATACCTCAACGCGACAGCGGAGGCACCAATGGTAAACACCGCGATCGTCGCGGCCACAAGGCAGCGCCGAATCAGACGATTGCGACGGTGACGGCGGCTGGGTCGACGCCTGACCACTACTGCCTGGACGTTCCCCTCTTCGGGATCGGTCACAAACTACTCCTACCTGCGGCGGCCGTCCTGGGCTATGGACTCGGGGCACTCCACCGCGAACCTATGGACGCAGTTCGAGTGCCATACCGCAGAACGCGAACCTGAACAAACTGCTGAAGATCCGCCCTCTTCTGGCGATCATGTTAGCAGACCGCGAAACGGTTTGCACAAAATATGTTGTGGATTTCTCCGATAGTTCCAAATGGGTATCGTTGACCCTCTAACATTTGCCGGGAAGACATACTCCTACCCGCAAATACGAAAGCTCCGGAACTCAATGATAGGCTTCGTAGGACTTCGCTAGCGTAGTCTGCGCTCGGCGTAATGTATCGCGTTCTGGTTCCTGAGAGTTGCCGCAGCAGCTTCGGGGGTAATGTCCCGCTGCGGGCTGGCCAACATTTCATAGCCGACCATGAACTTGCGAACCGTGGCCGAGCGCAACAGTGGCGGATAGAAGTGCGCATGGAGATGCCATTCCGGGTGCGCTTCGCCATCGGTCGGGGACTGATGGAAACCCATCGAATAAGGGAACGAAATCTCGAAGAGATTGTCGTAACGCATGGTGAGCTGTTTGAAGATGTCCGCAAGATCGCCGCGCACGGTGGCGCCAAGAGATCCCAAGTCGCCAATGTGTTGCTTGGAGAGGAGCAACACCTCAAATGGCCACACCGCCCAGAAAGGCACGAGGGCCGCGAAGTGGGCGTTCTCGATGACCATGCGCGTCCCCGCCTGCGTCTCTAATTGTAGGTAGTCACACAGCAAGCAAGCGTGGTTATTCTCTAAATATGTCTTCTGCGATTCCTGCTCTTTGCGAGGTTCGTTGGGAATGCTCCGGTTGGCCCAGACTTGACCATGGGGATGAGGATTGCTGCATCCCATAATCTCACCGCGATTTTCAAAGATCTGAACGTAGTTGACGTACGGCAAAGAACCAATCTCAGCGTACTGTTCAACCCACATGTCTACCACGCTCGTGATTTCCGAGAGGGTCATACGCGCCAGGGTCAGGTCGTGGCGGGGTGAAAAACACATCACTTTGCAGATACCAGCCTCAGCCTCCGAGAGCAGCAAACCGCGTTTGGAGTCATCTTGCCTCGCGGGCTGAACCTCGGGCTTCAGTGCCGCGAAGTCATTGGTGAAGACAAACGTAGTCTGGTATTTGGGATTCCGCGCTCCGCCTGCTCGTTCGTTACTGGGGCAGAGATAGCAAGTCGGATCGTACGCCAGCGCCGGGGCAGACGCAGCTGCCTCCACTTGGCCCTGCCAGGGCCGCTCGGCGCGATGCGGAGACACCAGGACCCAATCGCGCGTGAGTGGATTGAACCGGCGATGAGGTTCTTGATAAAGCTTCCCCGGTTCCATTTAACGGTCACCTATAATGTTCAAACTTAGCTACTCTCCTTGTAGGGCCACGCGTGCGCACCCTGGGCAGGCTCACAAACGTAAATCTCAGGAATGATATCCGTTGCCTCCTGGTACCTCCGCGCAATATGTTCTTTGAACGAGGCGGAGGCGTCGGCTCTTAACAGATTGACCGTGCATCCGCCGAAGCCGCCGCCCGTCATGCGAGCGCCATAGACGCCAGGGCTGGAAGATGCCAGATCGACCAGCAGATCCAGTTCCCTGCAACTTACCTGATAGTCGTCGCGCAAGCTGGCATGGGACTGATACATCAAATGTCCAAACCGGTCGGCATCGCCGGACTGAAGAGCCTTCGCGGCTGCAAGGACACGTTGATTCTCCGTGACAATGTGCCGGCATCGACGATAAACCGTCGCCGGCAACATTTGCTTCCAGGCTTCGAGATCCTCGACCCCTACATCTCGCAGAGCGCGGATTCCCGGCAGATGAGGTTGTAGCAGCTTCACTCCCTCCTCGCAATCAGCCCGCCGACGGTTGTATTCCCCGGAGGCCAGTTCGTGTCTGACCATGCTGTTGCATACCAGCAGAAGGATGTCTCGTGGTATCGGCAGCAGTTGATATTCGAGAGAGCGGCAATCGAGCATGAGTGCATGTCCCGCAACGCCAAAAACGGCGATGAATTGATCCATGATGCCGCATAGAGTACCGACGTATTGGTGTTCCGCCTTCTGACACAGCTTCACCAATTCCAGACGAGGAACATCGATTTCGGAAAGTGAAATCAGGGCGAGCGCGATTGCAACCTCCAGAGAAGCCGAGGAACTGAGCCCGGCGCCGAGAGGGACATCTCCGTGAATGACCAGGTTGCACCCGGCCAGGTTGTACCCGGCGTTCTGCAAGACCGCTGCGACCCCGCGAATGAAATCGCTCCAATGTCTTCGCGGTGGACCTGCGAGAGCGTCCAGAGACAGAATGATCTTTTCGTCGAAGTGATCGGAGTAAGCTTCCAGAACGCGGTCTCCGCGTTTTGCCGCTGCAACCCAGGTATAAAATTCTATGGCTGCGGGCATGACGAAACCGTCGTTGTAGTCGGTGTGCTCGCCGATAATATTCACGCGGCCCGGCGCTCGGAAAATGTGCGGGCTTGCCCCAAACATTTCCCGAAAACGAGCCGTCAGTACCTCTCCCGTAGACTCGGCGCTCAACAGACGGGAAGTCATCGACGCTCATCTTCCGTGCGGCTGGCGCCGCCTGCAGGTGAGTCGGAATCCGGGTGAATTGCCATTGCGCGCCTTCCAGGTATCGCCATGATCGCCACGAAGACAAGCAGCACCGCGCCCCAAACCGAGTTCACATTCAGGCCAAGCGAGCGCGCCCGTAAATGCATTGTCGCCGAAAGCCCCAAATGCCGCCAGCACTCATCCACCATGCTGAAAAACAGTCCGACAAACAGATATCCAGTCCCATTGCAACTTCTAATGAGTCAGTCGACCGTTCTCACCATTCACGCCTTGGTTGCTATGATCACACGGGCCGTTTGAAGTGCCTGCGAAACGGCGCTGACCTGAATCTGACCCGCCTTGCCGCTCGATTTCACAATGGCGAGGCACAATCCGTTGAAAGCCTTTCGACGGTTGGATTTGTAGTCCTCGTGGCTCGCCGGGTTTCCATTGTCTGTTCCAAAGAGCGATCCTTCGCCCTCTAGCTCGAAGGTGACCTCGTTGTCCGCGGTAGGCACTACTCGGCCGTTGTCGTCCAAGATCTGTGCTGTGACATGAGCCACATCGCGCTGATCCGCAGCAATGGACTCCCGATCGGACGACAAGCCGATCGCAGCGGGTTGCCCCGTTGTGACAATTTCGGCCGTCGCAGCGATCTTCCCGTCCTTAGCTCCGACAGCTTTCAGGGCACCCGGTTCATAGAGCACGTCCCAGGATAGGTGCAGGTCGGCTGTGGTACGCAGGACTTTCGCCCGATCCGGCAGGTTGCCCCACCTGCCCTCCATGCCCATGCGAGGGAACTCGTACCCTTTCACTCCGAGCGACCGGTCGTTGAGAAACAACTCAACTGTGTCGCAGTTTGTGAAACAAGTCACGGGGATGACTTGACCCTCTTTCCCCTTCCAGTTCCAATGGGGAAACAGGTGCAGCACTGGCTTGTCTGTCCACTGGCTTTGATAGAAGTAAAAACCGTCCTTCTTGAAGCCGCAAGTGTCGATAACGCCTGTGGACGAGCCCTTCATGGGCCATCGCGCCTCGCCCAGGTAATCGATGCCACTCCACATGAAATCTCCGGCGACATAGTTATAGGTGCTGACAAACTTCCACAATTGCTCTACGTCGACGTTTCTTCCGCGCAAAAATTGTAAGAAACCCGTCGCCGGGGAGTTCGCGGGGAGCAACTCGGGATATTCGCCGCGGATGCCGCCCATGGCCTCGCTCTCAGTTCCAATGAAGCGCCTTTGCGGAAATGAATGGCGGTCAATGCTGTAATATTTTTCTCTTCGGTCGCGCCAGCGGTCCACATAGTTGTAACCAACGACGTCTAGAAGAGCGAGAAACTCAGGGCTTGCGGACTCGGAGGCAGGCTCGGAGTGAATGTGATCGCAACCTGCAGTCACCATCCGGGTGGGATCCTCCGCATGAAAAACCTGAAGCAACTTTCGCAGTGTCTCCGGACCCTGCGGGCTACTCTGGTCGCCGATTTCGTTACCAGCGCTCCAGAGCACCACCGAGGGATGATTGCGATCGCGCCGAACAAAGTTTTGTACGTCACGCTCGTACCATTCGTCGAAGTATTTAGCATAGCCGTTGGGGCCGATCTGGCCTTTCGGCACCTTCCACTCGTCGAAAGCTTCATTCATTACGAGAAACCCCATCCGGTCGCACAAGTCCATAAACTCCGCAGCGTAGGGGTTGTGGCTGGTACGGATGGCATTGCAGCCCATTTCCTTCAGAATTTCGAGACGCCGCTCCCAAACCCTCTCCGGAACCGCGGCGCCCACACTGCCTCCGTCATGATGGAGACAAGCTCCATTGAGCTTTATGCGTTCGCCATTCAGCAAAAATCCTTGATCCGCATCGAAGACGGCTTCGCGAATGCCAATCGGAGTAACGCATTCGTCCACCACACGGCTTTGAGTCCGCACTGTGCTGTGGACCTTGTATAAGTACGGATCGGCAATCGACCAGAGGCGCGGAGTGTCAACCTTTATCTGCTGTAGGAATTCGTATTCCTTACCGGCGGCGACTTCCTGGCTAATTTCAGCGCTCTGGGCTATATTTCCGTCGCGGTCAATAATGCTGGTGAAGAGCGTGCAACGGGTCGCATCCCCACTTTCGTTGTGAATCCTTGTGTTGATACGAAGTGTCGCCACTTCTTTCGATACTTGCGCTGAGCTAACGAACGTACCCCAGTGGGCGATGTGGACTTTGCTCGTAGACACCAGCCAGGTGTGTCGATAGATTCCGGATCCTGAATACCAGCGGCAATTGGTCTGGTGTGAGTTGTCGACTTTGACCGCGATCACGTTCTCACTTCTGAGCTTTACGTGTGGTGTGAGGTCGTAGAAAAACGGAACGTATCCGTAAGGACGTTTGCCGAGAAATTCACCATTGATCCACACCTCGCTGAGTTGGTAAACCCCATCGAAGTCGATGGTAAGTTTCTTATCTTTGTACGAATCCGGCAGGCGGAATCGCTTTCGATACCAGCCAACGCCAGCAGGAAGATATGCACCACAAAAACTCGTTTGTGCTTTCTCGTCGAAGGTGCCTTCGATGCTCCAATCGTGCGGCAGATCCAGAGTTCTCCAGTCTGCGTCGGAAAACCCGGGCGCTTCGGCGCCCGGAAAATCTCCTTTGCGAAACTTCCAGCCAAAATCGAAACTCTCCCGGACTCTTTGCCCCAAGCCTTCTGTACCGGATTCGGCCAAAGCAGAAGCTATGGCTGGAAACACTGAAACCAATGCCGCTGTCCCTACTGCGCCCTTCAGCAGTTCGCGCCGGCTCAGAGAACCGCACGGCAGTCTGGCTTTCTTCATTATCTTCTCCTAAACAGCTCAGGGAACCCGGTATTTCCGAGATCTTCAGCACGTCCGGATGATCTTAGGGCACAGGAACAATCTGCCATTGTTGCGTCTGGGCGCTGGCGGTCTGCGGTTGCTGCACTACAAATCCGGCTAGCGCACCAATTCCTCCACTCGTGTCCAACGCCATACCGCTCAAACGATTGGCGAGGCTGAAATAGCCGTTCCCGACAGAAACCACCGTCCATTCCTGCTCCGTCGAGCCGTTGGCCAGCGATTGCACAATGGCCGTCCCGCTCGTCGTGGAAGCCCCGGAGTCGTCCAGAACGTTGGTGGTATTTCCGGCGCCCGGATTGAGACTGGCGATTTGGAAATAGCCGTCCTGATTGCTCGTAATTCGCCACTGCTGACTCAGGCTCGGACTTCCGCTATCAGCAGCACCGTCTAACAAAGCGCCCACGGCATTCGAGCTTTGGTAGACAGAAAGAATTTCTCCGCTGCTGTGATTAACAAACTTGTAGCCCAACGCAGCATCAAGCTTGCCGCCAAGTGCGTCGATACCCGGAAGTAATTCTGAATAAGTGGGATCATTTACATTGGTTGTTCCCGAGCCGTCGGCATTGTTAAACAACTCCAGGCCATTCCAAATGAAGATCGCGTTGGCTTGATTGTCTCCGTTAATAAATCCACCGCTTGAGCTCGGTATATTCACGCCGGCGGGATCCCAGTATTCGATGCCCATCCCTAGATTGTTGGGCAATCCCTCCTGCACACTTTGTAGATCAAGCAGAAACTGTTGCTGTTCCGCAATGCTTGGCGGGGAGTACCAGGGATCGTTTGACTGGTAACCGTTCTCGTAATGTTCTCCAGTTTCAATGATGAAGATTGGCTTCCCTATGTTGTTGGACGCGGCGACGAGTACATCCTGCTCCACCGGCTGGTTCTCCGGATTGCCTGCTGCCGCTTGTGCATCGGTCAAAGGTCCATGAAAAATGGGATAGTAACTCTGGCATATCGCGTCGTAAATAATGCCGTTCTGATTCGCGAGCGTGAAGAACTGAGTTAGATCCCAAGCCGGTGTGATATGAATGCAAATCAGCGGCGGCGGAACCGCTGGGCCAATGGACGTGTCCGCTGCCGCGTCGTCCACAGCTTGCACGGCTTGTATCTGCAAAGAGGCAAAGCCGCTGAAGTCAGCTCCCGTCGGGCTGCCAAGAGAACCCAGGAATCCGGTGTCGACTTCGTTCCCTATTGCGACTAAGTCGGGCATTACACCAGCCTGGCGATACATTATGATCTCGGCTTTGACATAAGCGTAGATATCCGTCTGTAGTTGCGCGAGTGTGTCATTTGCCCATGCCGGTGGCACGCTGGTGGAGCTTCCGCCGTCAAAGAGCAGGCTCAACTCCAGACTCAGACCGAGATTCCTGGAACGCTTAGCGAGGTCCAGATCCTGCGCGTCGGTTTCCGCGTAACAAGCATTGCCACTGCAGCCGGTCTGAGAGGGATTGGAATATGGCGGCACCGAACTCGGTCTTAAGCGGACCATGTTGACGCCGTGGTTCTTGAGCATGGCAAGCACATCCAGCGGCTGCCCAGCATCTTTCCACCAGGTCATCCCTGTCGAGGCACGTGCCGCCTCCTGCTTTTCCAATAATGCATTATCAACGCCACGGAAGAAAGTAGGACGCAGCAACCACTGCTGACTCTGGGTAGGGGCGCCGGACAGTGCAGTCTGATCGAGGAGTGTGCCAGGAGATGTCGAGCCTTGATATAAGTCGATCAACAAACCGGTACTACTGTTAGTAATTGTGTAGTAACCCGCACTTACAGGAGTAAGCGTCCACTGCTGTGTGGAATTGCCCGCGCACGGATTCTGCACCACGTACACCACGGCTGAGATGGTCGAGCTATCCAAGCAAAGACCGTTGAGAATATCGCTAATCTGCCACGATCCGTTCGGCAGTGTCGTGAAAGCCCATCTTTGGCTCGTGTTGGTAAAAGTCCGCGCCTGCTCGACGATGTGAGCGCCAGCGGCGGTCGAATTGTTATTGAGGTCGGCTTGCAAGCTGCTTAACTGATTTATGACGTAATAAACTTCACCGTTGATGGGACTAACATCCGTGGGCTCCGCCGGTTGCTGGCTCGGCCCGACCACCGTGATCTGCGCCGATGCCGTTCCGCCATTCCCCGCTTCCGTCGAGGTCACTGCGCTGGTGACATTGTTTTGCGCGCCAGTAGTTACGCCTGCAACACTTACTGCAAAGGTGCAAGAAGCTGCCGTAGCCAAGCTAGCTCCCGCCAGACTGATGTTGTTCGAGCCAGCAATCGCCGTAATCGTACCGCCTCCGCAGGTACCGGTTAACCCATTGGGTGTCGATACGGTGAGCCCAGACGGAAAAGTGTCGGTGAAACCGATACCGCTTAGAGAAATCGCGGCGTTGGGATTTGACAGGTTGAAGGTTAGCGATGTCGTGCCGTTCAATGGCACGCTGGCTGCTCCAAAGACCTTCGCGATGGCTGGCGGTAACTTGGCCGGAGGAGGCGGACTGCCCGATCCGGATGAGCCTCCGCCGCAAGCTGCATACCAAAAAAGGCTCAAAGCCATTCCGAGAGCTAGCGATACCGAGCGCACTTTCATCCAGAAAGTCAGAACTGGCTTCCAATCCTCTTTATTGTTGTTGGTCAATGTCCGGCATTTCATCGCCTTGCACCTTGGGTTCAATATTCATCTGGTGATACAGTTCTTTGACTTGGTCCTTGGTTTTCTTAATCTCCTGAAAGAGATGCATTTCCTTTTGCGCCCGGTCGTCCATTTGAAGACGCCTATACGCCGAGGCGAGCCGGTAATGGGCCTCGCTATTCAACGGATCAGCTTGAATTGCGGCGCGAAGATACGCGACAGCCTCCTGCGGCTTCTGCTGCATCATCAGGAGTCTTGCCAAACCTAACTGGGCTTCTATTTCGTTGGGATTGAGTTTGTAGGCTCGTTGGTAGTGGGTAAACGCATGGTCCAAGTCGGACTGCGACAACGCGATCGTGGCGAGCCCGCACTCCGCTTTGGCGGCATCGTCGTCCATCGCTTCAGCGGCCTCGAACTCTTTTTCCGCCTCCACTCGCGCGGCTGGATCAGAGGATGATTGAAGAATAGCTTCACCCAGTTCAAAATGAACACCTGGCAGATGTGGGTCAATCTGCAAAGCTTTTTTGTAGTGCTCGACCGCGTGCCGGAGATCTCCGCCGTTGATCAAGCGCTCGGCGATTACCTGTTGCATGCGGGCCGACCCTGGTGCAAGCACGGCCAGCTTATTCAGCGTGTCATCGGCCAACTCAGAGTAGACGCGCTGTGCCATGAACAGAACATCCACGTTGTCAGGATCGAGATCCACCAGGGCTCGCATCACGCTAGCCGTGGCGCCGGGTTCTCCTTGCTGATCGTAAAGAGCCGCTAACTCCAGGCCGACCTGCAGGCGCAACGGCTTGTCTTTCAGCTTTGAAAATGACTTTTCCAAAAGAACGCGAGCGGACGGATCCCCCAATCTTTTTTGGCAGATCCCCAGGAGGGCTTGCGTTTTCACTAAAGAGGGGTCAATCGCCAGAGCCTTGCGCAAATACTGTGAAGCGTTCCGGTAGTCGCGCTGAAAGAACGCAATTACACCTAGATTTGCATAAGCCTCGGCATTTTTGGGATCGAGTGCCAGGACGGCATTGAACTCCTTCATCGCGGAGTTTGGATCTTTTGTCTTGAGGTACTCCGCCGCCTTCCGAAGGTGATCGTGAATCTCCGCAGCGCGAGAAGTTCCGGTCTGTGCAGTCATTACGGTAAGCCCGCTCGCAAGAAGCGTGAGAACCAAAATCAGCAGCCTACCGCCAAAGAAAAATGCGGATTCGTGTAGCTTACTGGGGCGAGACTCTTTCATGGAGGAACGATACCGCGAAATCCGCTACTTCGGCGAGGCGCTAGCACTGCGGGGCGCGGAAGAGGAAGCTGCTCCGCACCCCGGTTGGGTTCGTCAAACTCCTGGGCTGGGATCAGAATCTTAAGTGAGCCCCCAGTTGTATGATGCGTGTGCCCCCAACGGTATTGAGGACTTGGCCAGAGGTGGAATCGGCCAATGCAGGGCCGTTAGTATACCCGGCTGGGCACACTCCTAACGGCGCCGGCACAGTCGGTAGACTGTTCGCTGAACATTGGTACCCAACGTTCGCATCCGGGTTGGCCCAGTTAATATGGTTGAACACATCAAACATATCGGCCCTGACTTCGAGCGTGATCGCCTCGTGAAGCGGAAACTCTTTTGCGAGACTGAAGTTCACATTGGAAAAACCCGGCCCAATGAGGGTGTTGCGTCCGGTATTGCCAAAGGAGGCATCCGCCGGATCGACGAAGGCTGCCGGGCTGAACCAACTTGCGTGGGACCGACTCGACACTTTTGGGTCACCCACTTCCTCGGGATATAGCGTGGAGCCAGCGCTGAAGGATTGGGCCAGTCCCGGATCAAGAGCGTCCGCCACCGATCCCTGGATCACCGGGGTGAACGGAACCCCTCCGTGCCACTGGAAAAGACTGGAGACGCGCCAACCCCCCGCGACCTGGTCGAGCGGACCATGAAGTGCAAACTTGCGCCCGTGACCAAACGGCAGCTCGTACGCGATCTGACCGACCAAGGTATTCGCCGCGTTGAAGTCAGACAAACCGTAATTGGCAGCGGGGCTAAAGGCGTTCTGGTAGATATCAATGCCCGATCCGTGGCCATTCCCGGTGCCAGTATCGAGCGATTTCGACCAGGCATAATTGAGCTGGAAGCTCAACCCGTAGGACATCCTCTTCTGAAGACGTAGTTGCAGTGCGTTGTAATTCGAATATCCATCGTAGATTTGCGCGGCAATATTGTTGAATACGGGGTTGGGATTCCCACAGTTGTATCCTGTGCATCCAAATAAACTTGGAGGAGCCTGGTCGATATCGGTTGCAAAGTTCAGGTTCTTCCCGCGGGTATAGACGTAGCTTGCGTCCAACAAGACGCCGCGCGCTAAGTCGTGCTGAACGCTGAGGAGGAACTGTTGCACGTAGGTGGTTGGAATACTTCGGGGGTAGTACTCCACGCCGCTGAAGTTGGAGACAGTCGACGAAATAGTTTGAAGCGTTGGAAACACGACCATCGTACCGGCAGGCGGTCCCACTGACAGTTGGAATGCAGCGCTGCCGTTGACGTACCCGTTGGGGCCGGTTTGGTGGGGATCGAAGCCGAGGCCGAGCGCACCATCAGTATAATTCTCGGCATCGCGTGGCGCGTCAAAAATACCATAGCTCGCCCGAAGGGCCCACTTGTCGCTAGGCGACCAAGCGATACCAATTCGAGGCGCGAATTCCTTATAATTGGCGTTTTGGATTGTCGACAGCTTTCCACCAAAAGCCTTGTCGCTTTGCCCACCAAAGAGGATTGCCCCGGTGTAAAGGCCGCCGTCCGCGGAATTAGGTAGAAACGGATCGTAATCGCCGAAGAGGTTGTTCTTCACACCCCAGCCGGACTGCATCTGCCAGCGGAGGCCCAGGTTTAGTGTCAGGTGCGATGAAACCTTCAGGTCGTCACTGGCGAACAACGCCGCAGTTCCCATGTGAGCGCTGGTGGGGTCGGACTCGGAAACGTACCATCCGTAAACGTCGCCAGCAAGGAAGTCGGCGTAAGGGACTCCGGTGACGCCTCCGTTGAATTCGAAATGACCCGAGTCGATATCTCCCCAGTTTGTATAGTTCTGGTAGAACTTGTCGTACTCGCCGCCAACCTTGATGGTGTGTCTGCCGTGAATCAGCGTGAGGACATCGGAGACAGTGTAAATTCCCTCGCCCAGAGTGGCCTCGATATTTCCATTACAAGTGCTACAGATTCCGGCGCCTAAATTCGTCGGTCCACCTTGCGCTCCTTGATCAATCGTGACTTTAGGAAAGACATTGGCGGGAGCATTGGTGCCGTAGGCCGGCTCGAGGCCAAGCGTCGTTGGATCGTTCTTGCCAAGAGAAGGGGGCACGTACTTATCGAGCTCGCGGCTTGCCCCCACACGAAATTCGTTGACCATCGTCGGGCTTATCGTATAGAGATACGAGAGTTGGCTGGTCAGATCGTCGGTCTTCCCTACTTCATAGGCCGTAGCGTCGTTGGGATACAGCGGATCCGCGGGGACGTAAGACGTTGTGGTGGGGAAATAGTTGAAACTAAACGAGAGTCTTTGCTTGGAGGAAAGATTGTAATCGACCTTGCCCGTGTACCACGTGTCCGTGTCTGGACTGCTACCGTTGAACACAAAATCGTTAGTCAGGTTGGCGCAGGTTTGTGGAGTGCTGGCGGATACGTTGACTGGACCTGGACATCCCGCAACCCATCCCCGAGCGGTTGCCGCAGGGAAGTAGGTCTGAAGCTTCTGGGCCACGGGATCGTAAGTTCCCAGAAGCGTGCCCGTTGTGGGGTCAAAAGCCGAGCCTGTGGCGCCTGGGACCCCGTAAAAATCCCCCGCTTCTTCGGCAGCGCTCGGGTAACTATACTTCCCAAAAGTTGGAGTAGACGACGGGTTGCGCTGGTAGAGGAAAAAGAAAAACAGCTTATTCTTTATGACCGGGCCGCCCACGCTGCCGCCGTACGTATTCCAGTGCTCCACGGACTTCGGGCCCGTAGGATTATCATAAGCTCTGGAGTTGAACGCAGTGTTTTGAATGTATTCATACCCGCTGCCGTGCCATTGGTTCGTCCCGCTCTTCGTGATCACGTTGATGGAAGTGAGACCACTGCCATACTCCGGGGGCGCGTTGGCTGAATTGACGCTTACCTCGCCAATGGCGTCAACGGGCATATAGTAGTTGCTGCCGTTGAAATCTCTCGGAGCAGTGGCGGGGCCGCCGTCAGACAGAAAGTTCACATTGTAGGACTGTGTACCATTGACTCCGACTGCCTGGCCGTTGGCTTCGCCAGCTCCTCCGCCGGTATTCACGCCGGGGATAAGCTGAATCATTTCGGCGCGCCAGTCGGTGCCAACGATAGGCGCAGCGCGAATCGCCTCGGTACTAATGTTCACGTGCTGGTCTGAGGTCTCCGATTCCACCAGTGGAGCCTCTCCTGTTACTACGATCTGTTCACTGATGGAGCCTACTTGCAGCGTGCCGTCCACTGCGATGGTCTCGATTTCGAGGGTAATGCCCTCACGCACAAAATTGCGGAAGCCGGCTTTCGAGAATGTGACCTTATACAGGCCTACGGGCACAGATGGCACGTCGTAAAGACCTTCACCATTGGTCGTCACTACTGTATTCACTCCGGTCTGCACGTTCGTGATGGTTACGGTCGCACCGGAGACAACCGCGCCAGTGGAATCCCGGGCTCCCCCCTTGATTTCTCCAGTGTTCGCGTTCTGTCCAAAAGCAAATGTCGTTGTTAATCCTGCGATCAACAGCACAAAAATATGCCCAAAGTGGCGAACTGTCCCCAGCCTCATCGCGGAGCCTCCTAAAGTTAACTCCTATTCGTCAGTGCGCCCGATATCGTCCTGGATCTTCGGGCACACAACATCTGCCGAACGGAGTTTGAAACCACGCCCATAGCACCGACGAGGAATCCTATGCCGACACGGCCATCCGCGAATCCGCCAAAAGTCGGATAGTGGAAAATAAGTATTTACCTTGACAACAGGGGTATGAATTGTGCTGGGATCATTCCAGGTGTACCAGACCGCGTTGCAGGGCTGTGACCACGGCCTCGGTGCGGTCGCTGACGTTCAGCCGCAGAAGAATCGCACTGACGTGGCACTTCACGGTGGCCTCAGTAATGTGCAAGCTGGAGGCGATGTCCTTATTGCTTTTTCCGCTAGCGAGCAAAGAGAGCACTTCTTGTTCTCTCGCGCTGAGTTCCGAGTCGGGCATGCGGGAGGCTAGCGCGCGGGCGACCGGAGGCGGCAAAAAACGCCCTCCCTTGTGCACGCGCTGCAGCGCTTCCACCAGGGTTTGATAGGGCATCCCCTTGATAACGTAGCCCTGCGCTCCCGCTTCTAAAGCCCGGTGGATATCGGCATCCCCCTCATAGGTTGTCAGCACTACAAACCGGGCTCGTGGATGAGTTTCGCGAATCAAGCGAATCGAATCCACTCCGCTCATTCGCGGCAGCCGCAGATCCATGAGGGTGACGTCTGGTTTGTGCTTGAAAAACAGCGTGACAGCTTCTTCTCCCGAGCCGGCCTGGGCCACAACCGTCATATCGGAGCGCGCATTCACAATCGAAGCAACGCCCACCCGCATCAACGGATGATCATCCACGACCATCACTTTGATCTTTTCGCCATTGACCATATTCATATCTGCGCAACTCCGCTCTCTGTGGCCGATGCCTTGCGGGGAACGGACAACGTCAACTCCGTTCCGGAGCCAGGCCAGCTATTCAAAACAAGTACTCCCCCAATCCGTTTCGCGCGCTCCTGAATACCGACAAGGCCGTAGTGCCCGTTTGGTTGCGATGATGCCATTGCCGGGTCGAAGCCACATCCGTCATCGCGCACCTGCACCCTGAATTCTTTCATCTCGAACCCAATGTCTACGTGCACTTTGGTAGGCTGGCCGTGACGAATAGCATTATGCAGGGCCTCCCTCACCACCATGAGCAGTTCGTGCGCAGTAGATTGATCCAGATCAAACGGTCTACCCAAGACTCGATATTCCACAGGCACTCCAAACTCATGGCTGACTTGCTGGGTCATATCGCCGAGGATGGGACCGATAGCGGTAGCGGACCCATCGGCGTGGCGGAGATCCCATACCGCTTCTCTGGCTTCGTTGATGGTGGTGCGCAACTGTGTGCGCACACAGCTCAATAAGTCTTCTTTGGCGGAGGGTTCGCTATCGCCGAGACTGGAATGCGCCTCCAGCAGAGCGGAAACTCCAGCGCAACCTTGAATGAGAGTATCGTGCATCTCCCTCGCCAAACGATTCCGTTCGTTCAATACCGCCTGAAAACGCGAGTGCACCTGCCGCATTCGGAATTTGTAACCTCCCCACCCGCAGGCCGCAAGTAGTAACAGAGAAGAGCCCAGGAACCAGGCGGTCCGATAGAAGTGGGGTTTCTGAACAATTTCGACGGCGGTTTCCGCGATCTGCTGCGGGTCGCTCATCTCGAACGCCGCCACACGGAACTGATAACGTCCAGGTGGAAGGTTTGTATAGTAAGCCACGCGGCGCGCCGAGGCATCCGTCCAATTCTTGTCAAAACCGTCCAACATGTATCGAAACCTTACCTGCTCCTGGGAGCGAAGCTGGATCACGCTGTAGTGCACTTCGATTTTGGCATTGTCCGGAGTGAGAGAGATTTTCCGCAGATCTGGTACCAGGAGACCGTCCGCCAGCATGGAGTCAATCACCACCGGCGCTGGGCCCGTTGGCGGAGCGGGATTCAAAGAGACGCGGACCGGCCCTTTGTTGCTGGCAAACCAAACCTCGCCTAGCGAAGTCACAACTCCACCCGGCTTCTCCGCTCCATACATCTGGGTTGTTTCCAAACCGTCGGAAATGCCATACAGAGTCAAGGAAAGTGGATGCGACGGATCTTCGGCGATAATGTCTAGCTCTCGCCGGCTGATCACGGAGATGCCATTCGGACCGCTGATCCAGAAATTTCCTCTCCGGTCTTCAAGGAGTTCATAGATGCTATTGCTGGCGAGGCCCTGCTCGGTTGTAAAGTGAGTTAGTTTTCCAAAGCGCCAACGGTAGAGCCCGCCGGTACGAGTCCCGAACCACAATCCGCCATCGGAGTCTTCACGAATCGCCCAGATCTTTTCGTGTCGAAGGGTCTCGGTGACCACGTCTTTGGCAAAACTTGCGCCCCGCAAATGGCTCACTCCGCGGTCGGTACCGATCCAGATGTCTCCATTGCGATCTTCCGCCAACGTACGGGTGCTGAAGTAACACAGTCCGTCGTGCTCCTGGTAGTTGTTAAAGCGGCCGTCATGCCAACGGCTTACTCCCTCATCGGTTGCGATCCATATGCTCCCGTCACTGCCCTGCAGAAAAGCACGGACAAAATTGTTTACTAGACCATCCTTGACCATATAGTGGTCCAACTTAGTACCGCTCTGCCGGAACACGCCCCTGCCTTCGGTTCCGATCCAGAGAGCCCCTTGATTGTCACGGAAGACATTCCGGACACGCACACCGGTAATTCCAGGAAAGCGCACTCGTGTCGCCTGACCATCGTGGAATCGAAAAAGATTGGCTGCCGCGATCCAAAGATCGTCGTTGTGGTCCTGGTAGACGGTTTCGGCATCGTAGTCGCCGGCGTCCGGCAAGGTAACGGTTTGGATTGGAGTCTTGCTTAGCCTCAGCATTCCCGCCTGCGTTCCAACCCAGATGTTGTTCTCGATATCTTCAAACAAGCTCAAGGCGGTGTTGCTGGGCAGACTTCCCGGCGCAGTCATCTGGGAAAACTCGTGCCTCCAGTATTTGTAAATTCCGTGACCGATGGTGCCAATCCAGAGAGTGCCGTCGGAAGTTTCCTGGAGAAAACGGACGGTACCACTTGTTTCCTTTATCCTGCGGAAAGAATCCGCTCCCGAAACCATGTTATACAGACCGCCGATGGTGCCCACCCACATCGTCCCGTCTCGGGTCTGGGTTATGGACTTAACGCGATTCTGACTTCCCTCTTCCGCCAGCCGATATTCCTGGTAGGTATTGCCGCTGAGACAGAGCAGTTTAGAACCACCCGCCCAAAGGCGTCCCTGGTGGTCTTCGTGGATGGCGTGCACGGCAATCGGCGGCACACCATTGCTATTGTCCACGCGCTCGATCCGGTCTCCCAAGAATCGGAATAAACCATTGTCGGTTCCGATCCATATCAGTCCCTTCCTGTCCTGGTAAACCGCCCGTACAAAGTCATTGAGCAGGCCGTCTTTTCCAGAGAAGGAGCGGAATGCGCCGTCTTTATAGCGGATCAATCCGCCGCCTTCGGTCGCAATCCACAACGCGTCATCACTGGTAACTGTCAGGCTAAAAACATTATTGTCGGTGAAAGCGGGTGTGTTATCACGGTCAAATAAAACCAGCCGCTCGCCGTCAAAGCGGAGCAAACCACCCGTCGTTCCGATCCAAAGATACCTATCCTTGGTCTGCGCAAACGCCTGAACGGTCTCTTCGGGAAGACCATCCTGCATCTGCCAAGTACGCGAGGTATAGTTGATTGGCGGTTCGTTAAGGGCCCAGGCAATTGCGGACAACACGAAGAAGCTTAACGTCAAACCTGCGATCCGACCGCAATGCATGGCACCCTTGTCCTTCGCGATGTGCATTATATCCCTGGATCGTCCGTGAACGCGATAAAACCTGGCAACGACTCGCACCCCAGCATGGCATGATAGGTCGATCGTGCCACGACCCAACTCCATTGAAGGTGGAGATGATGTGGTGCTGAATCTATGGTCATCATTGTCATGGGAGTATCGGGTTCGGGTAAAACAGTTGTCGGAGAAGCGCTCGCCAAGCGATTGAACTGGGCATTCGAGGATGCCGACAATTGGCATCCAGCTTCGAACGTCGAGAAGATGCACAATGACGAGCCGCTGACGGACGAAGACCGTGAGCCTTGGCTTCGAGCATTGAACCTCGCCGTCCGCACCTGGATAGCAAACCAACACAACGTAGTCTTAGCTTGTTCTGCGCTGCGTGATTGGTACCGGAGCGCGCTCCGCGAAGGAGTCTCCGACCGAGACTCGATACGTTTCGTGTACCTCAAAGGGACATATGAGGAGATCGACCATCGACTCAGCGTTCGTGTAGGGCATTTCATGCCGAAGTCGCTTTTGAAAAGCCAGTTTGCCGCGTTAGAAGAACCGGACTCTTCCGAGGTGCTTGTGGTCGACATCAGCCAGCCGGTAGCGATCATTGTGGACACGATAGTTGCCTCTCTCAGACTCGGCAAGTCAACGAGATTGGCGCCGGGGTGAAGACTGCGTTGTCAGTGCGTGACCATTACCTCGTACCAGCTTGTAACCGGTTTGCCTAACGGGATATTCCATCCGTCAGCCTCTTTCTCGGCGCGGACTGGCTCCCCCATCGGCTGGCCTGAGCCGTCGAGAGGCTGAGCAAAAACAACTTTGGCGCGATCTAAGTTTCGCAATGTGATCCGGCCAACTACCGGCTCAATCAGCGTAGGCGGCCCACCCCATTCGGACAAATTGCTGCGCCGGTCGTTCCAGCGCATGCCTTCGTTTTCGACGCGCGATCCAAGTGTCAACAACAATCTAGAGGCGCGAGAAATTGGCTCCGATTCAAGCGATGTAATCCATATTGTGCAGAATCGGTTCTGCACGTCCGCTGAAAGATTGGTGACGGACTTGCCGTTCGCCTTCACAAATCCAATCAGTGCCTGAGAGCGCGGAGTATCCACGGTCACGAGCCCGGTCATTGCGGACGAGTTGTACCATACCAGTTGGTTGGTGTCAGAGACAATTGGATTTGAGACCACCGGTATCGCAAAATGCTCTGTCGGCGTGCCCTCCAGCGAGAGAATGCGCGAGCCATGTTGCAGGGGCACGGCCAGCGGGAATCCGGGCGTGAAATATGGGCGGTCCGTCGCCGGCAGCAGCAGCATGCTGTCAAAAACCTGGTCGCGAGTGTACGAGCGCTCAACGGTAAACTTCGCCGGGCTTACATCTGCCCGCAGAAACATCAAGGCTCCGGCGGCAAGCTGCGGCATTTTGACCGGATCCAGCGAAACGTCAAACGCGTCTCCAATATAGGGCTTCCAGTCGGGCGACGACTTGGGCTCGAAGGTATACCAAATGATGGCATCCCAATCCTGGAAATCACCATACGCAGCGAGAATCGGAATGCCTTCGCTGGCCCAATCGTTGGGAAATGGATTGTTCACTTCGCTGACGGTGTATGGTTTGCCGGCTACTGGCGTGCGGGACAACTCGACGACAGTTGAATTGAACGGGTCGTTCACCATCGGCGCTTTGATTTTGTTTTCCCAGTCGTGTTGCCAATAAGTATGGCCATCGTTGGTGTCGAACGAGGAAGTCGTCAGCAGCAAGGGATATCCACTGCTCACGTGGCTGTGATCGGCAGTGGTCATGATTAATGACTTCACCCCGAGGGTTTTTGTTAGATAGTCACGCATGTCTTCCCAGTAGCCGCGCTGGGTGTCAAGGAAGAAACGGGACTCCGCATAGAATCGCTGCTTCGGCGCGGTCTCGATTTCTTTCCTGCCCTGCAGCAAGGGGATGGGGTCATCCCCGATGACTCCGGCGGTTTCTCTCAGCTTCTTGAGATCTTCAGCGTTGAGATTTTTCTTGAGCCAGGTATTGTAAAGATCGGCGAGTTCGTGGTCATAGAATGGCGTGGGGCCATAAGAGCCGATCCAAAGCGCGTTTTCGTTATTAATTTCGACCATCGCGACTGCCGGATCATTGCGGTATTCCAATTTTGTATAGGGATTGTAATGAGCCAGCAGTTGCTGGGCGTACTCCTTTTGAAGCTCGATGATGCGTGGGTCGTAGAGGCTGATTCCTTTGGCACCCTCGCGTATCTTCTGGTAGTCCTGCACGCCGTCGCCTGCCTTGAATGGTCGGCCCACCAGAAGATTGAAATTAATGTAGATTCCTCGTTTCTCCAGTTCGGCGATGAAGAAGTCTTCACGGTCAAACGCTTCAGCATCGAGAGCGCGGGTGTCGTCGCGTTTTCCGTCGATTAGTCCCCGCGGTGTCGGCAGATCGAGAAATTGAAAGCGTACACAATTCACTCCAAACCGGGCCAAAGTCGCCGCCCAGAGCGGGGAGTCCTCCTTGGAGGGCACCATTACCGAACCTTTGCTCCAGTCGGTGATATTCACTCCCCAAAAACGGATGCGCTTTCCATCGGCAGTCACAAGATGAGCGCCCTGGGCCCGGACGAATCCGTGCTTGCCCGCAGGCGCGTCGAGGAGAAACGAGACATCCACTGGTGAGTGCGCGAACGGTGCTTTGCGGTGGTCAATTGTGAAAGGCTGCAGAGTAGAGTTTGTCTGAGCGAGCACTCGATACGGCGAAAGCAGCAGCCATGCGGCAAGCAAATAAATCCGGTGACGGTTCTTCATGGACAATATCCTTTTACCCATCATGGGAAGCTGGAGCAGGATCAAGTGCTCCACCTACACGGCTTCCGGGGCCGCAGTCGCAATCTCGAGCTCCACTTGCCTCTTGCCCAAAGTCGGATGCAATGCCGTCAATCGCACACTTCCGGCCACCTCTTTCGCACGCAGCCATATCGCCCCGGTCCCACCCACCAGAGCAAACGGATTGTCCCCGATAATTTCGGCGGGACCCTCAACCTTCAACTGGATGGCATCGTTGGCCAAAGAGCGGATCGCGCCAAATTCGTCGGCAACGCGTAGGACGACGCGAGTGGTATCGGCGCCGTCGGCAACGAGCTTTGTGTCATCCGGCAGAACGGAAAATTGCTGATCAATCCCTTTGCCCGAGTATCGCTTCGTGATCATCTGCTTGCCTAGAATGTAGCCCTCGATCCTTAGGTCTCCCCAGGCATTGCGGAATGGATGCATGTGGAGAACAAACGGCGGATAGCGAAGATTGCCAAACTCACTCCGGTCGGGGTCAATCTCCGCGATCAGATTGTCATCGATATAGAACTTGAGATGGTCGCAGTTGGAGCAGATCACGGCGGTGCTGAATCCGATCGATTCGTCCCCGCGCGCCCAGCGGAATGCGGGTTCCAGCACAATTTCTTCTTCCGGATCGCACTGTGATTTGTAGAAGCCTGCGGCGGGCTTGGGCTCGCGGAAAATGTCGGCCACACCGTGATAGCAAATCCGGTCGCCAGAGCCAAAGTCGAAATGGGTGTTGTAGTCGAAGGCGCACCAGCCAATACCGCCTGCGTATTGGGGATTCGACGCGAGCTGGTTGTGGATCCGGGCATGGCGCAGAGTGTGTTCCGTAAGCCGTTCCGTGTTGTCGAAGCTCTTGGTTGGATAGGTGTGGCCAATGAATTCCGTATTCAGGTACAGGGGGTGATTAGGCGCTCTGAGCGGAAACCCGAAATCGTTGATGGTAAACACATCTTCGAGAAGTTCCGAGTTCTCGAAGTTTCGGACGCCTCCCGTTTGCCGCGTCGGATCGAGTTGATGGGCCAGCGCATTAGTGCGAGTGTAAAAGTCGTGATCGTCGCGGGATTCGTTGATGCGGACTCCCCAGAGAATGATCGAAGGGTGATTCCAGTCGCGGCGAATCATGCGGCGCACATTGTCCACAGAGAGATCCTTCCACGCTGCGTCGCCGATGTGCTGCCAGCCCGGAATTTCCTCTAGAACGAGAAGGCCAAGTTCGTCGCATGCATCCAGGAAATGCCGGGATTGAGGATAGTGCGAGGTGCGCACGATGTTGCATTTGAAATTATTGCGCAGGATTTGCGCATCGCGCCGCTGCACACGTCCCGGCATGGCTTGGCCCGCAAAGGGGAAGGTTTGATGACGGTCAAGCCCGCGCAACTTGACCACCTTTCCGTTCAACTCAAAACCGTGTTCGGTAAACCGCGCCTCGCGAAAACCGATAGTGCGTGTATCCTCATCGACCAGGTGGGATCCATTTAGCAGCCGAACGTGCACCGAATAGAGTTTTGGCCGCGCCAGATCCCAGAGCACGACAGGTCCCAGATTCCTCAACCGCACGGAGTGCAACACCGGGTCATTTGAGGCCGCAGTTGGCACAACTCTTTGCGTACCCGTAGCGAGCACGCGATCTCCGTCGCGCAGTGTGACTTCAAGTGACAACGCATCGCGGGAAGGTTCCAGATGTTCTAAGAAGCAATCAACCTCAAGGCTGGGATTCGGAGTAAGCACGTCCTTTGTTTTAGAAAAGATATTTTCGATAAAAGTTGAGGGAACGATACGCAGCGACACTTCGCGGTAGATACCCCCGAAGGTGAGGTAGTCAATCTGATTCCCGAAAGGGGGGATGTCCGCCCGCTCGGTAGAGTCGACCTCAACGGTCAGCACGTTGTCGGAGTCAAAGTCCAGATACGGCGTCAGTTCAAAAGTGAAAGGCGTGTACCCGCCCTTGTACTCACCCAAGCGAGTTCCATTGAGCCAAACCGTAGAGGCAGTCATTACCCCATCGAAATCGACAAAGACATGCCGGCCGCGCGTTTCCGGGGGAAGTTTGAAGTGACGGCGATAGACCGACACAAATTCGTAATCCTTGTCGTCAAAGCCGTGCCAAGGCAGGCGAGTGTTGGTGTGAGGAATCACTACGCGTTCAAATTTGGAGTCGTCGAAGTCTTTTTTGCGAGCGTCTGCAACCGCAGAACGGCTGAACCGCCAGTCCCGGTTCATCGAGAAGACGAGCCGCCCGCCCACGTCAGGCGCTGGTGGCGAACCGGAAGTTCCCGCGAATGCGTTCTCCGCCAGCATTCCGGCTATTAGGGTGCCGGTTCTTTTCATGAAATCTCGTCTTTGCATGATTGTTACATCCGGAGAGTTCGGAAACCGTAATCAAAACCGCTAATTCTAGATCAAGGCACCTCAGGTTCGCCTCCGCCATTAGTAGGAGTGATTTAGTTTTTGCGATCGGTGCCCGCTCGAATGCGAGTTGTGATAACGTCACGCAGTTCCAATCGAGTACGATGTCGCATTTTCCAGGCTTGCGATCAAGGTGAACGATGAACCGACGAACTTTTGTTCAAAACGTTGCTGGCACAGTAGTGGGGGCTTATGGGCTGAATCACAGTTTCGGCTCGCTCAATGAAGAGTTCCCCTCCACGACAAACAGCGGCGGGGAGACCGGAGTGCCCTTCAGGCTGTCGGTCATGCTGTGGACGGTTTTCACCAATCTACCTTTCGAACAGCGTTTGGAAAAAGTCGCGGAAGCTGGATACAAGAATGTGGAATTGGTGGGTGAATACAACAACTGGACGGACGAAGATTTTAAGCGAGCCAATGCCAAACGCAAAAAACTGGGCATCAACTTTGACTGTACCGCCGGGCTGAAACATGGTGTAAGTGTCCCCGACCACCGGCAGCCCCTGCTCGACGAACTGCGTCATGTACTGCCGATCATGGAGCGAATCGATTGCGCGAGCATGATCCTCCTGTCTGGCGACCGCGTCCCGGGGATGCCTCGCGAAGTCCAGCATCGGTGTTGTATTGACACGCTGAAAGCTGCCGCGGATCTCGTGCAAGGCAAGTCAATCAATGGCGAGCCGGTACGGTTGCTGCTGGAAACCATCGATCCCGAGGAGAATCCGCAATACTTTCTGACTGAAATCGCCGAAGCCCTGGAGATCATCCAAGCAACCGATCACCCGCAAGTGCGTTTGCTCTACGACCTCTACCATGAGCAGATTGCCGCGGGCAATCTCATCGAAAAGCTTGAGAAAAGCCTCCCACATTTGGGGCTCGTTCACATCGCGGACGTTCCGGGCCGTCACGAGCCGGGAACGGGTGAGATCAACTACCAAAACATTTTTCGCAAATTAGCAGAGCTGAATTACACAGGGGTGGCTGCAATGGAGTTTCATCCCAGCGGCGATCTGGTCCTGCAGTTGCGTGCCGCGCGCGACATGGCCCTGCAGGCCGGGCATGAGGCGTTAAGCAAGAAAACAATTCCTGCTTGATGCGCATGCGGGAATCACTGTCGGAACCGTAGAGAAAAGCGTGAAAGTGCGAACAACAAATTTCGTTGGATCTAAGACTTGGTGCGTCATCCTTCTGTTCCTGTTCCTAGTTTGCTCGGCTTTTGCTGAGAACGCGCCGGTCTTACTTTGGCCAAACGGCGCACCCGGTTCAGAAGGCAAGACAGCGGAGGAAACCATCCGCGTCAATGAGAACGGCGAGCACATCGTGTCCGGCGTTCATCGTCCTTCCATTACGCCGTATCTCCCTACAAGAGACAAGGCCACTGGAGCGGCGGTCATCATCGCTCCAGGCGGCGGGCACCATGAACTATGGATGGACCACGAAGGCTACAACGTCGCCCGGTGGCTGAGCGAGCGCGGCGTGGCCGCCTTCGTTTTGAAATACCGCTTGGCACGTGAGAACGGCTCGACCTATACAATTGAAGGAACCGCACTGGCCGACATCCAGCGCGCGATTCGTCTGGTGCGCAGCCGGGCGTCAGAATGGGGTGTCGATCCGCAGCGCGTCGGCGTGATGGGTTTTTCGGCTGGTGGCGAGTTAGCCGCGATGGCCAGCACTCGCTATGAAACGGGCATCAGAGGTGCTACGGACCCGATCGAGCGCGAAAGCTCGAAGCCAGCTTTTCAGGCGCTCCTCTATCCAGCCATTCCTCACGATATGAGCCTTTCAAAACAAACTCCGCCCGCTTTTCTTGTCTGCGGCGAAGAGGATCGGGCGGACATCGCGCTGGGGCTTCCGCAACTATATCTTTCCCTGAAACAGGCCGGCGTATCGACAGAGCTGCATGTTTTTGCCCGTACTGGACACGGATTTGGCATGCGGCCAAGCAATCGCTCTCCCGTTTCCGATTGGCCTCAGCTCTTCCTTGAGTGGCTGGATATGGAAGGAATGCTAAACCACAAATGACCTTCGTCTTCTGTTCTGGACGGAGTTCGTTTCAATCACTTCTTGAAGAATTGGTGGAGCTAGTCGGGATCGAACCGACGGCCTCGTCGTTGCGAACGACGCGCTCTCCCAGCTGAGCTATAGCCCCACGAGTCGGATGGTTTACTGATTTGCCTACTCATTTTACCAGCGTTCGTTCTTCCACACCACGATACTGCCAATACAGTTACCAGAGTTGAAACAAGTGCGCCAAAAGAGCCTTGACGAACACCCCCACTGGCCGTCTAACCTAATATCTAGAGTAGTGGCTTAGCTGGGAGTTCGCTTAGAGATGTTTGCGCAACTGAATGCTGGGAAATCGACGCGGCAGCGCAGGATGCTGGCAGGTTCGCTGGCGCTGCACGGCCTGCTGTTCGCCTGGCTCCTGCATACCCCAGAACCTCAATTGTTGAACCCGTCTTCCGTTGCGCTCGGGCACAACGGCAAAGTGGTCACACAACTCTACTTCCCTTCCCGGTCACCTGATGACAGCACAACCAGTTCATCTGACAACGCCAGCCAAGTCTATCGCCACCAGCGGCTGGGGCACGAGAAGCTGGTTTTGAAACAGAACTCCGTGCTGACGAAGCTGCCCCTGCCACGACTGCCGCTCACCCCATCCCCAGCCGAAGACGACGCGAAGACAGCGACACTCTCAAAGCTGGGCCATGGCGCACCCGCGGGACTTCCCTACGGAAGTCTGCCCGGCGGGCCGGTATATGGCGATGAGATTCGTCCGGCTCTGCCTATCGCGACTTCCGATCCCGTTGTCTACCCTTGGCAACGGCCGGACTCCGAGGGCAAAGTCGTCATCGAAATCACGATCGATGAACGAGGAGAGATCGTTCGTAAAACGGTACTGCAGAGCCTCGGCCCGGCAATCGACGACAAATGCCTGGCGGCGCTGGAGAACTGGCACTTTCATCCGGCCACCCACAACGGAGTCCCCATTCCTTCCAAGCAAGATGCCATTTTTCCCTTCAAGGCACGCGGTTAGGCCAGACTCGGCATCGCCTTTGGCTCATCTCACAGCCGTTATAATCAATGTGTGACCGAAAACGCAGTTCAGCAAGTAGCCTCCGCAGATTTCCCCACGCACTGGGGCAAGTTCCGTATCTACGGCTTTCGCGCCGAATCCGGCTCGGATGGAAATCGCCGCGTCGAGGAAGCCGTCGCCCTGGTGATGGGTGATGTTCACTCCGCTCCTCCCTTGGTGCGTGTTCACTCGCAGTGCCTTACCGGCGACGTTTTTCATTCGTTGCGCTGCGATTGCCGCCAGCAGCTCGAGATGGCGCTCGCCATGATTCGCGGCCTGGGCGCAGGCATCCTGATTTACGAACAGCAGGAAGGCCGCGGCATCGGCCTGATGGCCAAATTACAAGCCTATGAGCTGCAGGATGCGGGACTCGACACGGTCGAAGCCAACGAGCGACTGGGATTCAAGGCCGACCAGCGCGACTTTGCCCTGCCCGGCCAGATGCTCAAGGCGCTGGGCGTTACTCGAGTGCGCCTGCTCTCAAATAATCCTGACAAGGTCGAGGCTCTGCAGCGCGCCGGCGTCGAAGTTGTGGAGCGCGTGCCGTGCGAAGTTGAGCCCAGTCCACACGCCGAAGAGTACCTGAAAACCAAGAAAGAAAAGCTCGGCCACTTATTCAGCTCGTGAGTTTGTCAATCTGACACTTGTCATCCTGAGCCTAGTGGTGGTTCGCGAAGCGAACCATCCACGAAGTCGAAGGATCCCTAGCACAACCAGCGGCCTGGCAAGGTAGGACATCTTCAGAGATCCCTAAGAATCTTCTCCAAAGCTGCACGATTCTTCGCCGGCAGATCACGAAGTGCGGCCCGCGCCAGAGCAATGTAGACTTCCCGAGTTCCCGGAACTTTGCCTAATACCTTGAGATGCTTCTCGACCGTTGCCACATCGCCGCGCGCGATGGGACCGCTGAAAGACCCCGCCGCACCTAATCGCGCGTAGTTAGAAAGAGTTTGCTTAAGAATCGGCAGCATTCTCTCTTTTGCCGCCTTTTGGCTGACTCCGGCAGAAACAGCTACGCGCTCGCTGGCCGCCAGTAACCCGGTCAGCAACGGCGAGGCAAACATCCCCCAGGCGTGATACGCCTGCTTGTGCTCTTTGCGGATGGTAAACGGCTGCCCGCGCAGATCCAGAACGATGGCGCGCGCGGCGCGCACCGCCTTCGGACTTCCTTCGATCGCGAATGGAACTCCCTTAAGCGATGGCCGCGAACCACGCACAAACGTCATCAGCGGATGCACGGATGCGGTCGCTGCCCCTCGCTTTCTCAACACGGCAAGTTCGTCGCTGATCAGAGCACCGCTGGAATGCAGCGCCACTTTGCCACTCCAATCAGCCACTCCCGCCAGGGATTTCGCAGCCCTGGAAATCGCTCCATCGGGAACACAAAACCAAACGATCTCAGCCCCAATCTGCGCTCCGGCGGGCGCTATAGCGGATGCCCCGACCTCACGGCTCAGCCGCCGGGCCCGCTGCAAAGACGCTGCCCGCCCGCGTGAAATGATTTGCTCGATCACGTATCCCGCTGCGTGCAAGGACACGGCCAGCGCGCCCGCCAGATTCCCGGCACCAACGATTGCGATACGCGGCTTTGCCGACCTTCTTACGGACATGCCCGGCAGCATAGCAGAGTCAGCCGCTCGGTCACCGGCATTGCCCTATCAGTTTCTGTCGGAAGCTGGACGCCGGAAGCCACATTCTCTGCACTGTTCTATATTGTTCACATGCCCAAGTCTTCGCGCTCCAAATCAAAACCGGCTAAATCCAGCTATAGCTCACATCCTAAGGCAAAGTTGATTTCTTCCCGTACCGTGTATCGCGGCCCGGTCTTCTGGGTGACCACTGACGAAGTACAGGAACCCGGAGGCGTCCGCGCCCTTCGCGATGTCATTCATCACAGCGGCTCGGTGGTAGTTCTGGCCGTCGATGAATCGCGCTCGACACCGCGTGTACTGCTGGAGCGCCAGTATCGCCATGCCGCCAACGACTATCTATGGGAACTCCCTGCCGGGCGCATCGATCCCGGCGAAAAGGCTCTCCCCGCCGCCAAGCGCGAACTCCTTGAGGAAACCGGATATACCGCCGCCCATTGGCGCCGCATTCTCAAGTTCTACGCCAGCCCCGGATTCGTCGCCGAAACCATGTCCGTGTATCTGGCCACCGGCCTTCGCGCCGGCCCAGCGCATCCGGAGCCAGACGAAGTGATCCACAAGAGCCTGGTTCCTTTGTCCAAGGCGGTTCGCATGGTATTGAGTGGCACGATTCGCGACGCCAAAACCATCTCCTCGGTCCTGTGGCTTGATCACCAGGTTCGGGGAAAGTAAGAGCCGGCAAGGTCGCGTAGGGACAGTCGCCTCGTGAGCCTGCCCTGAGCGAAGTCGAAGGGTCCAGCCGAGCGCAGCGAGGCACGCCACTGTCCCTCTGGCTTGTCCGCCATCCTTTCGTCTTGACACCCCATCCCAATCGCTCCAAAATGCATCCTATGCGGGCACGTCTTTGGGCCCCCCACTGAAAGACGTGCAGAAAGAGGGGGTACGTGGAACGTCTGAAAGGCACCGTCAAATGGTTCAATAACGCAAAAGGATACGGGTTTATCGGGCGCGCGGACGGCCCCGACGTTTTTGTACACTACAGCGCCATCACCTCTGAAGGCTATAAGAGTCTGCAGGAAGGCGATACGGTGGAGTTCGAAATTACCGAGGGCCAAAAGGGACCACAGGCAGCTAACGTTACCAAGAGCGCCTGAACTGGTTGCTGGTTGATTGTCTAACGTTGCGCGGGCCGTTCAGAAGGCCCCGTGGGCCGACGTTTGATTTTATTTTCCGAGCAACAGTCCCCCTCCCGCTGGCACTGTGCACCAATCTTGTTTAATCTTTAGTCCGTGGACAACAAATCCATCGCCACGGTCCTCTACGAAACCGCCGACCTGCTCGAAATCGACGGCCAGGATTCTTTCCGCATCCGCTCCTACCGCAACGCCGCCCAAGCCATTGAGAATCACACCGAGCAGATCAAAGACATCATCGGCGAACCGAAGAAAGTTCTGGCCATTCCCGGCATCGGCAAGGGCATGCTCATCAACCTGCAGGAACTATTCAAGGACGGCAGCCTCACCGTGCAATCCGACCTGCTCAAGAAGTATCACCCTTCGATGCTCCAGTTGCTGAAGATTCAGGGGTTGGGACCGAAGACAATCGCGCTGATCTGGAGCGCCCACCAGGTCTGCGACGTTGATGGCGTGGAAAAACTCGCGCGAGAAGGCAAGATCCGCGAACTGCCGCGCATGGGCGAGAAGCACGAACAAAAACTGCTGAAGGCGATCGAAGACTACCGCCGAATCTCTGGACGGTTTCTCATCGACGCCGCCGAGACCGAGGCGAATAAACTCACCGAATATCTCGCGAAGCTTCCCGGCATCGACCGGATCACCCCTGCAGGCTCTCTGCGCCGCGGCCGCGAAACCGTCGGCGATCTGGACATTCTGGTAACGGGCTCTGCCTGCTGCAGCGAAGCCGAACGCCAGCAAGCTGTGCAATACATCGCGAAATATCCGCTGCTGATGAGCATCATTGCGCAAGGGGACAACAAGATCAGCTTCCAGTTGCGTAGCGGCATGCAAGTGGACGTTCGCCTGCTTCCTCCAGAGTCCTTCGGCGCGGCCATGCAGTACTTTACCGGATCAAAAACCCATAATGTTGCCCTGCGCCAACGCGCCCTAAAAATGGGTTACACCCTAAACGAATACAGCCTCGCCGATCTCAAAACCGAGAAGCCCGTCGCCGGCAAGACCGAAGAAGAAATTTACGCCAAACTCAAACTCGACTACATTCCTCCCGAACTGCGCGAAAATCTGGGCGAGATCGACGCCGCCGACAAACACACACTGCCCGCTCTAATAACCTTGGACGACCTTCAGGGCGACGTACACATGCATACCGTCGAAACCGACGGCAAGAACACCATCGAAGAAATGGCCGAAGCTGCCAAGGCCCGCGGTTACAAATATATGGCTATCACCGACCACTCCAAGAACCTGGCCTTCGCCAACGGCCTCGATGACAAGCGCGCTGTGGCGCACATTCAGAAGATTCGCGAGGCCAACAAGCACATCGACGGCATCACCATCTTTGTCGGAATCGAAGTGGATATCCTCGCCGATGGCGATCTCGATCTTTCCGACGATGTTCTCGCCCAGATGGATGTGGTTATCGCCAGCGTGCATTCCGTTTTCAATCAGGAACCTGCGAAGATGACCGATCGCCTGCTCAAAGCCGTCTCGAATCCCAACGTTTCCATCATCGGTCATCCCACTGGCCGCCTACAGCTCCGCCGCGATGCCTACCACTTCGATATGGATGCAGTCCTCACAGCAGCGGCCAAACACAAAGTCGCAATGGAGCTGAACTCCTACCCCGATCGCCTCGATCTCAACGACGTGCACCTTCGCCAGGCCAAACAGCGTGGCGTGAAGATCGTAATCAACACCGATTCCCACCACACCTCTCACCTAGATAAAATCCGATACGGCATTCTGCAGGCACGCCGCGCCTGGCTCACCAAGAATGACGTCCTGAACACTCTGCCCGCACAACAATTTGCTACGGCGATGAAGCATGGCTGGTGAATTCTCGCCCCTTCCGGTGGTTTTCCACACTCCGGTTCGTTTTCGCTGTTCATATAACCTTGCTTCGGATTCTTGCCTCTCCAATACTGATTAATAACGCCACCGTACTTGCAGCGGTGGCCACCTCGCGCGAAGCATCTAGAGGAGATAATAGTGGGCACAGAAGAAAAAGACAGCCTGGAAGCGCCTATAGCTGAGCTGCAGGCATTTGCATGGACATTCACACAAAACACCGGCGATCTGCAGCGAGAGGGTAAGCATGTGGCCACCGGCTATTCTGGGGCCGGTGCCGGCAAGAATAATCCCAAAATGGAAGCCGTGCACAACGTCGGGCCCATCCCACATGGCGACTGGAAGATTGCCGGTCCCCCAGTAAACACAACCGAACATGGCCCGTACGTTTTGACGCTTGAACCAGCAACCGACACTACAACCTTCGGCCGAACCGGCTTTCTCATGCACGGCGACTCGATTGAGTCCCCAGGCTGCGCCTCCCATGGATGCGTCATCCTGCCCAGGGCGGTAAGAGAGCAGGTCTGGACGAGCGGTGACCGCGATCTCGAAGTGGTGGCGGAGGTCGTCCCAACCCAGAAACTGACACGGGGCAAGAACGGATAGGACATCGGGGAGTCCACCTCGTTCCGGAGCGAACCGTTGTCGCGCCCCCATCGCTGACGAGCGTAGAATCAGCAGGCACAAAGGAAACCTATGCCTGACAAGACACCTGTTCCTCCATCCCCTGCGGGCCCTCCGCCCGCAGCACAGAGTGTTCAGCGTGGCCCCACCATTCACATTGGTGATGAATTCGGCACGGCGAAACGCAATCTGCCCCCGGTCAAAGTCCTGCTGCTGGCCATGGCTGGAATACTCATCGTCGTCGGGGTCTACTCCTTTTTCCAGCGTGCCAAGCCGCAAGGCGCCGGATCGCTCGACGGCGTAGCCGCGGTAGAAATCCCCAGCCAAAATGCAGCCCTGGTCGCCCTCACTTTCACCTTGCGCAACTCCGGTGAAAAACCACTTTGGGTGCACGACATTCAAGGCAAGCTCGTCACGTCAAGTGGAGAACTAAGCAGCGACGCGGTCTCTGCCGTCGACTTCGATCGTTACTATCAGGCTTTCCCTACTCTCAAGACGAATGCGGAGCCGGCTCTCGTTCCCGAAGACAAGTTGCAGCCCGGCCAGGAAATCAAGCGAACCGTGATTGTCAGCTTTCCCGTAACGTTAGAGAATTTCAACCAGCGCCGGTCCGTGAGCGTAGTCATCCAGCCCTACGACCAGCCGGTACCCGTAGTATTGACCAAGTAATTGCAGCATGAGTGCTCCGCACTTGCGCGAGAGCCATCAAATGCGTTCCTATAAAGCGATGAAACCGACTTTGCACTTGTTCCGCCGAATCGCACCCCTGCTCGTATTCCTGCTCGTAACCCTTTGTGCCGGTGCGCCGGTACCAGTTGCTCACAAAGATAAGTATTTCGTGTACGTCGGCACCTACACCGAGGCGGGCAGCACGAGCAAAGGCATCTATGCTTATCGTTACGACACGGACACCGCCAAGCTCACGCCCATCGGCCTTGCAGCGCAGACTACTAATCCATCCTTCCTCGCCGTGCACCCGAACCACCGCTTTCTTTACGCAGTCAATGAGGTCGGCAACTACAAAGGTCAGAAAAGCGGCGCCGTCAGCGCCTTCACCATCGATCATGCGACCGGCAAACTAACGCTATTGAATCAAGTGGCGTCCGGTGGCGCCGATCCCTGCTACATCACGGTTGATAAAACTGGAAAATACGTTCTCGTGGCCAATTACACCGGCGGTAGCGTGGCAGTATTCCCTGTGCTTGAAGACGGCCGACTGGGTGAGTTTTCGGCCTTTGTGCAGCACTCGGGCCACGGTACAAATCCGCAGCGCCAGGAAGGGCCGCATGCTCACTCCATTGACTTATCGCCCGATAACCGGTTTGCCATAGTGGACGATCTAGGCCTCGATGAAACGCTCATCTACAAATTTGACAGCGCTAAAGGCTCGCTCACTTTAAATGATCCACCGTTTGCCAAGGCCGATCCCGGAGCCGGTCCCAGGCACTTTACCTTTCATCCCAATGGCCGGTTTGCCTACGTAATCAACGAAATGGGCTCCGCAGTTTCTGTCTTTGGTTACGACTCTGCTGCTGGCGTCTTGCATCCGCTGCAAACAATTTCAACTCTCCCCAAGGGCTTTTCAACACTCAACGAAGACGCTGAGATTGAGGTCCATCCTTCCGGAAAGTTTCTCTACGCCTCGAACCGCGGACACGACAGCATCGCGGTATTTGCCATCGATGAAAACAAAGGAATGCTAACCCTCATTGAGTACGTTCCCACCAAGGGCGCGAGTCCCCGCAACTTTGAGATCGATCCCTCAGGCAAGCTGCTATTTGCCGCCAACGAAAAAGCGGACAACCTCGTCGTCTTTCGCATCAACCCGCAGACCGGCCGCCTGAAGCCAACCGGCGAAGTTTTGGATATAGCGCAGCCCGTCTGTGTGAAATTCGTACCGATTGAGTGACGGAGGGTTTGCTCGGGGATTACTTCTTCTGAATGAATCTTCGCCGCACTAGATGAGTATTTGCGTCCGGCTTGATCTCGTCATACTTCAGGCAGCTGATCGAGCCATCCACTTCCAGTACGGCCAGAGCTACATCACTGCACTGCGCGATGCCGTGCTCGCGCACCGCACGCTGTAGTTCGTCCATGCTGACGTGCTCTCGAGCCATGTGCGCTTCGATGGGCTTGCCATCGTGAATGAGCAGGCTCGGCTCACCCTCCACCACTCGCCGAAACCCGCGGCTGGCGCCAGAAAGAGTGCCTACTAGATAGTTCAACACCAACAGCGTGGAGGCCGCCACCACGCCACCAACTAGCGACGTGTCCGGTCCCGTCATCGCGTTCTGCACGGAGTTGGAAATAAGAAGAAGGAGCGTGAGATCGAACGGCGTCATCTGCCCGACCTCACGTTTACCGCTGAGACGCACCCCAATCAGCACTACAAGGTAGATCACTCCCGTGCGCAGGGCAATCTGTAGCGCGACATGCGCGCCCGCCGGGAAAAGCACTCCGTTCAATTGGCAGTCACCGGCGTCGGCGCACTCTTCGGTGTGCTCAAGTAGCCCGTCGCTTTGTTCTTGTCCACCGTCCAAACCACCAACTCAAACAGCAAGTGTTCCCGTCCCGCGTAAAACTGAATCGGTTCGGCGACGGTGCGATCTCTCTTCTCGATGGTCTTGTCGTCCGAAGTCACATTCACTGTAAACTTGCCGTGCTTCGCATCGGTTTTCTTGAGCTGCAGACTCACCGTAGCTACCGCCTGCGGCTTCGCGCCCCTGAGTAGAGTGAACTCGTAATAATTCCGGTCACCCTTATGTTTGAGCACCTCCAGATCGCCGCGAGTATTCGCGATCAATCCGCTCTGCACTCCCAGGTCGCCAACCGCGCTCTGCAGCTTTGCCTTGGTGGCTTCCAGATCAGCCTTGGTGGAGGCTACGTCTGTCTTGACGCCGCCTACATCGGTCTTTACCCCGGACACTTCCCCGCTTACCTGGCCAATCTGCTCTTTCTCTTCGGTCGATTCTTTCTCCAAGCGGGATTCCGTGGCCTTTTGTTGCGCCTGAAGTTCAGCAGCGCGCTGCGCCAACTCCTTTTTGGTAAGGCCCACCTGGTGAGCCAACGCATCCTCGGACGCTTCCGCGGTCTGCATTCTGCTCTTCAGTTCCGCCACTTGCGCCTGACTGTCGCTCAAGTCCTTCGTCAATTTATCGACGTGTTGTTGGGTGGTTACATATCCATACACCGCCGCCGCGACAAAAACGATCGCGACGAAAACCAAAATCCACTTCCCTGTAGTCGACTGCTGTTCAACATGTATCTGTTCGCCTTCGTCCGGCATTAGTTCCTCCAGGATTAACCGCCTTGCTGTGGGGGTCCATTCAATTGTTGAGCACAAGCGGCGCAGTGTCAATTAGCTCATGAAATGCTCGGTCGGTGCGTTCCAGAGACACACAAACGAATTTCTGACCGGAAGGAAGGCGTGATGCTTTGCCGCCTCCTTTAACGCCGAAGCCCCAGGGCCTCCCGCATGATGGGTTCCGGATCGCGACGGATGGCGCGCGCTTCTGCTCCAACCAACTTTTCGGCCTTCTTGCTGGCATCGGCCAGGAACTGGCGTTGGGAGGCATCCGGCAGAGAATCCAGGGTTGCGGATTTCACGAAGCACGCATAAACCAGCCGGGCAGGAAACCCCGCGCCATCCAGAAAACGGCCGTAGGCAAACCAATCTTCGGCACTCGAAGTCCGGTCGCCGATCGATTCATCCAACTGCAGGGCATGCTGATAAAGCGGAAGCGCCTGATCCGTTTTACCGGTTTCCCCTTGAATTGCCGCTTCATTTACGTCGGCTATGCTTTCCAGCTTGATCTGTTTGGTCTGAGCTGCAATCTTCGCCGCCAACTGGTAAGACTGAATCGCTTGTGCCGTCTGCGACGCGCGCCCCTGGCAATCTGCCATGCGCAGCACAATCGCAATCACTTTCTCAGGCTCTGGACGCTTTGCCGCCGGCTGCTGGGCAATCCTGCCCAGAAATGCTTTGTAATGCACCACTGCATCCCCTGGCTTGCCTTCGTGATCGAACTCGTTCGCAAGATAGAGTTGCGCGAGCGCTTGGCCGGGATCGATGGCAATCGCCCGCTTCCAGCTATCCACTGCCAGATCGGGATGACCGCGGCGCAGGGCCAGCAGCCCACGGTCCATCAAGAGATTTGCATCTTTCGGGCTGTATTTGAGCGAGGCCTCGGTCAAGTCAAAGGCTTCATCGAAACGGCTGTGCTCCACCAAAAAGCGCAGTAGAGCCTGTCGCGGCGCCGGATCGGCTGGATTCGACTGTATCGCCTTCTTCCAAGCAACTTCCGCTTCTTGCAAATGGCCATCCTCCAGCTCTCGATGCGCCAGACGCATCTGCAACGAACTATCAAAAGAGTCAAGCAACACGGCTCGTTGCAGATCACCCAAATTTTCCGAGCGAAGTGCGAGGTAGTGCCGCGCCTGGTCAACCGTCCCCCAGGCAAGAAGCAGAAGCGCGGCGCTCGCTCGCAGAAAGCGGGCGCCAGCGGTACTTCCTGAAACCCACTCCCACGCCGCTGTCAATCCGCCGCTCGCCTCGGAAGCGGCAACAGCCAGGCGGTCTCTCGAATTGAGCAGCAGAGATGCGATACGGCCGTCCCGCAGTTTCCAGATTGCGCCGTCGAGAATGAAATGATGGAGGTTCACGAGTGCAGTGAAGATAAGAAAGCTGGCACTGAAGTCGTGATGGAAAATGCGACTAGCCAACCACGGTCCGGGGACGAATAGAGCGATTCCTCCCGCGACCAGCACTCCGAAATAAGCCCAGGGACGCCAGCTTCGGCCCGGAGCTTGCGACGCCTCACGCCGGGCGTAGTAACTCGTGATCCAGAGGTATTGCGCCGAGTGCATCACGGCCAGCACGCCCGTGCTATAGCGGCTCTGCGGGATCTCCATCCCTTTGATCAGCGACATCGCCGCCGGCAGCAGGAACCAGAGAAACTGCGATGAGAATAGCGTCAGGCATGGTGCCAGCTTTCGCCATCCGATAGCCCGCTCCAGTCCTGACAAACCATAAACTGAAAGCGCCAGGAAAACTGCGCCCAGTCCGATCTGTCCCCATCTGCCCACGAGCAGCGGAATTCCTAACGAAATGAACAAAGGGTCCGACGAAGATCCAGAATGGAAGCCAAGAAAAAGAATTAGATAAGACGTGATAAAGGCGCCGTAGAGCGCACGGCGTTCGGCCTTACTCGGGCTGGCTCCGGCTCGGCGGGCGAACATCATGAACAGGCCGTAGTTCTGTCCGCTGTAATGCCAGGGACTCCAGGTCAGATAAAGAGTGAAGATGAACGGAAGAATGCCCAGCCAGAAGTGCGAGAGCAATACCGTCAGCAGAACCAGCGCCGTTGTATATACGGTGAAGATTCGATACTTCTGAAAATCCTCAGGACGACGGTAAGCCCGGTAAATCGTCGCCATGTAGTGCGGATAGTTAAAGAAGAGCGCCAACGCATAAAAAACGAGCGACCAGGCGCGCGTGCTGGAAGCGATGGAAACATACGAAAGCAGCAAGAGCGGGGCCGACCACGCGCTGCAACCCACCACCAGGTCAAGCCAGGGCCCATACAGCCACACCGATGCGGCCGCAGAACTCTGCCCATCTTGCATGCTCAACTTCGACATACCCTTCGCCACGAACCCTCTCCGCTGCCGCAGAACTGTCGCTTTTAGCTTCCCTGTTTTTCTTAGTGTTTGAACGGATTATAGGTGTCTGAAGGTGTGGATCGTATAACAAGAGGTATGCTGGACGGGTCACGAAAGTAACGCCCGCAGCCAAATTGATTCGCAGGTTTCGCCTTCTAGTCTCCGCGGCAAAGCAATCCTTTGAGGTGGATGAGTCCTCTACAATGCGGAAATGAAGAATTGGGACGTAATCGTCATCGGTGGCGGCATCATAGGCCTGTCGCTCTCGATTGAACTCCGCAAAAAAGGCGTAAGCGTTCTGGTCGTCGAACGTGGCGAGCCCGGGCGGGAAGCCTCCTATGCCGCAGGCGGTATGCTGGTAGATTGCCTTTTTGAAACGCCCAGCGCTCTACAACCTCTCGCCACAGCCAGTGCTCGCATGTACCCGGAGTTCGCATATGAGCTGACGGTTGAATCGGGACTTAACGTCGATCTGCGCGAGCAAGGAGCGATCATGTTCCCTCCACCCGAACACGTGTATGAGCATTCGGAATCTACCCTGGCAAGTTTGCTTCCCGCGCCTCTGAGTGAATTGGAACCAGCGCTTGCTGAATTGAATCGTTCCGCTATTTATTTGCGGGAACGCAGCGTCGACCCGCGGGCGCTTACTGCCGCCGCGCTGCAAGCGGCAAAACGCCGCGGTGTAGATATTTCGTCGGGCGATGCGGTCATGGCAGTAAATCTCTCCGATGGCGGCGTCAGTGGCGTCATTACGACCAAGACGTCATTCCACGCGCCGAAAGTCGTCAACTGTGCCGGCGCGTGGTCCGGCCAGATCACGCCCTATGCTTTCCCCACCCGCCCAGTCAAAGGGCAAATGCTGTGCCTGGTTTCGTCCTCTCGCACCCTGCTGAAGCATGTGATCCGATTGCCCGAGGTTTACTTGATCCCGCGCAGCGACGGAAGAATTCTGGTCGGAACCACGATGGAAGAAGCCGGATTCGACAAGCGCACCGATGTCGCCACCATTCAGCGCCTGCACCGGGCTGCAATCGCCTTGATTCCAGAGTTGCGCAACGCCAAGATTCTTGAAGATTGGGCCGGCCTGCGCCCCGGAACCCCTGATTCCCTGCCGATTCTCGGCCCAACCGCCACACCAGGCTATTACGTTGCCACCGGACATTTTCGTGACGGCATTCTCCTTGCTCCCATCACTGCACAGGTCATGGCGCAAGTAATCACAGGAACCGAGTGCAAGTACGACCTCAACCCATTTTCCCCAGCAAGGTTCTCGAACTAGACTCGAGCACCGCATATGGAGACAACCGCCCTTCGACTTCGCTCAGGGCAGGCTCTCGCTGTTCGCCGAGGAAGCAAGTCTTCTGAGACGAAGCCGGCCCAAGTACCTCTGCTCCTTCGGGTATACTGAAGCGTTTCCGCGATCCCATCATTCCGAAGCGTTGCACACCAGAAAGGATCAACCCATGGCTTCCCTCGCCGTAGATTTTGCCCGCAATAATCAGCAGCGTTTTCTGAACGAACTCAAAGATCTTCTCCGCATTCCCAGCGTCAGCACGCTCGAAGAACACAAACCCGACGTTGCGAAAGCCGCGCACTTCGTCGCCGACGATCTGCGCCGCATCGGGATGGAAAACCTCGAGGTCATTCCTACGAAAGGTCATCCGCTGATTTATGCCGACTGGCTGCACGCGCCGGGCAAGCCGACCGTGCTCTGTTATGCGCATTACGACGTGCAGCCGCCCGATCCTCTCGACGAATGGAAGACTCCACCTTTCGAGCCCACCGAGCGCAACAACAATATCTATGCTCGTGGCGCAGTCGACGACAAGGGCCAGCTCTGGATGGAAGTGAAGGCCCTCGAATCGCTCATGAAGTCCGGCAATGGCAGGCTGCCCATCAATGTCAAGGTCATTTTCGAAGGCGAAGAAGAAGTTGGAGGCGAATCGATCACAGATTATGTGCGCAAGCAGAAAGCCAAGCTGAAGGCCGATTTCGCGCTGGTCTGCGACACCGAACTTTTCGCTTCGAACCTTCCCACGTTGTGCGTCGGCTTGCGTGGCCTGGTCTATACCGAAATCGAAGCCGTCGGTGCCATGATCGATCTGCACTCCGGAGTGTACGGGGGCGCCGCTCCCAATCCTTTCTTCGCGCTGATCGAGATCATCAGCAAATTGAAAGACGCGAAAGGTCACGTGCTGATCCCCGGCTTCTACAAGGGCGTAAAGGCCCCGAGCAAGGACGAACTCAAAGCCTGGAAGCGTCTGCCCTTCAACGAGGAGCACTACCGCAAGACTGAAGTCGGATCGAAAGTTCTAACCGGCGAACCCGGCTACTCGGTTCTCTACCGTACCTGGGCGCGTCCCACGCTCGAAGTCCATGGCATGCCCGGCGGATTCACCGCCGCGGGCGCCAAGACCGTGATCCCCGCCAAAGCCGCAGCCAAAGTCTCCATGCGCCTCGTGCCCAACCAGGACCCGGACGACATTCTGAAGAGGTACACAAACTTTGTGAAGAAGCTAACCCCCAAAGGCATCGAGACCAAGATCAAAGTCTGGAGCAAAGGCCCAGCCTGCGTGGTCGGCACCGACAATCCCTACATCAAAGCCGCTACCGAGGCTCTGCACGATACATTCAGGAAAGAAACCGTATTCATCCGCAGCGGCGGATCGATCCCCATCGTCAACGATTTCTACCAGGGATTGAAGATCCCCAGCGTGATGATGGGCTTCGGCCTGCCCGACGACAACCTCCACGCTCCGAACGAGAAGTTCCACATCCCCAACTTCCACCACGGGATTGAGACGATCTGCCGGTTCTTCGAGAAGCTGGGAGGAAAGTAAGGGTGCGGAAACAACCACCTAGGAAACGGCCGACTCGATCGTTCCCGAAAACCTGAATTCGATTTTCCTGGCGTGAACTGCTCACTGGATACCATCGCTGATGAACATACTTGATCTCGTTGTCGGCAAACCGATCCGGACCAGCGACGAACGCGCCGAGCAGATCGGTCCGACACAGGGCATTCCGATCTTTGGTCTCGATGCGCTTAGTTCGGCTGCTTATGGCCCGGAAGCGGCCCTCAGCCTTCTGATTCCACTTGGCCTTCTGGGTGTTCGTTACATCGTGCCCGTCAGTGCGGCCATCATCACGCTGCTCGTAATCGTCTACTTCTCCTATCGCCAAACCATCGCCGCCTATCCCTCCGGCGGCGGATCCTATACCGTGGCGCGTTTCAATCTTGGCGCGCCTGCTGGCCTGCTTGCTGCCGCTGCACTCCTCGCCGATTACATCCTGACGGCCGCGGTGGGCATTTCTGCAGGAGTCGGTGCGTTGATTTCGGCGGTTCCATCCTTGCTTCCGCATACCGTTTCGCTCTGCGTGGGCATTCTGATCGTCATCACTATTCTCAATCTCCGCGGCGTGCGCGAAGCAGGCACTGCATTCGCGATTCCTACTTATCTGTTTGTTGGCACACTTCTCATCACCATCGTCGCAGGTGTTCTTCGCGTGCTCCTCAGTAGAGGACATCCCACGCCGGTCGTTCCTCTTCCGCTTCCACCGCCCGTAACGGAAGCCGTGAGCTACTGGCTGCTGCTCAAGGTTTTCGCCAGCGGTTGCACGGCTTTGACGGGCGTAGAGGCGGTCAGCAACGGCGTGAAAGCTTTCAAGGAGCCCACAGTCAAGAACGCTCAGCGCACTCTCACCGTGATTATTTTCCTATTGGCGGTGCTGTTGGCGGGAATTTCTTATCTGGTCAAGGCTTACAGAATCGCGGCCACCGATCCGGGCCAGCCTGGTTATCAGAGCGTTCTCTCCATGCTTACCGCCGCGGTTTTTGGCAAAAGCTTTTTTTATTATCTGACCATCGGCTCAATCCTTGTCGTCCTCTCTCTCTCCGCCAATACCGCCTTTGCCGACTTTCCGCGTCTCTGCCGCGCCATTGCACAAAATAACTATCTCCCGCACGCTTTCGGGTACCGGGGACGGCGGCTCGTCTACACCTATGGCATCGTCGTGTTGGCGGTACTCTGTGGCGGCGTGCTCATTCTTTTCGGCGGAGTTACCGACCGGCTTATCCCACTGTATGCCGTGGGGGCTTTTCTGGCCTTCACGCTTTCGCAAGCCGGAATGGTCATGCACTGGAGGAAGAAGCGCGGTCCGCATTGGTTGAAGAGTGCACTTGTCAACGGACTCGGTGCGTTCGTCACCGGCATTACAACCTGCGTCGTGCTGGTTGCGAAATTTCTGGAAGGCGCGTGGATTACACTGCTTTTCATTCCCTTGACGATTTTCCTCTTCACTCTTGTCCGCCGCCACTACCACTCCGTGAAGCTGCTAACCACCTGCAAGGTTCCTGTAGACGCGGCAGGTCTCAACCAGCATCCCATTGCGGTCATTGCCATCGACCGGTGGAGCAACATTACCCGCCAGGGAATTGAATTTGCCGCGCGGCTTTCGCCGGAAGTGATCGCCTTGCACGTTGAACCCAACGAATATTCCGAATTGCTTCACGACGAGTGGGAGCACTATGTTGAGAAGCCGTTTCGTGCGGCAGGCAAGGAGCCGCCCCAGCTTCACGTGCTGCCTTCCCCCTACCGCTTTGTCATTATTCCTATCGTGCAGTTCGTTCTCGATCTTTCAAAGAAGCACCCTACTCGTAACATTGTCGTGGTTATCCCGGAACTGGTGGAGGACAAATGGTACGAATACTTTCTCCACAATCAGCGTGGCCGCCTTCTGGAGTGGGTGCTCCTCGCTCGCGGCAACGAACACATATTCACGGTGAGTGCGCCCTGGTACATCGGGGAGCAAAGCTGATTCCTACCCCTTGAATTTATTGGAATCGTTGGGCCCGTTTCTAAATCCATTCCCAGTACTCCTACACTCGCCAATAGCAACAATTCGCAAGTCCAGCTATCCATAATCGAAATTAAACATAACTATTGACAACTAATCGAAACTACCCTAATCTTGCCCGATCGGATTCTGGGAACTCAGGCACCAAGCTGTTTGGCCGCGACGTTTCTATTTCAAACAAGTTCGTTTCACAGAATCAAAGGAGATTGGAAATGACATCGCTTTGGAAGCTGTATTTCGCCTTGGTCGTGTTCACCTCGACCTCACTTCTTGCACAATCCGGCGCAACCTTCTATGTGTCCACAAGCGGGAAGGACACCAACTCCGGAAGTTACACTGCGCCCTGGCTTACCATTCAGCACGCCGCCAATTCCGTCACGGCAGGAGCGACGGTATACGTGGAAGCGGGCGTATACAACGAAGCGGTGAACTTTCCGGCGTCGGGAACGTCCTCGGATCCGATTACATTCGAGAGCTATCCTGGGCAGACCGCTGTGATCGATGGAACCGGGCTGACCTGCTGCACATCGAATCCAGCATCGAGCGGGAACGAGACCCAGGGTCTCATCACTATCGTGAACCAGAGCTACGTCACTGTCAGCGGATTTGAAATCCGCAATTTCACTACCAGCAAGGCCGCAGAGACTCCGGCGGGCGTCTGGATCACGGGTTCGGGCACCGGCGTCCAACTGCTCAATAGTCTGGTGCACAACATCACGACCACGTCGGAAAAGAACGGGAATGCTTTCGGCATTGCGGTTTATGGCACGTCGAGTACACCAATCACCAACCTGAAAATCAGCGGCAACCAGGTCTATAGCTTGAAGACTGGGAACAGCGAATCGGTGAACGTAGACGGGAACGTAACCCACTTTTCCATTACCAACAACGTGGTTCACGACAATGACAACATCGGCATCGACGCGATCGGATACGAAGGCGTAGGTCCCGTCGGTTACGACGAGGCCATGTACGGGGAAATCAGCGGGAACACGATCTATAACATCAGCGGAATTGACAATGCGGGCGAGGGCAAGTCCTACGATGCCGACGGGGTTTATTGCGACGGATGCGGGTACGTCACCATCGAGCGGAACCTGATCTACAGCGTTGACTACGGGATCGAGGTGGCCAGCGAACATAAAATTTGCCAGAGCAACGGCACCGAGTGGTCCGGCCCAAATGACACGGGAACCGCCGGCACCGGCACTTCGCCGTGTAACGGCAGGTATGTTACGGTGCGCAATAACGTAGTCTACGACTCCAATGCCTGCGGTATTTCCATCGGCGGTTATGCGGCTAGTGTGGGCGGCAGCGCCAACGTCGTTATCGTCAACAACACGCTGTACAACAACAGCACCAAGAGCCAGTCTGGTGAATTCCAGATCCAGTACCATGAAGGCAGCGCGCAAGGAAACTACTTCGAAAACAACATTGTTTATGCCGGCGCCTACAATGTGTGGCTCTATAGCTTCGTGGCCGCATCCACCACCTACCCTGCCCCGCCGGCGACGCTCAATTGGAACGTGTGGTACTCCACCAAGGGTTACGTAAAAGGAACGTCAATCGATTGGCATAAGGTGAGTGACTACACGAGTTATTCAAACTATCAGAGCACATCCGGGGAAGACGCAAACTCCCCCAACGCAAATCCGGAGTTCGTCGATCTGGGAGGCACTCCTCCAAACTTTGACATCACCTCTGCTTCGCCTGCCGTAAACGCCGGAAGCACCAGCCTTTCTTGCAGCGTTGGCTGGTGTGATCCAGCCGGCAGCTCCCCCAACTCCATCTATGGCAGTACCGACTTCGCCGGCAATCCACGTATCAACACCAGCGGCCAGATCAACATCGGAGCCTATGAGCAGTAGGCGGCAAAGGGGGGGAAATAATAGCAATCGGCAATGCTGGGGTGGGGACGGGCGAGTCGCCCGTCCCCACCCTGTCTTGATCCAGCCGCATCTTATCGTGGTATACCCCCACCCCTTCGCTCGTAGTGGAATCATCGGGCTAGCAAAAAATTCCCCGCAAATCCGAAGGTCTAAAGAACTTAGATATCAAAATCCGTGAAACAAAGGACTTAGGGACGGGCCGATCAGGCTCTCTGCACCTTGGTCTGCAATCAACTAGGATTGCGCAAGTTTATGGGGAGGACAAGGTTAGATGTCACACGAGGGCTGTGGATTACCCGCGGGCGCGCGGCGCATTACGCGGCCGGAACTCACGCTGATAGGGATCCTTCGACTGCGCTCAGAATGACAACGTGGCGGAACTTCTAGCCTGAGGGCTTTCCATTTGTTTTTCCGAGAGCATAGCGGTACCATTCTCTTGCTCTCGCGTTTCTCCCACCTCGTCCTTCCCTCACCCTTAAACTACCCAACTGCCGCAATGCATGTGCAACCCAACGCGCTCGCTCTTAAGGCCATACAATATATAGTGTTATATTGCTTGACCCCGCCCCGATTTCACCGTTACAGTAGCTGTAATTTGTGCCCGCCCTACCCAGCCGGGGACGGACTGAACCGAGCGCCGCACTTTGCTGAAAGCAAAGGTATCCGTTTGGTAAATAGGCCAGCAGGCAGCTTCGCGAATAACTGGCCACCGACAACTGGCCACCGGCCACTGCTTTTTGAAGGAGTTCACGTTGCTTAAACTGAAGCGGCTTCAAATTCTCGGCTTCAAATCGTTTTGCGACCGCACCGACCTCAAGTTCCACGGGGACGGAATCGCCGCCATCATCGGCCCCAACGGCTGCGGCAAGTCGAATATTGCCGACGCGATTTCTTGGGTGCTGGGCGAGCAGTCGGCCAAGACCTTGCGCGGGTCGCGCATGGAAGACGTGATTTTTGCGGGCACGCGCGATCGCAAGCCCACCGGCATGGCTGAGGTCTCACTGACGCTCATTGACCCCGAAGAGTACCCCGGCCCTGACGGCGACGCGCCCACCGAGATCGACATCCAGGACGAACTGCCGGTAAGTGCCGAAGCATCGAGACGTCCGGCCGACGACTGGGACGAAGCCGCCATCCGGGCCCGCGTCGCCGATGAAACCGAGCGCGCCGTGGAAGATGCCCAGCCCGGCAAGACGGAAGAAGTCGAAGTCTTGCGGTCGAAAGTGGACACCCTGGCAGTTGCCTTCCCCGACGACGAACCAGTCTTCGCGCTTCCTGTCCACTCGGTTGCCCCGGTCGCGACTTCCGCCGCAGTAAGCGGTGCGACTCAGGTCGTACTCAAGATCCGGCGCCGCAAGTTCAACCAGCAGCAATTCCACGCCGGCGAAATCGTGGTCACACGGCGGCTATTCCGCTCCGGCGACAGTGAGTATCTGCTGAATGGTAAACTCTGCCGCCTGCGCGATATTCAGGAACTCTTCATGGGCACCGGTCTTGGACCGGAGACTTACGCCCTCATCGAACAGGGACGCATCGGCCAGATTCTCAGCAGCCGGCCCACCGATCGCCGGGCCATCCTCGAAGAAGCTGCCGGAATTACAAAGTTCAAGACCAAAAAGCGCCTCGCAGAGGCTCGCCTGGAAGATGCCAAGCTGAACCTCGCCCGCATCAACGATATTTTCGACGAGGTCACGCGCCAGATGAATTCGCTGAAGCGCCAAGCCTCGAAGGCCGAGCGCTATGCCAAGTTGCGCGATGAGATGCGCGCCCAACTGCGCGTGGTGTTGGCCAGCAAATTTGCAGCGATCGAACAGGAAGGCGCCGAACTCGACGCTCAGCTTAACGCGCTGGCCGAGGATATGCTGCACCGCACCGAAGCCGTGCAGCAGCTCGAGACCGAGCACGGCGAAGGGACGGAACGCAGCTATGCGATCGAGACAGAGCTGCGCGAGAATCGCGATCGCCTTAGCCAGCTCGAGTTGGAAATCGATCGCGCCCACGCCCGCCGCCGCCATAACGACGAACGCTGCGCCGAACTGGTAGTTCGCTCCGCTTCCGCCGAAGCTGAACTGGCCCAGGCTCGTCACCGCCTTACCGCGCTCGAGGCTGAACGCGATTCCAACCGGCAAGTGTTGGAATCGGTCGCCGCCGATCTGGCCGCGGCCGAGCACGAACTTGCATTGTCGCAGCAAGAAGCCGCTGCCGCAGGAACTGCGCTTGCGGAACTCGAACACCAGCAGGAAGAATCTCGCGTCGCCATCTTTGACACGGTGTCGTCGGTCTCGCGTCTGCGCAACCAACTGGCTCAGGCCGAAGAGCGCCTGGCTGGCGCAGATCGCGAAGCCCGGCGTCTGCAAACTGAAATCACCAATGCGAACCTTCAAGTGGAGGCTTTTGGTGGCCAGCGGGGCCAATTTGCCCTCGAGTTCGAAACGGTCACGCAGCGCGTCGCCGGAATCACGGAAGAGATCAGCCAGCTTCGCCGATTGCTCGAAGCCAAACGCCTCGAAGAAACGAGAAGCAAGACTCATCTCGATGTGCTCCGCGCAGAGTTCGCCACGGCTCTCGGCAAGAAAGGTTCGCTCGAAGCGGTCATCGCTGAACACGGATATTCCACGGAATCGGTTCGCAGGCTTTTCCAGTCAGGAGTAATGCAGAGCGGCCTCGCGCCGGTCGGCGTGCTTGCGGATTTTCTCGAGGTCGAGCCGCGCTTTGAGCGCGTTGTCGAAGATTTTCTCCGCGACGAGTTGAACTACATCGTGGTCAAGTCCTGGGACGCCGCCGACGAAGGTCTTCGCCTGCTGCGCAGCGACGTCGACGGCCGCGCCACTTTCCTGGTTCATCCCGAAGACTCGCAGGCCAAGTTTTCTTTCATCGTCGACGAAGCCGCTCATTGTGCTCCGCCGACCGCTTCTATCGTGCCGTTGAAGCACACCATCCGCGTTCTCGACGGTTTCGGAAAGTCACTCGAGGTCATTCTCCCCAAGCTGCGCGATGGCTACATCGTTCCTGGCTCCGACACTGCGCGCGGGCTTGCCCTGGAGAATCCAGATGCGTTCTTTCTTTCACAGTCCGGCGAATGTTTCCACAATGTGACGGTCACAGGCGGCAAACAGCGTTCCGAAGGCCCGCTTTCGATGAAGCGCGAACTCCGCGAGGTTCTCCGCCAGCTCGAAGATCTGGAGCGCGCTCTGCGGGAAGAAGAAATGCGCGTGCTCACGCTCGGCAGAGAGATCAAAGACTTCACTTCCCTGCTCGAACGCCTCGATGGCGAAAAGCGTGAGGCCGAGCATCAGTCAATGACTTCGGGCCATATGCTGCAGCAACTCGATTCAGAACTGGCCCGCGTCGCCGAGCGCATGAGCGTTTCGCAAGCGGAGTTGCAACGGCTTGCGGCAGAGCGCGCCGAGCAGGAATCCACCATCACGGCGCGGCAGGCGGAGATCGGCGCGCTGGAACAGACTCGCGTCCAACTGGAGGATCAAATCATGGCCGCGCAGGAGTCTCTCGGCACGCTGCGTCAGCGTCGTGAAGATGCGGCCCAGGCCAGCTCGCAGCGTGTTGCCCGGGTCGCCGCTTTGGAAGAGCGCCATCGTTCCGCAACTGCCGTGCTCGGACGCATCGATTCCCTCTTCACCGAGATGAGTGAGCGATTGCACGCGCTCGCGACTCAGATCGAAGCGGCCGCCGCTGAAAAGCTGCAGCGCGAAGCCGAGAATTTCCAACTCGAGCAGCAAGCCGCCGACTTCGAGGCCGAACGCAACGCGGGCCAAGCGCGCGAGGGATTGCTTCAATTCGAAAAAGATCAACTCCGCGCTCGTCTTTCAGAAATCGACGAGCTTCTTCGCAGTGCCCGCCTGCTCCTCGACCAGGCCCGAGACCGCCGAGGCGAACTCCAGGCCGCCGCTGCCAAGCTGCAAGCCGACGCCATGCACATGGCGGATACTTGCCTGAACGAACTCGGAATCGAGCGCGCTGCTTTGCTGGCCGACACTACATTCGCCCTCGTCACTGGCGACGAACTCGCGGCCTGCGATCAATCGTATCGGGGGATGCGCATCAAACTCGAGGCCATGGGCCCGGTGAACATGATGGCGCTCGAAGAGTACCGGGAGACCGCCGAACGCCATACTTTCCTCGATGCCCAGCGCAAGGACCTCATCTCTTCCATCGAGAACACCACCGCCACCATCCGCGAGATTGACGAAGTCTCGCGCCAAAAGTTTCAGGAAGCATTTGCCAGGATCAATGAGAACTTCGGCGTCACTTTCAAAAAGCTCTTTGGCGGCGGCCACGCCTTCATGAAGCTCACCGACGAGGAAAACAGTACAGAGAGCGGCATTGATGTAGTCGCTTCCCCTCCCGGCAAGCGCCTGCAGAGCGTGTTGCTGCTCTCTGGAGGTGAGAAAGCGCTCACCGCGCTGGCCCTGCTGGTCGGCATCTTCCAGTACACGCCCAGCCCGTTCTGCATCCTCGATGAAGTCGACGCCCCTCTCGACGAGTCGAACATCGGCCGCTTCACTGAGCTTGTGAAAGAGATGAGCATCAAGACCCAGTTCGTGTTGATCACGCACAGCAAGAAGACGATGAGCATCGCGCCCGTGCTTTATGGCGTGACGATGCAGGAGCCGGGAGTCTCGAAACTAGTGTCGGTGCGGTTTGGAGCGGCCTGAGGTTTGTCTGCTAAGAGGGCCACCTGTTGAGCTTGCCGAGCGCAAAGTGTGCCTTCCGCCCACGATATCCACGCTCATCCTCAGCTTTTCCACAAGGCTCCGCCTGAAACTGCTTGCTAGTCTTGGTTTTCGTAATGCCGTCGACCGCCAATGCATTCCTTCTCAACAGGATACGGACGTGTCTCCACGCTGTGATCTCTGCCGTTGACAAAAATTTCTGACGGTCTAAAATACGGCCTCGCTGCTTGCCTGTAAAATTTAAAACATGAGCCCTAAACTTCTCGATCCCGTACTCCTACAAACTGATTTCCCCGATCTCCAACTACACGCCAGCGGAAAGGTGCGCGACGTTTACCAACTGGATAACGAGCGCCTGCTGTTCGTCGCCACCGACCGCATTTCGGCTTTTGACTATGTGCTCGCCACGGCATCCCCCACAAAGGCCGCGTCCTGAGCCAGATTTCGCTTTTCTGGTTCGATTTCCTTTCTGACATCGTTCCCAACCACGTGATCACCGCGGACGTGCAACGTTATCCGCAAGTCCTGCAGAAGTATGCCGATCAGTTGCGTGGCCGGTCGATGGTGGTGCATCGCGCCCAGATGTTTCCTGTGGAGTGCGTGGTGCGCGGCTACATTTCAGGGTCTGCCTGGAAGGAGTACAAGGCAACGGGCAAGGTCTGCGGCATCGAATTGCCTACGGGGCTGCGCGAGTCCGAGGCCTTCCCGGAGCCGATTTTCACCCCTTCCACCAAAGCCGTGAGCGGACACGATGAAAATATTTCGTTTGCGAACATGTGCGAACTTGTAGGAACGGAGAACGCCAGCCACCTGCGCGAGATCACTCTGCGTATCTACAAGAAAGCGGCGGATTATGCCCGCCAGCGCGGCATCATCATTGCCGATACCAAGTTTGAGTTTGGACGCACCGCCCAGGGAATCACGCTCGCGGACGAGGTGCTCACACCGGATTCTTCCCGCTTCTGGCCTGCCGACAAGTACACGCCGGGAGGGTCGCAGGAATCCTACGACAAGCAATACGTGCGCGATTACCTGGAGGAGATTCGCTGGAACAAGCAGCCACCCGCTCCTGCATTGCCGTCCGAGGTTGCGCTGCGGACCAGCGAGAAGTATCTTGACGCCTATCTCCAGATTACGGGGCACAAACTGGATGTTTAGGCGCGGTGCGTTTGGCTGCAGCGTGGGCTTCGGGAGAACCGCCCGCGAGAGCATACTATGACTGCGGCGGACTGGCTGATTGTCATTGTGGTGCTGCTGAACGTGCTGTTAGCAGCCATGCACGGCTTCTTCGCCGAAGCCTTGAGCATGGCTGGACTGGTGGTCGGTTACGTCGTCGCCGCTTGGCAGTATCAGCGACTCGCCGAGTGGTTGCTGTCGTTCTTGAAGTCGGAATTACTGGCCCAGATTTTCGGTTTCCTTATCATCTTCTTTGCGATTTTGCTCTTGTTCAGCATTGCAGGCAGGATCGCGCGCAAACTGATGAAGGCCGCCGGCTTGAGCGGTTTCGACCGCTTTCTGGGCGCGTTATTGGGCGTGGTAAAGGGCGCGCTGGTGGTGGCTGTGGTCCTGATGGGAATGACCGCATTCACGCCGACCTCGAAGATGCTGGAGAAGTCGGAACTGGCGCCGTATTTCCTGGTGGCTGGAAGAGCTGCGATTTGGGTGGCGCCGTCGGAGTTGCGGACACGGTTTTACGAAGGACTGGATTTCCTGCACCGTGCGCCGAGGGATCTAACCGGGGCTCCTTCTGCCGGGTCGAAATAAACGCCGTATGGGCAAACAAGTAAAACTAAGACATTCAACCAAGAGAGAGACCTTACCGTGAAAGATCAATTGGAAGCACTCATCCTGCAGATGTACCGAAGCAACATTCTTTATTCCGAGGGCGTGCGTGAGTTCAAGAAGCGATTTATCCTCACCGTCCTGCAAGAAAACAAGGGCAACCAGTGCCGCGCCGCGCGTGAGCTCAACATGCATCGAAACACGCTGAGCCGGACCATCAGTGAGCTTAAAATTGACGTGCGGCAATTGCGGGATGGTGCGAAACGCCCGCCGCGCAGCGCGCGTCCGGTCGGGCTGGACAAGAAAGCGGCGCGCTAGCCGCAGGCTCGGGTAAGCTACATTCGTGTTTCTATAGCCCAAAAACTAAGGCAGCCCTTGCGGGCTGCCTTTTGCTTGAATATCAGCTTCATTTAGTTCGAAGCTGGTTTGTGATGCACGGGCGGCTTCGGCGCAGTCTTCTGTTTCAGCAACTGGCCTTTCTCCATGGTCATCATGAATGGACTTGGAGTATAGGAGGCAGGCTCGCCCTGAAAGTCCAGACTCGTTCCTTCTTTCGGGATAAGTCTCAGCGGAACCTTCTCTTCAAAAGTGAGAGTAATATCCGCTTTCTTGGCATCGATGTCGTCCGAGCTGCCGGCGATCTGGAATTCCGTAGCCGTAGCTTTGATGACCGTGCCGTTCATTTGCACAGCCTTGCCTTTGATGCCGTTCCAGACTGCGTCCTGATCTTCCTGAGAACCATTGGTAAACACAAACTGCCATTCTGCAAAATTCATATCTTCTGGCTTCTTCGTGGTTACCAGAGTGTGAACCTGCTCAGCCGGAGTGGGGGCGGGTTTGATCGTGAAGCCGGCGGGCTGCGTCGGGTTCGCCTTGACTTGTACCAGAACATCCGTCCAGCCGTCGTCTCCACCGTGGTACTTCACGTACTGGCTCCGGGCGTACTTCTCGAACTGCTGCTGATACTGTGGGTTCGGCGCAAGAACGGAAGCACGACCAGTGAACCAGATCGCGTTGATCGGATCGGGAGTAAGCTTTGGATCTGCGGGAGTGGGTCCGACATAGGACAGAGCCAGGGGATAAACCACGCTGAAATCCTTCTGGAAGTCAGGGCTGCTGTCAACGGCGGCGCGCAGGAACTTTCGCGCATCGTCATAGTCTTTGGCAGTGAGGTCAGCGAGGCCGATGGCCGCATTGAAAACCCCGGTCATCTGGTCCTTCATCTTCTGAAAATCCGCGTCAGAAGTGCCATTGGGCTTGGCGAATTTCGAGAGACCATCCAGTCCCATCTGCCCGTATTTCTTCGCATCCGCCAGATCCTGCTGGGCATTAGCGTCGGTGCCCTGGGCCTTGAGGCGATCAATGTAGGCCAGCAAGAATATAGCTCGCTCGTTGCTCGGATCAGCCGCCACCAGCTTGGTGGCCGCATCGACGGTTTTTGGCTGATTCCCCGTCTGCTGATAGTCCTGCATCAGAGTTTGCAAGGCGGAAACCTTCATAATGCTATTGGGATACTGCGTCAGAAACGCTTCGAAGCCGCTGATCTGCGCTGCGGGGTCCTTCTGTCCGATTGCGCCTATATAAGCGTTGTACTCGGCAGGGTCTTTAATGACCGGTCCCTGCGTGGCTGCTGACGCGGACGGTTGTCCTTGTGCCGGCTGAGCAGTGGTTTGGGCCGCTGCCATGGCAGCAACTCCAAGCACAACCGTGACCAGAATCTTTTTCATCAGTATGGCTCCTTGGGTCTTCGGGAATCGAAAAAATTCAGGAAACACAATTTCCTTGCATCTGTTGCTGCGCAACGCAGGGTGACGTGCCCTTCCTTCCCGGTTGCCGGATTATAAGTACCTCTTCTTCCGAAGGCAAGCAACTTCCGAGATTACTCTCCGCGCTATTGTATAAGATGCAGATATCGGACGGAGTGTATGGCCCCAATTCTGGCACTGACCAGGCATATGGGTGGGGTAGAAAGACATTTCTGCGGGACGGAAAGGCATTTTCAATGGATAAGAATCGAGTGGATGCAGTTCACCCCCTGGCCGGGCAAGTGGCAGTCGTTACCGGCGCAGGCCGTGGCATTGGGGCTGCCATCGCACAGGAGTTATCGAATCTAGGTGCTACCGCCGTGCTGTGTGGACGCACTTCCGCCGCACTCGAATCGACAGCACGAGCGATCACTCAAAGTGGCGGGAAGGCGGAGGTGATCCCCTGCGACGTGACCAGCCTTCAGATGGTTGAGGCAGCCGCTAAACAGGTTGAAGCCTCGTTCGGGCGCGTGGACATTCTGGTCAACAACGCGGGCATCGGCGGATTTGGCGGCCCGTTGCACCAACTCCTTCCCGATGCCTGGGATCAGATCTTGAACACGAACCTGCGGGGCGTCTATTACACGACTCGGGCGTTCGCGCCCTTGATGATTCGCGCGCGCTCCGGCCACATCATCAACATTTCGTCCCTCGCCGGAAAGAATGCGCTGCCGAACGGCGCGGCCTATGCTGCTTCCAAGTGGGGACTGAATGGCCTGAGCTATTCGCTCGCAGAGGAGCTGCGGGGCCACAACATCCGCGTAGCCGTGATCTGCCCCGGCTCGACCAACACAGACCTCACCCCGCATGCCGGCAAGGATCACTCGAAGATGCTGCAACCGGAAGACGTGGCGCATGCCGTGGCCATGCTGGTAACGCAGAATCCGCAATCGTTTGTTAGCGAGATTCTTTTGCGGCCCACGCAGAAACCGTGAACGACGATGTAACTCCCACAGCCGTACCTCACCGACGGCTGGCGGGCGGAACGATGCCGTTCATACGCAGATATTCCACCATCTGCCCGTAGTGATCGTTTGAGTGAGCCACCGCGTCCACGGCGAGTTGAAGACGAGTCTTCTGTCGAGGGCTGGGAAATGCGGCCATGGGCTCCAGCATGTTCCCTTCATTGATGGCAGCCATAGCCTGATGCAGGGAGGCGAATGAGCCTTTGACATAGTCCATGATCTGGGCCTTGGATTGGACCGTGTCGGGCCCAGTCTCGGCCTCCTGGTCGGGGGCAGGGGTCTGTTTGAGGATGTACGCGGCCATGCGATAATTGTTGGCCGCCAGGTGCTTGATCTGCTGGGCGAAGGTGCGAACGCCGGTAAACTCGCCGATGGTTGGCGCGAAAGAATACTTCTCTCCTGGCATGGCATTGGCGGCGGGAACGACCTTATTTTCGGTGGCAGTGATCCAGAAGTCGAGCGCCTGGCTGATGGTGTGAATCGGCGCCGGCTTGTTGTCTTGCGCGCCTGCCGCACCAGCAAGCAGGAGCGTAAGCGCCAAAACGCAGTGTAACGATTTCATAAACAGTTTCATGAAAGCCTCCCTGGAGGCCCGCATTTGCTGCGCAGCAGGCCGCCCTCAAACCGTACAACTTAAAGTTGACTTTAAGTCAAGCACTTATCTTCGCTGCCCGACGTCGCTGTTCGAGACTCAGGCGAAAGCTTCTATCGGCGAGACCGAAACTTCGATGTGGCCGTCACTAAGGGAGTGCTATAGAATGCCGCATGTCTCAGTTGTACATTTCTGAAGTAGCCCGCCAGGTTGGACTTCAGCCCTCCGCCATTCGCTATTACGAGCGGATTGGGCTGCTCCCTCCGGCGCAACGAGTAAGCGGGCAGAGACGCTACGACACCACAGCGCTTTATCGTCTCGCAATCATTCAGCGCGCTCGGCAGCTCGACTTTACCTTGGACGAAATTCGACAGTTGTTCTTCGGTTTCCGCAATGTCCCCCGGGCTTCAGAACGCTGGCAAGAGCTGTGCCAGCGAAAGCTTACTGAACTTGACGTCTTGATGGATGGGATTGGGAGAGTACGGCGTCTGCTCAAGAAAATCATGCGCGACTGCCGCTGTGAAACTCTGGATCAATGTGGCAAAGGGATATTCCGGGGCGGCTGCACGAATGTCGCCGTCAGGTCTCTGCCTGCAACTCGTCGACGTGGGCGATAGGCTGCAAAACAGCTCGGTCGCAGGAATCGTGCGCTTCACTTCTTGAACAGATTCTCAAACGCCTGCCGCGCGTCGCTGGGACGCAGGCTGGCGGGCGTGGAAGTTTCCTTCTCTCTGGTGACACGGATTTCGTAAAAGTTGCAATCGTTGCGCGCATCCTTTTTGGCTATCCGCTCCGTCACCGGCTGCATGCATTCAAAGCGCTTTCCCGGATCGAAATACATGCACTGCTTACAGGAATGCAATTCGAAGCCGCATTTGGGGCAAAGCCCTGTGGGCGGGATAGCTTGCAGCACGGTACCGCATTGCGAGCATCGCGAGACGGCGCGCGTGCCGGGCATATTCACCGGTTTAGGTCCCATGCTGTAGTCACGCCGTGCTGGCGGCACCGAGGCTGGCTTCTCTCCCGACTCTTTACGTGGCTTTGCCTCGCGATCGCGGTCTTGATATCCATGCTGACGGTATTTAGCTGCCACAGAGCCTCCCTGGCACGTTGGCGTATTGTCTCGCCAGCAGCTCCCCAAAACAAGTCCCACCCTGGTTCTTTCTGCCTTTACTCGGTACTCGCTACAATGGGGGCATGATCCACGAAATCTTTCCCGTGGGACCGCTGCAATGTAACTGCTCGATCATCGGCGACGAGGCGACGCACGAAGCGATGGTCATCGACCCCGGCGATGATATCGGGGACGTCCTTGCGCTCATCCGCAAGCATAACCTGCAAGTCAAGCAAATCGTCATCACCCACGCCCACATCGATCACGTGGGAGGCGCGATGAAGTTGCGCGCGGCCACTGGAGCGCCGATTCTGCTCAACCAGAACGATTACGCCCTGCTCAAAATGCTCGACGCGCAGGCCGCCTGGATCGGCGTGGCAGCGCCCGGCGCAGTCGAGATCGACCAAAGTGTGAGCACCGGCGACACGGTAAAGGCCGGCGCACACACGGCCAGCGTTCTGCATACTCCGGGCCACACTGAAGGCAGCATCTGCCTGTACTTCCCTGCCGAAAAAACTCTGATTGCGGGCGATACGCTGTTCGCCGGCTCCATCGGCCGCACCGACCTTCCTGGCGGGTCGATGCAGAAAATCATGCAGTCGCTGCACGACACCGTGCTCGCTCTACCCGACGACACCACCGTCGTGCCCGGCCACGGCCCACTGACGACGATCGGAGAAGAGCGGGAAAGCAATCCGTTCCTGGTGAAGCGATGAGATCAGCCCACGACTTGTAGCAGCCTCTTGATCCCGTCGGCAAAATCATCCTGCGCCGTGATCAGGCTCAGCACCAGATACCCGTCGCTCGGGAAGTCATAGAAGTGCCCGGGATGCACCAGTACAAACTTCCGGCGTAGCAGGTCAACCGCCAATTCCTCATCGGTCTGTGTTACCGGGACGCGCAAGATCGCGTACCATCCGCCTTCCACACTCAAGCGCTGACAAGTCTTTTGTGTGGCAAGCTGGCGGTCGAGCTCGGCTAGATTGCCGAGCGCACGGTCCAGCAATTGCTGCTGAATGCTTTTCCGCTGCTCAAGCAGCGCCGACGTCGCCCACTGGATGGGCGCATTCATGGAGAGATACGTGTCGGCGATCACTTCAAGCCGTGCCTGAGCCGCTTCAACCTCCACGGCGGGGCCGCTGGTGGCGATCCACGCGACCTTCATTTGCGGCAGCGCCGAGATCTTCGAAACTCCACTCAGCGTGAAGGTCAGCACGTCTTGATTGGCAACGAAACTTCGTTGCGTCGCTCGATTGTGATCGTAGTCGAGAAACACTTCGTCGGCAATCAACGCCAGTCCATGCTTGCGGCAAAAACAATTGAGAGCTTCCTGCTCCTGCGGATGCACATACGAACCAGTGGGGTTGTTGGGATGAACCACGACGAAGCCGCGCGTTCGCTCCGTCACGGCCTTTTGCAGCGATGGAAAATCCATCTGCCAGCCGTGATCGTAGAGCAACGGATAGGGCACGAGCTTGACATCCTGCAAGTCGGCGAGAAACTCAAACAGAGGATAGCTCGGCTTCGGCACCAGCAGCTCATCACCCGGATTGCATAACAAACGGAAGACGAAGGAATAACCTTCACTGGTGCTGGTAGTGAGAATCAGCCGCTCAGGGTCGAGGCTATGAATGCCGTGCTGAGTTTGGTAGTACGCCGCGACCGCTGCGCGAGCGCTGGGCAATCCCTTGGGCTGAGGGTCATAATCCATCGCGCGCGGCGAGGCTAAGGATTGAAGAATCGGCGTCTCGTCGTAACGTAGGCCAGCGCGGGTTGGATTGGAGATGGTCAGATCGAGCACGCGCGCGCCGCTCGATCTCACCTCTTCGAGCGCCTCGGTCAGGCGATTACGCGTGAGCTTCCAGTTGGTTCGATCGGAAAACATTCTGAAGAGCCTACAAACTCCTCGCTAGATTGCCACTATGTGAGGAGTTCCAACCTTAGCCCCGCTTGTGGAGATCTAACCCAATCAAAGGCTTCAAACGAGGCATTGGAAAATGACGACCGTTATGACCGGTAGAAGGATTCGCCACACGAGACAGCCGACCCTCGCCTATCAAATGTTCGCATGCCTCTTGCCAGGATGGGACAGAATCGCCACTTGGGGCCCAGTGAGCATACGAGGCTTCGTCACACCATTCCACAAGATGTGGCATAACTTTTGCGTGCGATCCGGTGCCGCGAAACGCTTTCATAGTTCGGTCGCTCTCCCACACAGTCAAGGTCCAAAACGTACGCCTAACGTCTATGAGCAGTTTTCCTCCGAAGAACCCGGGAGCGCGCAAGACTTGGCGTTGAGAAAGAAGGGTTTGCCATAGGAACGCTGGAAGGTACACCACGGAGCGAACGCGAAGACGAGTAACGGATGCGAACATAATCTCTCTCAGCTTCTACGGCTGCAAGTCGAACCCCAACTCCTGCGGCGCCGTCAGAGTCTTGGTCGCATCGTATTCCCGGCGTGCCTGGCGTACGGCGACAATTTTTCCTTGAAACTCGCGGGCCAGGCCGTCATAGCGCACCAAAACGTTGTTCAGCCAGTACGGACCGTATTCTCGAAGGTATGCTTCCCGGTACATCTGGCTCACGCGCGTGGTAGCGTCGCGCAGATCTTCCAGCCGCGCGTTGATGTCCGTGATTTCCGCCAGATCATTGTCCACGCGATCATGATCGGACTGGTTTTGGAAAGCATCCCAATAGAAAGTGTTGATCTCCTGCGCGAACTCGGCCTTCATGCCCAGTGCATCCCAGCGCCAGGCGGCCAGTATCATCTCGGCCAGAGTGTCCTGATTGGCGTGGGCTTTGGCTCCATTGCGGTAGAGCGACTCCAGAGCGTGCTCGGCGCCTAAACGCATCTCAGGAGCGGCCGGGGCGAGCCTCTGCATCGTCTTAGCTCCCTCCGGCGTGAAGGGATCGATCCAGAATAGATCGTCCGTCTCGGTATCGACTTTGATCTTAGCCAGCGCCTGGTGTCCACGGTCCAGATTCTCAATCACGTCATGGAAGGTGGCATCGTTGTTGCGATAGAAGGCCCAGTCGTAGGCGTCCTTGAACTGCTCGATGCTCGATTCACCCGCTTGCCATCCCGCAGCCGCGCCGAAGATGAGCGTAGGCCATGCCATTCCGTAGAGCGACTCGCCGTCATCATTCCATGTGGTGTTGAGCATGCCGATCGCGCCCAGTTTTTGCCCGTCGCGCACAAAGTTGCGGATGTTCACAAAACCCGCGTCCAAGTCCGGCCACACTTGATTCCAGTTATTCGCACCCGGGGCCACGATCACTCGCAGGCCGGCATCGCGATACGGTTTGATGATGCTGTCATAGCTGGGCCTCGGGTCATAATCCCATGGGACGGCAATCATATCCTTGGGCAGCATGCCGAGCAGTTGCGGATACTTCAACGCGATGTCGCCCCAGAACATGAGTTGCTTGTGATAGGGATCGAGAATGCCGCTGACTTTCTGCATGTGCTCGAGGTAGACCCGGCCCAGGCCAACCTCTCCGGCTCGCGCTGCGGTTTGTCCGTGCCCCAATTCAAAAGTCTCGTCACCGCCAACATGCAGAAACGGCCCAGGAAAAAGCGGCACCAGGTCGGCATACATCGCCTTAATGATCTCGTAAGACCGCTCCTTCGTCGGCGTGAGAACGTGGCCGTGCGGCCGCTCGGCAACGTCGGAATAGATCTCGTACTTCAGCATGTGATGGAGATGCCCGAAAGTCTGCTGCTCGGGAAGAATCGTGACGTAGAGATGCTGGGCATACTCCACCAGAGTCTTGATTTCCTGCGGAGTGAGCGCAGCTTCTTTCGGGGCCACCAGAGGCTGGCTGGCGAAATCGAACACGTGCTCCATGTAGAGAGCGAACATGTTCACCTTGTAGGCTGCCAGAGTGCGAATCTGGCGCTTCATGAAGTCTTCGGTAGGAATGGGACCGCGGCTGATGTCGTCCTGCACGCCTCGCCATTCCATACTCGGCCAGTCGCGAATCGCGACCGCAGGACAGACCAATTTCCCGTCGTCTTTGCGCAGCAGTTGGCGCAGTGTCTGCACGCCATAGAAGAGGCCCTGCCCCGTATTCGCGGCAACGATCAAGTGCGACTTATCCGCAAACAGTAGGTAGCCCTGGTCGCCGATCGAATCCGCTTTCAGTCCCTTGGATTCCAGGAACTCGCGAACGCTTCGATCCTGTAAGCGCGCCAGTACGATGGTGCTTCGCACTTCTCTTGCTTTCTCCTTCGAGCCCGTAATGCTCACCTTCAAGCCAGACTGGTCTTGGATCTCTTCCGCCAGCGTTTCCGCGGCGATGCGGTCTTCTTCTTGATGTCCGAACTCCACCAGGATTCTGGTGGTTGGCCGGACGCGAAAGCCGCCCGCGTGCAATCGCACTTCCTTGGGCTCAGGGATCAGCTTCAGTTGGTCTTGTTTGAGTTGACCATCAGTGAGTTGAGCCTGTGGGCCAGGGGTTTGGGCAGGCATTCCGGAAGTCAGAAGCAGCAGGATGACAGCAAGAAGTAAGAAAGCGTGTTTCTTTTTCATTCGCATCCTTGGGGCAAAATGACCAATGTTACATTCTAGCGGGAACCGGGCGAACTGTGGACAAAAGAGAGTCTTCTAGAGGGAAGTCTCCGTTTGGGTTGATGTATTCTCAAGTTGTGTTGGCCGTCGAAGAATACAGGCAGCGTCTGCAAGATCGCGAACGTCGTGTCGCTGGTTACGAAGCGCTTCACATTCGTCTCGGCAACGTTCGCTTAGCGCTGGCCGTGGTGGCCGCAGGTATAGCCTGGGAATCTCTCAGGAGGCACGCTGTCTCGCCCTGGTGGATGGTTGTGCCTCTAATCCTGTTTATCTTCATCGCAGCATATCATTCGCGTATTTTGCGAGCGCAAAACCTAGCGCAGCGTGGCGTTTCCTTCTATCGGAACGGGTTAGCTCGAATCGAAGACCGCTGGCCCGGCACAGGACAGACCGGCGATCGCTTCAATGATCCCCATCATGTATATGCCGCCGATCTGGACTTATTTGGCCGAGGCGGCTTATTCGAACTTCTCTCCACCGCACGCACTCGCATCGGCGAGGAGACTCTAGCGAAATGGCTGCTATCGCCTTCCCCGGTAAGCCAGATTGAGGAGCGGCATGCCGCAGTTCGTGAACTGCGCGACGAGCTAGACCTGAGGGAAGACTTGGCCACACTCGGGGAAGATGCCAAGGTAGGGGTGTATCCCGAAGCGTTGTTGCGTTGGGCGGAAGCGCCGAACCAGATGAAGCCAGAGTGGATTGCATGGCTGGCGCCGTTCCTTGGCGTTGCGGCAGTCACGAGCGCTGTGGTTTGGGGCTACTTTGGAATCGCCACGCCTTTCCTCTTGATTGTTCTGATTGAGGCAGTTTTAACCTATCGACTGCGCAAACCGCTGGAGGAAGTCCTGCATGGCTCCGAGCAGGCATTCCATGATTTGAGCTTGCTTTCAGGAGTCCTGGCACGAGTCGAACAGCACAGTTTCCGTGCGCCCCGGCTGCGCTCGCTGCAAAGCGAACTCTCGTCGCACCAACTCGCAAGTTCCCTCGCTATCGCCCGGCTGAGCACCATCGTTGATTTGAGCAATTCGCGCGACAATTTGATTGTCCGCATACTCAATGTCCCACTCCTTTATTCGGTGCAGGTGGCATTTGCGGCGGAACGCTGGAGGCATGCTCACGGCCACGCGGTGCGGTCATGGTTGAGAGTGATTGGCGAGATCGAAGCGCTCCTATGCTTAGCCGCCTACAGCTATGAGCACCCCGACGATCCATTTCCTGAATTCGTCGAAGGCGGCGCGTGCTTCGATGGGACAGAGATTGGACACCCGCTCCTCCCAGCGGGAACTTGTATTTGCAATGATGTCCGCCTATCCGATGGCAGGCACGTGTTTCTGGTGAGCGGTTCGAATATGTCTGGCAAAAGCACCTTGCTGCGCATGGTCGGAGTCAATGCTGTGCTTGCCATGACTGGTGCGCCCGTTCGGGCAAAGCGCCTTCGGCTCACCCCGCTGTATGTGGGTGCCAGCATCCGCGTGAACGATTCTTTGCAGGAGGGAAGCTCGCGCTTTTATGCCGAGATCACCCGGCTCCGCAAACTCTTCGATTTTACGAGTGCTGACCCACCACTGCTATTCTTGTTGGATGAACTCCTGCAAGGCACAAATTCAAACGATCGCCGCATCGGGGCAGAAGGGATTGTTCGCGCTCTGCTGAACCGTGGGGCTATCGGGCTGGTAACTACTCACGATTTGGCGCTGGTCGACATTGGGGACGCACTGAATGGCCACCTGTGCAACGTCCATTTTCAGGAAGAGTTTGAAAACGGAAAGATGCATTTCGATTACAAGCTGCAGGAAGGCGTGGTCACGAAGAGCAATGGTTTGGCTCTAATGAGGTCAATTGGGCTGGATGTGTGAACGCTCCGTCGTCCAGATATCTCTCTTAAGATTTTCCAAATGCCTCCTTGTTTACGACATATGGCATTTTCGTGATATCGCCGCCGTAGTTGGCTTCGAGCACATCGATCAATCCCTGTATGCAACGTCCCGCCATGCCTTTGTCAGGATCAGTCGAAAGTCGCGTGATACGCGCGGCACTGGCGAAGTGCGGCATCAGGCGGCAGCGGTCGGCGATCGCGGGATCGCGAAGCGGCGAGTCGGCCGGCAGCGGCTCCTTTTCGTATACATCGAGCGCGGCGCCGGCGATCCAATTCTCGCGCAACGCCTTCGCCAACGCAGATTCGTCGATCACCGGCCCGCGCGAGTCGTTCACCAGAAATGCCGTCGGTTTCATCAGCCGCAAGGTCTGCTCATTGAACAGATGATAGGTTGGCGTCGTGCTTTCCCCCGGACGCAGCAACGGTACGTGCACGCTGACAAAATCGGCCTGGCGCAGGGCATCTTCGAATGCCACATACTTGATCCAGTTTTTTTCTTTGGAAATGCCGCGGGCGTGACGCAAGTCCATGTTCTCTTGAATGGCTTTGATGTAATCGTGGTTTTCATAAGCCGGGTCGTAGCACAACATATTCATATCGAAACCGGCGCACTTCTTGATCATAGCCAGGCCGATGCGCCCCGTGCCGATGATGGCGATGGTCTTGCCCGTCACCTCGTCGCCCAGAAACGGCAGGTAGGGATGCCAGTACCCCCACTGGTTGTCGCGCGTGAGGTGCTCGGCCGACCACATCTTTCGCGCCAGCATGCCGAGCATGAAGAAAGCAAACTCGGCGGTTGCTTCGGTCAGGACGTCCGCTGTGTTGGTGAAAGGAATTTTGTAGCGATTGGCGTCGGCGCGGTTGATGTTGTCGAACCCGACGGCATACTGCGCCACGACCCTCAATGTAGTCTTGCCCGCCTCGAAGACCTCAGCATTGATGGGATCCCGTAGAGTGGTGATCAAACCGTCGATACCAGAGCTAACCTTTTCGAGAATCAGACTCTTCGGCGGCGCCTCCGGCTGGGGATAGACCTCGACTTCGTATCCTCGCTGGCGCAGCAGGTTAATAGCTTCTCCAATGTCGCAGGTGGCAAAAACGCGGAATTTCTTATTCATGCGTTTCCTTGTGGGAAAGGATGTTGATGAACTGCCTAGGGTAGATTACTCGAACTTCCAGCGTGTAGTCTTTTCGACGAAGTACCTCTCCCACAGACCAAATGCTACGCGTGGGCGCACTGCGAAGACTGGTTCCTTCATCGAGAGAATGTCCTGCTTCATTCCCGACATGTCGAACTTGTACTTAAGCTCGTACTTGGGCAGGAACTTGCGACGCGCCGGCACATCGGCAATTTCGGCTGTGCCCTCGACGATGATGGCTTCGTGCGCGTGTTCCGTACACACTATGCAGTTGGAATTATGCGCCAGGTTGCGCGCTTTACGTGACTTGCTGCCGGTACTGAAGAGGAACCGTCGGTCTTGCCACAACCCCCAGACGACCATGGTGTGTGGCGAACCGTCAGGCTTGACGGTGGTGATCCAGTAGTTGTGCGATTTCTTCAGGCGCTGGTCGGCCCAACTCCACGGAAGCAGTCCCTTGTTGCCTTCGGGCAGACCGTAGCCCGGCATGTGCGGACGGCTCGACGTGGGCTTTCTTGCTCGCGCTGGAATCTTTTTCGCTGGCATGAAGTTAGTCAGGCCTGCACTCCGGCTTCAGAGATTTTTCCTGGTCCATTGATCGATGCGATCGAGGGCCTGCTGCAAGTTCTCCAGTGAATTGGCGACGCTGAAGCGCAGGTAGCCCTCGCCGAAGTCGCCGAACGCGGTGCCGGAAAGTGCTGCGACTCCAGCCTGCTCGAGGAGAGCGTCCGCGAGTGGCTTCGATTTCCAGCCCGTCTTGGTAATGTTGGGGAAAACGTAGAACGCGCCTTTGGGCATGCGGCAGGAAAAGCCCTTGATCTTATTCAACCCGGTGACGAAGACGTCACGACGGCGCTTGAATTCAGCGCACATGTGATCCACTGAACTCTGGTCGCCGCGCAGCACCTCGATGCCGGCCATCTGAGTAAAACTGGCGGTGCACGAATTGGAATTCGTCATCAGGCGCGTGATGTGCGCCGCCAGGTCCGGGCGCATTACGCCGTAGCCCATGCGCCAACCAGTCATGGCATAGGTCTTCGAGAAGCCATCGAGGAGAATGGTGCGCTCCTGCATACCCGGCACGGACATGATGGAGAAATGCTCGCCCTCGAAAAGCAGGCGGCTGTAGATTTCGTCGGACAACACCAGGATGTTGCGGTCGCCGATGACATTGGCAAGCTGTTCGACGTCTTTGCGTTCCATTACTCCGCCGGTAGGATTCTGCGGCGAGTTCAGAATGATGAGTTTGGTGCGGTCGGTAATGAGAGCTGCGAGTTCGCGGACATCGAGGGAGAAATCCCGTTCCTCACGCAGTTGGATGGGCACAGCCTGGCCACCAACATAGTGGATCATCGACTCATAAATCGGGAAGCCCGGATTGGGATAGATGACCTCATCTCCTTCATCAATTAAGGCCAGAATCGTGAAGAAAATGATTGGCTTACCTCCTGGTACAACTACTATTTCTTCAGGGGTAATCTTCACTTTGCGGGTTTGGCTTACGTAATCGGCGATGGTCTGGCGCAGCTCGGGCAAGCCAGCGGAGGGACCGTAGTGCGTCCAACCTTTGTGCAGCGCGTCCACGGCGGCTTCCACCACATTGGCGGGAGTATCGAAATCCGGTTCGCCGATCTCCAGATGAATGATGCTCTTACCTTGACGCTCCAACGCCCTCGCCTTGTTCAGAACTTCAAAAGCAGTTTCGGTGCCGAGGCGCGACATGCGGCGGGCCAAGTGCAGTTCGTGCTGCTGCGTAGTTTGTGACATATGACCTGACGCTCCTAAGAAGCCAAACGGCACATTATACGCCGGTGTTACATCGCGAAAGTACACCGGTGTACGTGAGGAAAGACCGTGGAGGACGCTGAAAAGAACAACAACTACTCTGAGACGCTGTGCTCTTCGTTCTGCGAACGGAGTACGCGGTCGACGGAGTAAGGAGCGCGGTGACGGGGTTCGTGGTAGTGGCGGACCTGCATCTCGCCGAGCAGGCCGATGGCGAGCAGGTTCAATCCGCCGAGCAGCAGGCCAAGAGACAACATCATCAGCGGACCGTGCGAAGCCATGACGGGAACGTGGCGCAGAAACTTTTCCACGCCGAGCCAAGCTACGACGGCGCTGCCGCCGAACAGGCTGAGCAGGCCGAAGGTTCCAAAGAAGTGCAGTGGGCGGGACAGATAGCGGAGCAGAAAGCGAATGGTAATGAGATCAAAGAAAACCCGGAAGGTGCGGGTAATGCCGTAGTGCGAAGCGCCACGCTCGCGGTTCACATTACGGATGGGCACTTCGCAGATGGAGGCGCCATACCACGAGGCTAGCGCCGGGATGAAACGATGCAACTCGCCATAGAGTGGCACCTGTTCGAGGATTTCGCGGCGATAGGCTTTGAAGGTGGTGCCGAAGTCGTGAATGTCAACGCCGCTGAGTTTGGCCATCAGCCAGTTCGCCATGCGGGAGGGGATGCGGCGCATCCAGAAATTATCCACGCGCACCTTGCGCCAGCCGCTGACGATATCGTAACCGGCCGCAATCTTTTCCAGAAACATTGGAATGTCGGCGGGATCGTGTTGCAGGTCGCCATCCATCGCGATGATGTACTCGCCGCGGGCGTGGTCGAAACCGGCGGCCAGTCCGGCGGTCTGGCCGAAGTTGCGGCGAAGCTTCACCACGGTGACGCGGCTATCGACAGCTGCGATCTCGCGCAGCATGGCGAAAGTGTGGTCGCTCGATCCGTCATCCACCAGCACAATTTCGAACGTCTCGCCAGCCGTCTCCATCACCGCTTTCAGGCGGTCGTAGAGGTCGGTAACGTTCTCCTGCTCATTATGCAGAGGGACGACGATGGAGTATTTCGGCACAGTCTTTTTATTATAGCCTGAACTACTCTACTCGGCCTCAAAATTTCTCCCGTCCAGATGACGAATTGACTTCACCGGAAGTCACCTATTGCGACAAACTTGAGCGCGGAACGGATGATCCTATTCTTTGAGTTTTAGCCGGGATTTGTTTTCTTCCAGAAACTTCTTTATATCCTCGGCCGCGCCTAGTAGGCGGTTCCACTGCTCATAGTAGAGCGTGACCGGGAAACGGCCCAATCCGTAGACGCTGACGCCGCCTTTTTCGCCTACCTTGAAGATCAGGTCGCCGCTGCGCTTCTTGGTCTCGACTTCTTTTTCCAACTGAGACAACCGGGCTTTCAGTTCTTCATAACTTGGTTCTGACATGCGTTTCCTCGCAATGAAAGTTTGATGTCCGCTTCTATAGTAACTTGCCCAGTTTTGTCTTGCGCGCCGGACAGCCTTCCGCTGGCAGTTGAATCTAGTCTCGCATGGGAAGGTCCTCGGCTTGTAAAGGAATGTAAAACCGGTGGTTCGCCCAGGGTTTGCCCCGGGATCAAGAGGCTGGCTGGTAGAATGAAAAAGTCGCCTCTACTGCAGAATATGTTCTTCTCAAGGAGAAATGCTTGTCGATGAAGTTCGCCTCCTGGTTATTTGTTGGTCTTGTGTTTGCCACTTCCCTTTCGATGATTGCGGCCGCCCAGCAAACGCCGCCGCCGGATGCAACAACTTCGCAAACGCAAGCCACTCCCGCCGGCACGCCCGGACAGCAGAATAGTCCTGAAGCTAAGGCGCAGGGCGCGCAGCAGTCTCCTGCAGATAAGGACAAGAGTGCGCAAAGCACGAGCGACCAAGGAAAAACTGATGGAAAATCGTCCGGAACATCGAATGACCGGCTTTTTCTAGCGCTGCCTAATTTCCTGACCCTGGAGAATGGCGGGAAAGTCCCGCCGCTTACGACCGGACAGAAATTCAAAGTCGTAGCCAGGGGTTCATTCGATAAGATCGAATTTCCGTGGTATGGAGTTCTGTCAGGCATCAGCCAAGCGGAAAACAGCGAACCTGGCTATGGTCAAGGCTGGGAAGGTTATGCAAAACGCTACGCATCAGCCTTTGCGGATGGGACCATCGAAAACTTCATGGTGGCTGCGGTTTTTCCGTCGCTTCTGCATCAGGATCCCCGATTTTTCCAGACCAGCGAAGGTGGGTTCGCGCATCGGGCTGGTTACGCGGTCAGCCGGATCTTTGTCACCCGGACCGATTCCGGCCGTTCACAATTCAACTACTCTGAAATTCTTGGCAGCGCCTTGTCGGCCGCAATCTCCACCAACACCTACCATCCCAGAGCCTTCATTACGACTCATTACGACCCGACCACGAACATGTTGATCTATGTTCACAATGCATCCGATCGCACTTTGCCGAACACCCTTAGCGTGTGGGGGACGCAGGTCGCGTACGACACAATTACGATCGTGATAAAAGAGTTCTGGCCGGATGTCCATCGCAAGATGGCGCACAAGAACAAGAGCGACGCGGCGCAGACTGGCAGTGGGAAGCCGTAAGCCGGTCGGCCAGTCTCCAAGGCACGACTGCACACTTAATCGCACGCATGAAGGCGCACCGTGATGCAAATCTCACGGCTTAAACGGTTTTCTTGCGGCAATCTTCACATACACCATAAATCTGAAAGGTATGACGGGTAGTGGCGTAATTGTGTCTGCGCCCGATTTCCTGCTCTAGCTGATCCACTTCTCGGGAAAAAAATTCCACCGAACTGCCACACTCGGTGCAGACCATATGGTGATGACTGCGCCGGTTGTACTGGTGTTCGTAGCGGGCGATGCCATCGTGGAATGCAACCTCGCTGGCCAATCCGCATTCAGACAGCAGCTTGAGGGTGCGGTAAACGGTGGTGTAGCCGATGCCGGAATCTTTCTTGTGTACAAGGCGATGCAATTCGTCGGTGGAGAGGTGGTCGCGGGTTTCCAGAAAGGTGTGCAGAATTGTGTCGCGCTGCGCCGTCTGCTTCAGGCCGACACGTTTGAGATGCCGGTGAAGGATCGCCTGGGCCTCGCGCACCATCTCGCGAGAAATGGAAGGCTGATCATCAATGCGTTTTTGCAACATGAAGAGTCAGGATAGCATCGGGCATCTTGAAAATGAAATTCATTTTCAGGAGCGACTGCGACTCATGCGGACGCTCCTCATTTGTGCCGCGTGCCCATCTCACCCTAGAATCGACTTACTCATGAGCACCCTTACGGCAACCGGCGTTCCTGCTTCCAGGCGTTCGACCGGACTGCGCATTTTCCTCTGGCTGCTGTTGATCCTCGTCTTGTTGGTTGCAGCCGCAGTCGCTTACGCCTACTTCATTGCGCGCTCTGCCCTGCCCCAGCTTGATGGAAGCATTAAGGTGAACGGTCTTTCGGCGGTTGTGAAGGTGACGCGGGACAGCCATGGCGTTCCGGCAATTGAGGCCGCGACTCTGGACGATTTATTTTTTGCTCAAGGCTACGTCACGGCGCAGGACCGTCTCTGGCAGATGGATGTTATGCGCCGCTTCGCGTCCGGGGAACTTTCTGAAATTCTGGGCGAGGACACGCTCAAGATTGATCGCGAGCAGCGCATTCTGGGACTGCGGGCAGCGGCCAGGAAGTCACTACAGATGGCGAGTCTCCGCGATCGTTCTTACTTCGATGCGTACGCGCGTGGAGTGAATGCATTCATTGAAGCGCATGCAAACAGCCTTCCGCTTGAGTTCCGCATTTTGAAGTATCGGCCGAAGCCGTGGCAGGCGGAAGATTCCATCGTCATCGCGAATCAGATGGTGAAGGACCTCAACTACTACACTTTTGGGGACACGATGGCGCGAGAGAAGATTCTAGCCAAACTCGGGCCCGAGCTGACCTCCGATCTGTATGTGAATCGCTCCTGGCACGATCGTCCGCCCACCGTGATGCGAGAAGACATCAACGATCAGGAGAATAAGGGTGATTCTGATGACGACGATGAAGACGATGACGGACCCGACAACTCGCTGACGCAGCAAAGAAGTGCCGCCGAGATTTGGGCACAGCACACCCCGGAAGCGGTGAACGGATCAAACGACTGGGTGGTCTCAGGAGCGCACACGGTCACGGGCAAGCCGCTGCTCTCAAATGACATGCATCTCGGACACCAGATGCCGAACCTGTGGTACGAAGCGCATCTTAAACTGGTCAATCAATCAGGCAACCAGCCGGGCAATCTGGATGTTGCAGGAGTGACTTTGCCCGGAATGCCCTACGTGATTGTCGGCAACAACCAGCGAATCGCCTGGGGATTCACCAATGTTGGGCCCACGGTGGCGGACGCATGTATCGAGAACTTCAACGCGCAGGGAGCCTACCAGGCTCCGCAAGGCTGGCAGCAGCCGGAACACCGCGCCGAGGTGATCCACGTCAAGGGCCAGCCGGATGTAACTGTCGACGTGAAGATCACGCGGCACGGGCCGATCATTACTGATCTGATTCCGGGTGAGACGCGACAGATTGCGCTTCGTTGGACGCTCTATGACGGCCTGCACATGCCGTTTTTCGATGTGGATAGCGCACAGAACTGGGAACAATTCCGCAAGGCGTTTTCGCAGCTCGATGCGCCAGGACAAAATGTTGTTTATGGCGACGTGGACGGCAACATCGGCTATCAGACGACCGGACGCGTTCCGATTCGCGCCGCCGGTGACGGCAGTCTTCCGGTCAGCGGGGCAGACGATGCTCACGAATGGACGGGCTACATTCCTTTCGACAAGCTGCCCAGCATCTACAATCCCGCTTCCGGAGTGATCGCGACGGCCAATGGCCGGATCACGCCGGATGGCTATCCCTTTCCCATCAGTGCGGAGTGGGAAGCGCCATGGCGCACAGCCCGCATTTTTCACGTGCTGGAATCGGGGCGAAAGTTTGCCGCCGCGGACATGCTTGCGCTGGAGAATGATGTTCACTCCGAAAACGACTTGTTCGCAGCTGAACGTTTTGTCTACGCGATCGACCATGCCTCAAAACCTTCGGCGCGGGCGAAACAAGCTGCGGATCTCATGCGCAACTGGGACGGGCGCATGCTCGCCTCTTCAACCGCAGCCACGATTGCCGTGCGCTCGGCTCGTGAGCTGACGCGCCTGCTGCTCGAGCCCCGCTTGGGACCTGCTCCCGAAGATCCGAAGCAGCAGGAAACTGCATTGAGTTGGAAGACCTACGATTGGGAGATGCGAACGGTGTGGTTGCAGAACGTTATGCTACATCAGCCCAAGCGCTGGCTGCCGGAAAAATATCCGAACTACGATGAACTGCTGACCGCCGCGGTGGACGCCGCAGTGAATAGTGCAGAAGCGCCAAAGGATTTGGCGGCTTGGCATTGGGGTGTCGTCAACGCAGTGGATATTGAGCATCCAGTGCTGGGAAAAATCCCCCTACTGCGGCGCTGGACTGCACCGGGGGTACAGGAGCAATCGGGCAGCGGCTACACGGTGAAAGCTGTCACCCGCCATCATGGGCCGTCAGAGCGGTTTACCGCGAATCTCGCGGACCTGGACCAATCAACCTTAAACACCGTGACCGGACAGGGCGGAAACTTCCTCAGTCCCTACTACATGGATCAGTGGAAGGCGTGGTACGAAGGCTCCACGTTCACGCTGGCTTTCACGTCTCAGGCTGTGAACGCTACCGGGGCACATCGGCTGCTGCTGGAACCTGCAAGATAGAGAACATCGCGCAGCATCAGAAAAAGTCGACAGCTTTCACGTCAATGACCCGGCCAGCGACGATGATGGTCCCGGTTTCAATATAAGTGTTGGGGAGTTCCAAACTATCGATGGTGGTGTCGTAGACGCGCAGGTTGCCGCCCTCAGCAACATACTCGATATAGCGAGTGCTGAAACTTTGCAGGCCGGTGACATCGCCATTATCGGGAGGGATGACCACCGCTCCGTTGGTGGTGTTGTAGATGGCGAGGCAGCCGCGCACTTCTCCCTGCACGTTATTCACGTTCCCGATATTGGTGCAGCCGTAAGAGCCGACGAAGAGTTGACCGTTGCTGCTCAAGTCGATGCGGTTGTGGTAGCCGTCGGTGATGGCAATTTCAGTTGCAGCGTTGTTGTAGTTCGGATCTTGCATCGTGGCCAGGTTGACGATATCGAGAAATCCGCAATACGTTGCGGCCGTCGGGGCAGCGCTCGGGATTGAGGTGCAGAGAGGCCCAGTCGGCGTGCCCAGCCCCGCTACATACAGCGTTGAACCGGAGAGAAAACCAACTGTGGCGCCGTTAACCAGAACCTTCGCACCGGCAGCGGGCGGTGTGGTGCTGAAATCCAGGATTTGTACGCTAGCCTGCATACCTCCACACTGAGCGCCACAATTCAGGATGTAGGCCGTACTGCCATCGCTGCTGTAAATCGCGTTGACGGGGCGGTCGAATCCAGGCACGGTGACCGTATCCGGAATGCCAGTGTTCAACAGAAAGGGCGAGACGACGGTCACGGAATTCGAGTCGTTGCTGAAAACCAGAAGCTGAGTTCCGCTCGGGTTCGACACGACTGTTTGCGCATTGGGCACGCCGAACGTATTGATGATGCCCCCGGAGGTGAGATTCATCTCTACCACTCCGCCCATGGGTTGGCCGATCAGTGGAGCCGTAGGAACTGCCGCGTAACCGGTGCTGGGCAGCGGTATGGCCAGGCTGGTGGTGAGTCCAGGAAGCGGTATACTCCCGGTTGAAGCTTCGGTCTTCGTATTGACCACATAAACCCTGTTGGCCGATGAATCAAAGGCCAGCAAAGTAGATCGATCCGGAGATATAGCCATGAGGCCAGGCGCGCCGCCGGCGGCAATTCCACCCCTTCCCAGCGTGTCGATCCAGCCATCAATGATTACGAGACCGGCACCCGCGGTGGGGCTTGAGACACTTTGAGAAGCGAGAACGCGGGTGGTGATTTTGCTGGGCGTGGAGCTGACACTCGATGCAGTGCCACAAGATACAAGACCGATGCTCGCAACTACGAGCGCGGCAGACAAAAGAGCGAATTTCTTCAAACGTCAGGCTCCTAACTGCAGGAAAACCAGAGATTTAAGTGCGAAATAGCGGATTATAGCAGAGCGCTGGAACTTGATCCTCATTCGCGTCCCTTCGGCTGAGGAAAACCCTGCCAATCTTGTTGCTTGGATGCAAGAAAGTGCGCTCATCCTGTATTCTGGTCCATATGGCGGGTGATTTTCTTGCACGGATCAAACAGTCTCCAGTTCTATGCGATGGCGCGATGGGAACGCTGCTTTATGCGAACGGCGTGTTCATCAACCGCTGCTACGACGAGTTGAATCTCTCCCAGCCTGACCTGATTCGAGCGATTCACCACGATTACCTCCAGGCCGGGGCTGAAATCGTTGAAACTAATACTTTCGGAGCCAATTCCTTCCGCCTCGCACGGCACAGTCTTGCGGACAAAGTGAAGGACATTAATCGGGCAGGAGCCCGCTTAGCGCGAGAAGCCGCCAAGAGCTTCGATGTTTGGGTGGCAGGATCGGTTGGCCCGCTGGGAACAAGAATCGAGCCTCTCGGAAAAACTTCGTTCGAAGAAGCTCGTCAGGCATTCCGCGAACAGATCGAGGCACTGGCCGAGGGCGGAGTCGATCTGCTGATGTTCGAAACCTTCGGATACCTGGAGGAAGTCCATCAGGCCATGCTGGCAGCCAGCGACGTGGGGACAAAATTGCCCTTGGTGGTGCAGGTCACGATTGACGAGGACGGCAACTGCCTGGATGGTTCCGATCCGGAGACTTTTGCGCCTCGTCTTGAGGATTGGGGCGCGGACGTAATCGGGTGTAACTGCAGCGTGGGTCCAGTGGCTATGCTGGATGCGATCGAACGCGTGCGAGCCGCCACTTCCCTGCCGCTTGCCGCGCAGCCGAACGCCGGCATTCCGCGTTCGGTGGAAGGCAGAAACATCTACCTGTGCTCTCCGGAGTACATGGCGAGTTATGCACGCAAGTTTGTTACGGCTGGCGCGCGCATCGTCGGAGGATGTTGCGGAACCACTCCCGACCATATCCGCGTGATGAAATCCGCCCTGCGAGTGGGCGAGGCCAGGGGCAAGGCGGGCTCAACCCATGTTGCAGGCGGCGGGGCCATACCCAAGGCGACGCCAGCACAGCCTTTGGAAGAACGATCACTTCTAGGGAGGAAGCTGGCCCGTGGGGAATTCGTCACGATGGTAGAGGTGGTTCCTCCTAAAGGGACCGACATACGCAAGGAGTTAGAAGGCTCACGATTCCTGAAGTCCGTCGGTGTCGATGCGGTTAACATCCCGGACAGTCCGCGAGCTTCGGCGCGCATGAGCAATCAGGCGCTTTCGTTACTGGTTCAGCGGGAAGCGGGGCTCGAGGCGATTCTGCATTACACTTGCCGCGACCGCAACGTGCTGTGCATCCAAAGCGACCTTCTGGGAGCGGCTGCGGTCGGAATCAAGAATCTAATCTGCATCACGGGCGATCCTCCGAAGATGGGAAACTATCCGGATGCGACGGCAGTATTTGATGTAGATGCCATCGGCTTGGTCAACATTGTTCATAACTTAAACCGGGGGCTGGACCTCGGTGGAAACCCGATCGGCGCCGGCACGGGCTTTGTGATCGGCGTGGGTGCGAATCCCGGTCTTACCGATCTGGATGAGGAGATCCGGCGGTTTGAGTTCAAAGTTGCAGCCGGAGCCGAATACGCGGTCACGCAGCCGGTTTTCGATATCCGCCTGCTGGAAAGCTTTCTGCGGCGCATTGAGCACTGCCGAATCCCCGTAGTGGCTGGGATCTGGCCGCTGGTCAGCGTGCGCAATGCGGAGTTCATGAAGAACGAGCTCCGGGTTTCGGTGCCGGACTCGATTGTGGAACGTATGGCACGGACTCAAACACCGGAGGCGGCAAGGGCGGAAGGCATTGCCATTGCCCGGGAGATGCTGCTTGCGGTTCGCCACACGGTGCAAGGAGCACAAATCAGCGCGCCGCAGGGACGTTACAGCTCGGCAGTCGATGTGCTCGAAGCTCTTGGAACGAACGCTCCCGCGGCCGATTAGAATTCCCTTTGTGGAGAAAACGGACTCACTTTCACCAACTTTTTACAAAAAAAGACTGGACACTTCGCGCAGATAGTAGCATCAATACAGAAAGGAGCAAAACCCCGATTGGCCAAATTTGAAGAGTGCCTCCAGCGGCTGGAAAAGATTGTTCAGGAACTGGAAAAGGGAGACGTGCCCTTGGAAAAGTCTCTCACCCTCTTCGAAGAAGGCATGCATCTTTCCTCAACCTGCCGGAAGGAACTAGAGCAGGCTGAGGGTAAGGTAGAGATCTTGCTGAAGAAGAACGGGAAGCTCCAAGCTGAGCCGTTTGAGCCCTTGACGGAAAAAGAGCCTGCCCGCAGGTAGGGGGCGAGTCCGTCGCGGTGCTTGTTAGTCGTAATGTCTGTGGAGTAGTGGTTTTGAACCCTTCCCCGCAGCCCTAGTCCGCTGTAGCTGACGGTTGTAAGTCAGGAGGATCTATGGGCTTCAGTGTGGTCGTTCTCGAAAGTGATCCTAGGGTCGCCCAGTCTCTGGCTGGTGGGCTTTCTTCTCACTTCCATTCAGTTCACTTGACGCGTTCCGGGAATGAACTCCGCGAGCGCGTTGCCAAGCACCGGCCGGTCGCGGTGATTCTGGATATGGAATACTCTCGTCTGACCGACGTGCGGAGCTTGCACAACGATTTTCCCTCGTTGCAGATTGTCTGCACCTATCGCATCCCAGATGACGAATTGTGGATTGCCGCCATGCAGGCGGGTGCCAGCGACGTGTGCCCGGCCGATGACGTACGAAATGTACTGACTTCGGTCCTGCGGAGCGTGGCAATCGCGCAGAACACCGCAGCGTAAGGTCAATCTGTGTCTTGGAAGCAGCGAGGACACCCAAAGGCGTCCTCGCTTTTTCAGCTTCAGCGGCCGCCTTGCTATACTCACTGCTCAATGCTGCAAGAGACTCTCGAACAAGGGCAGACGCTGACAGACGCGGCTCTGGACCGGCTGATTCCGCTGGAAACCCAACATCCAGTCTCCATCCACCAGGCGATGCGCCACAGTGTGTTCGCAGGTGGCAAGCGGCTGCGGCCGGTGCTGTGCATGGAGGCCGGCCGCATGGTCGCGGGAACGTTGCCCACAAAGATCGAGGAATTGGGTGCGGCTCTGGAGATGCTGCACACCTACTCGCTGATCCACGACGATCTTCCGGCGCTCGACAACGACGATCTGCGGCGAGGCCGTCCGACTTGCCACAAAGTGTTCGGAGAGGCTCTCGCAATTCTGGCGGGAGACGCGCTGCAGACGCAGGCTTATGAGGTTCTGGCGCGGCTGGAGTGTCCGGCGGAAGCGCGTGTGCGGATCATCGAAGAGATCGCGCGCGGTACAGGCACGCTGGATGGCATGATCGGCGGCCAAGTGGTGGATCTGGAAGCCGAACAGACGAAGCCCACAGCGGAGATGCTGGAGTATATCCACCGCGCGAAGACCGCCGCACTCATCACTGCTAGCTTGGTAAGTGGTGGAATTTACGCCGGAGCAAAAGACAGCGAAGTTAAGAAGCTGCGGGCGTTTGGGCAGTCGATTGGTTTGGCGTTTCAGATTGTGGACGATGTGCTCGACGTGACCCAAACCTCCGAGCAGCTTGGCAAAACCGCCGGCAAAGATACCGCCGCACAAAAAGCGACCTACCCGGCGCTGTTCGGGATTGAAGAGTCCGTGCGCAAGGCGGATTCGCTGGTAAGTGCAGCGTTTTCGGAGTTGGAGAGTTTCGGGGCGCGGGCGGAAACGCTGAAGGAGTTGGCGCGGTATTTGGTGGAGCGAAAGAAGTAGAAGCAGTTTAATCTCGAATAAGACAATCAACCAATATGTCCCCAACTTCCCTCGACATTCTCGCTATCGCCGCGCACCGCGACGATGTGGAGCAGACCTGCGGCGGCACGCTGTTGAAAGCGGCGCAACGCGGGCAGCGAACGGGCATACTCGATCTGACGCGAGGCGAAATGGGCACGCGCGGCACGGCGGAAGATCGTGCGCGAGAGGCGGCAGACGCAGCAAGAATTCTCGGCGTAGGCTGGCGGCGGGCACTAGACATTCCAGATGGCCGAGTCGAAAATACCTGGGAGAATCGGCTGAAGGTGGCGAACGTGATCCGCGAGACTCGGCCACGCGTGGTGATTCTGCCTTACTGGAAGGGACGACATCCGGACCACTACACTACGTCCGTGCTGGGATATGAGGCTTGCTTTCTGGCGGGACTGGCGAGGCTTGATCCGCAGGAAGCACTCAGCATTCAGCACTCAGCATTCAGCCCGCAGAATGCCGGCGCTACAAAACTCGCCCCGCATCGTCCGTTCAAAATCATCTACGCCACGCTTTACTACGACATACGTCCGACATTTGTAGTCGACATCAACCAGCAGTTCGAGCAGAAGTTCGCCTCCATTCTGGCTTACAAGTCGCAGTTCAGCGACCAGGAGGCTGGCAAAGACCTCTTTCCTGCTCACGATGAGATTCGCACGCGGGTGGACGCGATGGCGCGGTATTACGGCATGCTGGGCGGCGTGACCTACGCAGAGCCCTTTCTGCAGAAAGAAGTCGGGCTGGTGGAAGATCTGCTGGCGATTCCCGTTAAGTCGATCTGATCTTCACTTCTTCAACGCAACCGCAATCCCGTCGCGGATCGGCAGGATCGTAGTAAAGAAATCCGGGGAACTATAAAGTAAGCGGTTGAACTCGAGGATGGCCTTGGTGCTTGGTTCCTTAGGATTCTTCTCCGTGACCCTACCGCTCCACAGAACATTGTCGGTGATAAAGAGTCCGCCCTTTCGCAGGCGTGGCGAAACTAGACGCAGCACGCGCGGGTAGTCTTCTTTATCGACATCGTTAAAGATGATGTCGTATTGCTGCTTCTGCTCGGAGAGGAATTCCAGCGCATCCCCTGTGTGGACGGTGATGCGATTTGAAACACCCGCGCGACCGAAGTAACCACGGGCTCGCTCGGCATTCTTTGGATCTCCGTCCGTGTAGATGACCCGCCCTTTTTCGCCGACCGCCTGCGCCCACCAGACGGTTGAATATCCAATGGCTGAACCCAATTCGAAAACTGTCTTGGCATCGATCATCAGGGCGAGTTGTTGCAGCACACGCGCCACGGCGGGCCCAACAATGGGGACATCATGTTTGCTGGCATAGTCTTCCATCTCCGCCAGAACTTCATCGCGCTTGGGGAGCATGGAGTACAGATAGTCATCAACCGGGCCAGCCGTGGCGAAGTTATAATGCCGCCAATTGGGTTTGTTTTCTTTTTTCAGCTTGTTTGCAACCACATGTCCCCCTTCGGAGTTACAGATCGCAGTGATCGTTCTCAATCGCCTTTAATCTTTAAGTCTTCTCTCAATTACTGATGGTCACGCCGGGCTTCATGGCGACGATTTCGACGCCCGGAACCAGTTTCTGCAGGGCGCCCGGAGTTCCCGTCAATACCGGGAATGTGCCAAAGTGCATGGGAATCACCGTTTTCGGCTTGAGCAGGTTGCAGGCGTACGCAGCCTCGCGCGGGCCCATAGTGAAGTGGTCGCCGATGGGAAGCATCACGATTTCAGGTGCGTACAGGTCGCGAATGATTGCCATGTCGCCAAAAACATTGGTGTCGCCGGCATGGTAAATCTTGACCCCATTCTCGAATTCGATGACAAAACCGCAAGCCTCGCCGCCATAGATAAGCTGGTCGCCGTCCTGGATGCCGCAGGAATGATCGGCGTGCACCATGGTGACTTTGATATCGCCGATGGTCTGCGTACCACCTTTGTTCATCATGGCGATTTTCTTGGCGCCTTTTTTCTCCAGCCATCCGCATAATTCTGGAATGCCGACGACCTGAGGGTTGTGCTGTTTGATGACCTCGACCGCGTCCCCAATGTGGTCGCCGTGACCGTGGGTACACAAAAGAATATCTACGTTCTTCACTTTTTTTTCGGACTGTGGGCACATCGGGTTGTTCATGATCCAAGGATCGATAATAACGGTCTGGCCGCCGGGGGTTAGGATGCGAAATGTCGCGTGGCCAAGCCAGGTGAGTTGAACGCCTCTGAGATTCATAAATAAAAGCTCCAAATGGTCGATCTGTCTTTCACTGCTGATTACGAAGCCATCTAATTACGCGCTATTGCGAAATTGTCCGGCTACATATTCGGCAACGCGAAGCCGTCCAACAAGAGTGACGAACTTTAGTTTAATATGAAACGCCATGACAGAACTGAAGGTGCTGATTTCGCGGGAAGAGATATCGAAACGAGTTGCGGAACTAGGTGCGGAGATCACACGTGACTTCGCGGGCCAGCCGGTGATCTTTGTCGCCGTGCTGAAGGGCTCCGCGATTTTTCTGGCCGATCTGGCGCGGCAGGTAAATCTCGACGCGACATTTGATTTCATCGGGGTCTCCAGTTACGGGAACCGTCCCAGCCCCACGCAGGAACTCAAGAGCGGGTGGGATTCCACGGGTGAGGTGAAGCTGACAAAGGACGTAGATCAGTCCATGAAGGATAAGAATGTAATTGTAGTGGAGGATATTCTGGATACGGGATTGACGCTCACGGTCCTGAAGAAACTGTTGATGGCGCACCAGCCTCGGACGCTCAAGATAGCGGCCCTGTTGGACAAACCCTCGCGCCGGAAACTGCCTCTGCAAGGCGACTACGTAGGCTTCACTATTCCGGATGAATTCGTCGTGGGCTACGGGCTCGATTATGCCGAGCGATACCGCAACCTGGCCGATGTCTGCATCGTGCCGCGAGAGTAAGAAATAGTCCCGAGTAGCGAGCGCCGAGAGCGTTCCACTGATTTACGTTGCAGGGCGCTTGCCCGGTACCCGGTACTTAAAGCACGACTGCTATCATAGAAAAGACAAATGGGATCCGTTCTAAGCAAACCTGGAAGCAATCTTCCTATTGAGCCGCTGTTGCTGGAGGTAGCCGACGTACTGGCAACGTCGCTCGATCTGGACACGACCCTGCGCCGGGTCGCAGAGGTCGTGCGCAAAGTTATTGACTACGAAATCTTCGCCATCCTTCTCCTGAACGAGAAGACCCAGGAGTTGCGCTTTCGATTTCAGGTAGGATATCCGCCGGAATTTGCCGAGCGCGCCCGCGTCAAGGTGGGCGAGGGAGTGACCGGACAAGCAGCACAGTTGCGCCAGGCTGTCCTGGTGGATGATGTAACGCTGGACTCCAGGTACATCGCAGCCATCCCCAACGTGCGTTCGGAATTGGCCGTACCCCTCATCACCAAGAACCGAGTCATTGGCGTGATTGATCTCGAAGGCCGGAACCCGGGCTATTTCAAAGAAGAGCACAGCCGCCTGCTGACGCTGGTGGCTTCGCGCATCGCGGGCGGGATTGAAAACGCACAGCTTTATACGCGTACGACGCGACAGGCCCGCATCCTGGTGCTGCTTAATGAAATTGCACGCGAGTTGTCGTCGATTCTGAATTTGGACGAACTGTTGAGCCGGGTTGCGGAACTGCTGCGGAAGCTGATTGACTACCAGATGTTCAGCATTTTGTTGCTGGATGCTTCCGGCGAGAAGCTGCAACATCGTTTCTCTCTGCGCTTCCACGAAAATATCCACCTCAAGCACGAGGTCCCGTTGGGACGGGGCATCGTGGGTCACGCAGCGCAGAGCAAACAAGCGATATTGGTGCCCGACGTCAGCAAAGATCCCCGCTACATTGAGGCCAACCCGGAAACGCGCTCTGAATTAGCCGTGCCGCTGATCTACAAAGACAAAGTGATCGGAGTGCTCGATCTGGAACACACGCGCCGCGGTTTTTTCACTGATGACCACAAGCGCACCATGATGACCCTGGCGGCGCAAGTGGCAATCGCGATTGAAAACGCTCGTTTGTACGAGGAGATCGCGCGGCAGGAGCGGCGACTGGAGCGGGATCTTGCGCTGGCTCGGGAATTGCAAATGCGGCTGCTTCCACAGACGCTCCCCAAGCAGGCACATCTGGAGTTAGCCGCGAAGTTTGTTCCCGCGCGAGCCATTGGAGGAGATTTATACGACTTCATTCCCTATTCGCTTTCGCGGCTCGGAATTGTGATTGGCGACGTCAGCGGAAAAGGCGCGCCGGCCGCAATCTACGCCGCTCTGGTTAGTGGAATCTTACGCTCGCACGCGCCCATAGAGCCCGGGCCCGCCGAGATGCTCAAAGCAGTGAACATGTCCTTGGCGGAGCGGCGCATCGAAGCGCAATTCGTTTCACTCATCTATGCGGTCTGGGACGATCAGCACCGGATCCTCACCGTGGCCAACTCGGGATTGCCGCGTCCCATTCACGTACACGACGGGAAGAACCATGTGATCGACGCAACGGGTTTGCCGTTGGGACTTTTCGACGATGCGGATTACGACGAGTTCCGATTCCGCATGAAACCTGGCGACATGTTTGTGTTCTTCAGCGACGGTATTCTCGACGCACGTAACCGCAAAGGAGAAATGTTTGGCCGGGGGCGGGTGGAGCAGGTCGTTGCAGAGTGTAAGGGCCGAACGGCGGACTGCGTTGTGGACTCGCTGTTTAAAGCCGCGGCCGAGCATTCCGCCGGCGTCGAGGCCTTCGACGATCAAACCGTGGTAGCGATTAAGGTCAAGGATGGGGCCACACCCGGGTCCTCCAAACGTAAATGAAGCGGCGCAGCGAATTTGCGGGAATAGAGCGTCCCCCGGGATTTATCCTTCACGAGCACCGGAAGGGCATTCTGCGCGGTAGCGCGGATTTCGTCCTGCACTGTGATGATCTTCCTCTACCCAAGCTGGCACAGCGCTATGGAACGCCTCTTTACGTTTATTCGGCGACGGGGATTCGTGACCGGTTGACAGCCTTTGAGAACGCGTTTCGCGACACTCCTCATACCATCTGCTATTCCGTCAAAGCAAATTCCAACGTGAACATTCTGCGTCTGCTGGCGCGGCAGGGATGCGGATTTGACGTAGTTTCCGGCGGCGAACTGGAGCGGGTTCTAACCGCCGACCGCCGCGCGGCTAAGAGGGTCGTGTTTTCCGGTGTGGGAAAGTCTCGCGACGAGATGACGGCGGCGCTGAAAGCTGGGATCCTGCTGTTCAATGTGGAGAGCGAATCGGAACTGTGGGTTTTGGCAGAGTGTGCAACACGATTGCGCGTGGTCGCGAGCGTAGCTCTTCGCGTAAACCCTGATGTGGCCGCCGATACGCATCCTTACATCTCTACTGGTTTGCGCAAGCATAAATTCGGGGTGCCGATCAGCAGTGCGCGCGAGCTCTACGCCAAGGCCAGTGGAGCGCGACACCTGAGAGTTGCGGGAGTCAGCGTTCATATCGGGTCGCAGATCACCGACGTTGCGCCCTTCGGAGACGCTGTAAAGCGAGTCGCTGATCTGGTTTGCGCCTTGCGCTCCGACGGGCACAAGATTGGCTATGTTGATACCGGCGGTGGACTTGGCATTGACTATGAAGAGCAGGGCTTGGAGTTTGCCGACTATGTTGCGAGATATGCACGGGCAGTGACCGATCCTTTGCGCAGTCTGAATGTGCATCTATTGCTTGAACCGGGACGGTCGATTGTGGGACCGGCTGGGGTGTTGCTCACCTCTGTACTTTACAAAAAAGAAAACGATGGCAAGCGCTTTCTTGTAGTCGATGCAGCCATGAACGATTTGATCCGGCCCGCGCTCTATGGCGCCTATCACGAGATCGTTCCGGTGGTGCAAGGCAAGGACGCGTCAGCCAAGAAAGAGGTTGTCGACGTAGTGGGGCCGGTGTGCGAGTCCGGCGACTTTTTCGCGCGGGATCGGGAGATATCTAAAATGGAAGAGGGCGACTTGCTTGCGGTTCTAGATACCGGAGCTTATGGAATGGCGTTGGCCTCGAATTACAATACACGTCCGCGGCCTGCGGAAGTGTTGGTGAGTAGAAAATCTGCCAAAATCATCCGGCGGAGAGAAAAAGTGCGCGAACTGTATTCCGCGGAGTTGTAACTAGAACAGTCCGTTCGCAACCCGGGCTTGTATATCTCTTATCTTTCTCCCCACTTCAGCTTCGTGCGCAGCACATGGAAAAAATCCGTGTCAGTGCGAAACAGGCTGACTTTGTGCTCGGATCGACGGCACTGGACTCGATCTCCGTCCCGTAAATCAAGGCCGGGCTGGCCGTCCAGGCTGAGATACGCTACTTCCTCGCTGCGCAGCAGAATTTCGACCACAGCCGAATCCGGCACAACCAATGGGCGGTGCGTGAGTGAATGCGGCGCCACCGGAGTAATCACAAAGGCATTGACCGTCGGCATGAGCACAGGACCACCAGCAGACAGAGAATACGCGGTCGAACCTGTAGGCGTCGCTATGATCATTCCGTCGGCCCGGTAGCTGGAGACGAATACCTTATCGACGAAGAGGTCATAATGATTGAGGCGAGCCAGGGCCGTCTTGTTCACCACGGCATCGTTGAAAACCGTGTAGCTTCCCAGGATCTGATCGCCGCGCAGTAAATCACACTGGATTAGAGAACGGTGCTCCACGGCGGCACGTCCCCGCACGATCGCGTCGAGCATGGAGAAGAGAGAGGAAAGCGGCACGTCCGTGAGAAAGCCGAGCGAACCCAGATTGACTCCCAGCAGCGGCACATCGATCGCGGCCGTGCCCCGAACCGCAGACAACAAAGTACCATCGCCGCCGAGCACGACGACCAGATCCAAAGAGCGCGAAGACATCTGGGAGCGCGGTACTTCTTCCTGGCCGTTGGAGTACTTGGCCGTCTCCGGGTCGACGATGACCTGGTAGCCATGCACTTGAAGCCAGGTCAGCAGCTCGGGAACGGTTCGGGCTACCTCCGGTCGCGCTGGGCGAGAGATGATGGCCGCGACTTTCTTTGAAGATGATAAGGACGAACTTTCCATGTTGAAGGACGGAAAGGAAGATTGTACAGAATTCGGGGGAAAAACTTTACCCCAGGCGCAGAGAGGTGCATAGGATTAGAAAACTGCCCAGAGAAGGAATTCGCGGTTCCCTTCCGCGCCGAGGATGGGCGATTCGATGACCTCTGTGCGAGAGCAGGCGAGGTCCAGCAAGGATTGCTTCACCTTCTCGACTGCGCCCAACTGAGCGGCTTCGTCGCGCACAATACCTCCTTTCCCGACGAATTCTCTTCCCGCCTCGAATTGAGGCTTAACGAGGACGATCACCTGGCGGCCACGGCGCTCATCGCCCGAAGGTGGAAAAGCGGCGTTTACAACCGCAGGTAGAACCAAGGTCGCGGAAATAAACGCCACGTCGATCACAATAAGGTCTGTCCTCTCACCGATGACTTCGCTGGTTACATAACGGGCGTTGACCTTCTCCAGCAATCGAACGCGGGGATCTTGGCGCAATTTGAAATCCATCTGCCCGTAGCCGGTGTCAATCGCGATTACACGAGCCGCACCATGCTGCAGCAGGCAATCGGTGAAGCCGCCGGTGGAGGCTCCGACATCCAGACAGAGCTTGCTCATGACGTCGATATGCCAGTGTTCAAGCGCGCGCTCAAGCTTGAGGCCGCCACGGCTGACATACTTCAGATCTTCGCCGAGCAGCCGAATCGCGGCGTCCTCTGCGACTTGCGCACCAGACTTGTCGAACTTCTGCTCGTTGACCAGTACTTTCCCCGCGAGAATCAGGGCCTGCGCCCGTTCTCGCGAGGCAGCCAGCCCGCGATCGAGGAGAAGTTTGTCGAGTCTGAGTTTCAAAGTTGGCTCGTATAAGACTTTTAGCGGCGACGTTTCTTGTTTTTCAGTCGCACCACGAAAGTGCCAGCCCTCGCTCCGGTGCAAAGTGCTGAAGCATCTCTCGTTGAATCACTTACAAGGATACAGTCGCGCTTTTCCACAGAATTTTCCACGGTTGTGTTGAAAACTTCTTGCGCGATAGCCGCACTTGCCGCAGAAAAAACAAAAGCCGCCCAAAAGGGGCGGCCCAAAGTGAATTTCTCGCTGCTCAACTAGCCGGCCACTTCTTCCAGCAACTTCTCGTCAATGTCGAAGTTGGAGTGCACGTTCTGCACGTCATCCTGATCTTCGAGCGCTTCCATCAAACGAATCATGGTGTTGGCAGCCTGACCTTCCAGCTTAATGTAGTTCTGAGGAATCATTGCAACGCTTGACGATGCGGGCTCAATCCCTGCTTTCTTCACGGCTTCCAGCACGGTTTCGTAAGCGGAGGGCTCGGTCAGGATCTCCCAATTCTCGCCATCGTCGTTCAGATCTTCGCCACCAGCTTCGAGAACGATATTCATCAGGTCGTCCTCTTTCGCGGCACTCTTCGGGATGACGATGTCACCCTTCTTATGGAACATCCAGGAGACCGCTCCGGCTTCGGCCATGTTACCGCCATTCTTGCCAAAACAATGCCGAATTTCGCTGACGGTACGATTGCGATTGTCGGTGTTAATTTCGAGCAGCACCGCCGCGCCGCCCGGGCCATAGCCCTCGAGAGAGAACTCCTCGTAAGTAGCCCCAGGCAGTTCTCCAGTGCCGCGCTGAATGGCCCGCTTGATGTTATCGGCGGGCATGTTCTCCGCTTTGGCAGCGACGATGGCACCACGGAGACGCGGGTTGGAGTCAGGATCGCCGCCGCCGTTCTTTGCGGCAATGCTGATTTCCTTGATGAGACGGGTAAAAATCTTGCCGCGCTTGGCGTCGAGCGCGCCCTTCTTGTGCTTGATTGTGGCCCATTTTGAATGGCCGGACATGGCTAGACCTCTATCCGATAATTTCGTTTGATCGCGGGATTCGCCCGTAGAAAGATCACAGACTGCCTCGTTAGTACGCAGGCGAAGACAGATTATAACATGACACCCAATTTCGCTAATTGCGCTTACCCCCAAATGTCGGACAAGCGGGCTGGGATGAGCCCGATCTGGGGAGGCAGACCGGCCCAATTAGGTTATTGACTGCAATGACAAGCGCCCCTAACATGCCAGCGGGGCGTGGTTGCACATGAATGGCCGAGTCATAGGTCACTATCGAGTCATCGAGAAAATCGGCGCTGGAGCTATGGGCGAGGTTTTCCGGGCGCTGGACGAAAGGTTGGGGCGCGATGTCGCTCTCAAGCTGATCCGTCCGTCCTCCAGCGACAACCCCGATCATCTCCGCCGTTTTGAATTGGAAGCTCGGGCTGCGGCTGCCTTAAATCATCCCAACATTGTCGCCATTTATGACGTCGGCCTTGACGCCGGATATCCCTATATCGTTTGCGAATTGCTCGAAGGCAAGACGCTGCGTAAACGACTCTCAGAAGGAGCGCTGCCCGTTCGCTTGGCCGTCGAATACTCTCTGCAAATCGTGCAAGGTCTCATCGCGGCCCACGATCACCGCATCATTCACCGTGACCTCAAGCCGGAAAACCTGTTTGTGACCACCGATGGCCGGGTGAAGATTCTCGACTTCGGAGTGGCAAAGCTGCAATCTGCGCCGGGAGAATCCGAGCGCTCCGTGGAAGACTTGACCACCATAACCAAAAGTGGAGCGGTGGTCGGTACCGTCGCTTATATGTCGCCCGAGCAACTGCGCGGCAAGACGGTGGACCATCGCAGCGACATCTTCAGTGTCGGCGCAATTGTTTACGAAATGCTGGCCGGACGGCGGCCTTTTCGCGGCGAGACCGAGGTCGATACGATTACTGCTGTCCTTCGGGAAGATCCTCCCGAGATCGCTATGGAGCAGGCCGGCATCCCCGTACCGTTCCGGCAAATCGTTCGCCATTGTCTGGAGAAAGAGCCCGAGCAGCGTTTTCAGTCGGCGCGCGATCTGGCGTTCGCACTGGAAACTCTTTCAGACACTTCCAGCGGACGGGCAACGCGCCTCGGCAAGCCTAAGTTGCAAGCGAAGGTTCTGCCCTGGGCCGTAGCGGGAGCGCTCCTGGTTGCGACACTTCTTGTCGCAGGCAAACTGGCGCAGCAGAAGACGATGCTTCCCGTCTACCGCCGCCTGACCTTTGACGAGGGTACGGTCTATGCGGCGCGCTTTGCCCCTGACTTTCGCTCGGTCGTCTACGGTGCTGCATGGAACGGCAAACCGCTGCAGCTGTTCTCCACGGTCGGGGACTCTGTTTCGACTCAACCACTCAACGTCACGGATGCAAACTTGCTCGCGATTTCCAAGACTGGCGAACTGGCACTGGTACTTCACGGTGCACACATGTCGCATCTTAAAATTGAAAACGGCACACTGGCCCGCGCGCCCCTCGCCGGTGGTTCTCCGAGAGAGATTCTTGAAAACGTCACCTGGGCGGATTGGGGAGCGACCGGCGATCTGGCGGTCGTCCACCATGCTGACGGACGCGACCGGATTGAGTACCCAATCGGTCACGTCTTGTACCAAAGCGACGGGTGGATCAGCCACATCCGGCTCTCTCCACAAGCCGATAAGGTTGCTTTTATAGACCATCCATCGCTGTGGGATGATCGCGGATCTGTCTACGTTATGAATATTGCAGGAGACCTCAAGACATCGTCTCGCGAGTGGGATTCAGCAGACGGCCTGGCTTGGAGTTCCGACGGAAAAGAGGTCTGGTTTACGGCAGCCGAAAATGGCTATACTCGCGCCTTGCTGGCGGTAAATGCCGCGGGAGATATTCGGACCGTTTTGAGGATTCCAGCGGGAATCACTTTACAGGACATAGCACCGGATGGCCGAGTTCTGGTGAGCCTTGATGCCGAACGTCTTGTTATGGCAACTTCCGAGCAAAAAGGCAGTGCGGTCGATATTTCTTCGCACGATTGGGATATTGCAAAAGATATCTCGCGGGACGGCCAGTCCGTGTTGTTCGAGGATGCAAGCGAGGCCGCCCCTCTCAACTACTCGGTGGACATTCGTAAGATCGACGGTACTCCGCCCGTTGAACTGGGTGAAGGGAGTGCAGGCGGGTTATCGCCGGACGGCAAATGGGCGATCTCCATTGTCCCCGGCAGCCCGGGACGCGTGATGCTGCTTCCCATCGGCCCGGGCCAACCTCGTATGATCCCCGTTAACGGACTGGAGCGCATCCTCAACGGTAATTCTCGCTTTCTGGCAGACGAGAAAACAATCACTATCAATGGCAACCAGCCCGGCCATGGAGTACGCTGCTATCTCGTGACCGTAGATGGAGGAAAACTAACCCCGATCACGCCGGAAGGGATTCCCGGCGGATTAGTCTCGCCCGATGGCAAGTATATGGTTCGGGCCAACGAAGCTGGCGAGGTCGCAGTCTACCCTATTGGCGGAGGATCCCCCCATCGCATCACAAATCTCGAATCAGAGTTTGTTCCCATCCAGTGGTCAGAAGACGACGCTTCCGTCTATGGTTATCGTCCCGGCCAGGTTCCAACCAAGGTGTACCGGGTCCGCTTAGCGACCGGCGAAGAAACTGTCATCCAGGAGCTGCGGCCCGAAACACTCAAGGGTGTGGTTTCGATCGCTCCGGTGGTCGTGACCCGCGATGGCTCGCGGTTTGCATATAGCTACTATCAAGTCTTCTCTGTGCTGTACGTGATTTCGGGCTTGCGTTAGCACAACGGTATTGCCTAACTGAGCGGCCCGGAAAAATCTGCGGGCACGTAATGGAAGAAAATGGAAGTCGAAGTATGTCCGGCATCAAGAACATCGCGGTAATGTGGCACGCTCGTTCCCCGGTAGACTAAGCCGTCGCCAAGCGCCTGATAAACCGTCGCGGTCCCTTCGGCGGTATCGAGACGAATCGGCCATGAAGTTGCCAGCTCCGGTTCGGGAGAGAAATCTAAACACAACGTAACGCTGAATTCGCACTGTTGCCGGTCGGTATGCTTTTTCAGTTCGGCACCGCTCAAATATGACGCCAGATAAACATAAGACGGCTTGATTGCTTCGCCAGCGATGGCGCTGACCGCATTCGCAATCTGGTGGTGAAAAAAGCGCGCCACCTTCTCATTATGGACCACGTATCTCCGCGGGCTCTGCTCGTCGCCAAGCCTGATTATTCCCCGCCGGATGGCATGCCGATAGTAGCGACGCAAAGCGGCAAGATTGAACGGGTGAATCAAGTTGCCGAGCGGCACAAAGCCTTGCTCTCGAAACACCTGAGCGCGTTTCTTGACGACTTCAGACCACTCCGCAAGACGCCGTTCGGCGTAGCCCGCTGGCGTCAAGATACCGGCCTCCGCCAACAAGAACAGCATTTCGTGCGGGAGTGAAGCGGGCACGGGTTCGCCCGGCCGCAGGTGCCGAACAACGGCTTCGAGCCGGGGCCCCAGCCAGAACGGATGCAGCGATCCGGCAGCTGAATCTCGCACCCAAACTATCGTGCCTTGCAAGTTGAAACCTTCCAGCAAGTCGCGATGCGCTTCCAGTTCTGTCGGCACGCGACCGGGAGGCAGCACCACGCATTGAGGGTTGAGGAATAGCGGCTGAGACAGATCATGTCTCCGCTGTTGTGAATCGAGAATGCGCCGCGGAATCAGGTGGAGAGGCAACTCGTCAAGCAGACAATGGAATTGCGCGGCGGGCAGCGTCGCGGTGTGCGTTTGCCGCGACGCTGCCCCCATGAGGCCTGCAATCCATTCAAGCCACGCCGTGTCTTTTACTTGTGAAGCCATCCGTTTAAGGTGAAGCGGCTGTCAGCGAATGCTCGGGATGGGCATTCTACTGGAGTTATCTCGTGCAGCACCGAGGACAGGAAAAGCACGATTTGGTTCTGCTGCGGCACGATCGTCTGGTAACCACCAGTGCTGAAAGGCTGCTCACCTTTTCCGCGCGAGTCATGGAGGCGTAATTCTCCGCCCTCGAACCGGCGCGGTTCGCGATGAAAAAAGTAGACGAAGGTCATCCGGCGGGACGCGACCCTCTCTTGCGTGTCATCGCAGTGCGCACGGAAGAAATCCCCGTCATTGCTGGCCGTGATCTGCACCTCCGTGTGACTGACCGGAAGCTCTTCTATCCCTAGTTGCTCCAGCACTCTTGGCAGAACACCCCGAATCCGCTCCAGGATAACTTCCTCATGCGGCCCCATGTTCATCAGGACTTTCGAACGACGATGGCTGTAATCGGTGACGCCTGGGTCTCCACTGGGAGAAATCACTTCGCTGCCGCGAAAGTCTGCCTCACGCTGCAGCGTGTATTGGATAAGTTCGTCCAGCTCTTGTGGGGCCAGGAACTCGTCTAAAACAACGCACTGTGTCTGAGCGATCGAAGAAGCGTCCAGGACGGCAACTCCGTTGATCAAGTCTCGCTCAGTACCCTGACGAACGGGCACGGTCGATCGATAAGAACTGATGCCTGGTGGCTGCGGTCCGCCCGGGGGTTGAGGCCCTTGCTCGGGAGCCCCCGGCGGGGAATCATTCACCCGAAGGGAGCGGATGCCCGGCGGCTGCGGCCCGCCTGGCGGCTGCGGCCCTTGCTCGGGAGCCCCCGGCGGGGAATCACTCACCGTAGTCTCTTGTGTGCTCTCAGACGTTGCACCGTGCGCCACGATCTTTTCCACAATGCTATTACCCAACAATGAAAAAGCGCGCTGCGCCACCGTCTCACCCACTGAGCGAGCTATGACCGTGGTTACAGCGGATTGGGTTTCCGGACTACTGCCGGACGCGACCCTGGCATTCTGCAAGAGACTTGCCAACAACTCGCGCTCCCGGGGGCTCAGAATTCGGTCATCCTGCATTAATATCTCAGAAAAAGCGTCGAGAATCTGCTTTGCCTTCATTGAGCACACTCCTCCCTTGTAGTTACACGGACGTTTAAGTTCCAGTTGGGCAAAATGGGAAGTGCTTTCGCCGAGACAGTAGCAGGAAATCGCCGAATTATCAAACAGAATCTTATTAGCGAATTACAGCTATGGTTTTCAGGCTGAAAAGTTTTAACTGCTGGCCATCGCGCCCACCATTGAGTGGAAAATCTTCATTCCGTCGGTGCAGCCTAGTTCGGGCTCGGCCGATCGTTCGGGATGGGGCATCATGCCGACAACGTTACCGCCCGCGCTGCAGATTCCGGCGATATTATCCATAGAACCATTGGGATTGGCTGCCGGGGAAATCTCGCCGGATGGCGCCGCATAGCGAAACACGATGCGATTGTCCCGGCGCAACCCATCCAATGTTTCCTGATCGCAGAAATAGTTTCCCTCCATGTGGCCGATCGGGATGGTCAATACTTCTCCTTGCGAACAAGCATTGGTGAAGGGAGTCGCAGCATTCTCCACCCGCACCTGCACCGGCTTGCAGACATATCTCAGACCGGTGTTGCGCGTGAGAGCTCCAGGCAAGAGGCCCGACTCGCACAGGATCTGAAAGCCATTGCAGATTCCCAACACTACACCCCCGCCATCGGCAAAGCGGCGCACCGACTCCATCACCGGAGAGAACTTCGCAATCGCGCCGGTTCGCAGGTAGTCCCCAAATGCGAAACCTCCGGGGACAATGATGGCGTCGCAGTTCTCCAGATCGTGCGATTCATGCCACAAAAATGTCACCGGCTGTCTGGCGACTTGCTGAAGCGTCCAGTAGGCATCGTAGTCACAGTTAGAACCGGGAAAAATAATGACCCCAAATTTCATCGCCTGTCCTTGGTATTGGATTTGTGGTCAGTTTAGCACGCGAGGGTTCGCGGCCCGGTAGTGGTTTTGGCCGAACTTGTCAGTGGACCGCGACATCCGGATTCGATGGAGATGGAATAGGCAGCGAGGGAATCGTTGGCGTGACCTGAGGGCCAGCCTCGGGCTGTACCGGCGAAAGCTGGCCGGGGCTTGGTTCGAATTGCGTTATCGGAGCCGTGGGCAAGGTCTGAGGTGGAATTCCCTTGGCCTTCACGATCGCCCAGTGCCATTCCTGGTCGGGAAACAAAGCGAAATTCAACTGCGTGCGAAAAATCGCGGTCATGGACGGAGCCGCCGACCCCTTTACTCGCAACAGGACGGTGACATCGGGCTGCTTCGGCAACGAGTCTTGCAATTGCTGCGCGGACCCACCCGCCACTGCGGGAACAATTCGGGCCGGTCCATAGAAAGAAACGGCGTCGGAGGGATCGGAACGTCTGACGATGGTGAGCCCGATCACCACTTCGCGCAATTCCCACGATGTTCCATTGTGCATCGAGACCTGCATAGAATCTCCGTCGATCGTAGCCGGGCCGTCCAGCTTGGCCAGTTCGCTGCGCGGCAACTCGTCTAGCAGCAAGGGATCGTTCAGCAGCGAACTGCTCTTCGCGCTAAAAGAAAGACTGCAGGTAACATCGGGTGAAGAAACTTGGAAGTTTTTCCCAGCGGGGTCAAGCGAGAACACCAGCGAAGACCCGGCCGCGCGCTTGCTCTCGACATCGTCCATTATTTTGGAAAGGTTATCGTTGTCAATGACCGTCTCGGACGCAGCAGTTTTCTTGCGAAAACTGCGCGCCACATCTCCCAGCGGCGTGTCATCGGCATCCTCCTGTGCGTGAACGCACTGGGGCAAGGCCCACAGGAGCATTCCCGCGACCAGCAGGGCCAACTTCAGGCGGCTTGAGGTAAGTGCTCGCAAAATAATTCAAGAGATCTGCGCCAAACCTTGATCTGCAAACCATGATCCGCGAACCATTCTGCCGCAACTGAAAGTCGAGCGGGGATAGCGAGAACATGGTCGGTTACCCTGGCTGATCACCATGAGCCGCAGTGGTTCTTCCAGGATTGTAGTAAGAAAGAGGGGCAAAGCAGAGATAACTCAGGTAAACCTAAGGACTAGCACTTCCGAGTGGAGGGGAAGAAATGGGCGTGCGCTGACGAAATGGAAGCGCAACGGGACGCACGCCCAAGACTTTGGCCTGGAGCTTTCTACAAAAGGCCCGAAGACCGCAAACGCGAGACTGGATCAGCTACTGACTGCCGCTTAAATACCCAGCGTGCCACCGCAAAGCCCAGAGCCGCGTAACAAAGATGCATGAACCTCATAGACACCCCCAACCTCAATCGGTCATCACCTCAGGGGAGGATCAGCATCACTATCGGCAACATAGCAGTGGGCGTGAGCGTGTACAAGGCACAAGGGTGCTATCTCGGTGGCACGGAAGTAATAGGACACGACCCGCAAGTGGGTTACTCAGGATCTGACGCGAAGCGCTACTCTTTAGTGAGCGTCAGTATTCTCCGCTTCTCCACTTCGACCGGCGGGTGGAACCACTACCGTGGAAAGGCTGCCTGCAGCAGTCAGTTTCTGGAAGGCCGCCAGATCGCGATGCTGCAAATCGTCCCAGTGACTGAGCAACTCGCCGCTTTGCCGCTTCAACTTCTCAAATTCAAGCTGCTCGGCGTCCGTGGGAGCTGAATCGGCGCTTCCCACATCCATCGCAAGATAAGCCAGCTTCGCGTCGAGCTGCGGTGGATAGGCCAGCGAATCCTCGTCGGCGCTGATGGTTAGGTTGACGAGCTGATCGCGCACCTCTACCAATTTTTTATCGAGATCATCCGCCGAGGCGGTAATCGTTTTTGTGCTGGCGTTCTCCGGCAACCGCCGTTTGAGGCCGTTTACTTGCGAGCGCACATCCTGAATCTGGTTGACCGCGTCGTAAACGCGGTTCAGTTCTTCATGAATTTGCGTTAACATCCCGAATTGCTGCGCCAGATCTGCCGCGCTGACATTCACCCGGGGATCCAACTTCACTTCCAGAGATACAATCTGGCTCTCGCCGCCCACCGTTAGCTTCACCTGATACTGGCCTGGCGCAGCCACCGATCCCTTAGCGCCACCGTTGTATTCCCATAGGTAATAGCCGGGAACGCGATGAGCTTCTTCACACCGCAGATCCCATACGAAGCGGTTTAAGCCAGCCTCCAGCTTGATTTCTTTCTCCGGCTTCTTGTCATCGGGATCGAGGGGTTCGTCCGGCAGCTCGGTTTCAGCACTCGAATATTTGCGAATCGACTTTCCGGAGGCATCCAGGATTTCCAACTTGGTTTCTGTCCCCGCTTTCGGCACATCCTTCAGGTAAAAATAGATCACCGCGCCGGCGGGCGGATTCTGTCCCGTCAGCTTGGACGGGTGGTGTTCCCCGCCCGCACCCGCCTGAATACGGTATGCCGCTCCCGGCGTGTAAAGATGGACATCCTTCTTCGCTACGTCATCACTGAACTGGCGCAGCGGACTGATGTCATCTAGTATCCAGAACGCTCTTCCGTGCGTGGCGACCACGAGATCATTGTCCTTGATCACGAGATCGTGTACCGGAGTGGTCGGCAGATTCAGCTCGAGCGACCGCCAATCCGCACCGTCGTTAAAGGAAACATAGACGCCGTTTTCGGTTGCCGCATAGAGCAGCCCGCGCTTTTTTGGATCTTCGCGCACAGCCCGGACGAACGATCCCTCGGGAATTCCATTGGTGAGTTTCGTCCAGGTCTGGCCGTAATCGCTGGTCTTATAGATGTACGGTTTAAGATCGTCGCTCTGATGGCGATCCACCGCAACATAAGCGGTGCTGGCATCGTACGGCGAAGCTTCGATCTGGCTGATGCGGCTCCATTCCGGAAGATCCTTGGGCGTGATTTTGGTCCAGCTCTTCCCTTCATCCCGCGTGATTTGGACTAGCCCATCGTCGGTGCCGACCCACAACAAGCCTTTGGCAATGGGTGACTCGGCCAGCGCAAAGATTGTGTCGTAGTACTCGGTGCCGGAATCGTCGAGCGTAATTGCGCCGCCGGAGACGCGCTGCTTGCTCTTATCGTTTCTCGTGAGGTCCGGGCTGATCGCCTTCCAATGCACCCCGCCGTCCGTAGTTTTGAACAGACGCTCACCGCCGTGATAAAGCGTGTTGGAATCGTGCAGAGAAATTACCACGGGTGCAGTCCACTGGAAGCGATGCTCTAGGTTGGCGGCGCCGTGAGCGTCGGAAAGCTCCGGCTGCTCGGTGATGGATTTCACCTGCCCGATATGCTTATCGAAGCGCGTAATATTTCCCTGATAGTCGGCGGCATAGACGATATTCGGGTCCGGCGGATAGGGCGCGATGTAGCCTGCCTCGCCTCCACCCACGTCGTACCAGTCTGAGCGATCGATGGCGCCGTCATCGCTTCGGCTGGCGATGGCCACTGTGCCGCTGTCCTGCTGCGCCCCGTAAACCCGGTAGGGCGTAGCCGTGTCGGTGATGACATGGTAGAACTGCGCTGTGGGTTGATTGTCTTCGCGCGTCCAGTTCTTGCCTCCATCCAGAGTCACCGTGACCCCGCCATCGTTGGCCGCGATCATGCGCCGTGTATCTCGCGGATCGATCCAGAGACCGTGGTTGTCGCCGTGCGGAACTTTGACCTTATTAAACAGATGACCGCCATCCGTTGACTTGAAGCTCTCCACGTCCATGATGTAGACGACGTTTTCGTCTCGCGGGTCGGCGAAGATGTGCATGTAATACCAGGGCCGCTGCCACAAGCTATGACTGGGATTGACGAAGTCCCAGGTCTCGCCGCCATCCTCGGACCGGTACAGACCGCCATCGGGATTGTGCGCCTCAATCAAGGCGTAAACCCGATCGGAGTTGGCCGCCACCGCGATACCGATCCGCCCATAGGGGCCTTTGGGCAGGCCGTGCTCTTCGAGCCGTTTCCAGGTTGTACCCCCGTCGTTCGAGCGGTAGAGTCCGCTTCCCGGGCCTCCGCTGTCCAAACTCCACGAAGTGCGTCGCGCCTGCCAGAGCGCGGCAAACAAAATATTGGGATTGTGGGGATCGAAGGCAACGTCGATGCCTCCTGTGTTTTCGTCCTTATAGAGAACCTTCTCCCAGCTCTTGCCGCCATCGACGGTACGGAAAATGCCACGTTCGGTGTTTGGTCCGTAGGGATGGCCGAGGGCGGCCACGAAAACAATATCCGGATTATTCGGATTGATAATGACTTTACCGATAGCACGGCTGTCGCGCAGACCAATGTTTTTCCAGGTCTTGCCCGCGTCGAGAGACTTGTAAACTCCATCTCCCTGAGAGATGTCGCCGCGAATGCAGGCTTCGCCCGTGCCTACGTAAATCGTATTGTGGTCGGAATTCGCCACCGCCAGGCTGCCAATGGATCCACTTCCCTCTTTATCGAAAACCGGCGACCAAGTCATTGCGCCATCGGTCGACTTCCATACCCCTCCGCCGGTCGCGCCGAAATAATAGGTTGTGGGATCGCCTGGAATTCCGGCTGCGGTCAGCGAGCGTCCGCCGCGGAAGGGGCCGAGCAGGCGATACTTCATGCCCTTAAAAAGCCTGTCTTCCGGCCTGGTGGATTCGTCGTCAGCAGTGGACTTTTGGTCAGAGTTCCCGGTAGACGGCGCGCTCTGGGTCGCCTTGGCGGCCTTCGATTGCCGCTCCGGCTTGGTCTGGGCAAAAACCGCGCCCGGCAGCCCAAGCGCGAGTGTGGCGAGAAACAGCGGCAGCCACCTGATCATTCGAGTCTTTCCGGATTTGCTCCCCCTAGGTTTGTTTCCTCCAGACGCGTTTCGCCCACCCATGTTCGAATCCCCCATTGCCAGGAAGTGAAAAAGTACAGATACGGATATAGATCGTCGTTATGGTAATGCAGCGGGAGCCACATGCAAAACGCCGGGGCGCACCGCGGGCCGAATTTCATTTCTTCGCGAGCGTTTGGCGTGCCGCCTGGAGCTCTTTGCGTTTCGCTGCATCAACTTTCGGGTAGGAAACACCAAGCTCTTCCAGCATCTCCACGATGGCCGCCGAAACCGCCAAATGCGTGAACCATTTGTTGTCCGCGGGAATTACATACCACGGAGCATGCTTGGTCGCAGTATTGCGGATCATGTCCTCGTAGGCTTTCTGATAGTCATCCCAATATTCGCGTTCGTGAACGTCCGCCGCGGAGAACTTCCAATTTTTCTCCGGTTCATCGAGCCGCGCCAGGAATCGACGCTTCTGCTCCTTCTTCGAAAGGTGAAGAAAAAACTTGCGGATCACCGTGCCGTTGCGCGCCATGTGCCGCTCGAAGCTGCGAATATCTTCGAAGCGCTCTTCCCAAATGTTCTTCGTCACCAGCGACGGCGGAAGCTTTTCATTGTCGAGCACCTTGGGGTGCACCCGCACCACCAGCACATCTTCATAATAAGAGCGATTGAAAATCCCAATGTGCCCGCGCTCCGGCAGATGTTCGGTGGTGCGCCACAGGAAGTCGTGTTGCAATTCGGTACTCGAAGGCACCTTGAACGAGTAGACCTGGACGCCTTCCGGGTTCACGCCGGACATGACATGCTTAATGGTGCCGTCTTTGCCGGCCGCATCCATGGCCTGAAAGATGAGCAGCACCGACCAGCAATCCTGGGCGTAGAGTTTGGCCTGTAAATCCTCCATGCGCGCGACATCTTTTTGTAAGTGTTCCTTGGCTTCGTCGACGGAATGCAAGTGTCCGGTGTCGGCGGGATCGAAGTCTTTCAACCGGAAATGCTTGCCGTCATCAATGCGGTAGGATTTTGCCAGTTTGGCAGTTTTCATTGTCGGTCGTTCCGGCGGCCCTGCTAGAAGTCTACACCGTTGTCCGCAACGAAAACTGGGCTGCGTCGAACTCAGTTCCCACTCAAAAAATGACCGGCTTCTCCGTGACTACAGGCAGTTTCGCTTGCTGCCAGGCGTCGAATCCTCCAACGATATTCACCACGTTATGAAAACCGGCCCGCTGCAGCAAACTGCACGCAATCATGCTGCGATACCCGCCCTTGCAATGTACGGCAACAGGAACATCGCGATCGATTTCCGGCGGCGCGACTTTGAAATTATCCAGTGGCCACCACGATGCGCCCGCAATGTGCCCGGCTTCCCATTCCTGCTCGCGGCGGACGTCCAGCACCTGCAGACCGGAACCATGCAGCCGCTCACTGAGCGTTTCAACATTAATCTGCGGAAGCGTAGCCAATGGCAATCCAGCCTCGCTCCACGCCGCAATGCCTCCCTTCAGGTATCCCCGTGCATCCTCGAGACCAATGCGTGCCAATCTCATTCGCGCTTCCGACACTGTCTCCTGCGATTCCGCAATCAAGACGGGACGGGCGGCCAAACCAAGCAACGCTCCCGCCCACGAAGCAAACTGCCCTGACAATGCAATATTCACGGATCCAGTAACATGCCCGGCTGCAAACTCCTCGCCGGGACGCACATCGAGCGCAAGTCCGCCCTCTGCCAGCAGAGCTTTCAGCTCCGCTGGTTCGACCGGGGACAAGGCCGGCAGGTCCGCCAGCGCCGAAGCGCCGCTGCGATTGATTTCCGCATCCTGCAGAAAGTATTCCGGACGTGCCGGCAAACTGCTGGTCAACTGCTTTATGAACTCTTCCCTGCTCTCGATCTGCAATGCGTAATTCGTGAGCCGCTCGGTGCCGATCGTCGAACTGCGCTCGGCACGGATGTTCCGCCCGCACAGCGAACCGGCCCCGTGCGCCGGATAGATCAGAACATTATCCGCAAGCTTGAGAACTCTATTGTGCAAGCTGTCATAGAGCATTCCCGCAAGTTGTGCCGGGCTATAGCGCTTGGAAAGATCCGGACGGCCCACGTCTCCCAGGAATAGCGTATCGCCGCTCAGAACGGCCCAGGGTTCAGCAGACTTCTCTTCGTCCGTGATGACCAGGCACAGGCTCTCCGGCGTATGCCCCGGCGTTTCAAGAACCGTAATCTGCATCTTCCCCACTCGCAACCGGAAGCCGTCCTCGACCGCGACGTTAGGAAATGTTGCCTCCGCTTCCGCTCCGATGTAAATCTGCGCTCCGGTTCTCGACGCCAGCTCCCTGTGCCCGGAAACAAAGTCGGCATGCAGGTGAGTCTCGAAGATGTGGCGAATGGAAACCTGATTCGCCGCCGCCGCCTCGAGGTAGATCTCTACGTCGCGCTGAGGGTCTACCACAACTGCCTCACCCACCGATGCCAGCATGTACGATGCGTGCGCCAAACAGCCGAGATAGAACTGTTCAAAGTACATCGCTCTCCTCACGTCAGATGCTGACCCAATTCTATCCCGCAAGACCGGAGTCCCGCACAGCTTCTGCAGCCCATGCCCACCGGTAAGGGGCATCACGCCGCCCTTTTGACCAAACTCGAAGCAACAGCATAGAATCCCTCTGCTTCAGCGAAAGTGCGCCCGATCTAGACGTGGGTCCAGCAAAAAATACTGCAGGTCAACGGAGAAAAACTATGGCGAATGCTGTGGTGGCGGGAACTAACAACGCAGAGTACAGCATCTGGCGCGTGATCATGGCCTCGTCGGTGGGCACCATGATCGAGTGGTACGACTTCTACATTTTCGGTAGCCTCACGGCCATCCTGGCGCTGAAGTTTTATCCTACGGGCAACGATACGTTCGCCTACCTCGCTTATCTTGCGACGTTCGCGGTCGGCTTTCTGGTGCGGCCTTTTGGCGCACTTTTCTTCGGCCGCATCGGCGACCTGGTCGGACGCAAGTATGCCTTTATCGTGACCCTCTCCATCATGGGCTTTTCAACTTTTGCCATCGGCCTGTTGCCGTCCTACGCCACGGCAGGCTGGTTCGCGCCCATCGTTCTGCTATTGATCCGCGTCTTACAGGGACTCGCCCTGGGTGGAGAATATGGCGGGGCCGCGGTTTACGTGGGCGAACATGTCCCCGACAACAAGCGCGGCTTCTATACCAGTTTCATCCAGATCACGGCCACGCTGGGTCTTTTCGTCTCCCTGATCGTGATTCTGGTAACACAAAACTCGATGACGAAGGAAGACTTCGCAGCCTATGGCTGGCGCATTCCTTTCCTGGTTTCCATCATCCTGGTGCTCATCTCCTTGTACATTCGCCTGAAGATGAAGGAATCGCCCATCTTCGCCGAACTCAAGGCCACGGGAATGACCTCCACGCAACCGCTTAAGGATGCCTTCACCAAATGGCCAAATCTGAAGAACGTCTTGATTTCGCTTTTTGGAGCGACGGCGGGGCAGGGCGTGGTCTGGTATACCGGGCAGTTTTACGCCCTGTTCTATATGCAGACCGTTCTGAAAGTGAATGTCAAAACCGCCAACATCGTGGTCGCAATGGCCCTGCTGATCGGAATGCCTTTCTTCACCGTAGTGGGCGCGCTTTCCGATAGGATCGGGCGAAAGAAGCTCATGATGACGGGTTGCCTGCTCGGCGTTCTTTTCTATATCCCGATTTATAAGGCCATGGAACGCGCTGCGGGGAATAATGTGGTCACGGTAAAGTCCGCTCGCAACAAAGTGACGGGCGCCATCGGGCTCACGGCTATGACCACGGACGCGACCGGTGCGCTCGTCCCAGCCAAGGAAGCTCCGAATCCGGATCGCACCATGTTGGTGCTCCTGGTGTTCGTGCAGGTTCTCTTTGTATGCCTGGTTTACGGCCCCATCGCCGCCTACCTGATTGAGGCTTTTCCGGCGAAGATTCGCTACACTTCGCTTTCTCTGCCCTATCACATCGGGAATGGAGTGTTTGGAGGATTGCTGCCGTTGATCGGGTTATGGTCCGTCGCGGCCACCGGGAATATTTATGCCGGTCTTTATTACCCGATGATTGTGGCGGCCATGACATTTATCGTGGGAAGTTTGTTGCTGCGTGAGACACGCGGTATTCGCATCTGGGATGAAACCAAGGGACGGGCATCGGCGGCGGACTGACGGGATAAGAAGCACTTCGATATCGGCAGTACGGACTGCCGATCCGCTCAAACGCTCGCTGCCTCCAGAGTAGCTAAAGATTAGAGACCGCTCTCTTCGACTGCTCTAGAACCTCGCTTAAGAGGGCACTCCTTTTCCTCCTGGCGTTTGCCTGGAAATAGACCTCGCCATGCCATCGCGGCGCTCGGCATGCAGTTTTGCAGCCTCGGTGCCCGACAATTACGTCAGTAACTTGGGACGGTTCGCCCGCCAGCAGACAATATAGATTGATGCCGCAGTCTGTTCTGGCTGAAGCAGGGAGCATTGTGCGTCGAAGAATGTGCGCGGAAATGTTGATCGGCGCCTCGTCACTCCGTCTCGACATCACAATTTGAAGCCGCGCTTGTGTACCTATGGATGACCGCAGGAGCGAACGTTTCGGCCGCTACGAGATCCTGACTGAGTTGGGACGCGGAGCCATGGGTGTTGTCTACAAGGCACGCGATCCCAAGATCAACCGCGTGGTCGCGGTCAAAACGGTTAAGTTGGAAGGCCAACCGCCGGAGGAGGAACGCGAGTATCGCGAGCGTTTCGTCCGGGAAGCCGAAGCTGCCGGCCGCCTGTCCCATCCTGGAATCGTAACCATCTTCGATGTGGGCGAGGAACCGGAGACACGCGCTCCTTACATCGTGATGGAATTTGTTGGAGGCCAGTCCCTCGACAAGCTGTTGGCGCGGGAAGACCATAAGTTACCGCTGGAGACAGCCCTCCAGTTGATGCTCGAACTGGCGGAAGCGCTGGATTGTGCGCACGGTCAAGGCGTGGTTCACCGCGACCTGAAGCCCGCGAATATCCTGATCACGGAAGATGGTCATGCCAAGATCGCCGACTTCGGAGTGGCTAAACTGAATCTCGCCAATCACACTCTAGGAGGACGCGTGTTGGGTACGCCCGCCTACATGTCGCCGGAACAATTGAATGGCGAAGCGGTGGATGGGCGATCGGACTTGTTTTCTCTCGGTGTGGTTCTATATACCGTACTCACGGGATACAGACCGTTTCAAGGCAACAGTGCCCTCACGGTGTCGTACAAGGTGGTCAACCGTGAGCCGGTTCCGGCCACCGTTCTCGATACTGATTTGCCGGTGGGACTCGATTACATCATCGGGCGAGCTATGGCGAAAGATCCGGCCCAGCGTTATCAGCGTGGTATGGAAATGGTGCTGGACGTCCAGGACCTGCGAGCCGGACGAGAGCTCTGGAGCAAGACCAAGCAGCCAGGTTCGTCTCTCGGCGCGGATGTGGAAGAAACGGCAAACGCAAGAGCCAAATCGTGGGCGGCGGGGCAGCCCGCTGTCGGAGCCAAGCCCCGTTTAAGCATGCGCGCTATGTCTCCGGGGCGCGATGCAGTGGAGAATTTGCTGGAGAAGATGCGAAAGAGTTCTTCGGCCGCTGCAGCTCTGCTCGTGGTCGGGCTTCTCGTTCTTGGAATCCGGTTGAGAGATACGGTTTTGCCCCAGCCACCGCCCCACAAAACTCTGGCCGGGATCGCTGCAGTCAGGACGCCGTCCCCTGCGGATGCGCCCATTGTGGTTTCGACGAAGCCTATCCCACCGGAAACAAACCAGGCGAAAGTTCCTCTGGTTGCGAACAAGACTGCGTCGGCCAAAGCTGCGTCGACCAAGACTGCACCGACGCACACCACCTTGGCGAAGGTTCCTCCGGCAACGCTGGACATCGAGGTGGACCACAACTTCACTTCTGCCAGCCTATCGGTTTGGGTGGACGATCGTCCGGCTTATACCCATCTGCTGGAAGGAACCGACAAGAAACACCTGGTCGTGTTTCACGCCGTCCAGGGTCATGAATCCCATACGATGCAGCTAGCCCCCGGAAAGCATCGTGTCCGGGTACAGGTGTCATCTGGCGTGGACTCCTATGACCAGTCCGGCACGGTGGTGGGCGAATTTGTCAGCGGGAACGAAAAAACGTTGCGGGTCCACTTCAATAAACATGGTGAGATGAACCTAGGCCTGCAATAGTTATCGGCAACCGCTACTGTGACTTGGCTGTGGCGCCGGTAGAAGCTTGACCCGGCTGCTCCGAGGTTGTTTTGGATGAGATACCCGACTGCGTTTCTTTGTTCGGAGGAATTTCGATTCCGGCGGGATAGATTAGAATCTGCACCGTACCCCAGCCCGCACCGGAATTCGCGTCCGTCTGCTTGCCCACTCCCAAAGTCTTAAGCTGACTATCGTCAAATCCGAAGTTCTCCACCAGATACTCGCGCACAACCATGGCCCGAGCCTGCGTCAGCACCAAGTCCTTCTGGGTATCGCCTTCCATGCCCGCCGAGACTACGACCACGGCAAACCCAAACTGATTGTTGGCCAGAAACTCGCCGCTGGCACTTAGAGATTTCTGGTTCTTCAGCTTGGCCGAATCCTGCTTATCGAAAAGCTGTTTGGCTGGGTAAGTAAACTCCTTTGTCGGTGTGCCTTGCGGCAGGCGTTCGATCTCATCCTTTGCCAGTTCGGCGGAATCTTCGTAGCCGCGGCTCTTGTAATACCCGCGCAAAAAGAAGTTGTGCTTCATGGCCTCCATATTCTCCTCGAAGTCGGTAACTCCCGCTTCCGCCTGGACCATGGTGGCGCGCATGGCACCCGACGTCTGTTCGAGGTTATTGTAGAGTTGCTTGTCGTTTACCAGAGCTCCGACGGTTCCCTGGCCCGCGTTGATCTTGGCGCTGATCGAGTTCAGATTCGCTGTGGCTCGAGTGGCGTTCTGGATGGCTTGCTGGCTACTATCCAGAATGCCGCTCGTCTTTTGCAGCAGATCCGAAATTTCGAGTGGCGGCCGGCTGGCGATGGTATCGCCATTCCGTACTTCCCCAGACCCAGCCGACCCAAACGAGACTGCCAGATACTGATTACCCAACAACCCTTCGGTTTCGATCGTGACCACAGAGTCTTGCTTGATGATCTCATGCGTCGACTTGCCGAGATCCATGACTACCGTTACCCTTTCGCCCGGCTTGTGCGGCAAAATGATGTTGCTCACGGTCCCTGTGTGAACTCCGCCCACCCGGACATCGGCTCCGGCATCCAGGCCCACCACGTTGTCGAATTGCGTCTTCAATTGGTAGGTGGAGCTGAAGAGATACTGCTTGCTCCCAATGATGAAGACCCCCGCCACTAGAATCGCCAGTGTCGCGATGATGAAAGCTCCCAACCGCGCCGCTCTCGACATGCGTCCTCCTAGGAATGCTTTAGAAATTCCCTGACAAATTCGACGTCACTTTTCTGAAGTTCTTCAAAGCTGCCTTCAATCACCACATCTCCCTCATTGAGCAGGGCCAGACGGTCCGCAATCGTCCTGGCGCTGTGCAGATCGTGAGTCACCACGATGGATGCCATGTGATGTTCCTTCTGGAGTTTGAGAACCAGATCGTCGATCTCCGCGGAACTGATCGGATCGAGGCCGGCGGTGGGCTCGTCGAGCAGTAGAATATCCGGCTCTAAAACCAGCGCCCGCGCCAGCCCCACTCTTTTCTGCATCCCCCCGGAGATGTCCGAAGGCATCTTGGCAAGCGCGCCTTCCATGCCCACTTCCGCCAGCAGTTGCCGGACCCGGTCGCTGCGCTCGGAGTTCGACATCTCCTTCTTATGGTGCTGCAGCGGAAAAGCCACATTCTGCTCGACGGTCAGCGAATCGTAAAGCGCGGCGTGCTGAAACAGAAAACCCATCTTCTTTCTGATTTCGCCGAGCTGGTCGAGAGTAAGCCCGGTGATTTTTTGCCCGTGAATGCGAACCGCACCCGAGTCGGGCTTCTCAAGTCCGATAATGAGCCTCAGCAATACGCTCTTACCTGTACCGCTACGACCCAGCACCGCCAGGGTCTCGCCCCGCTTCACGGCCAGACTGATCCCGTTCAAAACCTTCTGCCTTCCGAACGACTTATGCAAGTCCTCGACGGCGATGACGGATACGCTGCCGTCTTCCTCGGTTTTTTCCTGCTTCGTCGCCGTTTGATTCGCAATTTGATCGATGGTGTCCATACTTGTTTCGCGAGCTGTTTAATCCGAGTCTGTCGAATTGATGTTCATAAGAAAGTATTCACGGGAAAAATATGAGAATGAGTTTCACCAGCACGACATCCGCCAGGATCACGAACAGCGAGGACAAGACCACCGAGCTAGTGGCCGCGCGGCCTACTCCCGCAGCGCCTCCCTGGGTCCGCATGCCCTGAAAACACGCGATCAGCCCAATGATCAGGCCGAACACCATGGTCTTAAACGTGGGAGGCAGAAAATCGTTGAAATCGGCGCCTTTAAATCCGCTATTGATGAACTGGTGAAACGACAGCGGCTCCGCCGCGGCCTGCGTCACCCAGCCCATCACCAAGCCGCATAAGTCGGCGGCGAGGGTCAGCAAAGGCAGCATCAGGATGCAGGCCAGGATACGGGTCGCCGCCAGCAGACGATAAGGGTTTACCGCCGATGCCTCGATGGCATCGATCTGTTCGGTCACTTTCATTGACGCCAACTCCGCGCCAATGCCGGCGCCGACGCGCCCACTTACCACCAGACCGGTAATGATCGGACCAGTCTCGTGGATAATGGAGAATACGATCGCGGCGGGAAGCAATGCTTTGGCCCCGAATCGAGTCAGGCTGTAACGGGCTTCCATCGAAAGAACAATCCCCGTGGCGCCGCCCGCTAAGGCGACCAGCGGCAGCGACTTTGATCCGATCTCGTCGAGTTGGCGAAACAATTCGCGGAATTCAAACGGCGGCGTGACCGCAGCCCGCACCACCTGCCAGAAAAATATGGCCAGATCGCCGAACCACTCGAGAAGCCTGCCGATCGGACCCACGGCGGCTTCAGCCGCAGGAGACACCAGTGAGGTATGTGACCCGGGCAGTGGAGCGTCCATGGCTGCGACCGTACTTGTTTCCCGGTCGATCACGGATTTGGACCCTGATTTGGCGACCCGTGCGCATTGTTGAGATGCATACGAGAAAGTAAGGAGTGAGGCCCGCTGTAAAGGAATTCGAGGGCGATATTCCCGCCGACATATCCCAGCAGGGTGTAATTGCCCATGCGAAGCGCGTCCTTGGCGTCGTAGCGCCTGGGATACCACGCATAGACGGCCGTCATGGTACCGGCGTAAGGATCGATCAGCGCCGGGAAAGAAAAGACGCGGTGGCCGTCATTACCGCGACGTGCCGTCAGGGTCGAAATCACGGCATGACGCAGCCGTGGAAGCACGCCTTTGCATTCACAGCGGTAGTACAACGTATCTTCGTGGAAGGCTTGCGCCAGCGCGTAGCGCGTGGTGGTGCTTACCGCGGCGATGCCGAAGTTCGACGCAATGCGCCTGCCATAGCCCTCTGTGCCTTGCTTCCACTCCGGCGGGGTGTTATAGATTTGGTTGATGCCAGCCGCGAAGCCTGCGCCGACCACGGGATAAGGACCGAAAGCGTCGAATAGGTAGTTGTGGAGCTTGGTTGTCGGCGTCGGAGGCGTGTACGTCAGATCTGGTTGTCCCGGCGTTGCATTTGCAGCCGTGCTGAAGGGGTCGGCCGAATCGGCGAGGGATTGCGCCTTTGCCAGTATTGGCAGAGCTGCAACGGCCGCGATTGCCAACAACGAAAGCATAATTCGGCGCACCTCCCTGTCAGGATTCTTCTTAGCCAATCTATGATGCCGCCAGCACCCCAAAAGGTTACCGTTCTTCACGCGGTGAGCGGGCACGGTCCGTGGTCGCACTGGCACGCGATCTCGACCTCCCCGGAACCCGCTTCCTTACAGGCTTGACCGCAGTATTTGTCGCCAGTTTGCGTCCGGCACTGGCATGGCAGGTGCGCACACTTCTTCTGCTCATTTGTCGTCATCATGGTTCTCCGTTCCCTTTTCCAAAGGTCCTTCAAAACTTGTCCTTCGAACCTCGGGAGTTTTTAGTATCTAACTGTGGGTTTCGGAAAACTGATCAGAATTGATCGTCTTGTAAATCAATGCGGTGACAGCTTGCCGGGGAGCGTTGGAGACCTGCAGCGCTGCTGAAGCCAAGCAGAGGGACATGCCGTCACAGGCCAGAGTCAGTCGCCGGGACTGCCGCCGGCCGGTCCTGGCGATGGGTTCAACTGCCAAGTTGGATAGGGCGCTCCCGGCATATCCCCAAGCGGGGGCACGGGATGGAGCGCATTGCCGGTGAGCGGACGGAAGGGCATCTTCTCTGAAGGCATCTTCTCTGTGGGCACCTTTTCCATGTTCCCATCCGCATCGGAATTCTCGTAGATGAATTGTGGCACGATCTCTTTGAGCCGGGCCAGGATGAAGCCTCTATTCCCAAGCGATATCGCTGCATAGAGCGCGTCGAGACCGCGCTTTAAGGCCGTCCACGCGAGCTTCCCACTTTCGGTACAGGTTATTTTTTCACAGGCGCTGGTCCAGACCCGCTCATCGGGATAGAAGAGTTCCTCGAAAAGTTTTTCGCCCGGACGGAGGCCAATGAATTTGAATTCCTGGTTCGATTTGCCGGAGAGCCGAGCCAGAGTTTTCGCCAACTCCGCCACCAGAACTGGTTTCCCCATATCGAGCACGAGAATGTCGCCCTTCCTGCCGATCACGAAAGCCTGTAACACCAGGCTCACCGCTTCCGCGACCGTCATGAAAAAGCGGGTCATTTCCGGGTGGGTGATGGTGATGGGCTGGTTGCGCCGGATCTGTTCCTGGAACAGCGGGATCACGCTGCCGTTCGATCCGAGGACGTTCCCAAACCGGACCGACACACAGCGCAGCCGCTTCCCTGGCCAGGCCGCGAGAATCAATTCTCCCACCCGCTTGGTGCAGCCCATGACATTCGTCGGATTCACCGCCTTGTCGGAGGAAATCATCACGAACGTGCTGCATTTCGAATCCTGCGCCACGTTCAGCAGCCCCAGCAGGCCGAACACGTTGTTGCTGACCGCCTCCTCTACATTGTCCTCCATGACGGGTACATGCTTGTACGCCGCGGCATGGAAAACGATCTCGACGCCGTAGGCCTGGAATAGCTTGCGCATGCGCTCCGGGTTGCAGAAGTCGGCGACACAAAATACTTCGCGCTCGTCCCCTTCGCTCTGACCCACCTGATGCTGCAAGTGGAAAATCCCGGTCTCATTCTGGTCCAGGCATACCAGTAGTTTCGGTTTGTAGGTCCTAATTTGCCGGCATAGTTCGGAGCCGATCGATCCCGCGGCACCGGTCACCATGACCACACGGTCCCGAATATGCTCGCGCACCGATTCCAGGTCGAGGTCGACCGGATTACGTCCCAGCAGGTCGGCGAGTGAAACTTCTCGAGCCTGCTGCAGGGTCACCTCGCCCGCGATCAACCCCGCCATTTCGGGGACGGTTCGAAAGGGCGCGCCTGCCTCTTTACAGGTCTCCACCAGGCAGCGCCTCTGCATCTGAGTCGCCGATGGAATCGCGATCAGAACTTCATCGATTCTTTGTTCCCGGACTGCTTTCGCGAGCGTCTCGACGGTGCCCAGCACCGGCACGCCCAGAACCCGCAGCCCCTTCTTGAGCGGATCGTCGTCGACACAACCGATCACCGAATAGCCGGTCTCGACTCCCTGGGTTTCGCGAATGATCATTTGCGCCGCATGCCCCGCACCCACCAGCAGTAGGCGTTTCGAGGTGGAGTCTGCCCGCACGCTCTCCGCCAGCATGCGGGATAATACTCGTATGCCGACTAAGAGCGTAAGTGTGATCAGACCCTCGAGCACATAAACCGACAGCGGGAAAACCTTTAGCCCCAAACCATAGCGCACGATGACCAGGAACGCGAGCGAACCCGTGAGGGTGGCTTTCAGCACATCGACCGCATCGCTGATCCCCGTATAGCGCCACCACCCATGCATGAGATTGAAGAAGGGCATGACCGAGAGGCGAACGATAATGAGTACGAGAGCTGTGGTCCGTAGCAAGCCCGGGTCCGGCACCTGGAACTCGAATCGCAGCAGCCACGCGCCCACGAGGGAGCAAAAGATAAGGCCCACTTGCAAGATCAGCACCAGCAGAGAACGGCAGCGCAGCAGCGCTGAAGACTTCTTATCGATTTTTTTCATAGTACGACCAGGTCACCTTGCTTCCCTTCGGATCATCATCGGCTGAGGGAGGGCCCGACTTCATTTGCGAGGTCCAAGCGTGCGGGGCCAAAGCCGTGTGGTGATTTCGGGGGGCGGACCGAAATGGGAAATGATGGACGGAAATGCGGAAATGAAGGGCGGCCTTAATGGCGCACGCCTTCGGCCCGGATCACCCTCCACAGGGTCAGCGCCATAATCTTCAAGTCCAGCCGAAGCGACAGTTCCGCCATGTATTCGATGTCGTAGCCGACCTTGCGTGGAATGTCCAATTCGTCGCGGCCATTCACTTGCGCCCAACCGGTTATGCCGGGAACCAGGCGATGCACGCCGTGAAGCGTGCGCAGTGAGACCAGATCGTCTTGATTGAAGAGCGCCGGACGGGGCCCCACCAGAGTCAGATCGCCCTTCCAAACGCTGACCAGTTGCGGCAATTCGTCCAGGCTGGTCTTGCGCAACAGGGCTCCGACCGGGGTCAGATAGCGCTCCGGACGCGGCAATAGATGCGTCGCCAGCTGCGGCGTGTCTGTGCGCATCGTTCTGAACTTGGGCATCACAAAAAGACGGTTGTCTTTCCCCACCCGCCGCGACCAGTACAGGGCGGGGCCGGGAGAGGTCAACCGCACGGCGGCCCAGCACAGGGCCAAAAGAGGACTGAACAGGAACAGGAGTATTCCCCCGAGAACCAGATCCATAGCCCGCTTCCATACCGGCAGCCGGTACGCCGATAAACTGAAAGTTGTCGTGACCACAGCTATGTTTTCGGGAACTGATGGATCGGGAAATGGATCGGAAATTGGAAGGTTACGACGAAGAGGCCGAAGTCCGAGCCTTTGGGGGCGCGCCCGGCCCCTTGATCACGCGCTTGTCGGAACTCAGGCGGTGTTCGGCGCGCTTGAAGCGGTCGCGCGCCTTCACCGCCAGACGCACCAGGAGTTTGCTGGCGCGGCTTTTGCCGAAGTAGTCGTAGGCTTCGTTGAATGCGATCAGCGCGTCGTGCAGCTCGCTGAGCGAGCCTTGCGGGTCCTGATTGACGCTTTGACTTCCGAAGTGGACGATCTCCGCGCAAGGCGTGTAGTGCACCGCGTAGCCTTTTTGCTTGAGCATGAAGTTGTAGGCCAGATCGGAGACAAACAGCCGGAAGCGTTCATCCAGCATGCCCGCATTTTCCCAAGTCGAGCGCCGGACCACATAGGCGCTGGTACCAATGCTGTCCACCGGCTGCGCTTTGGAGTAGTCGAAACCGGTGGCATAGTAGGCATCCGTCAGCCGGCTTCTGGGTAGTAGTTTGTGCCAGTTAAGGGCTTGCAGCACCAGGGTGGTGCGTCCGGGAAAATGGCGAATGCAGTGCTGCACCGAGCGGTCCGGGTTCAACAGCTTGGGACTGCAGGCGGCCACCTGGGGATTCTGGTCCATATAATCAATTAGTGCTCGAAACGCATTGCTGATCAGCAACGTATCGCTGTTCAAATGGCAGGCATAGCGCGCCCGCGACATCTGCATCCCGAGATTGGTGTTTCTCACATAGCCCTGGTTGGCCTGGTTCCGGACCAGGATCACCTCCGGGAACGCCTCGGCCACCATCTCCGCACTCCCGTCCCCGGAATTGTCGTCGATGCAGATCACTTCAAAAGCGACGCCGCGGGTGTACTCGTAAATGGAGGCCATACAATCGCGCAGCAGCCGCCGCGTGTTGTAGCTCGGGATGATGACGGTAATATCCAAGGCATTGTCCATCGACTTCTCCTGATTCTCTTGGCGCACAGATTCAGCGCTCAGATTCGGTGCCCCGATAAGGTTCCATTCCTTGTGCTTTCGTATAAATTCCAACCAGACAATATTGCCTCACCGACGAGGAGAGTCTCCGGCTCCTGATGAGCGTGGGAATCGAAAACAGCGTTCTCAATGTCCATCGGCTATCCAACCGCCGCAGTTCATCCTCTCCGTAGAACATCTTATGATCCGGATCTCGCTTAAAGCCGCGGGATCCGGGCACGGCAATCACCAGCCCGCCCCTCGGGCTCGTAATCCGCCAGCACTCATCGAGGACTCCCCGGGGATCTGCAATGTGTTCCAGCACGTTGTCCAAGACGCATGCGTCAAATAATCCATTCCCGACCGGGAATGACCCGCTGTCCTCAATTAACGAAGCCCGCAACCCAACCTTTTTCGAGTACTGCACGGCCAATGGGTTGATATCCAGACCCACGACGCGCGACGGGAAAGCGCCCAGCACGCCGCCGCCGGTGCCAGAACCTACCTCGACCACCCGCGGCCCGAAAGCGCGGGCGCCCAGAAACAATATCGGTGACGAGACGAGTCTTTTGTAAAGACGCCCCTTGAAGCTGATGCTCCGGAGGTGATGGAAGTACTGCTCAAACCCATTCGCGACATTATTCACGCTGGCCTCCCAGCTAGCCATTCCCACATCCACATCTATCTGCGAGATAGTCTCGCAGCAGCCTTTCGCCCAGGTAACTGCAGGGTTCGATGGCCGCGCCTTCCGACCATTCGTTCCACGCGTTGCATAAAAGGGGAATCGTCTCGGAACACCCATGCGCGCCGAGGGAGAGCTTGAGCATCCGCGCCGTTTGTTCGGGAGTGGGAACCTCCAGCTCGGTAAAACGGTGCCGGTATCGAGGCGCGTTGTTCCATCCGCAGGTCACAATATTCTGGACCGGGCAAGACGAAGACTGAACCAGGTCTCGGCGGTCCTGACTGTCAAAGTAAGTCAAAAATTCGGAAAACGAATATCTCTTCGCTCCCCGATTCAGTAGCCGGACAATGCGTTCGGAAACTTTCTCCACGCTTTCGGGTGGCATCCAGCGGGACAGCCGTTGGTATGCCTTGACTACTGCGGCATTCTTTCGCGCACCATGGAAATTGAAAAACAAGCGCGGCTCAAACAAATAGCAAAAGTCGAATAGGTTTGAGTACTCCATATCCAAAACATTGCTAACAAACAATCCGATCGCCGGGTTGAGGCCGGCGCGCCTGAATTCTTCGCGGTAAAGATTCCAGGTAGCGCGACAGTCTAGGAAGCGATCGGGGCGATACACCACAAACACCGGCCTGTCTTCGATCCGAGTGTACGAATCGGACTCCATAAATGGCGCCAGATAGTGAACGTGTTCCGCGATCTGGCCGCGGCTGGGTGCGGTGCACAGGTGCTTCAGGGTCTCCACATCTTTCCCCATCCACCGGGTGGACCAGTTCTCGTTCGCCCAAATGTAGAAATACTGGAAGCCTTCCGGGGTTCGGGTTTGGCGCAGATAGCGCTCGACGGCATCGAGTTCGGGGCCATCGTCAAAGCGATAGTGATAAATGCCAAACCCGCCAATTCCGGCGCCGGCCGCCGCTTCAAAGCTGGCTTCGACGTCGGATGCCTTAGATAGATCGTAGAATCCGCAAGCCGGAGATCGGCGCTTCCAATAGTGGAAGGCGTTGGCGGCGGCCACCAAGGCCCAGTCTGTAAAGCCAACTCCCCACGCAAGATCGTTCACTTGAACGCGATGAAATTGGGGGAAAAATATGGCATACCTTTTCATTCCAGATCGCCTGGTGTCTCAAGAGGTGAAGGGTCGAGGCTGGTTGAGCCAGGACGGCAAGTTTCGAGCTCAACTTTTCTTCATTCGGGACCGCCCCTTGACCAGATCAGCGAGCTGCCGTTTGGCGAGAGCGACGAGCCAGAAGAAACGGCCGTAGTAGGTGTGCACCATGGCCGGCATGTCCTCTCGAAAAACCCAGTCGGGGACTGTAGAAGACAAACCGCCGGACGAGAAGTGGCAAATCACATCGTCGCAGCGTCGGACCACGGTGCGCGGATCGGAAACCAATTCCATGTTCAGCTTGTGGTCGGCCTGGATGCGATATTTGCAGTCGAACCTTCGAGTGGCAAATACGTCGGTTCGGTATAAGAGTCCCTGCTGGCACCAATTTCTAAAAATCAGCCCCCAGCGGAATCGGCTGGGACCGGTGATTCCGATGTTCTGCATGAGAGCGCGGGCAGCCACGATATGGGGCCTCTCGCTGGCCTCGATCGAATCGATCGCATGATCGAGCCCGGGCAGTAGCATGTCATCGCTTCCCATGACCATGACATAAGGGGTATCGGCATCATCCAGTCCCCGGTTGTAAGCTTGATAAATACCACGTGGCTCCTGTTCCACGATGCGAACCCGGTGGAGTCTAGCCTTGAAAGACTCGGCTATGGCGGGAAGGCTTCCGCCAGTCACGATCACCAAATCGAAGCGAGGCGAATTGCGCAACGCCGCAATCGAGGCGACGCACGCGTCAAACTGCGCCGCAGGCGGGTCCTTCACGGCAAGAATAATGGTCAGCAGGGGAAAATTAGGCTGGTTCATGGACAATGCTTACGCCTCTGCAGGCCAAAGTCGTGATACCGAGCAATGCAAACGCTATAATTGCCATAAGCATCAGCGTGACATCGCTCATTCCCTGGTAATAATCCTGAAGAAAACCGTTTAGGGAAGCAACCGCAAAAGGCAGAAGCACCACACCCCGTGCTCCTTGCCGATGGACGCAGTATTCAATAAACCACGTAACGACCGCCAGGTATCCAAAGATGGAAGCTAGGCCGATCAGGTTCTCCCAGCCTGAATAGTTGCACAGCATGTAACTGGAGATCTGCGCATTGGGCCCGGTAAAATTGTGGGCGCCATTATCCTCGCGGCTGAGGGCAAAGCCAAATGCGGTATCGATGTCGGCCGCCGAACCATCGCCGAGCAGCTTGGCGGCTCCGCGGTGGATCTTGGCGAGCGTGGAAACTCCCGTTGCCGCTACCGAAGGGTCCTCGGCGTAATACACCAAAATGGTCGATTCCCCAAACCTAATGAAGCGTGCCGACAGAGCGGCCAGGTCCACATCCAACCGCTCCAGAGCGAACACGGCGGAAAGCGACATCGCGATGAGCAAGAACAATCCGAGCGCCCGAGGAATGATGAGCCGTGCACCTTTCAGGTCCTGGTAGAGCAGCAGCGCACCGAGGATGCCAAAAACGAACGATGCTTTCGAGCCCGAGGCAATGTTGCTCATGACCGACGACGCCAGAATCGACAGAGGAAGCGAGCGATGTCCACCATCGAGAAGATAAAGGGGGACAAAAAAACTAAGCGGCGTCAAGATCGACATGACCGGCCGGAAGAACGAAAACCAACCGGCGGTCATAAACTCGATTCGGGACGCTCCCTCATTCTGCACCACAAAACAGAAGAACAATCCAAACATGGCAAGATTGAACGACACCAGGATCGCCGAGACCATCGTGACATTTAACTGGCGGAGACGCTCAAAGATCCTGGCCCGGTTCCGAAGCACCCAGCAGTAGACCCAGTAAATTCCGATCACGGCAGTCAATTGATAGAAGAAAAAATGGGCCACACGGAAAAGCGAGAGCGCGCCGGTGATCCATCCAAACAAAACGATGGCGGTATTGAAGATGAAGGATATTTGGAGAAACATCAACCCGCTGACATATCGTCTTAGGAACATGTAATTCAAGCCAATCCCAATGAGTCCGGCAAGGAGAAGGGACGCCAAGTAGATCCATACATGGTCTGCGATTGCCGAAAGGGTTCCAATCAGGAGCATGGTTGAGGCCGCAGGCTATCGAAGGCTGGGTTTGACATAGCCATAAGAATGTGGAGTCGGTATCACTATCTGGTTCCAACAGAAGCGGCCCGGTGAGGGTTACTGACCTCGAAGAATAGGCTTCGCATGGCGCTGGAATACAGCTTGTCCCAGGTATAGTCCTTCACGCTCTCGAAGGCGGTGCTGACCAGACCTTCGTAATGATGTTGACTTGAGGTGATCTCAGCGATGGCTTCGGCAACCGCTTCGGGAGACTTAGGGTTCACGGCTCTGACGCTCGGATTGTCACGCAACAGCTCGACGGCGCCAACGCTCTCCGACAAAACCACCGGCAGGGACATATTCAGCGCCTCAAACGCCGCTAAGCCCCAACTCTGGTCGACATGAAGCGCTCCCATTTTCTGTCACAAGCGAGGTTAGAGGTTTCGAGGTGGGTAAGTCCTTTCTCCCGCTGTTGACGCGGGTTTCGCGCACTCCAGAGGCTCCATCAAGAGACTCTGGAGTGC